>VTLG01007445.1_pt1 | contig 164459 bp, 214 predicted proteins | sample 4694571 | NCBI WGS metagenome assembly VTLG01 (sample SAMN12604809, study PRJNA352737) | marine metagenome | biome: ENVO:00000447; feature: ENVO:00000209|ENVO:00000569|ENVO:01000036; material: ENVO:00002151; isolation source: viral sequences binned using virsorter ... | reverse complement strand
TGCGAGAGAAAAACTAGAAGCAAAGAGACTTGCTGCAGAGAAAGCTGCAAGGAATAAAGTAACAGGTGTAAACAAACCTGGCATGAGAGCAGTGCTCGGGGGTGGGGCCCCTAAACCTACACTTGGCCCAACGGCTGGTACTGGAGCAAATAGAGGTGGTGGTGGTCGAGGTGGCGGTGCAGCAGAACTTGCAGAACGGCGAGCTCATGCAAGAGAACAAGCACGATTGCAAAACCGAATGAGGGGGTCGAGGGGTGGTGCTGGTAGTGGTATGCAGTCCGCCCGTCCTGTTACACCTACAGGGTCTAGGGGTTCGGCAGCACAATCTAGAGCTGGTTCTGGTAGTGGTATGCGTCAGGCACGGCCGCAGATACAAACACCAAAAATCAACAAAGCACTAAACAAAGTTGCCGACAGTAATGCAGCAAAGAAAGCGATGAAGGTTCTTGCCAAATATCCTAAGTTGGCATGGGCAGCAAAGAAAATTCCTTGGGTTGGTCCCATTCTTATGGGTGCTCAAGTGATAGGGGATTTAAGTAATCCTAAATTATCTAAAAAACAGAAAATCCAATCTGTAGGTGGTTTGGTAGGGGGTTCTTTAGGTGCCGCAAAAATGGGAATGATTGGTGCCGGATTGGGTGCTTTATTTTCCGGCCCAGCGGCAATTGTAGCCGGGCCCATTGGAGGACTCATTGGTGCTATGGCAGGATGGTGGGGTGGTGAATGGGCAGGAAGAAAACTTATTGGATTTTTAATGGATGAAGAGATTGATCCAGCAGAATTAGAAAAATCACAAGGGGGTCAAGGAACAGGTTTACCCAACAATATGCCGCCTGGTAGGAGAATGAATAGGGGGTTAAATAAAATTGGTCCGTTGCCCGCAGATCAGAGATCAGGAGCAGGGTCAGGACAGGTTTATGCCCAAACGAATAAAATAGCTGCAAGTATAGCAGCTGCTGACGGTTCTATCGCTGGTGCCATGGAGGGTTCTCCTCATGTTATCATGAATCATTCTAAGGGTGGAGATGTAACCACCGTAGTTTCAAAGCAAGTAGAGAATCCAGATGTGAGGGTGCGACTCGCTTCTCGACACGGTTATTATCGTAGATAAAGGAGAGTTATATTGCTTAAACTTAAACCAAAACCCAAAACAAAAAACATGGAATTGTTTAAAGCAATACACAGAAGTCAACATGTTCAACGCAATTATGATTTGACCAAAAGAATACCAGAAGAGGATATTGCTACCATTGTTACTGCTGCAACCCAATGTCCTAGTAAGCAAAATGTTGCGTTCTATAAATTACACGTAGTTAAAGATAGAAGTACTATTGGACACATATACACTTGCTGTAGATCACAAACCCCTCCAGATAATCCCCAAGTCTTAGGAAATTTAGTACTAGTGTTTGAAGAGTATGAGAATTATGATAAGGAAAGTGTTAATATAAATGAAGAAATCATGAGTCAGGATGAACATTCCTTAAAGATTTTAGAACAGGATAGGTTTACTGCACTAGGTATTGCGGCAGGATATGTTAATTTAGTGTCATCACAACTTGGTTATAATACAGGTTGTTGTTCCTGTATATTAGATGCACCAAAGTTGAAATCAATTCTTGATTTAAAAAAAGAACCTCTGTTGGTTATGGGTATAGGGTACAAACAACAAGGTAAGAATAGAAGAGTACATCAATTTAAAGAGAATAAAGTTTTTGCAACTCGTAAGAAGCAACCTATAGAAGTAGATCTACACTACTAAAAAAGGGGAACCGAAGTTCCCCTTTCCATGAGTGGTAGTCATTCGCTACTTTACTCATCCTCTGCGAGTTTTTCAAAGTATGATATAGAATCATCCTCATCATCACTAACTGATACACTAGGAGCCGGTTCCTCTTTCGTGTCAACAGTTACAGTTTCAGTAGGTTCATCTACCGTCACAGAAGTAGTAGCTGCAGACCCTACGGTAACAGTACCAGTAAGAACTGCATCAAGTCGTTTCTTCAACTCATCATAAGACTTGAAGTTAGTAGGAGCACTAAACTCTGTTAGAGCATATTGCTTCTTCCAAACCTTTTCAAGTTTGTCATCATCATCAAATAAAACAGATGCTGTTTCAAACTCTGACTTATCATAGTTCCAAAAACCATCTACCTTACGAATCTTCAACTTGAAGTTCGCACCCTTCCAGAAATCGAATGGATTGATTGCAACCTCATCATCAAATGCAGGCTGCATTGCTTCCATAATCTTGTCAAAGATTTTCTTACCGAAACGAAACAAGAATACCTTACCGTTATTCTCTGGATGTTTTGGATCTTCCACAACATAAATGTTGGAGAAGTACTGCAACTTCCTCTTCTGTTTCCGAGCGATTTCCTTATCAGACTCTAAACCAGTGTTCCAGTACTGTGTATTCAGTTCTGAAACAGGGTCTTTCTGTCCGATTGTGGTAAGTGAATTCTCAATATACCACTGTCCTGTAGGGCCTTGGAACGCATGATTCCAGACTTTTACCCAAGGAAGTTCCTCACCCTTAACGGCAGGGAGAAAACGAATGACTGCATAACCATTACCAGTTTTATCTAGTTCTGGTTTCCACAACCGTTCATCAACGTATGATTTCTTTTCTTGGGGGGCATTTTCCGTTTTGACTGCACCAAGCAGTTTGTCCAACGAATCCTGTTTCTTCATTGCGCTTAACGACATATTTAATCTCCTTATGTTATCGTATGTTACGTATGTTTAAAGTATCTTTAATTTACTACAAAGGTCATCTTTTGTCAAGTACCCTACATTAGAATTTTCATTAAGAATTTCAAATGCATCATCAGTATTTGGATCAACCCAATAATACTGAATTTCGGGAAACTCCCTAAAAGTTGTTACCATCTGATGAACCCAATTAGAGCAACTAAACCCCTTGGAGTCAGCAGGCAGATAGTTTTCACTACCCTTGTATATGTTATTTAGGGGTTCATTATAATCACTCAAATCAAACCCTAGAATATAGACCTCTTTATAATCTTCTTGTGAAGCAATATGCATTGCAGTACAACCTGTACTCCAACCTCTAGGATATTCTACTGAGATAACTCCATCATCATCCTTCAGTTGAGTAATCCAAACCCCCATGTCCTTTTCCATTTTACGGATGAGGTCTGCTTTATCCATCTGTGGATTTAATTTAACTGCAAGTTCTACCTTTTCTTGTAGAGTTACAGGGTCTTTCCCCCGAATTACACACTCTGTAGCGCCCGATTCTTGATGGACGTTAACCAAGTCATCTGGTATATTATAACCCATCAAGAATGTATCGCCTATTGTAGCAGGAACCTTACTCCACTCTAAAAACCAACAAGTATGATGTATAGCATAACCAGACTTATAGATTTCTTGTTGCATGGGTGGGTCTGTTGCAACTAAATTATCAACTTTTCCATCACGATATATTGCATTACATCCCCAAGTATCAACACCATCTCTAGTTATAGTTTGATGGCATGGTTGATACCACGATCTACTTTCACCATTTCCTATGATTAAGGCAACATCACCAACAAAGGTTGGAACCCACATAGGGCCTTGCTCCACATAGTTATTCTGTGGCATTAATTTCATCGTGGTCAGTGACATCTTCATGAACCTTATTGAATTTTGCGACAGTGACTTTTTCAACTGCATCCGCTGGATTTACTGCACAACCAATTTCAGTTAGATTAACTGTCCATCCATCTGCAAGCATACTCTCTACTGTTGAGAGTCCTCTATCCCTAATGATACCACTCCAATCGTTAACAAAATTAACACATTCCAGTTGTGTGTCAAAATGTCGAGAGAGAATATGAACCTTTTCATCCCTTCCTTGACCCTCTGGGTCTGTTATTGTAAATGCTAACAATAACATAAAAGTTTTAACCATGAATTTTACCTTTCAACTCTAATACTCTACTTTTTAATACATCCACTGCCGTATGTAAATTGCCAGTGTCATGTTCCTCATATCGACTTTCCAAAATAGCTATTTCTTCCATCAATACTATAATCTTTTCTACTGTGGTATGGTTCCATTCATTTGAATAATTATGTCCTATATTATTAGTCACGCAATGCCTCCCAACTTGTCGGAAAAATTTCCTTTGTAAGTTTATCTATCTGATTTGTAATCATCTGAGTTTCAAGTTGCACATCTGGTTTGCATCGTAGATTACATACACGAGCAAATGCCATGAGTGTTCCACTCCAATACCATTCTGTCATCATAGATTGGGGTAATACCATACGTGCCATCTCTGGTGCAATTCCATCCTTTAACATATACTGATAGACTTCCTTGCAATTTTCATGGAGTGGCGAAATATCGTACTCCACAGTTTCATCTGAAGAACCCTGTTTTTTGTTCTCTGCGGCTAGTCGCCATTCAGTGGGTTCATAGAACTCTGGTTCATCATCTACATACCTTCTAGATACTTCATTCCACACCAATCCGACTTGGTGTTTGACTAGTTGACGAGCAACGAACACTGGGGCTTTAATATGAAATTGTAAACTACCATGTCCAAATGGCGTCCAATGTCCATGCTTGGCCAAATACTTAATAAGTTTCTCATCTTTTAATTTTAGATATCCTTCAACGGGTCCGGCCTCTGGAATTCTATCCCATTCAGAGGTTTTGGCGAAAGATACACGGGCAGCGTTAACAACCGTTAAATCACTGCCCATATGGTCTACTAATGTTACACTTTCATTTTTTACCATTAAATTTCTTCTGGGGATTATACCTTCTTGGGCGATACCCTTTTGGCCATTGTGGTTGTCGGGAGGCTAGGGAAGTAACCCTTTCTCTCAACTCTTCATTTAACTTCGCCAATTCGGCATTGTCAAAATTAAGGGCCTTGATTTTATTCTCAAGGTCTGCAACTTTGGATTCAAAGAACCCTTCTTCACGTAGGGCATCACCCTTATCCAAGTACAACGTAACTTCCATTAACTGGACTCCTCTATAAGATTTAATAGTTTTATTCTATACCGTTTTGCATCAATTGTCAAGAACCCTTTGTAATTTTTCATCAATTCTTTTAGGGGTTCCCATACAACATCACCCTTTAATTTTATATTCCACTCTTGAGTATATTCTACGAGCTCATCAAGAATAATAAGGGTTTCTAATGAAATCCTACCACCAAGATATTCTTTTAATAAAATGGGATGTTGCATATCCTTAACTTGAAATAGGGGTTCAAAATTTGCAACATATGGATAAACCTCAATAGGAAACATTTCAAAAAACCCCTGCCTACGTAATGTCCAAGAGTCATAGTTTTCTTTATTGAAATTTACAATGTACCCTCTTCGTTCTTTAATGAAATTGGCCAGTAAATAGTTTTCTATTTCTTGTTTAGTTTTATAGGTTGTTGCAAGCTTGGTAAAAAAATATCTATCCTTTCTTTTATAAAAGGATTCTCTTTTGATTTTAGTTTTGCCACCATATTGGTGATAATTATATTTACCTTTACCAAAATGAGCCTTCAATGCACAATACATTAGATACACATCTACAGGTTCCAAATTACTTATCCTCAGGCATCACCAATTTGTATATTACATATGGTTCCCCACATGCAGTATCAGTTTCAAAATCCCAACATTGCAAAGGTATTGATTTTGCGTTTGGGTCGGGTGACTTTGCTGGTATTTTCTTCCAAACTGCACCCTTAGCAGTATCCTTTTCTACCTGTTCAAAAAAATCTGAATTTGATGAGAAAAAGAGTATAGGAAAAATTAATAAAAGTGCATACATACTACTCTACTCCTTAAACTGGTAACTGTGCGTGTTTAGGAAGAAAATTTAACTCCCTTGCATTTGCTTCAATTTTTTCCTTTAGACTTTTAGATATCATAGAATTAATAGAATCTGGTTCTATTCCTTCTTGTTGACAATACCATAATACGGCATCCATGTGACTTAGTTGTTTTTCCTTAACAATTGTTTCAACTTCCAGAGCGAAAGTTTTAGGTGTTTTCAATGACATTATTACTCCATGTATAAGTTGGGGGGTTAACCGTGACCCCCCACGCACTTATTAGGTAGTGACCCCTGTGTTTCCTAGGCTACTGGAAATAAATGGTTAGTAGTTAAACTGGCCTCCAAATCCACACTATATCCTTTCTATTATAACCTCATCCAATACGCAAGTCCTACTACATCGTTCTTAGAGGAACCCACACTCGCCTTAGTGCGTTAGTGTAAGTGGGGGTTATTCTGTTACTAGGAAACCCCCGAAACCCTATGAGATTATGCTGCTAGAGCATAATCCTCGATTGCAAAATTATCGTTTGCATTTGTCGTGGCGACCTATAAGGTGGTCAATCCACAGCTCTCCTCGCATCTCTATCCGCCAGTCGATCCTAATTCGCCCCCATCAAAAAAAGATTAGGTAAACAATACCACTTAAAAGTGTTATGTCGGCCGCTATACTCCAAATGATGTATAGTCGTAGCATCCACTTACTTACCTCTCGTACTAAGGGGGTCTTCAGCATCAGATATCCCCTTCCCGAATTCTTTTTCCACACTAATCTCCTTTTGGTGGAGGCGGAGGGAATCGCACCCTCGTCCTGTCCGAATGTTGAATTGTATCAACAAACTGTAACTGTATTTATACCATGTTGTGATTTAATTGTCAAGGGATAAATCTGATTTTTGTACCAGTTTTTTCAGATTGTTGTCGCATCTTCAATTCAATACCGATATTTGAAAAGCACGCTAATCCAGGCGAGTTAGGTGGATATTCAAGCACCGTCACCGTTCCCTTTTCTGGGTTTATAAACATTACTGTTAGGTATCCATAATTTAAATCTTTCCACACCATAAATGGTTTTTCACCAGCTTCTTGAGAAAGCCCTTTGTGAATCACTTCGGAATGACTACACATTACTGGTTTAAAAGATCTAACAGGAGTACCAGGCGGATATTTTGATATGTCAAAATTATCAAGACTAGGCGGCTGTACTTCTTTCTCTACTTTCTTCTCTTCTTTAAGTTCTGGTTTTACTTCCACTTTTGGGAGGGCGGGTTCTTGTACCGCATTTGGTGTTGAATTAGTTGTTTGACACCCTATGAGCAGAAACACCGCCAATGTCGTTATTAGGTGTTTCATTTTGGTTTCTCCATTCTGTAACGGATTCGGTAAGAGCACTTAAATAGGCGGACTTATCTTCAATAAATTCTTGAACAGTGCCATCTTCTGTGACAACAAGTATTACCACTTGATTAATTTCTATCCCTGTTCTTTCAAGAAACATCTCCGCATAGGCAGAACCTTGGATGTAATATGATTCATTCCATTCATCTTTGCGTTCTTTAGTTGACGTTTTGAAGTCGATAATTGAGAGTACACCATTATACTCCGCAATGCAGTCAACCCTACCCGCTACCTTATATTTATCACTATAAAGTCCTACCTCTTGTGCATATATGTTATCAATATTACACAATGCTTTATCTCTTAATTGTGTAAATAAACAGTGCGGAAGGAAGTTCTTTGTATGTTTTTCCCATTTTGAGGGAAAATTAAGGTACATATTGTTAAGAAAATCTTCGCACATATGATGTACGGCGGTTCCTCTACGTGCGGCCTGGCCAGAAACATAGTTTGCAACTTCATTACCTACTCTCTGCCTCCACTCTGACAGACCTTGTTTATTCTTTACTGATAGAACTGTAGTTATAGAAGGGTATAAATTACCTTCTGGTGTTTCATATAAACGAACACCGTCATTTGTTGTTGCGCTGATTTCAGGCAACTCACATTCTACATGATTAAATTCTATTTTCGTCATACACTTCTCATCCTTTCAACAAGTCGTTCTGCTCGATTGGTCACTTGATCGTACCAACGACTGTCGACCATTTCATCTGCGGCAGCATTCCAATCCCTTGCATCCACACCACGTTTCATTCCTTTAAATTTACTCAAGCGTGGATATCCCATATTGAACATCATATTTGCAATGATTAATTGGACTTCTTCTGGCAAATGTTCAAACTGTACATATAATCGCTCGCAGTCTGACAGGACAGTTTCGACATCGGTTTCAAAGGCTTCTTGAACTCTATCGTCACTGACTTCTGTACCAACGGAGGCTCCACTCTCAGGATCATTATCAGTAATGAGGTGGCCAATACCAAAGGTAGGATAACCAAGGTGATCCAAATATACTTCATACTTTACTCCCTCATCCCTTTCTAATTCTTCTCTTAATTTATATAAATTCATTATATTCTCCTAATCTATAAAAGGTTCCCATGTAACCCTTTTGAGAATCCTTTCACCTTTAAAGGATTCCCTTCTGTGTATTACAGTGTAATTATCATATATGACTAAATCACCCTTTTCATAATGATGTACATATTCTAATTCATCTGTCCATATTTCTTTTACAAGGGCTTCTACCCACATCTTACTTTCTAAATTAGATTTTGTTTGGCCTTCTATTTCTTTTGCAAATCCGCCTGGACATACAAATGAATAATAATCCTTCCAAGGATGTTTATGTACAACAGGTCGTTTGACTGGCCATGTCCAAGGAGTTTCATATGGGGCCAAGTGATATGCAGATAGATTCTTCAATTCTTCTAACTTATCTCTTCTCCGTATCAAAGCGATACTACTATTAAAGAAAATTGTTGGCGTTGGGTTTTTCTCTTCAATCGAATACAAAAGTCTATTAGGTAATACCTGTATAGGATAATGTGATAAATCTACATGCCATGGAACATTAATCCTTTTAAGTGCCCCATCATGAGATACATTAACCACTGATGAATCTTCTACACTATTACCTCTCTGGATAGTTTGTTGTAATCCAGAGAATTGAGAATCATCCCAAACTCTTCCTAGAGTAGATGCAAATTTCACCAATTCTTCATTACTAAGATTTTGGTTTTTTACTACTACTATTGGGTTATCTTTCACAACTTCTGGTGATGGGAGATCAACCATAATCTTCACCCAACGTATCATTAATCCATTCCTACCCCTAATTTGATTTTATTAATAAGATAATTTCTAACAAAACCAGATCGTACAATATCACCTAAAGTGAATTCTGTACAATTAAATTCATCCATCTCATTTAAAATTCTGAGAAAATCATGCAGTCCATTTCGTTCATTTTGTTTTACCAAATCTGTTTGGTCAAAATCTCCACAGAAAACTATTTTGGAATCCTGTCCTACCCTAGTGATAATAGTGTCTAGCTCGTGGAAATTTAAATTCTGACATTCATCTACTATAATGATACTGTTGTCAAATGTCAACCCCCTTAGAAAAGAAGTTGATAGAAAGAATAAACTACCTTGTCCCTTTAGTCGGTCATACAAGGAATTGAACTGTTGTTCATTAGCCGCTTCAAACATAAACCTTACCATGTTCTGATACGGTACTTGATACAGTGCGGCTTTATCTTCCTCATCTCCTGGCAGAAAACCAATCTCCCTTGATGGTATAAGTGACCGTACTAGAATTACTTTATCATAAGGTTTCTTTAGGTCAAATATATCATTTAATGCAAGATATAGGGAAATGAATGTTTTACCTGTACCCGCTGCACCAAATAGAAATTGGTTTTTACCTTTCTTCCAAGTTTCAAAAACTTTTTTTTGAAGTTCACCTATCGGTTTAATTGCAACTAGGCTACTATGGTTAATTTCTTTATTTTTCTTGGTTGCCATACTTCGATCCTCGATTCATATAAATCACAAACAAACTGGTGGGGGGGAGTCGGGGGCGCCTCCCCCACCACCTGGCACATAGGCGGAGGGACTACCCAGCTTCCTTCAATGCTGTGCATCGGTGCTGTAGTTTGATTTCTCGCCTGCACCATATCTATTTATCCTTTTGTTGTCGGAGATTTGTTAGCAGAGAACCCTTCTCTACCCAAACCATGTTTTTTAAGAACATCCCTAGTTTTCATTTCTTTATGTGACATACCATGACCACCATATCTCTGTGCAAGAGGTGAGCCAGGGTGTGCTTCTGCTATTCTTTGCATGTTCTCGTTAAATCCACCATCTGTTTTCGGGCCGACACCACCGATATGGTCACCAACAATTGCAACTGGTTTAATTACTTGCGTTATTTGAGGGTTTTTCTTTAAGAACTTATCTCTTTCCGATATAGATAAGAATTCGTCCCACTCTATTCCAGCGGACTCATCATAAAAAGTATATGTTGGCATCAGTGCAAAGTTCCACCAAAATGTGTAAATAACCATAGTATACCAGCCATAATTGATATCCCTATGATAAGTGTTAATGTATTGTCAGGCATGTCAGAACTCCATTTCATATTGATTTGGGTCACCCCCTAAAACTTTAACTTTATGTTCTAGATTGTGAATAGTATACGCCAAATCTTTAACTCTCATTTGAAGTCCATGTACCATCTTCTGCATTTCTTGAACTTCTCTTTTATATATACCGTCCGTATTCATGGTTCTATCAGACCAATCAAATAATCGGCGATGTTCTCTTACAGAATTCATACCGCCAGGTGATTTTTGGTTTTCTTTTCTCAATCTCCAGAGCATCCAATCATAATATCTTTCCGGCTCTTTTTCGTCATCGTAGTAAACCATTCGGGAATCCCCCTATTTTTCCACGTTGCAAAAGCAGACTTCTCTACTATATAGTAAGTTCTATATGCTGCAACAGTGTCATCACCCCGACAATGTTCAGGCATACATTGGGGTGGATCAGTAAATGGGGCATCAACGTCTATATTGAGTGGTGGCATAAACAGAATATTACGCAACCGTTCTGTAGCGTGATGTTGACTATATCGGTGTGTATACTCTTTTAAGAGAGCATCAAAGTGATTCCACAACCACTCATAGTTTTTCTTTGATGCACGAACCCACTTTGTACTAGGATGGTTCTTATGTGTCATCTTATAGAACCCTGCTTCATTGGCACGATCATCTCCATCAATGGCACGATGTGCAGTAGAAAGTATTTGAGCACTTTCCAGTATCATCTTAACTACATGCTTATCACACATTAACTGGGCGGCAACTACAGGGTCACGGTCTAGATAGAATATGTTCATCTATTATCTCCACTACCCTGTATCTTACCACGCTCCATACGAGATTGTAGTTTATCTACATTCGTAATTGCAATGTCATTAAGAGATAGGTTAAGGTCAGATGCAATTGCTGACAAATACCAAAGAACATCTCCCAACTCCTTTTTCAATTCGTCAAGTGATGTTCCATCCCTTAAATGTTTCTTAACCTTTTCTGCGACCTCTCCAGATTCCCCACATAATCCTAGTGTTGGATATATGATTGGGTGTTCATAGATTGCAGTTTGCTGTGCATATACTTGATACTCATCAAATGTCATTTTACTTCCCACTTATAAAAAATATGATCTTGAATTTCCACTGTTTTCACCTTAGTCCTTGCCCATGCTGGTTTTACATAATCGGCATGGTAAAACAAAGCACCATCTGTTATATCAATAAAATCAAACTTATTATACACTATTGCTTGAGCTATTGTCAATAACCTTTTGTAAGTTTTTGCTTCTTGAGGCACATCGCTCTTACCATCGCAGTACCAGCTGAATTGACATTTATTACGTATAGGATAATACACTCTCAGGATAGGTGAAATATTCTTTTTTTGTCTAGTTTTCCAACTTTCTCTAGTAGGCCCTTGTTCTACAACTTCACATATGGTATCAGGGAATCTTTCATCCTTGACTCTGTTTAAAACAACAGAAGATACACCTAGTAATCCAGCACTTCCTTGATCTCTTGCCTCATGATACATGTTCAATGCAAGGCATTGTGCCTCTAACTCTACAGAAAGGTTTTGATTGCTTGAATAGGTTGGACTTAAAAATATAAGCCCAGCCACTAAAAGTTGCGAAATATCCATATAAACTCCTTACTTATATTTTGACCAGAATTCGTCCCAGCTATACTCTAACTCTTCAGTTAAATCTGCATTATTAGACAAAGCAAGTACGGCACTAACATTCTTGGATTTAAACATCTTGGCAACATATTCACCACATGTTTCACATTCACCAATAACTTTGTTAGCTTCTGTCCAGAAATTTTCTTCCATGTCCATTAACCAATTTTTGGTTTTACTCATTATACATTCTCCATCATTTCTTCATTAACATTACCAGTTTCTTCACACATTCTTACGAACAGTCCTAACTGGCGACCAAACGCATCAATTTCCCAAGGAAAGTCATAGTAGTCCATTTCACTCATGTCATACTTTTTCTTCATCCACCTAACTTTGTTGGGATCAGCATATTCATACATCTCACCCTTAACCCACTGTTTCACATGAACCATCTCATGGGCAAGGTTGATTAAAATATCTCTTAAATTGATTGTAGAATCTAATTCAATATTGAAATCTCTGGGAGTTTTTGAGAGATCATCCCAAGTATCCCATATACAAGAACCTTCTATCTCATCATTTTTAAGAAGAGTTCTTTTTAAATCTATTGTAATATAGAGAGTTTTCATGAGTCGTTTACCCATCAATCTCTCTGCATAATTCCATGCGGCGAGTTCGACAAGTTTTCTGACTTTTTTCGTTGAACCTGTAATCTCTAATAGCATCTCAATCCTCTCTGATTATGATTCATCATACCATACTTAAAAGGATTTGTCAACTAAAAAACGACAAGGCAAAACCAACCTACACTGAATAATGTAAGCATGAATAGGCTTCCAACAACCCATTCTAGAATTTTTTCTTTGGTAGTCATATATTTATCCCCCAAAAGTAGTAAATGCCCAATAACAAGCAACAAAATAAACTTGTACCGCTAAAACAAAATATAGTAAATTAACCATGATTAGGCACCTGTCCAACGAATTTCATAATTACCTTCAAGGATGTTACCCCTCGCAAAGTTCCTAGCAGGAGCATTGTAACCAGCGGGTTTCAAAATGTCACCTTTCTTGAACTTTTTATCGTTGTCAACACCAACGACAAACGCTTTTACACCACTACCTTTTATGTAGATTTTGATGTATTTTGAACCATATGTAATGGTATAATTCTCGACATATTCCTTATTCATCTTCTTCCGAATATCATCATTCGGTGGCATGAATTTGGTATAGTCCTCAATCATGGCATTTTTCATCTTACCAAGACCAGATAAGATACTCTCAGAACCTTCTGCTACGTACATACTCATATTGCAAACACTCCTATTGGAGAACCATTGGCAGTGGTTTCACCCATTACCTTGATGCAAGTAAGGTTAATCTCTTCGATAAAACCTGTTTCACCCTTAATAGTGGCGATGTTATCCTCAACTTTGGTGACAACACCAAATTCTGTGGGATGCAAAACACCGTAATTAAACTCAATCTTTGTTCCAGCAGTTACCATATGAACCTCTTCATTTCTCATCATATGTACATTATACTACAGGCCCACGAAGGAGTCAAGAGAAATCGACATAAAAAACAATTATTTTTGGGGGTGTTGCAAAAATACAACACTATCCATTGGCAGGCCCTGGCGTTGCTGGGTAGGCTACAACCTCTTTCACATAATCATCATCCCAACCAAATGCTTCTTTCACTACATTTGCAGATAAACCCTTATATTTTTGGTGTAATTTTTTATCTTTTGCGGCAGTGACAACCTCGGCTTCGCCTTGCTGTAATCCTTCCAGCAACTGAACAAACATGGATTCACGTTTATTTCTTGTAAGATTATTTGCACCTTTGATATAATGAAACAATGTCCTTGCTTCATGGGCTAACATTGTGTGTTCTGTTCCCTCTGGTGCCTCATTCTTTTCATAGGGCGGAACTCCCTCTGGTAAATCCCAAATAATTTTAGGATCAAACGAAGATTTGATTATCATACGTAAAGCTTCAGTATTATACTCCCTAAGAAGGGTCACCTTCTGGTTCTTAGATTTCGCTTTCGCAACTTTATCCAAAATTTCATGGAAAAGTAATTGGTAATTATCAGGCATTTTAAAATTCTCCTATTGAATCTGTTAGGTCTCTCAACCTCTTTTCTATAAAGTAATTTAGTAGTTTACTACGATCACCTTCTGGCGCATCTCCATACGCCTTTAAACATTCTAAGTATAGTTCTGATGGACTCTTACTTAGGTCTATCAATCTTTCATTTCTCTGAAAATTTCTTTCTACTTCTGTGGAAGGAAACCCTTCATTTAGAAATACCGATATCTTCTTTTTACCTAAAGGCCGTTGACGTAAACTCTCCGTAAAAGTGTGGTCTGGCGATAGCACATTTGGTATTCCATCACTAGAATCACCACGTAAAATATGTTCCTTTAGGTATTGTACAGGGTCTTCACCATTAACAAACTTCTTGGTGATAGGACTATACTGCGATACATTCTTATACTTCTGTAATTGGATAAAATCTTTATCACCCGACAGAATAAGCGTTTTTCCATTATCAAACTCTAATTCAAGGCAAAGAGCAGCGATAATGTCATCTGCTTCTGCACCATATACTTCAAGGTGTTTGTAGGGAAAATTATCCTTTAATTCTTGTTTAATCTCATTTAAACATTCAAAAATAGCATCCCAATCATGATTAGAATCTTCCCTTGTTTTTTTGCGATTGCATTTATATTGAGGAAAAAAATCCCTTCTCCAATAATGCTTGGAATCATAGCATAACACCAATTCACCATATTCTTCTTTAAAACGTGTGCGATACATTCTCATAGAATTGAGAATCATGTGGCGCACCATACCGCCATCGGGTTTGATGGCTTTAGTCATATTCAGATGCATCATTACACTTGCAACTGAAATTTGATTCATATCAACTAAAATCATTGTGGTACAAACATATGAGCGTTAAAACTCATACTCCTTCTTTCACCCTCACTAGTAAAGGGATATACAAAATGTCGTAACCAAGATGGAAACACTAGTAATTTACCTACTTCTGGTTTGAACTTCAAATTGTCACTTCTAAATCCTTGGTTTTCACCAAACATAAATTCTATCAAACCATTTGCTGGATAATGGTCTTCAAAATCTTTTTCTATTTCTTTATGCATATTTGGGGGAAGTTTAAGATAGATAACGGCAGAGAAATCTCCGCTGTGGTGGTGCCAAGGATTATATTCCCCAGCATATTGACTGACAATCCAACTATGAGTTAGATGTATATTTTCAATAGTAGGTACGGAATCTCCGGCAATCTTTTTCCACCCATATGCTGTGTTAACTTTGATACTTTCTTTAAGATAATCAACACAGGCAGTTTTCATTGTAGAAAAAAGAAGCGCTTTCTCATCTTCATTTGAAATTGGTATTTGTACTTCTTTATGTACCTTACCTACCAGCTTATGCGACCAATCCCACTCTACGCTCTTAGCATCGTCAGATAGAACCTCATCTCCCACACGATTGATAATATCTACAAATCGTTGTGGTACTTTAGATTCCATTATTGTTGGGGAAAATGGTCTATGAAACTTTGGGGTCGTCATCATCATCGTAGCCGTCTAACACTTCTTTAATTCTTTCTAGTTTTTCAGTGTTCAACGCTTCTCCTTCATATGCACCACCTTCTTTTGATGTATCAACATCTCTGGTGATGTGTTCCATAAATGAACTCATTGGGTGTTCTACACCTAGTTCTCTATATATAAGTCCCTTCACACACTCAATTACAAATCCAGTATCCCTAAGAAACTGCTCATCATCTACATCAAATTCATTTTCATGCATAGTATGAATCATCTGCACCATGACTTGCTCAGTAAGTTCATCACCTAGATTTTTTAGTTGACGTTCTTCTTTTTCTTTTTGACTTAGGTCTTTTGCTCTTTTTCCCTTTGGGAGATCCTTCCACGGGCCTTTTATTATCTGGGCGCTTTCTTTTTCTTCCATCTGCAAGTTCCTTATCCTCATTGAACATTTCTTGTGTGTAAGTTCCAATATCGGGATACCATGTCCCTACGTTACGTTTAGGTGTTCCATCATCATGATATGCCATTGCAACACATTTATATTTAACTTTGTGTTGTTCATGTTCACCATAGAACATAGAAATCCAATCACCATCTCTTAAATACTTTTGCATATCCCGAACATATGCTTCAGCATTTTTCCACTTACTGATAGAACCCTTAATACCTTGACGTTCTGCTGCCCTTTCGACACTCATAATATCTTTTTGAGTCTTAATCCACTCCTTTACCTTCTTAACACTTATTGGATGGTCATCAGGTAAATTTCGTAGTGTGGGATGAATCCCACTCTGTCCATAATCTGGATTTTTCTCTTTCCGTTTTTCTCTTGCTTTTTCTAGTCGGGCGGCAGCGGCAGCTCTTTGTTCTTCAGACATAGGTTTACGTTTCTTCCTAGTCTTAGGTGCTTGCCAATTAGAGTTATCTGTTTCAACTTTTATTTTTTTCGCCATAACTATATTTATCCCGCTGTTTTAAGAAAAAACATTACCATACCATTTAGAAATATTGCACATGCTACAGCATTAATAACAATGAGAGCACGATCATTCCAGATTATTGCAACCCACAACCAACCAGCAACACCGGCAAACTGTAAGAACATATTCCAAGGATACAAATCATTCGTTGTGGCAATCATTGCCGCAACAATAATGATAGATGAAATCCATTTTACCCACCAAGTGGCACTATGTTGTTCTTTAGTAGGAGTTAGTGTTTTTGAAGGATTCTCATGATCTTTCAATTGCATTTCCGATACATCTTTCTAGAAACCTTGTTCACGTAACCGTTTCTCTTCATTCTTTGCAGCCCGCCGTTTACCAGCTGCACGTTTTCTACGTTCTTTCTGACCTTTGGTTTCGTGATACTCACGTTTCCTTAATTCGTTAAACAGTCCTTCATTTTGTAACTTCTTTTTTAAAACCCGAATAGCCTGGTCTACATTATTGTTACGGACATCAATTTTCATTTATTCATCTCCTTTAGATTCCATTCACCTTGTACTCGGCAGGCAGTACCCCTAACTCTTTTCATTTCACCATTGACAGTAACTTCAGTCACAAACTCTCGACACATTCCATCAGTTAATGGCGTTGCAGAAACAGTAATAGGTTTATCTGGACTTCTCCAAGTACTTGTTTGTCCAGCTGCATTTTGCATTAATGCGCCTCGCAGTAAAGTGGTGGCATACATCTGGTCAATTTTATCAAACATTGCACCAGTTTCATGTCCTAATACTAAACCACCAACTGCAAGTGCAGCAATAGTTAAAGGGTCTTGTCCTCTACCAACGTAGGTTCCAAGAGCAGTACCAACAACAGCACCTATTTGTGCTTTCTTACCAAAAGTAACAGGTTTAGGTGCCCAAACACCTTTCCCTGGCAAATAATAATCCCTTTCAGTACACCCTAGTATTGGACTGCACCCAAGAGTAGGGTTAACCCCACTTGGTAAAAAACATCCGCTTAAACCAAGGGTGCAGGCAATAACACTAAGGAGTCTGCTTGTTTTCAACGGTCACTTCCCTATTCTTCTTGATAACTTTCTCAAGATTAGTTAATGACTGGGCTTCATCCTCACCCTTCTTTTTATTCACTTCTGCATCAAGTTCTTTCCATGCTTCAGTGGAACGGATTCGGGAATACACCATACGATCCTTACGCAATCGATTCATGATAATTTTCCATGCGTTCTTGTTATTATATTCAAGAAGCACGAAAGCACGATACTGTACACCACTAGGAAACACATCCAATTTAACAGGATTGTAACCAGCAACATCAACTGAAGCTATCACATTCTTAGTAACCTTTTCGATTTCTGTAAGAACTGATGCATCAAGATCGTTTGAACCAATCTTTGCAACAAACTGTTTAGTCATAGAATCTAACTTACCGTTAATTCTATCTGCAAGTACAGTTTTTGCATTAAGAATTGCAATATCTACTGCGAGTTGCAAGTCTGGAGCAGTTGCCGTTCCTGTAGTATAAATGGAATCATCCTTCTCAGGCATCTTCTTATACCAACTAGGTACAACACTTACTTCCGCTTTCACCTTCTGGGTCTTATACTTAATATAAGGCGTTTCAACAAAAGGTTTTGGTTGCTTATCAGCACATGCACCTAAACCCAATGCAACAATAGAAACCCCAACGAGTAGTTTTTTGTCCATCATTTAATCTCCTTCAATGTATCAACTACTATATCTCTAGCACCAGTGTCTAGAAATGCACTTTTGACTATAGGGACGATATCTGGATAAAATACCGTTAATATCACCCCTAGTCCAACTCCAATTAACAACTTAAACATTAATTGGACTTCTCCTTCGGTTTAGATGTGTCATTTTGCCACTTAGTGACTTTTGCACCTACATCCGAAACGTCCTTACCAATACCACTGATCGTGTTACCACAACCAGATAATGCAATCATCGCCGCAATTATGGCAATACCTACAAACCATTGGAATTTTTCACTTTTTTTCATCACAACTTAACATCCTTACTTTTTGTTTACCGTAACCTTCCATTACGACATTCATGTATATAAATCTACACGAACTCTTGGGTTTTGTCAAGGTACATTTGAACTTCTTTTCCGACCTTAATAGGAACGGAACTTTTTCCTTCAATACCTTAACCTTTGCACGATATTCTGCTCTTTCGCAGGCATCGTCCTGTGACATGTCAGGGCCGAAAGTGTATTGTCCAACGGATGGAATCCACTTATCATCGACCTTTGCACGAATATTTACGATACATTTTTGTGTATCATCTATATACGGAAAAACTCTTTTTTTCATTAATTTTGTTGATTGAATTTTACCCTCGAAAATGAGTTTATCGTTATTTTCATAATCGCAAGGTGCATCTGCGAGTGCAGATGTAGCGGCAAGAGTACAAAGAATTGCGGTAAATTTATTTTTTATACGCATCTCTCAGGACTTTTGCACGAATTTCAGAAATTTTAATGATGTCCTTTTCTCCATCCACCCATCGGGTTTCTATATAACCATCTTTTTCTAGGCGGTCTAGGAGTTTTTCTACTACATTCGGCACAGAATCTTTAGTGAAAAACTTTCCACTATAGAAAGCCACTAATAATGAACCGACTGCAATAAATGTATGAAGTGTTGGATCCATGATATAACTATTTATCTCGTAAAATTATCAATATATACTATAATAGAGGATATAAGGGGGTTTGTCAACCCCCTTTTTTTAGAATCTTGATAAAAATCTTGCAATAGGATGTACAAATGGTAGTAGTGCGATTGCCATCATCAGATTAACTCCTGTATGTGCCATTGCAATCCTTAATGTATCACCTTTCGGCATACCATCAGATACAAAAACACCGGCTAACCAGATGGTGCCAGTGGTTCCAATATTTGCTCCTAGTACACACGCTATTGCAGCGGGTAGTGGTACTGCACCAGATGCTACTAGAGCAATTATCGCAGTAGTAGACAACGAAGATGATTGCCATAATAGCGTCATAACGATACCACCTAAAAACATCCAGTACGGATTATGAATAAAATAGGAAAGGTGATCCATATTACCCATTGACTTCATTCCACCACTAAACATCTTCAATCCAATATAAAAAACCACCAACCCAACAAGGGCGGTGATAACGGGATTCCCCAAATCCATTTTTTTAACCTTCTTCCACAAGTCTGTTTTTGTTTTTGTCATAATATATCCTACAAATTAAACTGTAACATAAATTTCACAAAAAGTCAATGGACTAATTTGCTCCCATACCATTGAATTGAAATAGTGACTCAAACTGTTTCTTATGCAAAGGTACGTGTTTAATCTCTGGAACTTGTCTAATTAATTCTTCGATAAATCTCTTGGTATATTTTTTCCTTACGAGTTTTACATCTGGATAAATCATTGTGATACCTTCATTCTCTTTTGATAAAATTGTAATACCTACTGTGTTCTCAATCACCAATTGACCTATATGTCCTTCTGGGTCAGGAACCAATATAACCCAATTTTCAGAACCTTTAGGACTCGCTTTACCAACAAGTCCTGTTCCTCTTATACCTATCGTTGCAGTAGGTATTTTAAGTTGCATTAAGTCTGGGCCCAACTTTGCGATAGAACCACTGACTATACGAAATGCACCGACAGCAACTGTAATATCCATAAACCCATCTTTCTTGATAGGTTCATAAACCAACTCTTCTATAATCATATCGGCCAGTTCACCCAAATTAATGAATGAACCATCTAACATTTTTAATTCTATTGCAGAGTTTCTTCCAGTAAGAATTTGATCATCGGTATATAACTTTTCTCTTCTAGTTACTGGTAATGGATTGCCTTCACGTACTACTGTAACTTTTCCTTCTACTCCAATAACAAGTGCAGCTTTATCAGAGGCAAAAGCTGGTGTTATGAATAATAATAAAAACAGTAGTATTCTCATATATGTATTTATTACATTTTGGACAGTGGATTATTCAATGCCTTCTTTATTTTATCATTTACATCCTTTTTCACTTCTTTCATTTCTTTCTTTATTCGTGATTCAAGATCAGTCATATCTGTACGCACTTGTTCTCTACGTTTATCAAATCGATCTGAATTGACAGTTATCATTGTACGAACTTTAGTATCATTTGTTTCTATACTTTCACGTACAAGTTTGAACGCATCTTTGCCCCTACGTTCTATATCATCCACAGTTTTCTCTATTGTATTAATGTCCTTTTTAAGATCATTCTTAATATCTCTCGTATAATCAGAAGCACTTACAACAGAATCTTGAATTGTTTTTACTTCTTGTCGCAATGACTTCAGTTCCTTATCAAATCTCGTTTCAACAATAGCAATTCTCTTATCAAACCCACTTAGGTCAGGGGCAACGTATTTATCAATTTTTGCTTCCATAGATTGGTAGCGATGCCACAATTCAAAGCCTCCCCATAGACCACCACCGATTGTTCCTAATAGTGGCAGTATCAATAGGAGTTTACTCCCACCAACTTTAATTCCTTTATATTCTACCTCTGCCATAACTATCCTTTCGATAACCTTTTAGTTATAATTTCTTCTGCTTTTGGTAACAATCTAATTCCACAATAACCAATTAAGAAAGCAATTGCTGGGCCCCATAACATATCTAATGCAAAATGTTTCATTATGGGTGGAATAAAAAACTCTGCGGCTATCCATCCAACTATTATTGCTAATGCAATATCTTTTGCTCCCCCCCAATTCCATTTTTTATTTGTCAACACATTCGCTGCACCTCCAATTCCAGCACTAGCGATACAACATGTTTTAGCTCCTATTGTTAAAATTAATGCTTCTATCATATCTCCTCTTTTCTGAGAGCTTATCTCTCGTATTGACTATCTGTTAATCTTTTATGTAGTTGACTACTACCTCCCATCAACATCCAAGCAGCTGCATTATTTTCTGGTAATTGTGCATCTGGGATTTTCGCATCTGTAAATAGTCCTGTAGGTTGTGGTATCGTAGGTTGTACTAAAAATTTCTTAGTATCACCTAATACATTCATTATAACCAAAGTTTTCAATTGATTTGTTGAGTCGTATCTTCCTTTATCTCCCATCTTCTTAACTATCTTATTTGCAGCCTTCTGTTTTGCACTAGTTTTCTTTGCAACCTTTACTTTAGCTTTAGGTTTAGGTGCTGCTGGTTCTGAAGATGATTCTGCATCACTAGTTTCGGGTTCTCCCTCTTGTTCTCTAGGTTCTGCTTCAGTTGTTCGTTCTGGTTCTTGGTTCGATTCGGTTTCTGTATTGCCATCACCTTCCGATTGGGATTCGGTAGATTCCACAGGTTGATCGGTGGTAGATTCATTTTGCATCTCCGCTTCTATTTCTGTGTTTACTTCTGCAACCTCAATCTCTGGTTCTGTTGGAGAAGATAATTCAGTAGTCGGCATTTCCAATTCCATCTCCATCTCTGCATTAACTTCTAATTCCAAAGATGCCATTTGTTGACCATCGGGAGATTCTACCTCTACTTGTATTTCAACAACTTCCATTTCCTCTGGAGTGTTCTGTTCAAGAATGTCAGTGTTGTTTATTATATCTATAACTTCTGTTTCTATTAAGGTAACTAAATCAAATGTAGTTGTCAAAAATGGAGCAGAAAATGCAGGTCCGAAAAATCTTTGTGGAAAGCCGGCATCTATACCAAACATGTCAAATTCACCTGTTAATGAAGTGAATGTATTAGATGGTATATCTTGTGAAAATGCAAAACTACGTACACCACTATAATCTAGTTCTACTTCATGTTCAAATTTATGTGCAACTCCAGCCTCATTTGTCAGTCCATTTGTACCAAATAGGGTTACAGTTAATTTAAATATATCCCTACAATCTGAATTTTGCAAAGTGTTACCACCCACACAACTTGCAAGAACTGAATTACTTACATGGGAGTCTACATCTAAACCGTAATCCATTTTAAATCCACGATTAATTTGATCTATAGTCATATTATCCTTTAAATCAAATGTAGATGAATATGTACCACCTGGCCCTTGAGTACCGGCAGTACAAAAATTTCCAGACTTACATCCTTGAGATGTTCCTGTACCAGAATTGTGTAAGGTTCCACCACTTGTTGTATGTTCTTCCATGCCAGGAATATAGTTAGGACTTGTTTCTTGTCCTGTTATAACTTCCTGAGAAGTAGTACTTTGTGAGTTAGAAGAAGAGGGGAACACCAAAGAACATACCAGCAACGCCAACAAGAATACCAACGCCATTGATCCATCCGAAACCTTGCGTTTCGCTTGAAGGATGCTCCTCTGCATAATCATCTGTTTCATCATACTCATCTTCTAATCCGTTGTCATATTGAGTTCCTGATCCTCTTCCGTCAGTTGACTCGATTCTTTTTTTTTGAAAATCTCTGAATTTGAGGGAACATCTTCTGGGTTTTCTTCCCATCCTTTTTTAGCTTCATCTCCGATAGCACCCATATGTGGGCAAGGTGTGCCCGCCATCCACATTGCGTCAAATACTCTCGCATCTTGACACAAGGCAGAGACCGCAGCGACCTTCATACCCATAAGATATAAACTACGGCTTAATTTAATTCTTTCGCAATTTTCATCCGTTATGGTAATGCCTGAGGCGAATCCTAAAATTTGTGTTTGTATAGCGGCCGAAGCAGCGCTCTTACAAACATCACTGTTATTGATGACTACACTTGGCGCACTCGCAGTAGGTGGCATCTTATCCGTGACCACCGTAGAGGATACTGTATTAGTATCAGCCGCTAGACATATTGTAGTAGGTAAAAATAATAGTGTCGTCATCAAAGCAAATATAGCTTTGATATTCTTCATAACCGTCCTTTCTCTTAGTCATTATAAAGAGATTTGGTTCACACTATAAGTATTTATAAAAAAAAGTAGGTAATAAACTGTTAATCTTTGTTATGGAGATTTATGAAGTAATTAGCATCCACTACCACTAAAGGTTTCTGATTATTACGTTTAATAAAACACACTGGTTCATAGTCACCAGAGTTTTCAGTCGCTTGTTCGTATGCTTTCCATATATTCAGAGTTTCTTGGTTCTTGCACTCTATTGAATACGGAAACTTTTCTCTCGCTGCTCTTGCCATTATGAGGTCTTCTCCACCAGCACCCATACTGCGAGATTCTATATCTTCTGGATGGACATCTAATTGTTCTATGAGTTGATCTCGTACCCATTGTTGAAAACGTCTACCTTTTGCTTTAGCACTACTAGTCCTCATCCTCTTCCCATTCTATTTCATCTTCCATTTCTTCTTCTAAAGATTCACCGCAAAACGGGCAATGAGTGACCCTATAATAGTTCTCATCCATTGAGTGTTTCAACCGAAATTCAGCCTCACAAGATACACAAACAATTAGTTTCACTGAATTTCACAGAATCCAGCTGCACATGCAAGTTCCTGAGCTCCAATTGTCATATCGGTCTTTTCATATTCTGCCAATTTACTCCACTCCACGTTTTGGGGCATCTTTTTGAGAAGTATTTCATAATCTTTCTTCTCAATATCTTGATAAGGTGCCTGTTTATATGTATGTTCTGAAAATGGTAAAAAACTAACACCTGACATGTAATCAAAATTTTCATAAACCCATGCGCCAACATCTAACCATTCATATTCTTTTACAGAAATTGTTACGGATGGTTTGTGTTCACACCAATGTTTTTGATATACCAACCAAAGTTCTAGTTGTTCTATAGCTGACATATCTGTACGAAACACTGAATCTTCATTAACTTTCATAGGGAATGAAAATACAGCAGTATGACTAGGATTCATTACGTCATCCTCAACAGGAAATCCAGCATCTTTCATCATTTTTGTCAATGGGTCTTTTTTATCACCTCTTACTGTTCTTATATAGTAGGGGTTATGTCGAGCATGTATACCAGAGGCTGCATCTACTAATTGACTTACTGTACCAGAAGGTTTGACACACGTTACTGCTACAGATTGATTAATACCCATCTTCTTTGCATACTCTTTATTAGTTTTGATTGCCACTTCACGTAATTCATCTAACAATTCTGAGAGTCCATCTTCTTTACCATTAGTAAGTTTGCAATCCATTATACCAGTAAGAGAGACCCCTAAAAGTCTCTCTTCTTCGCAATTCTTTTTCCATGAGGAAGATACGTACTTGAAATTCACAAGTGTAGACTGAAATGTACCTAGAATCGTTGCAAACTTTACCTTCTCCAAAAGGGACTCCTTTGTATCAGATGAACGTACTACTACTTCTGATAAATTGCAAAATTCACGATTGCGTAGAATAATCTCAGAACAAGGATTTGTACCAAATGCATAATCTTCTGTATTTCTACGTCCATTTCTTGCCGCCATTTTAACGGCACTTTCTCGACTAAAAATACCACGTTCTCCTGATTTAGAATCATAAAGTGCCTTCCATTCATTCATAAATGTACCAATATCTGGTTTTTCTGAATAACATGCACTATTATTTGCAAGAGCACGATGTGGGGTTTGTGTCCACCACTGTCCTTGTTTAGCATCTCTCATGCGGTCATCACTTAGATTAGAGAGGGAGATTAGTGCCGATCTACGGACTCCACCTACCACTACAATCTCTGCAATTTTACATACAATATCGTGACATTCAATAGAGGATAACTTACGTCCTTGACTATTTTGAAACGTAGTAACAGTAAAATTAAACAATGCTTCAAGAGGTTCAGGCCCAGAAGCACGACCACCAAAAGTTTTAAGAGGGGCTCCAGCAGGACGTATTTTAGACATATCCCAGCGAGGAATCTGACCGATATATAACATACCGATCAGTTCCTTGAACGCTTTCGCCCATCCTAGTTTACTATCGGCAACTTGAATGGTCGTATCACTTGGGAAGAATTCTTCTGCTATTTTAGGCAATTCATTAACAAACTGCCTTTCTACACTAAAACCTACTCCTGTACCATTCATTAGAACATACAGAATTTCATCAAATGCCTGTACTCTATCTACTGCAACGTATGAACAATTATAACCGGCGATGTTTTCTCTACGTAATGCCTCCCCAGCAGTCATTAGACATCTCATAGATGGCATAACTGATGTACTTAATACTGATTCTTCTAACTCTTTTCTAAGTTTATCTGGGATTTTGTACTCATGTAAGTCATCTAAATGTGTGGTAAAGAAGTCAAAATACCTTCCTACAGTTTCATTCCATGTTTCTCTTCGTTCTTCTTCTGGCAACCATCTTGAGTATCTACTAAGGTGAATAAATTCTTGATAACTCGTTGGAAGGTAATTGTTTGACATCTATCTTTCTCCATTCTGCGAACCTTAATTGGGCAGCTGCGCCACAAAAGGTATTTTCTTTTATTATTTCTTGAACCTGAGATTTAGTATATCCATGAATAATCATGTCATTTATATCTTTATGATTCATACTATCTGGCCACAATACAACTCTGTGTCCTTTATTAATTTCCTTATCTATCTGTTTTAACAATTCTCTATTTCTAGGTTCATTGTCAAAAATTACTGTGAAATCGCAATCTAAAGAAGGAACATCTGCCCCAGCAACTGCAATACAATTATCTACAAACAAACTGTCAAGTGGTCCTTCAACCACATAAACGTGTTTATTTTTATCAACCCTATCCAAACCAAAAATCTTATCTCGTTCTTCTAATTTAATGGTGATGTATTTGGGTTGTTCCTTTCCGAAAGCTCTCCCTTGATATGCAAATACTTCTCCTTGTTCATCCCGAAACGGTATCAGCAACCTTGGGTGATCTCCATCCAAGGAAGGGAACTTATTAGGTATTAATGTATTTGTGAATTGGTAAAATGACTCACATAGATATAAATCGGAGAATGAGTTGGGTGGAATAAATCTTTCTTCAACAATTTTCCTTGCTGGGTGGTTGGGGGATAAGTCTGAAATAGACTTGAGATTTTTGAGAACACCTTTAGTACGGAAAACTGGCTCATCGAACTTAAACTCCGGCTCGGGGTTGTTAGTTTTAACCCCTTTCTTATATCGTTCCAATATATAGTCATTGTAAGTTTTTGAGTCTAGATACTCAATTAACTTACCTAAAGTTGTACCTACTCCACAATTATGACACTTGTAGAATAAGTCATTCTTTTTACGGTAAACGAATCCTCGAGCCTTAGTGCGAGATTTCTGTGAATCTCCACAATAGGGACAACGAAAATTCCATAGAAAATCCCCTTTCTTCTTGTATTGCTGAAGAAATGGGGATATAAGGCTTACATATTTAACATCAATATATGAATTCATAGAGTTTATAATATAGTATCAAAGGGAAAATGTCAAGTGAAATCGACAAATTTATGCAATAAAAATCCAATAACAATGGAACCACCTATTAATACGTGCCTCCATTTTTCTAATACACCCACTCTGGCGATAAGTTCATCCTTTATTGTTTGTATTTCTTTATTCTGCGCTGCATGTTGAGCCGCTGCCGCAGTCATAATTTCTTTAGTATTGGTAGTAATACGAGAATGTAATTCATCTATTTGTTTGGATAACTCGTTTCTACGTACTTCTATTTGTTCTTCTGCTTGAAAGATAGCTTCTTCTTGTCGGGTTATTTTTTCTTCATGGACAGCGAGCATACGATGAATTGAGTTGGAAACATCAGTCAATTTCTCAATTGCAATGTCCAAACGATCATGTATTTTTGCTTGGTCATGCAATTCTTTTTCAAGAAGTTTGACCTTTGTTTCCAACTCTCCCATGTGTTAGTCCTTCTTTAGCATCGACCAAACACCCCAAATAAGGGCGCCCCAAAGAATAACTTTGGTAAGTCCAAATCCACCAAAGAGTACCATAGCAGCTGCAATAGCTACTATAAGTCCTTGGTGACTTGATGCTTCTATAACACGGTCTGAAATCCAATTACTGATACCCATGTTTACTTCTCCTTTTCTAAATTGTTGATTCTGGCTTCTAGATCGTCAATTTTCTTAGAAACATTAGGATATTTGATTTTCCAATTATCTTCATCTTGAAGTACCTTCAAACCCAATCTTCTAGATGCCCATGATGCCACATCGTCAACTTTTTTATAAAACCACCGACCAAATTTGGTTTGGGCAAACCAGCTATCGGCGGCACCACCCAAAATACTACCCGCTATTGCAGAAATTAACCAAAACCACATATCAACCCCAATCGGTTTTTGGTGGGGTACAATTGCAATTATCACATGAACACGATTTACATACTTCTATCTCATTACCAGACCTATCTACATCCTTATGTAAAGATGTACCGCAATGACATTCGTGACCACAGTTTTTGCAAGTTACCATGTCTACTCCTTATTTGCTGATGCCGGCCATCTACCAAACATTCTTACTGCCCAATATGCCGACTTTATTTTCCAAAAGGGAACTTTAGGTTCTGCACTCTGCATACCTAGATGAAATACATGGTCTGATATTGACCTTGCATGATTCCATATCCTTATTTTTTCCTTAACATCTGTTTTATTCTGCCTTACGTTGTTTTCATAGTATGTTCTTAGTGTTGCATATAAATGGTCATGAATGACAGCAGCACGAGCAACATCCCAAGGTGCAATAATGTTCCATACAACTCTTGGAACAGAAGCTAAATCAGTTTTCATTCCCTTTTTACAAGTGATTCTACCTGAGTCTGCAACATTGGCACCTACACGTTGTAATACGTGAATTTCATTTTCTGTAAGGTCTTCCGTAGTAAACGAAAGTCCTTTTTCGAGTTCCCAAGTTTTAGGTGCAGTAAATTCTGCACTGATTTTACCGTTAAATTTTCCCATTACTTTTTACCCTTTTCTTCGTTTTGCTTTGGTTTAACTGCTTCTTCATAATATATAATAATCTGTTTCTGCTGTTCTATAAACCTTTTCAATTCTGACATATTTAAAGCAATGGTTTCGTAATCCCTCACACTAATTGCATAAAACAAAAAATCACCATTTTCTTTTTCAAATCGTTTCCTAAATTCATCAAAAGTATCTTCTGTTACCACATAAAAATGTACGTCATTCATTTTTACAGGTCTTGGCCTGTTCTGTGTCGGTATTACTCTTTCAACCTCTACAGTTTTAACTTCAATTTGTTTTAACTGAGGCCAAGAACTACAACCACTACTTAGTAGGAGCAGGGGCAGGAGCACCAGACATGAGCTCCAGTGACCTAAATAATTTTTTAGTTCCATTGTTTATCTTCTTTTCTACGAGACCAGGCTTCTTCAGACTTAACTTTGCGAGGTCATGCTTACGCAATTTCTCTATAAGAGTATTCCTATAGTCGTTTGCTTTTTCCAGTTTAGTATGCAATTCTTTATTCAATTGTGCATACTTTTTTGCATCGGCTTCAAGAGTTGCAATTGTATTGTTCTGTAGTTCTGCAGCTTGTTCCAACTTTGCACTATTCTCTGTTAAGGTCTGAATACGTGCTTGAGTATCTTTATAGTAGTACCATCCACCATAAACTACACCTCCGACAAGTCCTAAGACTACGATTAGTATATAAACTTTAAGCATCTAAAACTCCCAAAATCACATGATATCTATCTTCATGTGAATTGTTCCAAACACAATGTTCATTGTGTACATTTATTTTCAACACATCTCCGGCATGATATGGTACGATTCCACCACCCTTTATTCCAAATTTACATCCTTCTGGGTGGTTTATACTCATATTATACAGATACTTCTTCTCTTTCTCATGATTATGGAGATGTGGTAAGATGACACTACCAGCATCTAATTTCCGTATCTCAGGTTCGTAATCCCCAAATCTTTTATCATACCATTCCATAAATGTAGGAAAATGTTCTTCAGTAGGTTTAGTAAACCATCTACCCGTGACCCCCGCTTTAAGTTTTTTCAACTTTTCAGATAAATGTGGATGGCCACTTTCTAAAGTACTATTAGAATTATATTCTTTCCAATTCTTGAATTTTTTACACTCTTCAAGAATCTTTAGATGCGTTGGACAATTTTCTATAAACTCCCAACACATTCCATCCGTATCTTGCTCCATACCTTCAAAGAAAACTTTGAATTTCTTACTTATCGTCCTCATCGTCCTTATTTTTTAGAGAACCAACAGGAGAGGAAATATCATATCCAGTAGCACGAATACCTAATTCTTTAAGTTTACCCTTCACTTTTTCAGTAAAGGATTTATTATCGGCCTTTTTCGCTTCACGTTTTGCTCTCTTATCTTCCAATTTCCTACGATGAAGTCTATAAGCTTTAGTCCTTGCATCTAATTTCTTTTGATGGACGGCATCGGGAGGCATAGATACACCACCCCCAGCGTTGGAGTTTACTGGGGCATCCTCATCTATAGGTCTCCCTGTCCATACACTAACCTCTTTCCAATTCTTTGTCATTTTATGTCCTCCAAACCTACATAAATTTTTTCTTGTGACTTAATATGGATTACAGGGAATATATCTATCCCCAGAATAGTATCAACTGGAGCTTCATCTTCATATGCAATAACCTTATCACCAGACTTTGCAGTTAATTCTTCTTCTTCCTTATTTAGAATATCGTTAACTAGAGTATATTCCCCTTTGGGTAATACTTCACCAAAACCAATTACATTTTCGGATATACTATCATCAATTTCGTAACCCTGTTCTTTTAGATATTTCATAAACTCTTTTTCAAACATATCGGGATCTTCAACATGTTCTTTAAATGTATCTTTAAGTAGAAATAATGCCGCAGCATAGGTTCCCAACTTGGTTCTAAGTCCAGGCACCTTACCAAATATTTTCTTGATATTATAAACTAGTTTGTGGAGAATAGTATATGCGTTCTTTTCATCAATAGTATTTAAGTCAGTACCTTTATTGGTTCCTGGCTTTTTAATACGATTGCCATCTTTATCTATAATTCCAAGTTTAAACGCTTCTTGTTTTTCAAAGGGCGTAACAAGTAATTTGATAAATCTGTATGTAACGAATAAATCTATCGCTCTTCCCATTACAGTTTCCTTAAAATTTCTACTACGGTATTGTTAGTAGGGAATTGTGTTAGTTCATCATCCCTTATCATATTTAGGTATAACAAAAAAGACTTGAGCGTATCCCAATGTTCTCTTTGTATCTTAAAGAGTAACAGGGTCACACAAGCCTCAGGCCCAAACAAATTATTTAATATGATAATATGATTAAGAAGTAACCGTTCCTTGAGGACTCCTGTTTCCTTGTACTTTCTAAGAAGCCTTTTAATATACTTAAAACGCTTCAAATCATCATGAAACTCTTTCTCACCTTCGCACTGAGGATTATCATAATATTTAATAGCGTACATCATGACATTCTCAGCAGTAATTTTTTCGTACATTATTCGATACTAGCGTTCAACCTACAGGAATTGTCCTCACTCTTCTCGTACCCAATTACCAAAGCCAAACCACCCTCTACCATATGAGAGATACCATCATCTTGTTCAAATTCTTCGTAAGGAGTTTCTAAACCCTTTCCAAAACGTCCACCAAAAAGTGTTAGAGGCATCTTAATAGAACCTTTTTCTTCTGTAAATGCCGGCACAGTATCAAATGTCAAACCAATTTTCAATAAAGAACTACGCAGTCTATGAATTGCATCTTCTGGTAATACATAACTACCAGCAATAGTTCCTACCCATTTGTTAAGTTTTTCAACTACATCTGGATTAGTAAAGGCAATCGGGTTGATATTTTTATCAACTGCCAAATCTTGATTGGAAGTATGGTTTAGCTCCGCTAAATAATTTTTGAAACTTTTCATTTTTCATCTTCCGTTTTTTCCCATTCTACATCAGAAGGAAGTGTATCTACAATTCTTTCTTCCAATATTGTAGGATTATTTTCTTGTTTCTTTGTTTGTGATTTACGTTTCACGGTAGGTTTAGGCGGTTCTTCTACAATCTCTTGGATCATACTACCACCAGCACCATATTTTTTACCATCATCTCTTGCCATACTACTCTCCTAAAATGTGAGATGGGAGAGGGTTTCCCCTCTCCCCTAACTAACGACTATTAATCGTCAGCAGTCTCAGCAATACCGGCGGATGCGGCAGTCGAAATATCGACAGCAGCAAGGACTGCCCAGGCAGTACCCGTCCACATTAGAGTAATCGTATCACCATCATCTTCAAAGTCGATGTTGGTAAAACCAAGAGGATCAGCAGGGGTACATTCAGAAGCACCACCATCTGTATCATTGATGATTACCTTAATCTGACCAATTACCGTACCATCTGCAAGAGTGGTGGCAACAGAACCAGAAGTCTGAAGTAGAGTCACAGCATGTGTGATACTAACCGCAGTCTGAGTTGCATCAGAAATATCTTCATACGAGTTAGAGAACCCGATAAATGAAGGAAGGTTGTTGATGAAGTTAGTTACACTAACTTTCTTATTGATTGGCGTTCCAGTAGGATCGTCAATAACGTGCAGTAGATCCGCACCAGCAATACCTGTCGAAAGATCAGTTAGTGCTGTAATTTTCTTGTCAGCCATTTGGCATCTCCTATGTTAACCCTCTAATTTTCAGAGGGAATGCTACTGTCGGCATTGGAATCTCCAGCTCCGACATCACCTGATTCATCATGAATCTGTTTTAGAAAAAAATCACATTGTTGGGTCGCACCTATAAGTGCTTGCAACAAGTTTTCATTTTCTTTAACCTGTTTTTGCAAAACATCTACTTTTTGTTGAACGGACAATAAATCTTGAGCAAGAATCTTTTTCCGTTCCATAATAAAATTCTCGTCAATACCACTATTTTTCATAATTCACCTCACTTGAATATTGTTTGCATAGTTATTTATAACAGTTATTATGCAGTAACCGTAATCGTTCCAGCAGCCGTTCCAATTGCAGAACTACTAGTAATTGCTGCAGAACGTCCTACCATTGTTCCTTCAATCGCTGGTTGTACTAAACCAGTAGCGGCAACATCAACAGTTGGAGGACTAGAGTAATTAGCACCGGCAGTACTAACTGCACAACTAACTACCTTCATTGTAACTGAACAACGACCATTAGCAGCACTAGAACTTCCACCAGTAATGGTAAGTCCAGTAACACCAGTGATTGCAGTCAAGGCACCAGCAGTTTTAATTGTTGCACCAGTACAAGTTGTACCATCAATCGTTAGGGTTGGGTCTGTACCTGTACCTAAGTCAATAGTAGCAGTTTCCGCATCCGTGTAACCAGAACCAGCAGTCGTAATGTCAACAGTAAGAATACCAGCAGTAACAGCACCAACTGCAGCTGCGGTATCATATGTTGCATTACCATGATTAATGGTTGCAGTTGGGAATGTCGTTCCACCAGTAGTAGCTTCGTTTGTAGCAGTAAACGCACTTACTGAATCACCAGAGGTATCCTTAACCGTACCACTATTAAGTGCCATTGCATTAGCGGCAATAGACAACACATCATCTGCATCAGTAGCAGCGTTTGCGGCGCCGATTGCGAGTGTAAATGTCAATGCACTAGTTCCAGAACCACTTGCATATGAAAGTGTGTGGTTAGAATTCGTATCGTTAGTAACCGTTAATTGTGGTGTACCTGTAACCGTAACTGCTTCGTTAAAGTGAGCAGTAACACTAAGTGTTCCACCCTCAGACTTATCAAATTCTGATATGTTCCAATCAAATCCTGTAATATCACCAACTCCAAGTTTGTTATCCAATCCACGAATGAATACCAAAATCTCAGGGTCTGCACTAGTATTATCGTTACCTGTCATGGTTGAGCCAGCTTTTACCGTCCATCCATGCTCATTGGCAACAACATCTTCTTTTTGTTCAGTGGTAAAATGCTTCGGTTGGTCTTCCGTTGCATCTGAAGCTCCCCATAAACCCATTGTTTCTCTCCTTCTATTTGTAGAGTATTTCTCTTATTTATAACTATTTAAACCCTAATTTCTTCAATTGTGCTAGAGTTTTCCCAGTGTTTGTATGATGAATACCTATTCCGCCTGCATTTTCCCATTCTTTAATGTTTTTTATGAAGTCATCAATCAAAACATTAGGTTTTCCATCGGTTTTTGCATAATCTTTCTTTTGTGATCTCAAAACTAAATGTACCTTACTTCTAGTAAATTTAGCATTTTTCTTTAACCACTTTAACTTCCCATTTTTAGATGATGGGTCACGAGCTGTGTATGCAGATAACACATGTGGATCATATCTAGATATGAATTGATATAACCTTTTACCACCAGGCTTCCAACCCAAATCATTCCAAAACCCTTTAGTATTATTAACAATATCCCATCGTTTTTCTTTGTCCATTCTGGCAAATTCGCCACCAACTGCCTTATTAGCCCCAGACATAAAGTCTACTAGGACTTCATCTAAATCACAATATATCTCTGGAAGCTCCCCAGAGGCAACTTCCACCAGTTGAACAATCGACTTCATATATTTTACTTCTTTTTCTCATCGATCTCAGGGTTAATTTCAATTTTGGCAGTTTTTTTACCAGTTTCGGTTGTAGTTTTCTCTTTACCATCATCATCAAAATCTTCGCATTTATACGTTTTACCAGAAACAACAAAAGTTTTATCACCGTTTTCTTTTGCAGCCTTTAAAGCAGCACCAAATGCGTTACCTTCGTCCTTTTCTTTCTTGTCACCAGGCTTCCAACCTTCAACCTTTTTTACAGCTTCCATCCAAGATTCCTTCATATTCTTAGAAATCGCCTTGCGTTTCTTATGAAGATACTCATCAGAATCATCTGTATCACCGTCATTGTCGATATCTTTATCTTTACGATTATCGAACTTCTTCTTAACAGCTTTGGGTTGAACAGCGTCCAAACCCTCACCATCATCCGATTTGTCATTCTTATTGGTTTCGGAAACTCTTTTCTCTTGGAGTTCTGCAGCAGACTGCCACACACCTAGAATGGATGATTCGAGGCTTCCATCCCTAGTTTCCATATATTTCTTACCCATTCTTTTTCTCCTTGATTATTGAATCTATTCTAAATAGGGTTCGTTCACTTACACTATATGAGGACATTAGTTTCTTAATAGTTTTAACATCCACTTTCATTACTTTTGCAATTTCTTTTGCAGATTTACCTTGCTTAATCATTGCATCTATTTCAGACATTTTACCTTCCTCTATAGATTCTTTCAAAGCTTTAAGTAAATCTTGTTTAGATTTAGCAATTTGACTTTGAAATTTCTCTTTCTCAGCAGGACGTTTAATAGAATTATACTTATCTTGTACTGCTTGAGCAATTTTTGGATCTAGTTTTTCTTTCTTGCCGTTTCCAAACTCAACTTTAAAGTTACCTCGTAAGGAAGTAACCTTTCTCATCTGCATGATAATATTCTTAGATGCAGCTTTTACATCATCATCTGTAGCAGAATCGTCATCTTCTTTATCAGACCGTTTTCCTAATGTTGGATCCCCCCTCATCGCTCTTCTTGCATCTGCACGAGCAGAACCTTCATCTACAGGGGTTTCTCCAGGCGTCAAATCCTTAACATAATCTCTGTACCTATCTGTTCCTATTTCCATTGCTGGAACATCAGTACCATCTCCATGAGGGAAAGCTTCTACTTGAGTTTCCTCTACTGCAAAATATCCCTTCTTTTTGTATTTTTTAAAGTCCTTTTTATCAATAACAATAACGCCAGAGTCCTTAGTTTTAACCATCATTTCCTTTTTAGGATCTTTTAGTTGTCGAGGTTTAAACTGTAATCCAACTCTATCGTGATACCCAGCTTTAGATCCTTCTTCAATTTCTTCCTTGTACATATTCAGTTCATAATTTTTTCCTGTATTGTACACTTGGACTTGAATACCACCCTTATCTCCCTTTAATCCATAGGAATTTGTTTTACCAGTTGAAGGTTTTCTAGGTCCACTGGCAACTTTATCATCTATCTCACTTGGTTTAATTGTTATACCAAATTTCTTTTTTGCATGGGCATATGCATGTTGCATGGCAGCAGAGAAAGTTTTATGATATAACTCATAACCAGTTGCAGACTTTGCTTCATCAAGTTCAACTTCTTCAATAATACCTCTATTCTTTGCAAACTTCAATGCACTATCTACAGATACATGGGAACCCCAATCTTTCACTTTACCTTTATTCAGAGTACGCATTAAGAACTTATCTTGTTTTCCCGGCATACCTTTAGTATCACGATGAAGAACTACAAAGTGTCCACCACCTTTTGCGGGCACTTTCTTTGCAATCTTGGCTTCATCAAGTTCAACTTCTTCTTTCAGTTTAGGTAGATACTTCTTGACTAAAGCATCTCTTACCTTTTGATCTTTTGAAACGAGATGTCCTCTTTTGTCATGGTCTTTTTTGATTTGTGCAATTTGTCGTTTCTCGTAGTTGTCACCAAACATATTGACAAGTTCTACAGCATTTTCTGTATGGTGATTTTTATCTTCATTATCATCAAAATCTTTTCGGGTGAACTTTTCATCAAGGTCTTCCTTGATACCCAATCGTTTCATTGCCTTCTTAATGATAGGTCTTGCATCACCATTTGGGTTCTTCTTACCAGCAACATACAAGTCATCAAAAAGTTCATCATCACCAATGATATTATACATTAGGTCTGATGCATCATCACCCTCTTTACCCAACTTAATAGGTTTCTTTAGCAAATCTTTCAATTTATTTTTATCATTGATTGACTTCGGAACTGCCCATGTACCTTCAAAAACAACTTCATAGGATGTGGTTGCACCAGATTTGGGGTCAAGTGCCATCATACGCTCTTTACCTTTTGTGGAATTTTTATAATCTTTGTGAACCTTGCGAAAGTTTGCTTTTGATATATGAATCTTACCATTTTTTATTTCATAATTTTTTGCTTCATCAAGGTCAACTTCTTCCCCAATCTTAACTTTATCGTGTTTCTTTTTCCAATCTTTCATCTGCTTTTTGATTTGCGCTGGTGTTCCCTTGAAAACAGGTTGCTTTTTCTTTTCATCAACATCAGCAAGTTCACCTTTATCTTCATCATCTTCGGGGTCATGGGGATGAGGATGGGGTTTTGCATTAGCATGTTCGTCAACGGTAGGGTCGTTTTCGGACTTAATGCTCTTCATTGCAAGAGATTGGAGTTTCATTATTTGCGCCTTGGTTCCAGAATTAATCATATTTTCGATAGATGCTCTATTCTTTGGATTAACCTTGGCGTGTACTCCCATGATTGCAGATGCAGTAAACGAATCCACTTTCAGTTTACCATCCTTGAACTTAATGGTTTGCATTGCTCCCTTTGCAGCTTTACGCATTTGATCCATATTATCTTCATACATACTTCTATAAGCTTCGCTCATAGATTGTCTATATTTGGTCATTTCCCTACTCCCATTCCTTTATAATTGGCAGAGGATTCCTTTTCCAATCCCCATACTTTATATTCTTATCGTTATGGTGCCTATTATGCGCCACTTTATGATTTCCATAACCAATTCCTAAAATGTAATTAGGATGTCCACCAAGTTTCATTTTATGTTGAATCGTCCACATATTTTCCGCATTTTGACATACATAATGTCCTGTTTTATATCCTAATATATGTGCAATAGAAATTAACGCACCTACTGCTGTTCCAATTGCTAAATGTTTATCTCTATCCACGGCATGACTTCTCTCACATAGACTGCAATAAAGAAGGTCGTTATAACCAGTTAATTGTTCATGTTCATTAGACTCAAAAACTATTGCTAAATTCGCAAGAACATTTGGTTGTCTAGCATCCATTTCTTCTTGGTGCCTTGCAGCGCCAGGGCCATCGCTCAAATCATATAACTCTTCTATCAACTTCCTATTAGTAACAAAATGCGTATTATAGTACGTATTGTTTTCGTAAGAAGGACTAAAATGTACTACCTGTTTAAATAATTCAATATGGTCTGGGTCGACTTCCGTACTCAAATCCCAATTTCTTTGATTTTTGAAAGTCTCAGGCAGAACTTTTTGTATATCTTTTCCTATTCTATTTAGCATTTCTATTTATCTTTTCTACAAACTCTTTAAAATTCCATCTATCTTCAACTACATACTCTGCTTCCAATTCTTTAGGTAATTTACCTTGTGAAACCAGTTTATTGATATACCCAATCAAATCCCTACCATTAACTCCCTTATACTGTCGTGCTACATCACCCGCCCAAGCGCCTGGATGTTCTCTATGGTGAGGGTCTTTCATCCCATCTACATATTGTTTTACTATTTTATCCCACCCTTTGGGATGTGTCAATTGACTTATTTTTGCAGCCGCTTTGTTTAACCAAGGCATCATAGAACTTAATTCATCAAGATTTTCATTTTGATTATAGGCAGCAACTGCCATTTTAATCCTTTCATCTTTAGACTTACCTTTAAATTGAGGTGCATCTGACTTAATAAAATCATCAATATAATCTTGTTGTGATGCATCTTTACTTAATACTTCATTACGAAAGTCTTTAAGGTTCTTTTTTTTCTCTCTCAATCTAGGTTCTCTACGATTATCAGATGGAACTTCATTTCTCAAATTACTAGGATCATTATTCATAGGATTGTTATCCTTATGTCCAACATCCATTCCTATCTTGGTTTTATCACCCATAACCCTACGAGCTTTGTTTCTACTAGACCTTCTTGCAATCTGTTCTGGTTTCCCTTGATAATTTGCGTACTCTTTCTTGTAATCCCTCTCATCTATCTGATGCAACCATGCTTTATGTACTTTATTATCCTCTGTCATATAAGATAGATAATTAGTTCCTTTCATTACGACTTCACCCGATACACCGTTTACTGTCACGGAATCTCCGACATTCCATATTTTCCCTGTAAGATATGCATCTCGCATTTCTTCATAGTCATTCATGTCACCCATATCACGTTCTTCACGGATACCCATATTCGCACGTACATCTCTGTATAAAGATTTTCCATCTTTAAATGATCTAGGTAATCCTTGTGAAAATGAATCATAGTTTCCTTCTGCTGCAGCTGATCTCATCTTAGAGGCGGACATTCCTTCTACACCTTCTGCATCTGGATCACGAGCACCAGCAGAAACTACTTCAATGTTATCAAATCCATAATAACCATGTCTACCTTTTACACCGTTGTACTCATTAAGAAGTCTATCAAACTCTGCAACACGGTCAGAACCAACAACCATTACGACTGCACGATGTCCCTTATCATGTAGATAAACAGCAACCTCAAATACATTTCTAGACTTATGAACAGTTATATTCTTTGCATACTTTCTGAACATCTTCTTCATATATGCAACTTTTTTTGGATGAGGAAGTGGATTCTTTTTTGCATCTTGGGAGTGAGAAGGAAATACATACATTATAGAGCCAGAATTTCTTTTCTGTTGTTTTGCAAGTGCATCAATTAGTTTTTCATGGCCTGTAGTGGGTGGATTAAAGCGTCCAAAAGTAAATACAGCAGTATCACCAGAGGCTTCCTTAAAGGTTTTAAGTTTCATTTTTCTTCGCCTCCCTTGCCTTTGATATACGTTCCCCCTCACCCTTCATGAGTATTTTTTCTTGTTTTTTTGCAATAATATCAATCTTCTTACCGAATTTTGACATCATAATTTGATCAGTTTTAACTTTCTGAGCAAAGGGCATATTGTTATAATTGGAATAAAATTTATCCCGAATCATCTTAATTGCCTTTTTACGGGCTAAAACTCTAATTTTATCGGGGGATCTACGTTTAAGGGCGGCTCGTTTCTTTTTCATCTTAAATGCAGATGATTTTGCCATTTTTGACATTCTACGTGCTTGTTTTCTACGTTGAACTACGCTCACCGTTCTTTCGTAGAGGTCTGAAAAAACTATTTTCATTTGTCCCATGCCTTTATAGCGGTAAAGTTATTAAAGGAGAATTCCATTCTATCCACTAATTTAACCGCATTACCACTTACTCTATCAATTGCGACATATCCCTCTGGATTTGTCACTTTGAACCCATTAGATGTTTTAATAAATGTATCTGTCAGTCCTTTTACACTATTTAGTTTTTTAACAATTTGCATCTTTGCATCAATCAATAAATTTTGAAAGGTAATAACGTATACTAAATTTGCAACGTGTTTCTTCATTTCTCTTGAATATTCTTTTTGTATATTCTCATATTTTTTCTTTCCGGCAGGAGATTTCACTTTATCTATCTGTTTTTGTATAGATTGTTCTACCCATTGTACATATCCTTGTGCATGTGCCTTTGGATTCTTTATTGGTTCTCCTACTCTCACCTTACTGTTATTATAAGTTTTAAGAGATGCCCCCGCTAAACTCCCCTTCATACTTTCTTGTAATTTTAGAAACTGGTTCAATCTTGGTGCGTTAATCCTATGAAATGTTTTACCTGTTTGCGATAACACAGCTGTAATTTTAGCAGTTTCTTTAGAAGTAAAGGTAGCTCTACCAGATACATCTTTATATGTTGCATCATCCATCCATATACTTGATGTTTTTCCCAATCCTTTAATATTTGCACCAAATGATGCTTTCATATCTTGTAGTGCTTTTCCTGTGTATGTGGTGTGCCAAACCACCCCAATTTTTGCCGATTTAATCTTTCTTCCTAACTCTGAAGAAGAATCCACAGCATAAACAATAGTATTAGGCTGAAAAGTATAGTATGTAAGATTCTCGATCTTTGTAGTCTCGACATCATCGGTAAACATGAGATCGCCTTGAAGTACCCCTTTGATACCCAATTTCGAGAATTCTCGTAAAGCAATTTTAAATTTAGAATTAAGTGTTCCAGATAAGTCCTCATCTATTTCTCCTACAGTTTTATAGAGTTTTGGACTGACATTAAATACACTTTTTTTCGCAACGAAAAATTTACCATCTTCTGGGTCTATTCCAGCAAAGATTGCTGGTGCGCCATCCCATTTAACTGTCATGTTAACAGAAGAGCGACTTGCACCGGCCATCATATCACGTAATGATTGTAGAAAATTTATAGCAGCTCTTCCACCTTCTACACCATTATTGATTATTTCATCTTCTAGGTGTTCTAGGTGAAGATTTTTTCCTGCTTTATCTTCTATTAATTCTTGAAATTTAAACATACCTATACCTTTAAAGTAGTAAAGTCACACATCATTCGTGTAGGATAACCATCTTTACCTTGAGTATCCCTAATATTAAGTTTAAATTTATAATAGGGCGAACTCATCTCCATGTCAATTCTTTTTCCCTTACCAGTTTTACCACCATAATGGACAGTACAAGTTCCCACCTTTGCGGCTTTCTTCATGGCCGCTTCATCCATTTTTTTAGATAAAACATTACCTCTCATTTTATGAATAACATGATAACCATAACCAATACCACTTTCCAATAATACTTTCATAGCGGCTGCGTTAGGTCTTGTAGTAACCTTACCACCGTTTGTTTTTACTTTATCATTAAAGATAGTGCAAAATCTCTTATTATCTATACCAAATAAGTCCAACAATTTCTTACCATCTCTATCTTTAATTAAACCTTTATCTATTTCTTCTTGTCGTAATTTGGTTCTAATACCCACATTAAAGAATGTTGTAGTAGTTTCAAACTTGAGACTTAAATATATTTTTGAACCATCATCCTTTTGTAGAGTAATATCAGTAACACTTTTCCCTATATCATTACCAACACCTTTAGTGTTAGTTAATTGAATCTTGCCCCTAAAATCTAGAGGTCTTTTAGTATTCTCGCCACCTACAACATTAACCTTTAACCATTTAGAATCGCTTAGTTTATATGTTTTGTCTAGGTCTAGAATTGCATCAAGAATTTCAGAATCAGGTACAGCATCAACACCTTCAGCATACCATTTTTCTAAAGATGTTGCAAATTGTGTTTCAAACGCATTGCCTCTATTATTTGCACCACGATTGCCTTTAGAACCATTACCAAACTTAATACGAACAGTTTTTAATTTAGCCTTAGATTTTATATCACTTATATCAAAGGAACCTTTTAACGTCCTAGACACATTAATATCTTTTTGTTTCTTTAAATCTATATTGATGGGAGTTTCATCTTTACCCTTCAGAAAATTGAATAAACTAATAACATCTACAACACTTTCATGAGGCCAATCAGAAAGTTCTTTTGTTATTTGTTCCTCTGAAGTGGGGAAAAAACTATAGGCTTCGTGGAAATGCCTAGTTTCATGGGGTATAAAAGTGACATCTCTGGGTTTGAGCTGACGAACATAGCCATTTAATGACATTCAATTTCTCCATTTACTAATCTTTGTTAGTATTTAGTGAATTGTGTAACTTGTCCCTCACTTCTTCAAAAGAATTGTCCTTAAAACTCATCTTAAATAGATATCTATCCTTTGTTGCATTAACTCCATGCAAAGATTGAGTATTTAATAATGCAGTTTTGTAGTACTTGATAGTTGGCACCCCATCGCTTTCAAGTCTTATAGGATCATAATCATCACCCAATACCATATTAATAGAACAAAATGTCCCTCTATCTTTATGTAGAGGTAAATTGAATCCCTTTTTTTGCAGATAAAATCTGGAACTTATGTCAAAACTCAATAAGTCCTCAAAATATTTCTGTATAGATGATGCATAGGGGCAATCCCAAGCTTCCTTGACTTCTATTCTGTTTCCCTGTTTCTTATAAAAATCAATAACTTTACCCTTCATATCAATATGTTTGACTAACCATTCGTTGAAATTTTTATTACTTTGATTGCCCACATCAGTAAAGGGAACATAACCTGATCCCTTTGCTTCATTCAGTAATTTATCTTCGTTATATTCGTACTCAAATTTATATAAACTCAACTCCATCCCTCTCCAAAATTTGTTTTATCAAATACAGGTTCTAAGAAATCATCTTGTCCAGAATCCACAATATCTTTTTGTTCTGATGGTTTAACATCAAATAATTGCATTTTTGCTCTATCTACTCCTACAACAAATCTCTTATTCATGGTTGGATCATTATATCTATTTTTAAGTTGTTTTACCGCAATTTGATTGAGTTCATCAAGTTCCTCGTTAGAAATGAGTGCAAACATGAAATCAGCGGTTGCAGGCAGACCAAAACTTTCACTCGTATCCTCAAGACCAACATCTGTAGAAACGAAACCTGATCGAGTGGTTTGTGTTGCTGACATAATTGGTATATTTGTTTCAACTGCCAATCCCCTAAGTTCTTCAGCAATTGATTTAATGTACATGTAAGAATTGACATTGGATGCGCCTTTAAACCTACTTGATGAACAGATATTCAAATAATCTACAAATAAAATATCTGGTTTGAACGACTTCTTTATTGCAAGTTCCTTCATTAACCCTCTAAAATGATTTGTATTTGCAGAAGCAGTAGGATATTCTTTAACAATCAATTTACCAGCAGTTTTTTCTCGTATAGTAGTAATCTTATTATCAAACATCGTTTTTGGTAATAGATGCAAATCATCTATTGTAATATTCATTAAATTTGCATCTATACGTTCTGCAATTCTTTCTTCTGCCATCTCTAAGGTAATATATAAAACATTCTTACCTTGTGATAAACAACTAGCAGCAACATGACACATGAATAGAGATTTACCCACTCCTGTCCCTGCTAATGCAATATTTAGTGTTTTTGGTGGCAGTCCACCCTTTGTTATTTTATTAAAAAACTCTAAATCAAATGGAATCTTATCCTCTACTGTGTGATAATAGTCATATCGCTCATCTGTATCCAACAGATAATCATGGCCCACCCTATTATCAAAACCCACAGCCAGGGCATCTGAGAGAATGCTCGGGATTGCAGATACATCTCTATTTTTATCTTTTCCGTCAATGATTGAAATACCTTCAACAATTGCATTATACACCGCCTTATCTTTACAAAATTGCTCAGTTGTATCACACAACCAATCAATATCAACATCAGAAGGACTCAAAGTTTTTATAACTTCAATTACCTTCTTATAATCATCTTCATTTAAGTCCTTTCTACTTTGAACCTCAATCTCTAAAGATGATCGTGTAGGTACTTTATTATATTTCTCTACAAACTTTATTATCTGTGAAAAAAGAGTTCTCTCTATACGATCAGAGAAATATTCTTCCTTCATATGAGGTAATACCTTGCGGGCATATTCCTCATTAGCAACTAATTGACTTAGCGCCGTTCTCTCAATTGTTTGATTCATCTGTCACTATATCCAATAAAATGTCACCAATAATTTCATAAAAATCTTCTTTGAAATATTCTCTTGTTAAACCATTAGAATCTACTATATCATACTCAAACTTAAAAGGCAAGGTTCCATCTTCATTTTTATTTTTTTCATCTGGTAATTGCACAGTGCCATATCGGTATATAACACCATCATAAAAACCACCAGTTATCCCAATACATACTTGCTCGTATTCATCGTTGGTAACAAATTTATACTTCTGCTTCGACATAATGTAAATAACTCCCTACAATATATTTTGATGAACTTTTAGGCATCATGCCTGCGTGGAACCAAGGCCACAATGGGGGAAAAATTAGTATAGAACCCTTCTGACATGGAGAATTCACCCATGAGTTCCTTCTATATTCTTCATAGTCAGGCCCATCATATTCAGATTTTAATCTTAGTTCTGTTGATCCTTTTTCATTGTCATCAAGATAAGCAAACATTACTAAAAACCTTCTTGCATTTTCATAAGATTTTACATCTACATGAAAATCAAATTGGTCTACCCCATTCGGTAAGTATTTCTTTATCCGAAATTCTTCCCATGAATATTTTTCAGGCCATTGAGTATCTTCTAATAGAACATCTTTTTTATATTCTATTCTATAATCATTAAATTTCATGAAAAGATATTTTAATTCTTCACCCCACTGAGGAAAATTCTGTATCTTTATTTGCCGAAACGACATATTCCCTTCAGAGTGATGTTCTTCTTGATTGGGATGTTCATCAAATTTTGTTCGTATTCTATTACACCATTCATCATCTAATGCATTTTCATATATACGAACTAAATTATCCATACTTAAATTCCTTAATAGCACATTCTTCCAATTTGTCCATAATTTCATCTGTAAAATAAGTGTCAGGGTCATTCATAATTGTTTTACCAAACTGCTTAGAACCATCTGGTAATTCAAAACGTGTAGATACCTTCTTGAAAATTTCATACTTTTCTGCAAGGTCTAGAAGTCCATAATGACGATCTAATCCTTTGTCATAAGTTAATCGAACATCAACCATCCTATTCTCTACTGTCAATCGGGACTTATGATTCTTACAGTGAATGATGTTACCGATTACCTCTGTACCATCCTTCTCCTTCTTCTTAGACAGATAGATAATAGATGATGCAGCATACTTGAGTCCAGAACCACCACCCATTTCTTTCGTAGGAAACATACTTCCGACCACATCGTAGGTATGGTTCGTAACCACCATCGGCACTTTAGCACGACCAAGTTTCAATGTCAACACACGAAACGCTGCTTTGAGAACTTGTGCTCGTGTCATATCTCTAGTTTCTTTGCCTTCGGCAGTATCTTCAACTTCCTTCGTGGTACTTAGCATACCTAAACTATCTAAACATAGAAATAAAGGTTTTTTATCTGCATCATTCTGTGCAAGATATGAATCTAAAACTTTCAGTGCTTGAGTTCTAAATTCCTGTACAGTAGTAACAGGCATAATCACCATACGTTTAGAATCAATACCACGATCTACGATCATTTGTTTAGTAACTGCACTTTCTGACTCGAAATAAATTACACCAGCATCTGGGTCTTTGTCCAGAAAGTTCTTTACAATTCCCATAAGGAAGTAGGTTTTGCCGGTCGCACTTTCGCCGGCGAGGGCAGTAATTTTATTTGAGGGAAGTCCACCATTTAAAGAACCACTCAATAAACCATTGAAAATATATGAGCCAGTGTCAATAAATGAATCAACGTCACCCGCTTCAACACCATCTACAACTAAGGAAGCATATTCATTACCCACTTCCTTCACAACATTTTTAAGAAAATCTGACATTTCTTCTCCTATCTTATATTATTACTATTACCTATAACCCAAAAACAAGATGTTTCTTTTGTGTCCATAATATCTACCATCATTTCCCATGATTTGGATTCATAAATCATATCTAATTCAAAACCAACATTCTTCTTTAAGAGTTTATGGTATGCGTAATCACCAACATGATATTCGTAATCATATTCCCATTGCATACCTTCTAAATTTTTATGTATACTTTCTCTACGGTCATATCCAAAAGGTTGCAACGCAACAACTCTAAACTTTTTATTGAACATTTTAATACCCTCTAATACACCAGTAAAGGTAACACCACTACCTAGTGGTACATAAAGAGTATCACATTCTATATTCTCTACCTGTTCTGCTATCCTAGTAATAATAGATGAACGATAGGTCTGGGCCGCATACCCAAATAATATTGGAAAGAATTTCCTTTCCTCGTTTAGTTTATTTAGGTTGGAATAAAGTACATTATTAAAACCTTGAGACTCACTAAGAACAATCAACTCAGAATTGTATTCTTCACACCATTGTATACCTATTTGTTTTCTTGCTTTATCTACGGTTGTATTACCAAACCCAATTATGGAGTTTAATCCAAACTCAAATGCAACCCTAGCAACAATAGGTGATTGTGGTGATGCAATAGAGGCTGCTGTTGCAATCGTACTATCACATTTTTCCTTGATATATTCTAAATTAGTTTCTACTAAATCTCTACATTGTCTAATTTTACCGCCAGTGATGAAGTCCTCACCATAAGGTGCATAGAGGTCATCCCTCTTGTACTTTATTCCATCAAATTCTTCTACTGGTGTTAACAAAAGAAATTCTCCAAACTACTAGGTTTTGGAAATAAGTCTATAGTTTTATCTTTCGCAAAACACCATACATTTTCTATATAAATTTTGTTCATAAATTCTGTCATTGCAGTTTTATCAAAGTTTCCTTCCTCATCAGAAAACACTGCTTTTCCCTGTGGCCTGGCCATTATTCTCATGCCGCACTGTCCTATAAAATCACTCTTCATAGAATTAACTAGGTCATCGCCACTTCTATAGCGTTTTCCTTTGACCTTTGGGTCTAAAATATTGACTAAAAGAAAACCTTTGTCACTCAATGAATTAAAACTATTTTGTGAAACTGGTAGATAGAAGTTATCTCTCCACTTTTCATAGGTATCATATCTTTTCCAAGATTGCAATTCCTCTTTATCTCCCCCTTCACCATAACGCTCGGTCGAAAAATATGGGGGTGAGCTGAAGGAAATGTCGATATTTTCTATTTCATTCCAAGGCAAATCTTCTGCACCACAATTATACATTTTAACAGTTTTCTTCCCACCAGTGAGTTTATCATAAAAAGGAACCATCTTCTTGTATCGTTTAAATGTGGCAGGGTTTGGGTCACATCCAATATATGTCGTTGCATTAGAAGCATAGAACCCTGTTAATCTATCTCCCCATCCCATAGAAGTATCCAACACTGTTTTTGCATTAGTCATCTCATAGAAAGTTTTTGCAACATTTGGTTTAAACTGTGTTGCAATATAACATCCAAGTCTAAATGCACTAATATAAACGTCCTTGGTCAATTCTTTCTTTTCGTTTATTCCTCTCCATATAGGGCCGAGGGCACCCCACACATTATCACCATCATTCCATCTTGTCAATGGTGCTTTGAACCCATAGGAATTACATGCCATTCGTAGGTCATGCATAAAGGAATCACTTATATAATTATATACTGAAGGTGCATCTATAACACCCAATCCATATTTACTGTATGGATATTCATAATCATCATATTTTTCAAGTACCTCTTTACCAGACTTGTCAATAAACTTATTATAATCCACTGTCCTTAATTTATGAAAGGTCTTGATTACCTTTTCTTCTGAAAACTGTTTTAGTGGATATGGTGGTTTTTCTTTCTCAATATAATCTGCAAGGGCTCTACGAAAATCCTCTTTACCATACTTCTCCGTAACAGAAACAAACTGTGAGGAATTCATTATAGGAAGTCCATCTGTATTTGCACTCCTTTTTAATATATCATATAACTCAGGCAAAGAAGTCCTCCAAATTCATTTGGTCACCATATGACCCATCTATTTTCCATCGAATCTTATCTGTAATAAATTTAAGTGGCGAAATAAATGCACCTTCAAATTGTGTATCATAGTCTATTAATTGAATAATGTCAAGTTCCTTTGGAAATTCTGTAATAAACGAAAATGCAGTAGATTGATATAAATTTGGAGTTCGCAAATTAATAAATTTAATCTTATCTCCATTCATAATTTTAGGCAATTTGTTTTCTAATTTGTGTTTATCCAAAAGATAGTTATATAGGATAGCTCCCTTAACATGAATTGGTGCGCCCTTCTTAAAAAGATTATGATCCGCTGTCCATTTTAACAACCCATTACAACTTCTGGGATATGCAATCTCTTCTGGTGAAAGTTTCATAAACTCTTCTCTGAAGTCCTGTATAAATGTATTAAGTTCTTTTTCATTACCACTCATTATAATTGACAAACATTCTTTAATCTTTTGCCGACATGGTGCAGGCGTGGATGATTTGACTGCCTCAATGCCCATCATCTTTAGTTTGGGTTCTTTATATCGGACTCCTTCGCTATCGTGGACGTTGAGTATGTATCTTTTTTTTGCAGTCCAGATTGCTTTGTCTGCGATGACTTCTCTACCCATGACCATCTTTTGCTCATATGCGTTGGTTACTTTGGCAAGAGCTTTATAACTTTCATCAATAAATGGTTCCAACTTCTCTTTTGCAACACGATCCAAGAAGGTGACAATTTTCTCAGCTCTTGCTCCCTCTGGATACACTTTACTAACCAACTCGTCAAAAGTGATATATACCGAATCTGTATCAGATGCGATGACATAATCTTTTCCTTCAGTTTCAAGAATTTTATTAAGGTAGATGTTAAGAGCTTTCTCAATCCAACGAATAGATAACTGACCACTTGTTGTAATCGCTTCAGCATTTCGCAAATCAAAATAGCGAAACCAATTATTCCCAATAGCACCATACGCCGAATTGAGAGATATCTTTTTCGCCATTTGGATGTTGTTATATCTGGAAATGGTACTAAGGAGTTTCTTATCCTTAGTGTTCTCATATGATTGTTGAGCATCCAACATAAGTTTTTTAAATTTGACACGATCTTCATATATATTCTCCATTAACTCAGGTAAAAACCCTCGTTTATCTTTGCGAAAGAAGGCTCCATTTGGTGTCAAACAATAGTCACTGGTATTCTTTACTTTCCCTTCAATGATTTTATCTACCGTAACTTTTTCATTTACAGTAGGCAATAATGTTTCTGGTGAGATATTATATTGCATAATTAGATGAGGGTATAGACTATTTAAGTCAAATGACATTACCCATTTATGCATACCCACTTGTGGGTCTTTCACATACGCACCCTCGTATTTCTCAAACTTTTGCGCTTCTTTCTTCTGAGGGATAACAATATGTTTTTCTCTTAGGTAATTATATATAAGGATATCCCAATATCTAACCGTACCAAGAACATCCGTTAAGTTAACCTTTGCATCATACGCCATTGTAAGGCACAACTCGATTAACTTCATCTTATCTTCTAATTTATCAACAAGTTCAACATCGTTGATGTTATATTCAATGAAAGATTGATAATCATTACTGTACCACTCACGAAAAGTGTCAAAAGGGTTTCCATCTTTACGTTCTCCCAACTCTACAAATGCAATATGGTCAAGTCTGTATGATTCTTGATTTGTATACGTAAACTTTCGATACAATTCAAAATAATCTAAAGCAGCAACACCTTGTATTTCATACACTTGATGTGTTCTACCCATTTGATACACATCTCTAGGTCTGACACTTTTCCAAGGAGATAATCTTATTAAATCATCTTCACTCAAAACCTTTTTAATACGATTACATAGATAAGGAATATCAAAAAATTCAGTATTCCATCCTGTAATAACATCAGGTTGATATTTTTCCCAGAATACAAGAAACTCTTTTAATAAATGAACTTCACTCTCACACTGGATATATGTTACATCATCACGGTCGGTTTTGAATTCACCGATACCCCACACAATAATTTTTTTAGATTGATGATTCTTAATTGAAATGGATAACATTTCCTCTTCCGCTTGTTTCACATGAGGAAATCCATTCTCACATTGTACCTCTATATCAAGAGTTACAATTAACATCTCATCCATATTCCAATCTATCAACCCCCTATAACGGTCAGATAGATAACAATATGAATATTGTGTATTTCCATACACAAGGTCGGGTTGGGAAGAATTCATCTGAATCCATTCCTTCGCTTCCTTTATAGAATCAAACTTAATAGGAGTCGCATAACCCCCTTGAAGTGTTTTAAATTTTGTGGGTTTTTCTACGGGCGCAAAAAGAGTAGGCGAATACTTAATTCTCGTATTCTTCCTTTCTCCATCAACAACTTCACGCAACAGAATGTAGTTCCCCCATTGGAGAACATTTGTATAAAAAGTACTCATAAATTAGTTATACCACTATTTTACTAAAAAGTCAAGGTTCTATACTGACTCTAAAAACAATTCTTTGCGACATTTCTGGTGCAGAATTTAAAGGGCTCATAGTCATATGTAACATATCATGTGGATAAACAATTAACCTACCAGGCTTGTTCCCTACAATATGTTCTGGCCAACCTACATTCCATCCATGTTTCCAATGTTTAGTGCCAGTTTCTTCTTCATTAAAATAAACAAAGGCCCCACCCCATGTTGGTTGCCATTCTAAATTTGAAATGTAAATACATGTAAAATACTTTCCTTCCCAATTACCAGAAGTATCAGTATCCTTATGAATTTGTCCTATCATATCTTTAATTTGGTCTGTTCTAGGAAACATATCTGCACATCGAGCATTTAAATAACAAGTCCATAATGGAATAGGTGCTTTATTAGTGTGTGTTAGATTGCCTTTGTGGTCTGCCTCTATATCATTTTTTATAAAAAAATCTTTACCATCTTTAAACGTCATTGGATTTCCACGTAAACCAGCAATACTCTCAGGTATACCATCTAAATTTGCCTTATTATCGAATACCTTTTCATTTATTTTTGTCCATAAATCCCATATAATAGGATTTGTATTCTTTACATATTCTGTACTAAATCCTATAGGTCTTCTATACATAGAAAAACGCATAAATTCTGTCAAATAAGTAGGCTCTGTGCCTGGTTTTTCTACTGGGCCTAACCAATGTCTATTATTAAAATTACCTTCTTCTTTAGGAGAATATTCATTTAAAGCCATATTTTTAAACATTGGATGTGATCTACGCATCCATGCAGTATACCAAGTAACACTTTGTCCCCAATCATATACCTTCTGTGCAGTATCGAAATCAATTAAATCATCATATACTTGTACCATCTATTACTCCTAAAATTGCATGATATCTATCTTCATTAGTTTTATTATAGACTGAATGTTCATTATGAACATTAATCTTAAATACATCTCCAGCTATGTAGGGAACTTTACCTTCGGGTTCGATTATAAAATCACAACCTTCTGGGTGGTTTATACTCATATTATATAGAAACTTAGTTTCTAACTTATGGTCATGTATATGAGGAAGAATTGTTGCACCAGCATCTAATTTACGTATCTCTGGTCCGAAAGGGCCAAATCTCGCTCTATGTCTAGCCCAATGTATGGACATACCTAAATCTTTCCAATGGTATAAATCTGTTCTTTCTTCATACCATTTCATAAATGTGGGGAAAGTTTTATGGGTAGGTTTACCAATCCATCTACCCGCTGTTCCTTCGGCCCGTCCAGCATTAAATGCATTGGAAGCATTGTATTCCTTCCAATCATTAAATCGTTTACATTCTTCTAGGATATCTAAATGTAAATCACAGTTTTCTATAAGTTTCCAACATTCACTCACTTAATGTCCCAACTTTGTATTTCTCATAACTGCATCATCATAGGTCATACATTCTATTGTTTTTACCATTACAAATTTTTTCTTAAAATAATCCCCAACTGCAAAAACTATATCTGCCTTATCTTTCTCAACTGTTTCTTGGCATAACTCTTTAGTTGGAAAAGAGGTTGTCCATTGTAACCACCCAGTAGGGATTGTATTGGTAGTCATTACCAAGGCTGTAATAAAATATAACTCTAACATTATGTTCTCCAAGTATCACGATTCTTAAAATGTTCCAGTATATTTTGTGTTAACCCTTTTTGTAATTTTTCTATACCACCAAATCCTGGCATACTGTTCACTTCTAAGATATAAGGTTGTTCTTTCTCTCTATTTTTTGCTGGTATGAAATCTACACCTACTAACCTACCAAAAACAGCACTTGCAGCTGTAATAGAATCTTTTTCTTCTATTTCGGTTAATTTAAAACCAGATGATTCAGCTCCTAGAGAAACATTACTTCTAAAGTCGCCATCAGTAATAACCTCTCTTTTCATTGCACCCAAAATTTCTCCGTCAAGAATAACAACTCTAACATCATAATCAGTTTTTATAAACTCTTGAATGAGAAGAGGCATATGTTTTTCATATAATTTCAACATTTGTACTGTTGAATATAATGAACGCATACTTTCTACTATAACAACACCAACACCAGTTTGTGTTCCTGTAGATGATTTTATTATTACTGGAAAGTTATTTCCAAACTCTTTCATTACTCTTTCAGAATCATCAGAGTATGTTATAGGAATAGTTTTGGGTGTTCTAAGTCCAGCGTTTCTACAAAAAATATCAGTTAAATATTTACTAGAACAAGTATACCAGTTTCTAATACTTGGTATAGTTAAAAACCCTTCGACTTCTAATGCTTGAATTGTATCAGTCCAAGTTTGGTTATTAGTTACCCCTATTGTACCTAAACCTCTTGGCATGATAATTGTATTTTCTTTATCTATCTCAATCGGTTTTTGATAAGTTACTTCTTCCTCATCTTTAGGTTTTGGTAGAGTAACCATGCCCTCCTCATCAAAGGGAAAGGAGTTAACATATTTTTTGTTACCTTTTTGTGAGATATATAATCCACTGAAATCTACAAAATGTATTTCTATACCAGCAGATTTTGCAGACTTTTTTAATAGTTCTGTCAATTCACCTAATGCCGTATCCTTAACATCTCTAATATCATCATTAGAGTTCTGGAACACGATTAACTTATACGGTTCATCCTTTTCTTCAGTGATGAAATCCTTAAACTTCTCCATCAGGTTTCTTTCTTTTTACCTATATTATATTTTGTTTCCAAAGTCCAATCATTTTTCTCATTATAAGATAATACTTTAATTTGACTAAGAGGGGCAGATGGTTCAGTATCGCCTAATACTTCAACTAGGCCCCAATCTTTTAGTAAGTTTGTAATTGTATTTCTACGTGCAATATCATTCTCTGATAGATTAGTTTGTTTTCCATCTAGAGCAAATAGTTCTTTAAAATGCACAATATAATACCGTCCCTGTTTATGTAAAATATGGCAGGATTGATATAGTTTTCTTTCTTTTCTTGAAGCAACGCCAATTCGTGATAGAGTTTCACGAACTTTAAGAAAATCATCGGGTTCTTTCAACCCGACTTCAAGCATCTGCTCCTGTGTCCAATTAACTTCGTCCATTTCTTCCACCTTTATAAAGTTTTTCTTTTATAGCGGAAATTTGTTTCTCATCTAGTAGTTCAAGAGCAGCCCTCGCTTTCTCGTTTGAATATCCATAATACTCTTTAACATACTCAAGATTCTCTAATTTCTTCGCCTTCATCCAAGGGGTATATCTCTTCCTTGGTCTTAAACTATTTAGTAAAAAGTCAAATTGGAGTTTCTTATCAAGGTGGTGTAGTCGATTCATCTCATTTACTAGTAAAATTGTGTCAGGAAATGGAAATAAACACTTATTTACAATATAAGATGGGTACTTTTTCTCCCAATCTTCATCTTCAGAATCCATTAATGGTTCTTTAGTATAATTTATTGCATTAAGATAATCTTTTAATTCATAAGTCATTAGTGGATTGTCATCCCTTTATCTGCACTACACTTAAACACTACACATGTTCGTAAATGATAACATTCCCTAGAAACAGGTTGTGCTTGATGTTTAAGTTGTGCCTGAAATACCATTAAACGATTACCTTGATATTCTACATACTCATTTATGCCCAAAGTACCTTCCACCATAGTTCCACCACCCCACTCAGTTTTCCAATCCATTCGTGGATAATAAATCATAGTAAAATCACCATCATCTATATGCCAATGAGGTTCTATACCATGTGTGTGGGCGTTCATGTATACACGAACATAATCTGTTAAACCATATTTTTCTTGAAAGTTATACTTATATTTTGCAGTTTCCCAAATGGGTTGCAACCACTCAAAACTGTTATCAGTGAGTTCTTCATCATCATGTCCACAAAAAATGTGCCAATGTTTATTTGGTTCACCTTTTTTAGAATGGTAATCATATTCCCATTTCAAATCTTTCATGTTTATTTCTATAAACTCAGCAACATGAGATTCTAATACATTATCATATACATCAACTACGGACATACTCATTCATCCTATTGTTAAATTCCTCGGCATACTCTCTTTTAGATATCAACACTTTTTTATAATTTTTTCTATATTCTCTAAGTTTAAACTTTAAAAAGTCTGCATCTCTTAATTCGTTATTTTTATCTACAAATTCATCTACAGAAGATATTCTCTGCCAATCATCTATATTATATGTATTATTCTTATCATAGATAAATCCATCTCCACACCATACAAAAGGTATTATACCACATGCAAGAGATTCTATATACCTAGAAGTAGTTGCTGTTTCATCTTTCCAATTAAAACATATAGTACTCCTACTGGATTTTACGATTGGTAATAAATCTCTCCAATCTCTGGCCCAAGGAAAAATATGATTATCATCTGTTTCTGGTAAATGAAGAAAACCACCGACTAATGTGGTGGAAATATCTTTTCTGTCATACAAATCATATATTACTTGATCTCTGTCATCTTTCCAAGATGCACCCCAATATGCAAAGTCCACCTTTTTAGTTCTATCTAGATCACCGCTTTCATACAAATCCTTATTCAAGGTTGGTATATTGTGATATTTCATACCATTTATATTTCCAGAGAAATCACACTCATCAATTATATGGAAACTTTTTAGGTTCACCCCCTTTAATGTTTTTGTCCGATATAATTCTTCATCATCTGCACGTTCATTTCTCCAGAGAATTATTGTTTTATTTTCAAGATATGGTTTAACCTCTTCGATTGCTTTATTGGTTTTATCTAGATAATCTTTATAGGGCAATTTAACAGGCCAGGGATATCTATAATTTGTACTTACATTTGCATGAGATTCATATTGTTCCTGCCATAACTCTGGACAGTGAAATCTCCATTCTGATTCACTTGGTATGATTATGTAATCTGCAAGTTTAATTACCTCTTTATTACGAACAGGTTTAGAACCATCAAATGTAAAATTATAACCATGAAAGTTTAACTCTGGTCTTGATACCATCCATTGTTCATACAATTCATAAAAACTATCCATCGGTTGGGAACACGTTTGTTCATATTGTATCCCCATCCTCAATTTCGTGATAGTAATATGAGGTATATAAGGAATCATTTGAATTTTACTTGGGACATTACTTCGACAAGAAAAGCGAACATATTGATTTCTTGGTCTGCGACATGGTTTGACTTATATTGATACTCACCCAAAAGCACAACCAAATTAGGAATTGTGTTAAGCTCAACAGCATCAAACATAATATCGTAAATATTGCGAAACAAACTGTCAGAATCGTTATCAATATTGTCAACAATCCATTTACGGACATTAGTTAATTCCTTATTCTTTAAGATGGGTATTAATTCTTTGATATTCTTACGTTCAAGGTCAAGTAAAATACCAGCATCAATCGTACCAGAATGAGAATACATTTGAATTTCTGATAAAACTCTTCTCCAATCTGGGAAATATTTATTAATAACCTCTGCTACAGCTTTTGGTTCAAATTTAATTCCCTCTTCATCAAGAATCCCTTTCAGTCTAACAAAGAACTCTTTTGCAAGTTGGGGTTTTTGGGATTTAGGAACAACAAACTCAATAGGTTTGCAGCGAGAGTGTAATGCTGGTATAATCCTATTCTTATAATTACATGTAAGAATAAAACCACAATTTTTGTGAAACTCTTCAATAACACCACGTAATGCTGGTTGTGTAGATTGTGGATTTAAATAATCTGCCTCATCAATAATAAGAAATTTGCGTCCACCATCTAATGAAACAGTAGACGCAAAGTTTTTTATCTTGGTACGCAGAACATCTATACCAGATTCATCAGAACCGTTTATCATCATGTAGGTAGAACCCAACTCTTCTAACATTGCTTTCGCAATAGTAGTTTTACCCACACCAGACTTACCAGATAACATCATATTAGGAACGTCACCTATATTCACAAAATCAGTGAACATAGATTTTAATTCTTTAGGTAGTACGCAAGAATCTACGTCCTTGGGACGATATTTTTCGACCCATAGTCCTTCTTCCATAATACTCTCCTATGAACTATAGGTTGTTTCTGCTTCTAGAGCAATCCAATACTCAACAGGAACAGTATTATTTACAAAGTGACTAATACGTTTAGATGACATTGCTACAGAATAATCACCACCTAGTAGTTTTAGGTTTTCAGTTTTAAACCAATATTTGTATGGAACATCTTTACCATGAGTATCGACATCAACTTTAACCGCATACGTATGATTATCTAGGTTCTTTTTGTCAGTGACTTTAATCAATGCAGTTTTATCTGTCATTGCTTCTAAACACATATCTGGAGCACCAATAACTGCTGCAGACCGTGTTACTTCTCCAAGTTGTCCACCAGGCAAATTAAAAGATACCTCTGGGTCTGGCATAGTCAAGGTACTCTTCGGTGTTGTAACTACAGATGGGTCAGAATAAAAATAGTTAAGAAAATTATTTTTATCTTTACCACGAATCACAACAAATTTATCTTGGAAAACCAATTCTGGTTCCACAAACAATGAAAGTGCAGATAAGAATTCATTCAAATCATAAATTGCAATCTCTTGAGGAAAATCATCTTTTATAGTCGCCTTTGCAACTATATTTTTTAGAGCAGACATTGTAGTAAGTTCTGTTCCCTCTTTGATTACAAGATTCTGGTTGATTGTAGAAAAATTCTTCAACACAGTTATTGTATCATTACTAAGTTTCATTTTCACATATTCTCCATATCATGTACATTTAACATTATAATACCATAATGTATAATTTTTAACAAGTCCCTTCTGTCCTTGCCACCCTTCTTTCCGTATCGTTGTGCATATTTTAATATGTTACCGATACAAAAACCCTCACCATGACCACCATCTATGATAAATTCGGTGGCTTGGTATTTGTCCTTACTATAATGGGCATCATAAGTGGAATTAATATATTCCTCAATTTCCTTTAAGGAAACATCCTCATGATACTTATAGTCAATGTTCTTCTTGCCATTTTCGTTCGGCGGATTTTTCTTCTTTCTGTTTCTTTCTAAGAGTTTCATATTTTTCCTTCTCATTGTCAGTCATGTACTTCATTTTCTCTCTATCAGAATCAACAACATTCCAATTAAACGCCATAGAGCGCCGTTCACCGGCACCGAAAAATGGTAATACTTGATGTTTTAACCAATTAGGAAATACTAACATAACGCCAACTTCTGGTTTAACGTAATCTTCAGTATGTCCTTTTAATTGTAGGATATCCTTACGAGAATTAGTACCCCAAATTAAATGTGTAAATCCATCTACAGCACCGTTTGCATTATTAATTCCTTGAGTAATATCGGCATCAAGTTTTTCAATACATTCTGGAACCTTTAACCAAAGAAACCCCGAAAGTCCTGCCAGGGTTCTAACCCCATGATCGTGATAGGGATTATAGTCACCAGCATATGCATGATTTGTCCAGATATTATGAAGTTCTGCATGGGAATCTCTTTGATAACCATTTCTTAGATAAGATGTTCCGACTTGTTCTAAAATTGTTTTAACAGATTTACCTACTTCATCATCTAAAGGAAAATCTAATTGGGCGGATTTTTCATCATTTTTTAATTGTCCAACAAGACCAGAAGCAAAACTTTCATTTCTTGGTATTACAACAGTATCAATATGAGTATTGACTTCTTCAACAATCTCTTCTGGAATTTCTACTCTCATAATCTTGAAATGATTAAGGGGCCGTAGTGCTACCCTTAAACCATGATTTTTTTCAAGATGTTCTTCTTCTTCTTTTTTAAGAGCAACGGCATCTTCTAATGCTTGTTCTTGAGCCTCGTTACGTTTTAAAGTGCCACCGCCAAGGTCATCGGTTGCACCATCAAAAATCTTTACTCCCATAAATCACTCCTTAAATTTAATACATATGATAAAGGAAAAGGGAGTCAAAGTCAACCCCCTTTTCTTTATTTTTATGAGAAATTACTTGACTGTAATGAGTCGAGGTTTCTTCTCTTCGGGAACAATTCGCTCAAGATCAACTGTGAGCATACCGTTCTCAAGTTTCGCATCGTTCACAACGAGATCATCTGCAAGAGTAAACTTACGTTCAAATTTACGATACGAAATCCCCCTATGATAAGTAAACTCATCTTCGGGTTCATCTTTTTTATCCGACCTTACCGAAAGAGTATTTTCGGTTACTTCCACCTCAATATCGTCCTTACTGAAACCAGCAAGAGCCATTTCGATTGTATAATTGTAGTCACCTACTTTCTGAATGTTGTAAGGTGGAAACCCTGTAGATGATACATTATTATCTACATATCGATTCAAAGTATCAAATACTCTGTCGAAACCTACGGCATAGGGGGTTAGTTGATTGAAATTGTCGAGTAGTGTTAAAGCGTTTCTTACCATTTTTAATCTCCTTTTAAAGCAAGATTTGCGTTTGCACCCCATAAGGCGGTGCGGTTAAATGTACGTTTTTTAAATGAAATTCTTCATTAACGGTAAAAACGTACCAAAAACTCCGTATGTGTACAAGGGATTACGAACAACCTTGTATATTATATATAACACTTTATAGGTAAAATATCAAGTCCCTTTTAAGATTTTTTTGCAATCCTCTACACTCATTTTAGGTAAATCTACATCATTTTGTGCAACGATAGATTGCCAACATTGTCCTTCATAAAATACACCTTCTTTTCCTGTACATGTATAATACATATCTGGTAGAAGTTTATACCCATATTTTTCGGGTATATGTTTATCCACTATCTTATCCACAGCCTTTCTTCGCCTAACTCCCTCTACAGTGAAGAATGGAGTCCAGCGTCTAATCTCACAAAAGTCTGTTTGAAAGGGTATTAAAAGTTCTGAACTAAGTCCTATATGTTTTGCCCCTACTTGTCCTAATCCCTTAAATCTATGTGTAGGATGGTGCCACATTCTATCTACTATACGTACTAGGTTTTTAGGCCATTCATCATTCTTGTATATTCCACCAAACCCAATTACATCGTCACCATCATATATTACATGAAAGGCAAGATAGTTATCTAACCTTCTATGAAAGTTTTCATAGTTCTTTGCGTTTCTGTGATTATCTTGAGATGCTATTTTTGCAAGTTTTTTAATGTATTCATAATTTCTGACTACATTTTCAACCCTATAGGGATGTGATATCATCCTGTCCATCCACAGCTAATATAAGATGATCTCTATCGGTCGATCCTTCATTAAATGCACTATGATATGCACCTTGATTAAAAAAATAACAACCACCATCAGCTGGTAAATGGAATTTTTCTTCTTCGCCATCTAGAGTTCTCTTAAATTTAAAATAACAATCTGGGTTTGTAGTTAAAGGTATATGAAACCTAATAGAGTATTTCGTATCATAATCCATATGATAATTCAAATACCCTTCTGGCGACATCCTTCTCATATGTACCCTAGTAACTTGACCTTTAAATGTTTTAAGAACTTCCTCAATATAAGTACCTTTTGCCCATGATAAAATTTTAGTATATCTCCGTTCATCAAATTCTGGTTCTCTTTCCAAATTCTTAAAGGTTTCAAATTCAGTTTTATTCTTTTTATCAAATACACTAACAGGAAACCAATTGTAAGTACCATTTTCAAAAGAACTATAATTATTAGGGTGTTCTCCCAACTCCCCTGCTAATTGAACTGCCTTGGTGGGGGTTCCAGATAAAGAATGTTCTATATCTGCTGTTACATCACATTTATTAGCAATGTAATCTTTAATACCAGTTATCACCTTCTCATTTTCTCTTAATTCTTTATTGATTTGTTTAATATCAAAACAATAAGGGTCAGGCATCTTCATTAAATAGGGTAATTGTTTTCTCCCTTTTCTCATATTCTCTCCTTAATCCAACTCTCCATTAAGTCTGCTATATATTTATGGCCTTTTGCGTTTGGATGATAATCCATCTTTGAAATGATATGTTCATCCTTAAAGAAAGTAGAAAGGTCATGTCCACCTATAGATTCTATAATAGGATATCCAATAAAATTCTTTAATTTATTATAATATGGAGATTCTAAAACCCATTCTGGTTTTGCAACAGGCGGAAGTGCTTGCATTTGTACATAAGGAACACCTAGACTTTCACACACACTCTGAAAACAGAACATCATTCTCATAGACTTCTGGAATGATGCATCCTTCATCCCTATACCCATTTCTTTCATTAATATAGATAGTTTATCATATGGAGTATCCTTCATAGCCTGAATCGCTTTATCATGCCATTTTGAAACAGGTTTGTTATTTCTAAACTGCCTACGAGGCCTTACACGTATCCATCCAGAAGTTGATTCTATGTCTATTCTTACAAATTCCGACCACATTGCCAGGGTCAATCCAACATCGCCAGGGTCGGTTTCCATAAGAACATCCATTATAGAACTAAGAATATACTCATTTCCAGAGGCAGGGACAGCAACATTTATAAGTTCCATACCTAATTTATCTGCCAATATCTGAGGCCAGATCGGAAATGGTTCAATATCTAAATCTGGGTCATAACATACATTGGCAGGATTTTTCAGTTGCATCCTAACATAATCGCTAGAAAAACTGTCACCCGATACTATAAGTTTCTTCATAATTAAATTGTATCCTCCACAAAATTCTTTCGCCTTCAAATGCATCTCTCTTATGCATTACCCTTAGATTATCATAGATGAGTATATCGTTATCACCCCAAAACATGGGATATGCAAATTGTTCACAATGTTCTATGAGTTCTTCTATATCAACCTCTATATTAGTTTCAACAAGAGAGCCTGGCGAAAAGTATAACATCTTCTCTTTCGTAATCGGATGTTCTATAATAAAAGGTCGTTGAGTTTTATTCTTTCTTAAATATCGTAATTGTTTTTCGGTAAAACACTTGTCCTGTAAATTCTCTGGGGGGTAATACGTTCCTACAACATTCTCATACTTCTCTGGATTTGGTAATTCATCATATGCCTTTTTCATATCACAGAACCAAGTAGGTGTTAAATATCCTCCAAAGAAGTTATACAATGCAGTACCATGATATGCACCTACACCATAACTCCAATCATTATGCCAAGGAACTACATCTCTCTCAAATAAACCATCATGACTAACTATTTGAACATATCCCTCATCATCAAGAATATGTTTTTCTGTACTGAAAAATTCACCATACCCATATATTATATCCTTGAAATGGTCGGCGGTTAAATCTACAGAATTATGTTTCTCTATTCCATTCTTAATAAAATTATCCAACAAACCTCTCCTTATACGCCTCAACAGATATAGATGGTTTTGGTGGTTTACCATTCTCTTTTAACTTATAATAAAGTATGGATTGCCAATTTTCCTTAAATATTTTTGGGGTAGAAACTAAATGCATTTTCGGACTAAAAATCCATTTATCTCTATTTGGAAAATAATCTTTAAACCTATTTAACGCTGTGGAATCAAAATTATCTAAATTTTTATCTTTTAATTCCCTACTTACAAATACAATGTCATAATCACTGTCCTTTGCATATAATATCTGTTGGAGTATCATTTGGTAAGTATAATCTTTTATTCTTCTTTGATGACCCCAATTCATTCTTCTATATTCTGGATGTCGGAAATATCTATTTAATATACGAATACAATTTCCAAACATCTCACGATGTAGAATTGTACTAAATGCTATTAACTCATTTCCATTTCTAACTGTAGTGATGGCAATAGAATCTGTTAAATCCAAATTATTTCCATAGTTATGAGATAGCCTATCATTAGTTTTACTGAAATCTACTACCTCTTTTTCTATTGTGGAATTTATCTCACAAGTATTAATAACCAAATTCATTCTGTTTTAGGTGTTCAAAAAATGGTGCTATTGTCCAATTTTCTGTAACTCTACCTCTCAATTCATTTTCGGAATCAGGAATTCCATCATCATCAATTTCCCAATCTATCAACCTAACATACATATCTTCCATTTCATAAAAATTTGCCAATACAGCATGGTTAGGAGATTCTATTACATCTACCTTGGTAGCATCGGAAACATAATAATTAAATTGTTCTTCTAGTTCTGGAAGAGTATAACTAGAATCGGTCATGTATCTACCTATATGTCCCACACTCTTAAAACGTAGAATAGGTTTTATTCTTACTTTATAATTAGTTTCTTTCTTTAAATATCGTACCAAATCAATCTGATCTTTGAAAGTAAACTCATTATGTCCCTTGGCAATAATAGTTCCTGTATTAATTATCATACGTGCTTCCATTGAATTTCTCAAAGCATTGTATTTCATTTCTGCATATTCTCGACCACGGTCTAGACGAGCATAAACATCTGGGTCGGAGGCACCATTCATAGATATAAGAACCATACGTAAACCAGATTCCTTTAAACTCTGGACATACTTCTTAGAAGAGAGTCTAAGACCATTTGTAGTAACACTAACTTGATGTCCACATTTCTTTACATTTCTTATGATATCTGGCAAGTCATTTCGGATAGTTGGTTCTGCTCCAATTAATCTGACTATAACTCTTTTAGGTAATTTGTTAAGAAATTCATACAATTTATCTACATCCATATCAGGAATTTCCCGATTAGGAAGATAACAATTTGCACATTCCATGTTACATCTGTGGGTTAAATCAACCATCAGAAGATTAAAAGTATTATCTTCTGGATCTTGTTCAAAATATTTCATTATCATTTGTTATTTGTTACCGTATGTATAATCTGGATCTTGAGTTAGTATCTCTGTTACTGTCCAACCTTTAGATGCCCACCATTCTTCAGATCGTTTTCCATCACCAAGTTTTTTGTGTTCACTACCTCGCTTATCATAAGATGCTTCATAGTCATACCAATCAGACCATCGCCGTGTAACTTTAATAGTATCGCTATCTACTAATTCTTTTTTTTCTCTAAATTTATCTTCTAGCATATTGGGTATATAAGGTTTGGGAACTGCTTTCATATCTTTTATAGCAGCATCCAAATCTGCCCAATTTGCACCATCTTTTGTAAAAGTAAGGGTTTGAACAACTGGTACATGATGTGTGGCGGGTCTGGGTTTTACCATTGTGATTCTCCTTTCATATATTTATATCACTTTACACCTAAAGGCAATCTTCTGCGACATCTCTGGCGCATCAGATTTTGGAGATAAAGTCATATGAGTTTTATCATGAGGAAAAACAATAACACGATTTGGTTTATTTCCTACAATGTCACTAGGCCATCCTAAGTCCCATCCATGTTTCCAATGAGTCGATCCTGTTTTTTGTTCATCATAATAGACAAGTTCTCCTCCCCATTCAGGCAACCATTCTTGATTGGTTATATACAAAACTGTATAGTATTCTCCATTGTAACTACCATCTGTATCCCTATGAATTTGTCCACCCCTCTTAGATTGCCGAGTAGGTGGCCTTTCATTGCACCTACCGTTTAAAAAACAAGTCCAATGATTTTGAGTTTCGGGAACATTATATTTTTTATAGAAATTTTCTTTATCTACATAAAATATAGGTGGGCCCTTGAGACCCCCTATGGTTTCTGGTACACCGTCAAGAGTACCATTACCACCAAAAAAATGTTTGTTTATTATTGTCCATAAATTCCAAATTAAAGGATTACGTTCCTGTACAGATTCATCACTCCATCCTATTGGATGTCGATATAAACTAAACTTCATAACATCTTCCCAAGTAACTTTTTCGTTGCCTTTAAGATGCATATTTTCAGACATTGCACCTAATAGATGTCGGGCATTTATTTGTCCATGTAAGGAAGGGTTATACTCACTAATAGAAGGAACCATTTTTTGTTGTGGATAGTGTTTTGAAAAATTGACTCCTATCCAATGTTGATACCAAGAAACACTTTGACCCCACTCATAAACTTCTTTATGCATTTCGGGGGATATTAATTCATCAGCAACAAGAATTTCATTCATAATTCACCTCACTTATTTTTATTTATATATCCCAAAAAAGTCAATGAAATCAAGGACTTGCGTGATAGTAGGAACAAAACGTGAACATTATTATTAAAAAAAAGGACTCCATTAGGAGTCCCTAGTTAGATGAGAGAGAGATTAGAAAGCGTTCTCTTCTTCTGAGACTTCTTCTGGAGTTTTTTCTTCTTCACCAAGAACATTTACACCAGCATCAATCTTGGTGTATAAATCCATGAAGGAAGCTTTGGTATCTTCATCAAACCGAGCGACACACAATTCAATCGACTTCATCTTATCACCAAAGATTGCGAAGGCTTTTACAATGTGGTCAAGTCGGCGGGTCGAGATGACTTCATCAACTCCACCATCGTAAAAGGTTTTGCGAATTACATCTGCCCAAGTGACTAGGTTCGTAGCAAACTCTTCATCGAGTTTGTTGTATTTGGTCATAGAACCAAGCACAATCTTAGTTTCAGTAGCAACCGTAGCATAGGGCTGTTCAATCGTAATCGCAAACCGTTCTAGGAAAGCTTCGTTGAGAATGTTGGTTCCGATAAAGCGTCCATCTTCAGAACCTTTACCTTTAGTATTGGCGGTTGCCATTACGTTGAAACCATCTTTAGGAGTGATCCACTTATTGATCTTTTTAAGGAAAACACCTTTTCCTTCAAGAACAGGCTGGAGAGCAAGTAACTTGTTTGAACCTAAATCACACTCATCAAGGAGCAACGTGCAACCACGTTCCATCGCTTCGATGACAGGTCCAGGCACAAACTTAGTTTCACCATTGACCAACCGAAAACCACCGAGCAAATCATCTTCATCAGTTTCGATGGTGATGTTCACTCGAATGAGTTCTTTCTTGAGTTTGGCACAAACCTGTTCGATCATCAAAGTCTTACCGTTACCAGAAAGTCCAGTAACAAAGATAGGATAGAACAAACCAGATTTTACAACTTTCTCAATAGTCGAGAAGTTTCCCCAAGGCACGAAACCTTCAAATGGGGCAGGAACTAAATCCTGTTTTTCCATATTGGTAGCAACCAAATTAACCGTAGTGACAGGTTCACCAGCAGGGGCGGCAACAGCACTAGGGATAGCAGGAGCGGCAACAGAACCACCTTCAGATGGCAAACGGTATACACCGTAACCTACCTTAAAATCTGGTTTCATGAACCAAGTAGGAAACGGAACACCAGCTTTTTCAGCAGCTTCCCGAACATTTTGTTTTGAAATATCAGCACCATCACCAAACATTTCGGCGGCGGTATCAACAAACAACTTTTTACGTGGAGATAAGTACATAATTAACCTCTTTCATTTCTCATCATATTTTTAGAATACACTATAGAACATCTTTTGTCAACAGGGAATTCACTTCTTAGGTCGTTTTTTTGTGTGGTGTGACATTTTTATCACTTAAGCAACCATTGAAACAAATTTGTTTAGGAGCTGACGACTCTCGATCCGACCCTTCATGGATTTTCCGAAAGCAGACTTGAGTTTTGCTTTTGAGGCACCAATCAATTCATCATCAAGACCTTCATTTTCTGTCATCATAGATTTTCCACCAGGCAGTACATAGTACTCATCATATCCAAGAGAGTCTATGGCAAGAAACTTATTCTTGTTGATGAACTTAACTTTTTCCATAATGTTATTCCTATCATAATCATCTAGGAGATACATCAGAGTCCGTTTATCAACTCTACCAGATTTTCCAGAACCAGCGATAAAGAACCCTACCAAGTTACCATATCCAGCAACCCGACCTTTTAGAATTTCTAACAACTGATCGGTAATTCCTAGTTTCCCTTTTTCATAAGATTTGTTTATAACAGGATCTTTGAAAATTGCTTTTGAGTTTCCCCATCCACGACCCTGTGGGATAGAATTAATTACTTCTGAGTGTTCACCAGTTTCGGTATTCAAGCGATAGTCATAAATACCTTCTAAGGAATTCGAGCAACCATCAGTCAAAAAGATTGTGTTAACCTTCTGCACACCAGAGTCAATTTTAAACTTAGGAACATATTCCATCATGGCAATGATGGCGTCATTCAAAGGCGTTCCACCTAATTCATAGTTCTGCGGCGCAGAGTAGGGATATCCCACTTCACTCCAATCCCTATATCCACTGTAACGATTAGAGTACATCATAAGAGTGTGCATCATTTTCATTTCTTCAGTAGTAGTCATGTTAGAAGAAAAGAATTCCAAAAGTTTAAACGGGCGTATTGCAATATCACCACATTTGAAATCGTTAGTATTTCCTTCGGGGCGAGTATACCGAGCACGACCATAAGCATCAGAAAATGCAAACACTGTAAAAGGTATCTTAACTTTACGGCAGAACCAAACCAAGTTCATCAACTGGGCGATAGTACCTTTAAGGTTATCACACATGGAACCAGACCAATCCAGTACCATAACCATTCCATGATTGGTAGCACCAGGCAGAGTAGTAACCTTTTTGAAAAGGTCTTCATTATATTTGTAAGTGTGTAATTTACCCATATCCAAAGAACCAGTTTTAGAAGTAGCGGCACGTGCATACTGATCTGCAGCTTTCTTCATCTCAAATTCTTTTACCATGTAGGCAACGGTTTTTTTCGACTCATTCTTGAGAGTTTCTACTTCTTCAAGGCATTTGTTGAAATACAAACCTTTCTGATTATCTTCAGACATTGCAGTAAGATAAGCACCATAAAATTCCTTAACAACTGTGTCAAAAGGAACTACAACTTCACTTAAATTGACTTTAGGAATGTTGGCATAAACTCTATCAGAAGCAAGTTTATCCCTCAAGGCATCCATTGCTTTTCCGAAAGCAGAGTCGGTAGATGCTGTTGGAGTAGAACCCTTACCATCAGAGTTAACACCACCTACAGTCGAGTCACCACCTTCACTGGGATCAGTATCGGACTTGTCATCGGTTTTCCCATCATCAGCGGAGGCACCAGAAGTAGAACCGTCATCACCATCATTAGAGTCATCATTTTCTTCACCTTTACCAGAACCAGAAGAGTCACCCTCTTCCTCACCTTCACCAGAAGTAGAAGCAGAAGAATTTCCTTCTTCACTTTTCTCTTCACCAGAACCTTCACCTTCACCTTCAGAAGCTTCTGAACTTTCACTTTTTTCTGAAGAAAGTCCAGGCGCACCCTCACCAGAACCATCAGTCATGTCCTTGTGGTCATCAGTTTCACCACTTTCTGAATCTTCTGGAGAATTTTCTTCCATCCACTTATAAAGTTCTTCAGCAAGGTCAAGAACATCATCGGGAGTTTCTACGGTAGATACTTTTTCAACCCAAACTTTTTCCTCATCAGAAAAAGGAATTGTAGTATCAGCAGATTTAAAGAATACGTTAATTCGATCAATCAAATTGTAAGTAGCGATATCTTTCTTGGAAGTACCGAAAAAATCTTTTGTAAGCAACTCTTCGTATCCACGATTAAAAACACCAACAGTGCCGGGATACCTAGTTTTTACTTTCTTCTCAATCCGAGCATCTTCAATGATGTTCACGAAAGAATGATTGATTTTCCGAACAGCTGCTTTTTCAAGCATATCAAGAGGAGTCCACAATGCATGACCAATCTCATGAGAAATCATGAGGTCATAAATGGTAGGAGTCATTTCCTCATCTTTCCAGATGGGAAGTCCTAACTCTCTTTTCTTGGAATCAAAATATGCAGTTTCCATCTGTTTATGGACTACATTGATATCCTCTTCAGAGAGCAATTTCGCAAGTGTGGATTTATTTTTCATTAACTATCTCTTCTCAATTCTATATACAGAATACACTACTGAAGAGAGTTTGTCAATAGGAGATTCGAGTTTGAGGTCGCTTTTTGTCGTTTTTTTCAGAAGTGTGACATTTTTGCAACACTACTATCACGCTAAGCCCTTGATTCTATTGGACTTTTTCAACTGTTTATCCCTTCTCTTCTTCGCCATTTGCAATCTGAGTTTACTTACTAAATCAGTGAAATTTTTCCCATTCATGTGATCCATTTCATGCTGAAAGATTCGTGATTCCATATCCTTTAAAGGCCTCTCGATTCTCTCAGATTTTGCATTTTCATACTCTACTACTATATCGTATGGACGTTTTACCTTCAACCATAAGCCAGGATAGGATAAACACCCTTCCTCCATGAAAACCATTCTTTCGCCGTACGTCAGAATTTTTGGATTGAATATACCTTCGGCCTCACGATCATCAAAATTTGTATACATAACAAATATTTTTTCCATTATTCCTACTTGGTTTGCCGAAAGTCCAAGACCATTAAAATTCTTCATTGTTGCTATCAAATCTTGTTCTAGTTCATGCCTAGAACACTCTTCACTAACTCCTGATAATGGTACTTGGAGAACTGCATTTTCATTTTCAATTAATTTATATATCATTTTTTTGTATCCCATATATAACACCCTACAAACTCTTTCCAGTTAACTTCACCTTTATCAAGATAATCTTTATTAATTGTAACATAGAAATGTTTGTCTATAATCCTATTCCACTCATCCTGTTTTATTCTATTTAGATACCATTGAGGATAATTTTTCGCATAATCTTCTTCCACATAATGTCGAAACCCCCCTTGATGATCTGTTAAGTCTATATGTATAAATCCAGAAGATGTTTTTTTTATTTTTCTTTTAAGTCCCTCTAATTCTTTATCAATTTCATCTTCTAACATATGTTCTAATACAGATGTACATTGCCATACATCAGCTTTAGGTATGTCAAATTCGTCACTGAATTTTCCAATATGTGTTTCATCTACAATTAACTTCCAATCCTCACTGTCCATTTTCTCATATTCTTCTTGATTAATTGCAATAGTATAAAACCCATTAAACCTATGATACTTCAATCGTCCAAAATTATCGCCTGACCCAAAATCAATAAAAACTTTATTTCTAGGCAAGGATTCTTTCCTTATAATCCTCTAGCAGTTTCAATCTACGTTTTTTAATTTCATCCCTAAAATCAATACTTTTAATATTGTATATCTCATCTCTAGTAAAACCTAGATTCATCATGGGCATAATATGTGGTAATATATCATGCTGAAGAGGCCCAGGCGCTGCTCTTTTAATTCTTTTAATGGATTCTTCGGCAAACCTTTTTGCTATTTTAAAATCCCAATGTTCATTTCTCCATTGATATATTCCTCGCCCTCTTTCATAACCATATTGTTCGGCATTGATATCAAATTCACTTAACCACATTTTAGAATGTGAAGGAAGTCCTTTCCCATGATTTTGCGTTGCAAGAGTTAATGCATTAAACGAACAACTGTCTAGTGCAATTTCTCTTTTTATTAATATCTGTACCCATTCTTCGGCAGTTTGGGGGGTCTCAAATGGTAATCCCATAATAAATGATCCATGTAAAACTGAATCTTTCCCCCATGATTCTTTCACCCTTTCTAATAGATTCCTTATTTTTTCTCTACCTAATCCCTTCCCTATCGACTTTGCAGAAGGGTCATGTAAGCTTTCAACACCAAAAAATGCCGCCTTTTGTCCCATATCCCTAAGAATAGATATTTGTTCTGGAAAGGCATTTAAAAGTTCCATCCTAATATATGCCCAAAAATTAATCTGTATTCCTGTCCGTTCTATTGCTCTCTGCACTACTTTCAATTTTTCAGTTGTTTCATTAAATGTATCATCCATGAATTGATAATTTGTTACTCCAAAATTATCGTAGTTATATTTAAGTTCATTATATATACTCTCTTCACTCCGATTCCATTCTGGGGAAGGTTTTCTGCCTATTAATGGATAAGAACAAAATTTACATTTAAATCTACATCCTCTACTAATTTCCATAGGTAAGGATTCATATGAATATACTATATCAGATTTATCAAATGTAGGTGACATATTATGAAAATCGTAATGAGCTGGAGTTAAAGAAGAATCTTCTATAATTCTGGGATGTCCATCCCATTTCCAGTTTTTAAGAAACTTTAATAAAACATCCTCTGATAATCCTCTAAACCAGTGATCAATTTCTTTATTATAAATTTTGATCATGGGCCCCGTTTGAACTCCCTGTCCACCCAATAAAATTTTCATTGATTGTTTCTTTTTCCATTTATCTAATATGTTTAGTAATTCTCCAAATTCTGGTCTGGCATCTCTTTTAGTTATAGAAACACCCAATGCCGCCCTGGATTTACGATTTCTATTGGAAACATTAAATGGTGAAAGAAAAGTTGTACTAAATCCAACTATTTTAACTCCCCGAATATTTTCATCAATCCATTGAAATAACTCTTCCTTATAATTTTCTAAGAGCCATATAAAATAATCTACAACCTTAACTTTATATCCATTTTCTCTTAGTACACTTGCTATTTGATATGCGCCTAAGGATTTTACTGGTGCCGGAAAATCACCAGAATGTGATTCTGTTAAATCTGTGAATATAATAACATCATACACACATTATCTCCCATAAAATTCTGTTGATTTTAATGGTTCATACTTATCTGAAAATAAGTACCATGCACAATTATCCTTACCTGTTGTATTTCCAAACCATTTGATTCGACCAATACTAATTATCTTCTCACAATTAAATAAGTAAGGAGATGCTTGTTTAGTATGCATCCAATCTGCATCAAATAACAACCAAGTAGGTCTTATCTTACGAAAATGATCTATCATGGGATGTAGAATGGTTCTATCCCACGGTGGATTTGTAATTATATATTCGGATTCCAAACATTGGTCTTCACCAATTGCACTATAATCATCTGTTAATATACCTTCATGTTGAGGTTCAATATCGCTTGCCCACATACAAATACCACCATACCATTCTAGATGACCACATAACGCACCATCACCAGCACATGGTTCTGCAAACCCAAATTCTCTAGGAAGGTGTTTAACTAAAGGTTCTACTGCCTCAAATGGTGTAGGATAGAAGTCCCTTGGTTTTCTTTCAAAGTTAGATCGTTTACCCATAATCAAATTCTTTCCACCAATTTCTCCAATTTGGTATTTTATTTTCTAGATATAATACATGTTGAGAAAAATATTTAAATGTAGTTTTTCCTTCTAATATTTTTAAAACCGCTTGCGAATCACGACATCTTTCTAAAGATAAAAATTCTCTATTATTTTCTAAATATAACTTTTTAATTTCGTTAGGTAAATAATATGCATTAAATTCTAAAGGTGAATACAAAGTATTTGTTGTTCCAAACCAAACCTTTTCTCCAATTGTTTCTAATAGTTCTTTAAATTCATACAAATAACCAATATTAAGAATAGAAATACATGGTAATATTGCTAATCTCATATGGTCATATTTATAGAGTAAATCGCAATACTCCCAAACTCTTCTTTGCAACAAATCCCAATTAGAACCCTTCCTTATAATTTCATTCCTTTTACCCCAAGCATCAATTGAAAAGTTAATACTTATCTGCTTAAAATCTTTTAATAATCTTTCTAGTTTTTCCTTAGAGCCGCTACCATTTGTAGTAATATGCAAAGATATATCAGTATGTCCTATATTCTTCAATCTATCCAATATCTTCTTAAATGTAGGTGACATAAATGGTTCCCCACCAGAAAATTTAAAGTGAGGAAATTTTGGTGCCATTTCATCAAAGTCCTTCCACCATTTATCACTAAGAATAGGATATTTTGTCCAATTAGGATTCATTTGGCGCCATCTAAATGATTCTAATGTATCATCTTCTGCGATACGAGAAGAACTATTTGCTGAGCACATAACACATGCAAAATTACATATATTCCCTATAAGTTTCAATTCCATAAAATCACGATTCATAAAATGGTTTGGATCTCGTACATGCCTCATTCTTTTAGATACTGCACCTTGAATTTCTTTTCCAATACAAGATTGACAGGCATCTCTAATTTCTTTTACGGATTTTGGATTATCTGATAAAAATCCTTCACGAACTGTTTTCATATATTCTGAATTGACAAACTCTTTTATTGTCATATCATTACAGTGGTGGGGGGATGCTTTTGATTCACAACATAATTCATAATTACCCATGGCATCGGAAGATATAGTATTAAAGGGAAGCGGACATGGCCAAGGTAAAACTAATTTATTCATTAATCTACAATGTGACTAAAGTTTTTAATCTTTTCAAATTTAACTGTGCTTTTGAATTTATCAACTAACATATCTTGTTTATGACTGATGACAAATACATTTTCACCATCAAGAGTATTTAAGATTTTTAAGAACTCATCTGTACCAGCACCATCCAGAGAACTATCGAATATTTCATCCAGTATCAAAAGATTAGTATTTGTACTATTCTTCATCTTTGCAACTGCTCTCCATGTAAATAATAGCGCAAGGTCGATACGCATCTTCTCGCCCTCACTAAATGATGCGTATGTAAATTCATCACGATATCGTGATTTAATTGTTTCTACAAAATTTTCATCAAGAGTAAAGTTTACATAAAATTCCATAGCAGTAAGATAGGTATTAATCAGTTTATTCATAATGGGTAGATACTGTTTAATAATTTTAGTTTTAATACCTGTATCCTGTAACATATTACGTGCAGCTTCACCGTAGGTTTGATCTTCACGTAATTTAGAGGTTTGCTTATTCAATGCAGATAGATGTTTCTTTAATTTTTCCAATTCCTCTAAATCTGACTTACTAACATCACCACTTTCTAATTGAGTTATTTCTGACAATAGTGTTGCATTAAATTTTTCAAGTTCTACAATAGAACTGTTTTCTTTTGCAACAGTAACTTCGTTCTCACGAATTCTATCAGAAATACCAGAAATCTCTTCTAATCTACGTTCTGATTTTTTTAATGCAAGTTGTAACTCATCTAATGCAGAAGTAAACCTATCTACTTCACTCTGTTTAGATTTTATCATTTGATTAGCATTATCTAATGGTTGCTCACATGTAGGACAATCATCATTATCTTCAAAGAAATTCAACATACGAGAATTATTATTTTTCTTTTCTGTTAATGTACTTCGGATATCTTTTAATTTAACAAAATCCTTATTTACTTTATTACTGTCCCTTATGGCAGTTAAGAGCTCTTGGTTATTCTTTGTGAGGAAAGTAATATCTGCTTTCTTTCTAAAAACCTCTTCTTCGTTACCTGACATAAGAACAGTTTTTTCTTGAATCAACTTATCTTTATTTGTTTTAACATCCTCAATATATTTTTTCTTTAAGTTGATTTTTTCATCTGTTAGGTCAAAGTTATAACTAACATCTCTTTGATCTTCTGCAATACTCTTAAGCCTTTGTTTTAAGATAAAATTCATAAGTGAAAATATCTGAATATCTAAAATATCTTCTACCACCTCTCTACGTTGTCTAGCCTTCAATTGCATGAAAGGAATAAAGGTAGAACTACCTAGAATAACAACTTGAGTAAAACTACGATAGTTTAGTTTTAGAATTTGTTGTTCTAGATATTTCTGATAATCTCTTGCATTTGCATCTTGATTATAAAGTTTTTTATTAACATAAATTTCAAATATATTTGGTTTAATTCCACGAACTACTTTGATATTCTTTGAACCAATCTTAAACTCTACTTCAACAAGAGCAGAACTATTATTAACAGTGTTTAATAATTGTGCTTTATTAATATTCCGAAAGGGCTTACCAAATAATCCAAAACACATAGCATCCAGAATAGTAGATTTACCAGCACCATTCTCTCCAATAATAAGAGTAGTAGTATTCCTATCTAAATCTATTTCTGTAAAATTATTACCAGTGGATAAAAAATTCTTCCACCTTACTTTTTTGAAAATTATCAACTCCAAACCCCTTGCATTTTATCCCTTATTTCAGTTCCAGAAATTTCTTCAATTTCATCTGGTAATTTTTCCTTACTAAAATCATACCCAACTTGACGGCCATACGTTATGTTAGTTATATTTGGAACATCCATAACCTCGTAATCTTCCCCATATTTAAACCCTGCCTCTTGCAAGGCATATATCATATTACCTCGATCATGATATCTTTCACCAGTATCTTTTACCATTACGATAACTTGTCCAGTTTTTGCAACAGCTCGTTTGAAAAGTTCTGTGTGTCCTTCATGCCAGGGTTGAAATCTTCCAAGCATTTGAACAGTTGGTCTTCGTTTATCCATGATCTAATCTCCAAATCACATTTATGAGGTGGTTTAAACAATTTATTTGTATCCTCATATTCAGACTTATCTATAGTATTCATCCAAATAAGTTTATCTGGAAAAAAGAAACTTCTATATCCAGGCAATGGGGCAATGAAACATGATATACTGATTGGGTCTAATTCTGCAAGTTTACGCATACGTAGTGCCTGTCGTTCTCTTCCCTGTTGTGAGAAATCCCAATCGTTATAAGTTCCTCTTACTACATTAGCATCCCAACATGGTATCATAAAATGTTTAGAAAGTCTAGTCCCTAACCAAGTTTTTCCTGAGCCTGGTAAACCCATAATCAATATTTTATACATATTTTTCCTGTAACTCCGAAGCGTCCCAATAGGATTTTCTTACTCTACCTACTTGAGAACAAAATTTCTTACAATCTGTTAAACAAGAATCATCCCCCCATGATGATTGTAGTTGCTCGTAAAATTCATTTTTCATAATTTCATCAAATGTTTTGTGTACTAAAGAATTAGTTTTATCTTCATTATATTCTTTGTACCACATTTGTTCTTTTCCATTCTTAAATTTATTTGGGATATAACAACAAGGCCACACCCTTTTTAAGAAGTCAACATAGAATATATTTTTTTCTTGATATCTGCATGTAATATTATATGTATCTGGAATATTAGAAGTTCTTCTTTTTTCCATAGATTCTAAAATACCACTTTTACCCCTATGCACCCACATTTGATCCATATTATTTTTTCTATTAGTGTCAACAGTAATAAACTGCCAAAATCCCATATCTTCTGCTAAGGCCCTTGCATCTTCTATTTGATGTTGATTATGTTTAAAAATAATCATTCTCCACATCGCCTTACCCCCAGCATCTATAAATGCCTTTGCATTTTCCATAATTTTATTAAAGTCTGCACCCACTCTATAATTTTGTAAAGATTTATTTCCTACACCATCTATAGAAAAGAATACCATACTTCTCTTATCTTCTGAAAATAACTTACCTAATTTTTTCCAATATTCTGGCGTTCTAATCGAACCATTTGTATGTACTTGAACAGAACTGTCAGTATCATATCTGATCCATTTACATATCTCCAGAAATTCCTTACTAGCAAGGGGTTCTGAAACATTACCACTAAATCTTATCACTCGTATAGGATGTTTTATATTATTATATGCAACCTTAAATGTCATAAGATTAGTATCTATAGTATTAAGTCTATCTATTTTCCATTGTATTTTACCATCTACAATCTCATTTCTTACGCATTGTGGACACATTAAATTACATATATTATTTAATTCCCAATTAACATCTAATGTTTTTTCAGTATTAAACAAGAAACGACTCCAAACTACTAGTACCATATTTATCGGCAACTTTATTCACATTGGACTTATTATGCTTTACACTATCTCCCCTATGTTCATAGGGCATACTTTCTGTCAATTCATATTTCGTTTCGCCTGGTCGTTTAATCTTCCATTGTAAATCACCATCCTTTGGATAATTAATATTCCAATCGCAAGTAGATTGTTTCAGATACCTACGATCCTTCTTTGTCATAGGAAGGATATATCGAAATTGTTTTCCCCATACTCTACTGAAACCTAATTCACCCATCTTTGCATCATTAGGACGGGGCCCATATTTTGTATCCATTCGATTCATTTCTTTTTTCATCTTACGTTGGATAGTACGGAAATGAACCTTCTCTCCTGTTTCTGAAACATATACATCACTCCATATGAAACCACCATATAGAAAGTTTGCTGCTTGATATACATAGCCTGGTTTACCGACTATTCCATCTGCCCAAGTGTAAAGGTATTTTCGTTCTGGTGTGTTCTCTTTCATCCATTTCACTGTGCAACTTATCATTTGAGATTCCGAATTACGTGGCATTTTCTCATCCATGCACATTTTACCTATCTCATAATAATCATTAGTAGTCAACTCTGGAAACATTTTTTTAATTGTTCCCATTGGATTTGTACCCCAACCTAATGTAAGAATACCTACTAATTCATCATCAACATAAGTTCCTAACCAATGTTTGGTTAGTTTGGGCATTACAGCACTATAATGTCGTTCTTGAACAAATAATGTTGCGACCCGCCAGTCTACGGGCATTACTCTCACTGTCGAAAATTCTCCATTAAATTGATATTATCAAGTTTCTTTTTTAATTCAATTTGACTACGGTTTTGAAAATCTCTAGCTCGTTTTAAATATTCCAAATATTTTTCAACAGCTGCTATGGTATCCCCTATTGAACCACCACCTGTATTACAAGGTTTACAAGACCACCCCCTAAATGAGAATAAATTTTCTGGAACCATATTATCTAGATCAGTTGATATTTCGTGGTCATGGTCAGGCACAAACCCATGTGTTCCATTCACTCCTTCTGGAATGTTACTTTGATTTTCGTAAGAAGGACGTTCACATGCTTCACACGGTTCACCCCAATCTGGTGGTGTTATAAAAGGTTTAATAGATGACTTTAAAAATCTTAGTTCTGTATTATACTCACTTTTACATTCTGAACATAGAGAGTTAACTTTTGTTCTTTTTTTGTCAGGCGGCGCATCTTCGGGTATACGATAATAACCAAACTCTATATTATCTTTATGTTTTTTACATCTACTGCATTGAGATCTTCCTTCTGGTATTGAATGTGTATCACCCTTTCTTGCGTAACTTCTCATAATTCTAAATCCTGAGCTTCATTATATAAAGATTTCATTGTAGTTTTAAGTCGTTTCTTTGATAAAGTAACATCTAACTCATCTATATATTTTTCAAGAAGAGTTAAAGTATCTTCTGTATTTTCTACAATATCATCAGAAACATTCTCTGCATCTAATTCTGAAAAATCTTCAATAATCTTAACTTCATATGCATCTACTTTTAATAATCTATCTACAAATTGATCAAAACCATACAAATCTTTTTTGTTAACAACAATTAATTTTACATACTGCTCTTTATATTCGTCTACAGAAACTTCTGTATAATCTTTATCACTATCATCGTAAAATATCTTTCTAAACAATCTGTGAGGATTTACAATACGTTCTAATTCTCTAGTTTCTGTATCGAAAATATGGAACCCCTTTGTATCATCTGCATCATTCCAGAAAATTTCATATGGAGTCCCTAGATAAAATATTTGTCCATCATCAGACTTATGATGGAAATGACCAGAGAATACAGTATCAAACCTTCTAAACTGAGATTTGTCATAACTGCCTTCTGCTGGATGTCCCTTATACATCTCAAAACCATTAATTTCTAGATGTCCCATAATAACTTCTGACTTAGAAGATTTCAATGCCTTCATAGATGCATTATAATTATTTGCATTTATCCAAGGAATGAATAAAATATCTAATCCGTCAAAATTAACAACCGTTGGGTCAATATAAACATTTCCTTTTACTAATTCTTCCATAGAATTTATTTCACTGGTATTCTTATAATAGGTATCATGATTTCCTACAATTATATGTAAATCTATACCTAATTCTTCAAACCTCTCAATGAATTTTTTACGAAAGTCTGTTGCTGTTTTATAAGAAACAAACTTACGCCTATCCATAACATCGCCTAGGTGGATTACCGTAGTGATTTTATCTTCTATTAATTTCGGGAAAAATACTCCGTCATAAAATTTAAAGAAATAGTCGCTAACATTTTGATTATCATTTCTCGCACCAAAATGTGTGTCCGTAATTAATCCGATTTTCAATCATCTGCCTCCATAAAATTCTCCAACCCTTTAGTAGTACTTTTAGTTTCTTTCTTTTTTGGTTTGTACACATCTTCTTCTGGTAACATAACGCTAGGGTCAAAGCCTCCTACAGAATATGCGTTCATGTCATCACCTTCCATAACAGTATATGACATAAATTCATTTTTCTCAATCATTTTATTTTTTACGTGAGATTGTTTCTTTTCTTTAGCAATCCTTCTAAGAAATGCATAATAAATTATTTGCGTAAAATAAGCAAATGGATTACTAGACTTTTCTGGATTAAAATTATTAACATATTGTAAACAATTTTCAATACCATCAGAAATCATTTCCTCACGGTATGTATAATTAATAAAGTTGGGGCGATAAGATAAATGTGTTGCAATTTTAAGGAAACATTCACCAATATAATTTGTTACTGGAAGGTCTTCTTTTTTACATTTTTCTTTCCACTCTACTAATGCTTGTAAGAATTTTTTATTATCAACATAGTGAACGCCTTTTTTTCTTGCCATTAGTGCAAAGTCCTTTCACCAATTTGAGAACTCATTTGTTCTCTCATTTTTGGTATATCTCCAGCAACTATTTCCAATACACCTTCTATGTCCTCATCTTTGAGAACTACAGTATACATTTGAATTGCTATTTTCATCATACTTCCTGATAAAGCAAAAAGTATTGATTGATCTGTTGGGCCGACATGTTTATTAACAATAGCCCATAATTCTTTATTCATTAGTTTCAATTGATCTTCGTCCATTAAATCACTCCTAAACTTACTAAAGTATAAACATACTGACCATAAAAGTCAAGGGACAAAAGGGACTTGACTTAAAGAAATTTTACAGATATAATAACTATGTTATTCGTTAATGAATTGTATCATCCGTATCCATTTCTTCGAGCAATTCATCATATATCTCATCATTTGTAGGGTCATCAATTTCCAATTTTGAGTGAACTTCTTCTAATTGTTTGCCTGGTTCTGGGGCGTCATCTATTTTTTGCAAAACGTATTTATAGTATTGTGTTAACCCTACTGAAGCTTCGGCCATAGTTACCACTTGATTTTTATCTATAGTGAAAACTCTTTGTTCACTAAAGGGTTGCATCCACCTACTTAAATTTAATGATTCAGCCATACCTTTAGGCGTCATATGAGTTATCAAATCCATCCTTAAAGGAAATGATATATTAACTGTAAGATCATCAGATGGCTCAATATTTCCTATGATATTTTCGCCGTTGGTAAGTTTGACTATCTGTATTTCTGTTTGAAAAGAATATCCTTCATTCATTTTAACCTTACCTTGCTAATTTCGTAATCGAATTGTTCCTCATTATAAATATTTAGTCGTTCTGCGAAGTGTGTTAACGTAAAGTTCTGCATATCATTGTAAGTTAAGTCATCTGCAATATCATATACTAAAACTGAATCTTTAGTTGATGATGTACGCAACCCTCTTCCGATTGATTGAAGCACTCTGATTTTTGATTTACTTGGACTGGCGAGCACGATGTTGTTAATATTCCTAATGTTAATACCAGTACTAAAAGTGCCAAAGGAAGCAAGAGTGGTGGAATGTTTCGATCCATCCACAATTTCTCTAATTGCTTCTCTTTTTTCCGTTTCTGTTCCTCCATAAACAAAGAAAACTTTTTCATCATCTTTTAACCTTTCATATAGAACTTTGCCGTGTTTTTCTACTAATTGAAACAAACATAGAGTATTGCCATTAAGATGGCGTAATAAATCAATGACGAAATCCAAACGTCCTTCTTTTTGGACAATGTAATCAATTTCTTGAGCATATGTCATTCTTCCTCTTATGTTCTTATGTTTTAATAGTATACACTTTATTTTCAATTTTGCTAAGGTACTATTATCCATTAACTCCTTAGTTGATATAATTTTTTTAGCTGTTCCAAACAAACCTTCTAACACTAATCTATGAGTTTCAGTACCATCTAATGTTCCTGTAAGACCGAATCTATATTTGGTATTATGCATTTTTGTCATTATACCTGTAAGAGATTTTGCTTTAAAGAAGTGTGCTTCATCCCCAATTACACATCCAAATTGTTCAAAATATTTTTTTGGCATCTTGTAGATAGACTGCCAAGTAGATATAACTACATCCTTGGTTACTTTTGTAGTATACCCCTGATATACTTTTTGGCAGTATGTGCCTGGCGACCATCCGTAATCTTCAAAATCAGAGTACATCTGTTCAACCAATGATGTAGTGGGAACTAGAATTAAAGTTTTATTTCCTGCCATTTGGTAATAACGAACAAGAGTATATATTACCAGTGACTTACCAGAAGCAGTAGGACTAACAAGCAGAGCCCTATTTCTAGACAAGGCGTGCTGAACAGCCTCCACCTGATACGGTCTAATCTTGAGAGACTTTCCTTTCGATTTGGGTTTGAGACTTTTGATGTAATTTCTAACATCCTTACCCACAACATTCCGCTCATCTTCTACTCCTTCTTCTATAACATATTCGTAATTATTTCTTTCACAGAATTTTATAACATATTGTAACAGACCTAGATAGATTTGTCCAGTACTTGGTGAAAATAATCTTATTTTACCGTCCCATATACGATTCTTGTATGTGGGCATAAACTTTGCGCCTGGAACATCAAAGGTAAAAAACTCTGATAATTCTTGACTAATAGATGGTTCTATGTCAAGTATTTTCAGATATACTTCATTTTTTTTGGATATACGCATTTTGTAATGTTTTAGGTTCACCGTAATGACCATTCACCAGTATATTCCATGATACACTTATTCTTTCTTCTTCATTAGTTTTAACCCAATGTTGTAACCATGATGGAAAAATAAAACCTTTTCCAGTTACCGAATTAAATTGCATCATGCTAGAATTATATTTGTTATTTGTTTTTCGTCTAGGAACTAAAACTCCTGATTGGACTCTTGGATCAAAAAATTGTATAGGTGCTGTATCCCCCTCAGCTTTTAAATAGTATACACCAGATAAAAAATTATTGCTATGGGTGTGTGGAGGATGGTTAGCACCGCCCCGCATAATATTACCCCACATATTAGTAATAGTGAGTCCTTCATACTCATATCCTAAACTAGTTAATATAGTTTTATTTATTGAAAGAATATTATCTCTAAATGTAGAAAAGAAGGATAATACATGAAGGTCGTCACATGTTTGATATAAATCAACATCCTCTCTACCTTGTTCAATATAGTTAATCATATTACTTTCTTCATAACGGTCAAGTCCAAGGTCAAATTCATGAATTATTGTTGGAAATAATAGATGTTCTTTTACTTCTACTTCCTTTTCCCATCTAATTACATCAGCCATGAAACTATACTCCATCTACTTCCTTTTGTTACTTCTTCTGCTTTATGTGGAAACATAAAGTTAGAAGGAAATATTATAGCAGAACCTTTCTTCGGTAGGAACCATTTATCAGCAACCCAAAATTTACCACCCTCATAATCATCATTCAAATATAGTAGGACAGTTGCTTGTGGAAATCCATAAACTTGTCCATGACTGTGATGTATATTGTCACAGTGTTGCGACATGAATCCTCCTACTTCATACCTATTTATTCTAAAATCTGTCATACGTTGTACACTGAATAAGGGAAATTCTTCGGAATATAATTTGATTGTGTATTCTATTGATTTTTTAATATCATCATATAGAATATTTCCATTACGTACCCAAGCCTCTTTCATCCGTACTCTTTCTTCACTGTTTATTTTTTCAGTATGATTGGAGTAAGTAGAAGGTTGATAATTTAAATGACTATATGGTGGTTGGGTTATACTATCACAAATTTTAGGACATACGTTTTGATAATATTTTATATACCCTGTTATATCCATCCCAACATCATCCTAGTTTCTTCTGGCACCATTTCCATACTAAAAGGTGGGTCAAAAGTTGTTACTATCTGTACACTTCGCACTCCCTCTACATATCCTGCTTGTCTAATATCATTGACAATTTCATCTGCAAAGGGACAAAATGCACTAGTCAAAGTATGAGTAATAGTTACTTCATACCCTTCTTCATTAATATCAATATTATATATTAAACCTAAATCATATAAACTTGCAGATGGTATTTCTGGATCATATACGTTTTTTAGATTTTCTATAATTACTTCTCTATCTATCATACCATACCCGCCTCGAATTTTTTCCATTCTGTGGCATTACGAATATCCCATCCACGATTATCAATGGATTTAAGCACACCGTCAATATACTTAACTAACATTTCATAGTAACTTATTTTTGTTTGTATTTCTAGGATTTCATCATCAGATTGGATATACATATGAAGGTCACTCTTCAGTACCTTAATGTCAAAGGGCTTTGCAGCATAGACTTTGGCTTCTGCTTTACCTCCGTAATACTCCCATTTTTCTCGAAACATCTTTTGATGATCCGCTTTACGCATAATAAGAAGTTGCTCATATCTAGTCCTATATTCTAACCATTTTGATTTTATATGTTGGTTTTTGAAAGATTCTGAATCCAATCTTTCTTGATTCGATATTGCAAGGTCTTCTCTTGCCTCTTTTTGTAACTCTTCTAGCGTCATAATAAAACTCTCAAAATGAGCAGGGATGGATAATAACTCTCTTTTCTCTATATTGTCCTAAGACTTAGATTATGAAAATTGTTAAAGTTTATCGTATCTGCTCTAATTTATTTATAATACATTAAACTCGTAAATCTGATAAGCAAATGTTGCACTAACAGTTAAATAATCTACATCAGTTGCTTGTTGGGTGTATCCTAATCCACCTAATGCTACAGGATATGCATTATGAAAAGATATTTCCAAAATTGGATTATTCTTATTAGAAAGAATTGTCATATACATATCAGAAAATAATGCATTTGCTGGTGTTGCTTGTTGAACATCTCCGATATCCCTACTTGTTCCACGAGTCTCAGTAGGAGTATTCGATTTATTTGATCTGAAATCTCTAAACTGTTTTCTATCTGAAGGAAAACCAATACTTGTCATCCATTCATGTATGGTCAAATAATTTTCTAGATATTCATCTACTATAAATTCAATGGTAACATTATCATACGTTAAAGTATCACCCATAACTGGAATTGTTTTAAATGGTGTTGGAAATATTGCATCCCCCAAATTAATGCCAGGCACATTTGCGGCAACAGTAAAGAACTCTACCTTGGGTAATTGGTGAATACCAAATTTAAATTGGGTAGGACTTGCATAATCCAATTTATCTGGTTGTCGGTCTAAAGCCCTTGATTCTGCCATGTGTTATTCTCCTATCCTTATTTATACGACAACAACAATGCCATTCTGACTAACAATCCATTCTTTATTTGTTGAAAATATTTTGCTCTAGGATCTTTATCAAACCATGTTGGAATTTCCTCATTGCGAGGAAAGGGGTGCATAACAATACAATCTGTAGGTAGTTGTTCTACCATTGATTCTGTCATTTGATAAGATCCAACACTGCCACGTTCTTTTTGCACTCTAGTAAAATAGTATACATCTGATTTAGGTAAAAATTCTACATTATATGTATCAATCAGACTTATATTATTACTTCTTTCTAATGCCTTAGAAAGTGAATGTACAGTTCTACCATTTTTAATATCACCGATAAATGTGACTTTTAAATTTTTAAGTCTACCGAATGTTTCATAAATTGTATACAAATCTAATAGAGTTTGTGTTGGATGTTCACCTTTACCATCTCCAGCATTTATAATAGGAACGGTACTTACCTCTGCTGCCTTTTGTGCATCACCATCATTTCTACTTCTTAAAACAATAATGTCACTATAGTTTCCCATAGTGACAATTGTATCTTTTAGATTTTCCCCCTTTGCAACACTACTGTAATTTACATCATTGATGGATATAACATTACCACCAAGTTTATACATTGCTGCGGCAAAAGAGGATGATGTTCTTGTAGAGGGTTCATAAAATAGATTAGTAAGGATTTTATCTTGCATATAATATTTAAATTGATTCAAGTTATCCTTAATATCTTTTACACGATAAAAAAGAATTTCAATTTCTTCTTTTGTAAAATTAGAAATAGAAATTAAATGTTTCATTTGGTTTATTTATGTTAAAAAAAAGGGGAGAACCGAAGTCCTCCCCAAGTTTCGCAATTCCCTTATTTTACATAAGGTTAGTAACTTTAACTCGGCGATACCAAGCATTAGTATTTGCATCAAGAGATGCATCGGAGTTAACCGTGTCACCAGCTGCAACTGCACCAGCAGCGGCAAATGGGTTAGCGGCAAGACCGTAACGGGTCTTAAATCCGATTTTTGGTTGGAAACTGGACTCACCAACCGCACGAACCATCTGTAGTGGCACGTATGGGCAGTAGAAGAAACCAGCATCGTAAGGTGAAGTACCTTTATAACCACAAACATAGTACTGTGAAGCAGCTACGTTGGCGGAATACGGATCAACATAAACCTTGAAACGACCATTCATAACACCAGCAAAGGTGGTAGAAGTATCATCAACATTCAAGTTGTTGTTAAGGGCAGGAGTGTAATCAAGAACACCAGCCATTTGAAGTGCGGAAGCAACATCAGCAGAGCAGATGATCATGTTACCTTTACCCCTACGGGTCTGATGTCCAATCGCATTGGCATCACGTTCAATAGCGAACATGAGACCTTTGAATTTTTCAACTGACCAACGTCCGTTGGAGTCGGTATCCAAATCGAAAATACCAGCAGTAGTCGTATTTACCTGAGCACCTTTAACAGCAGTCACGTAAAGTGAACGAACTACCTCACGGTTGATTTCTGCAAGAATTTCTGAACTAAGAATATTCGCAAGTTCAGTCTCAGCATCAAGACCATGAATTGCTTTCAAGTCCTGAGCAAGTTCCATCGTGTACTCGGCTTTGAGGGCACGTGAAACGGCAGTAACCGTGGATTTTTCGATTGAGAACGCCATTTCGGCGAAGGCGTTAGTAGCAGAGTCACCCAATGCTTCAGCTTGAGCAGTAGTCATACCAGTAGCACTTACATACGTACCAGCAGAAGGACTGTCATTAAGAACAGCTGGGTTGGTCTCTGTTGCACCAACGTCACCACCACCGACTGTGCCGGCAGCGTTCTGGTTAGAAATGTCGGGCATTGACTCGTCCATAAGAGCCTCTGCACCGTCCTGTGAAGTGAATGAGGAGCGCATTGCAAAGATAAGTCCAGTAGGACCTGTCATTGGTTGCACACCACAAACGTCATATGCAATGAGATTAGGCATTGCACGGCGAACCAAGGAAATTAGGATTGGATCCCAAGTATCCATTTGTCCACCAGACATAGCGTTAACAGGAGCAGCTTCAGTAAGGTACTGAGCATCTTCCCTTAATGCTTTCTCTTGGTTTTCGAGGATAAGAGTAGTAACAGCTCGCTTATAAGAATCCTCAATCTTAGGTAGATCGGGGTGTTCTAGGACTGGCTGCCACTTTTCCTGTAGATGTTCTGTTTGAAACATTGTTGTTTCTCCTTTACTTATTATTACATCTATTTATAAAAATTATTAACTAGCACGTGCCTTGTTACGAGAAATTGCACTCATGTAAGATTGCATGGATACACTCGTATCAATGTCCTGTGCGGAGCCATCAGTTTCATCATCTGAATCACTAACTTCTGGACGTTGTTTTGGAAAATAACTCTCTTTAAGAGTGTTTAACTTCTCTTTAAAAGAATCTTCATTCTTAAATTCAACATCCTGTGTAAGTGATTTAAACTTTTCAACTTCAGTATCGGCTAAATCCTCGGCAACCTCAGATATAACCTGTTCCCTTACTAGACTGTTGTTGGATTCTTTGATTTCGATGTTTTTTGAAATCTCATCATTCAATTTTGTTTCTAGTTCAGAAATCTTTTCGGATTGAGCTTCCAGAACGTCATACTTCTCATCTGGAACGTCAATATAATGATCTTCAAACAATTGCTGTAGACCTGAAATAAAGTCCTCTGCGATCTCACCCTTGAGTCCTCTCTCAATTGCAAGTTCGTTCTCTTTAGTCCACTCTTCAACAACATAGTTGAGATACGTGTCCACTTTCTCAGTTAACTCATCTTTGAAAGTGTCCATTTCCGTTTGTTTTTCTACTGCAACATCCTCATGAATACGTTCTACTTCAGTACGTACCCTTGATTTAACAGCAGCTTCAAAGATCGTTGCGGCTTTCTCTTTAAAATCTTCGGAGAGAGAATCGTCACCACTCATTAAAGCATTAACATCTTCTGCAACGTCAATATCTTTAATTCGTTTTTCAACTTCTTCTTTCTTCGCAGCTTCGATAGCTTCTTGATCTCTAATTTCGTCCTCATCTTCATCGTCCTCTTCACTGAGATTTTCAAAAGCAGCATACATTTTCTTAACTGCTGTTGCACTCATTTTTTCAAAGACTGCAAGATGATCCGCCTTAGTTCTTGGCGCTTCAGAAATATTCTCTTGACCTTCCTCTGGTTCCACATCATCACCAGCTGCGATATGATCGGCAGTCGGTGCTGAAGCTTTCTTACGAGGATGGACATTCTTCCCTTGAGCAGGCGCACCTTTAACTGAGGTGTCCTCCTTTGAACGCTTACTGTTCATTTTCTCATCGGGTTCAGAATCTTTCTGTTGAGCATCACCAGAAACTTCCTTAGCCTTAGCGGCTACGGCTTTAGCGGGAGCGCTCGACTGTTCACCGTCTACCACAGCGGCACCAGTGTCCTGTCGTTCTCCCTCTACTTTAGAACCTTTTTCAGAAGGCAATGCACCCTTTTTTGGTTTCATTGCATCGGAAGCTTCCTCAAGTTCGTCATTTGACTCCTCAAGTTCAGCAATTACTTCTGCTTCAAGTTCCTCAATAGTTTTGTCTAGTTCATTGTCAGACATAGGGATTTCTCCTTTACTACGTTTATTAGTTTATTTATAAATTACAACATTTTGAGGAATTTGGCGAACTCCAAAGCTTCTTGATTCGCCTTTCTTTGACGCTTTTTAACATCAAATTTCTGTTTTAGTTCCGCAACATGGGCTTCTACGATGTTTCCATTGTTCCAAACCCACTCTTTTCCTTCCATAATACCCTCTACAAAGGCATTAGGTGCGGAAGGATCTGCAACAATATCAGCAGCAGTTGCGAGATAAAAATCATCTTTTACGTAATTAGCACCGTTTCTTGACTCCAAACTTCCCATTCCTCTAGAAGAAACGCCTAATTTTGCACCCTCATCCATTAAATTTTTAACAATATTACCCATTGGGGTGCTCATAATCTTCGCTTCACCGATAAAATTCTTTCCATCGGGATATAAATCAGTAATCATGTGTGAAACTCTTTCCAAATTGACAGTCGGGCCGTCTGGATGTCCAAGTTCCCCAAATGCTCTATTTTCTTTAATAAAATTCTTATTGTATTTTGCAACCTCTTTTTGGAGTACTTCTTGTGGATATACACGACCATTGCGGTTCTTTATATCCGCTTGCATAAAAACACCCTTGATTTTGTAGTTTTTCTTACCATCTTTCTCTTCGGTAATATATTCTACTTCTTCTACGGCTTCTGAAATAAGTTTTAATGTTTGCATCTTTTTAATCCCATATCTTATACTTAATTGGTTGTTTTTTCTTAGAATTGAATACAAAATCCCTTAAATGGTGTTTTTTACGGTCGGTTCCTGTATTATGGAAACCAATTCCCATTAAAAGCAGAGGTTTTTCATCTAAATCTGCAATTCTTTGTACATCCTTTGCATCAAAACACTGACAACATCCTGTTCGGTATCCCAATAATGATGCAGTCAGATTTAGATAACCAGCTGCGATTCCTATTGCAACTTGTCTATCTCTCTCCAACTCTTTTAATTTTTTTTCATCCCACTCACCACTTTTAATAAAACTAAGTGTAGCGGCATTTCTATGCAAATCACCTTTCAAATCATTAGTAAAATCATAATTTTCAAAAATTACTAAAAGGTTTGCGAGTGTTTGAGGATTTGTTTCATATCCTACAGGGTCACCCCTTTTCCTTTTAGTACTAAATCCTTCCGTATGTTTATGAATTTCTTCAATAACATCACGGTCTTGTAAAAAATGTACCTTGTAAAACGCAATATTCTGTTTACTAGGGCAGTTTGTTACCGAATGTAATAAAGTTTTTATATCATCCTTCGGTATTTGCTTAGTCAAATCCCAATTTCGTTGGGTATGTTGGCTTCTAACTACTGCCTTTTCTATTTCAGTGTGCGTATACATGATACTAGGTTATATTATCCCAACCAGATACCTTTTTCATACGTAACCAAATGGTTCCCACAGAAGCAGATCCATTAGTTAGAGCAACGTCACCCGATACTCCACTACCACCATTATTTGGAATTGATGGTACTCCATCTCCAAATCCGACTTTACCGCTTCCATTTAATGAAAGTGCAACAACATTACTCGTAGCATCCCATTCTATATCTGTTTGAGAACTAACCGACCATGCAACACCAGTAATAGTTGTTCTAGGATCAGTTGAGGCACCCTCAGCACCAGATGCGTCAAAAATACTAGCAGAACTATTAGTACTAGTAGTTGTAATCTTCATAAAATATTCAAAATCACTATCTACAATTTCTTGTACTGAAACCGCCATTGGTTAACTCCTATATTGATAACATTTCTTTCTCAAAATAACTCATAAGTTGTTTCTCAGGAACTTTGAATTTTTTTGATACTTCTCGTATAGTTTTCTCGAAACTATTTAGGAAATCTGAAGGTTTGGCATCCATTTTTTTGAAAATATCATCCACGGCATTCCGCATTTTAGGAGATAATTTCTTATATCCCTTAGATTTGCGGTGCTCATCCTTCTCTACTACTGTAGTTTCGTATAATTCTTCAAAGTGAATCATTCTTCTTCTTTCGTATCGTCCATTTCTTTACGTATTTGGACAAAGGTTTTTGCAACCTCTCCACGTTTAAGTTCTAATGCATTACCCACTTTATCTACCATTGCAGTTGTAAATGCATCTTTGGCACCAATGTTATCGCCATCGGCAACTTTATCTACAAATTCTCTACTCATTTTTTCTTTCCTTTTTTCTTCACAATGAAGTCTGAATCAATCTCTTGGTCATCGACTTCTGGTTCATCATCGTCATCCGATTTTCCGAATGGATTACCACCATTACTATCTGGATCATCTGGAATACCATCTTGTGCTGGATCTTCGTAGTCAGGCATATCTGTCGGTTTAATAACCTTTCCATCACCATCTTGTGGATAACGAGTAATACCATCACCACCATCTGGCATTTCAATACCACCATCTTCAACATCCATTTCGTTTTCACTTTTGATTTGATCTTGCATTTTAGCAACTTCACCATCATTCATACGTAATACTTTCTCCCAAACATATTGTTTACTGAAGAATGTACCCATATATGATTGTATGGTATCCATAGTTTCTAATCTTTCTCTCAGAAGTTCTGCTTCTTTCAACTCAGTGAAATGTCCGTCCATTAAGAAATCATACTGAAGATGTTCTTTTATTTCTGGCCAATCATCTTGTGCAATAATACCCTTCAGAAGTAATTGTGTTTTAAGTATATCAGTGAATAAAGGTATAAACTTTTTTCGTATTCTTTGTACAAACTTAGTGAATTTAAGTTCATCTCTTGTAATTTCTGTTGATCGTCCAAGATTAAATCCAGACTCAGATTCTAACCTAGAGATTGGTACATTAAGAGAACGATACAGTTTTCTTTGGAAATATTGAATATCATCTATTTCTCCCAAATTCTGTCCGCCAGGCAGAGTAGTAATCTCCGTTCCTCTACCGCCTTCACGCCTTGGAAGCCAGAAATCTTCAAGCATCGACATATGATTTCGATCATCTCTTATTTCCCCTGTACTCGCATCGTATACCAACTTGTTACGATAACGATTCATTACATCTTTTAGATATTGTTCTGCTTTTACTTTAGGTAGGTTTCCAACGTCAATGTAAAATATTCTACGCTCTGGAGCCCTAGAAATACGATAAATGACCAACGCATCTTCAATCATCCTCAATTGATTCACAGGCTTGATTGCCTTGTGTAAATAAGAGAGTACTCTACCATTATTACCATCAACTACACCAGAAGGAACATATACAATAGAATCCTTTGCTATTTTAATACCTTCTGATTGTCCACCACCAGCAGCAATTCCAGCGCTATTCAATCCCTTATCATTGTAGATGAAGTATTCATTTATCTTTTTTACCATATCTACCCCAGATTTGGGGTCTTTATCTTTAACTAATTCCCTAACTTTTTTAATTTTCATAGAATCAATCCAACGTAATTCGGTGATTCCCTTACGTGGATCTTTAGTATCAATAACTTTATGATAGTACACCCGACCATCTACATACCATCTACGAAATATATCATGGCCTTTAATAGTAAAATCAAGAAGTCTTAAAACTTCTTGAAATTCAGCTCTAATTTTTCTTTTGATTTTTGCTGGATAGGGTAAACCATCTAAAACAATACTTACTGCTTGATCATTTTCATTTGCAACTATAGATTCATTAACAATATCCTCTACAGCAGCATCACATTCACTCTGTTGTGCAATATCACGATACCGTTTAATAAGGTCAATATCAGTACGTTCACGGCCGTCAGTATCTAGGACTTGACCCCAGAAACCACCTCCAGCAACGTCAAGCGTGCCATCTTGGGGGTCAGGAGCAGTAAAAGTTTGCTCCTGACCCTGTTCTTTAACTCTTTCTAAACGGAACCCAAAAAGTTCTGCCATTATATACTCCTACTTTATATCTTTATTTAGTAGGTTAAAAATTCACACCAGAAGCTTCAAAGTGTTGATATCTCCACGATACATCAAAAGTTTCAATTGCATCTGCTTGTTCGTTAGATAATTCGATTAGTCCAATAGTTGTGGGCCATGCGCTTCTAAAAATATAAGTTTTCAGAACCGTATCATCCCTATCCAACTGTTCAACTGTCAAATCAGTCTGATAGTCAGCAGGAGCAATGACTCCTGTATTATCTGCGAGATCGTTAATACCATTAGACCATCTTTCCATAGCGTCACGAATCATGAAATCCGTATCGTTCATGAAAGTTGTAGTCCAAACCTCATCAAAAGTACGATCACCAGCGATGTAGATATTTCTACCCCTAAAAGGAATAGTAATTTCTGCAAGGGTCTGGGCAGGAAGATTTGATGCAGTCACCAGAAAAGATGTCCTACGAACATCTAATCCAATAGCAATACCAGGCGGAGGAGTAACGGTAACTCTATATTGGTTAGACCGAGCACCACCACCGATTAGATTAGCTTTAAAGTCATCTATATTAGCCATGGTTATCCTCCTACCTCACTAAATGCAACACCAGTTCTTGTGGCGATGAAGTTTAGGGTAATGAAGTTAATTGAACGAGCGGGTTTAATGTAAATATCTCCAATAAACTCGTTACGGTCAATAACCTCACCTGTATTATTTGTGGCATCACAGACTACCTTAAAGTCAAAGATACCTCTACGACCTTGCACATCCCTCAAGAAAGGTTCTACCATATTTCTAAACTGTGCTCTAGTGAATTCATCATTGAATTCAAAGAGTTGATATTTAGAAGCAGTGGCAATTGCTTTCTCAAGAACCAAGAACAACCTACGCACGTTAATACGGTCAAAGGCACTTGGTTTAGTTTGTGCAGTTTTATCACCAAAGAGTAAAACTCCTTGGCCTGGGAAGTTAGTTACAGGATTAATTCTCGCACGATAAAGTTGATCTCTTTCACTATTTTTAGGATTATAAGAAAGTTTTATCGCACCACGTACCGCACCTCTGTTAAATCCAGCAGGAGAGAACCAAGGGTCGGCAACCTTATCTGCATTAGCACAAAGACCAGCAACGTCACCATTTAATGGTACATACCGATATACGTCATTGTACTTGTCATACATGTATTTGTATCCACTATCGTACACTATGTAAGAGGACGATGGTAGAAGGTCAAATGCATCTTTAACATTTGAAGTTTGTGTAACGGTACTTGATACATTAACCGTAGCAGCACGATACGGAGAAATAAATCCTACACAATCTTTACGTTTTTCAACAAGATCGGTAATCATTGTTCCATGAGTATCCATCGCTGCGGCAGTATCAGCAACACCACTAGAAGGACCTGCAAGTACTAGGTTGATGTCTAGTGACTCTGTATCTTCAAACCAATCATAACCTTCTCTCAGTTCACCATTAGTGACAGCATAATCATCTGTTCCACCAGTAAGTGTACCAGAATCAACTGGTATTACGTTGGTGTAAGCAGCGGTAACATCAGTTCCCCAATTTGATCCACCAGAAATATGGTCTGTCCAGTAAATCCATTGCGATTGTCTAAAGATTACATCTGGATAGTAGTTAGAACCACCTTGAGCAGTTTTTCCAACAGGATTTTTTGAAAGATTACCATATCTCTCAATAACTGAAGATGTACGTGCTCCAGCAACATCGTTGTCGTAACCAGTAATATCACCAGTAGCATCATATACTACTATATGAAGTTCATCACCAGAACCACGACCATTGTTTACCGACCAATCAGATTGTCCAGGCGCACCGTCAAAGAGATCATAGAACCTCCAACGTCTGCGAATGAATGAGTTATCAGCGATTGCAGCTTTCAAACCTTGTCCATTTGGATCGTCCTTTAAACGAATCGTAAGGGCATTGGTAGAAATTGCAGTTACCTCATACTCATTACCTTCATCTCCAGCGAGGTGTGCAAAAGCAGTGACATCGGAAGAAGAATCGGCAGATGAGAAGGAAATTAAGTCTCCGACTTGAAAAGCGAAATTAGACTTGTCGGCATCATCCACTGTGATACTTGTAGCACCAGCAGAAGCTGCACCGTCAGTCAAGTTATCCGTTCCCATATGCTGTTCATATGCAGTAGCACTTGGACATAGAGAAACACCTATAGAATTCCCCCAAGTACCAGCACTACGAGCAGCCCATTCACCGTGAGAACCCTCACCAGAGGCAAATGAACCCAAATAATGGTCATCGTCACGAATGAGAATTCCACTATTTGCACCAGCATTAAGAATTGCGCTTTCAGTACGAACAACCTTCAATTGATCGGAGTATTGTAAAAAGTTTGCGGCTGTAAACCACCACTCAAAGTTATCACCTTGAGGTTTACCAAAAATCTGGACTAGTTCTGTTTCGGAACCGATAGTAGTAATAGAGGAAACTGGTCCTCTCTCAAAAGGCCCTGCTATTGCACCAATTGTGGTAGCAACAGAAGGAACGACATTAGTTAAGTCGATCTCACGAACATGAACGCCAGGAGATGATAGAAATGACATGTTTTTACTCCTTTAATTGCGAGTTTCGTATTGTTCACTGATATTTATAAAAAAAAAGTTTCTAATAAGTGTATTTTATAAGTGTTATAACATATAAATAAACATATGGGAAATGCACATTATGAGAAATATAAGGACACTATTAAAAAGTGTGCGAGGCGAAATTACCGTAAAAGAATAGTTCTTTTAAACGAGTATCTTGCCGATAAAGCCTGTAAACACTGTGGGGAGAGTGAAACAGTATGTTTAAAATTCTACCCACACGACTCAGAAATCCGTAAATTAACAAAGAGAGTTGGTACTAGTAATACTAGCAGAAGTGAAATTTTTCATTTAATAGGAAATTCCTTCATTCTTTGTTCAAATTGTTGGATTAAGTTAGATAATGATCTAATTGAGTTTATTTAGGAAAAGGATGAATTATGAAAATTCTGTCAGCGTGCCTACTGGGCATATTTGTCATACTTGGTTCTCAGATAACTAACGCTTATGAACTAGGTACAACAAAAGGTAGTGCTAACTACCAAACTGGTGTTGCTCTTGCAAAAACTTTAAATACTGCTGGTATTAAATTAACCCCAATTCCACATAGCGGTACTAATGCCTATATGGAGAAAATGGATGTTGGTAAAATAGATTTTGGATTGGGGGGAGTATATAATCTAAATTGGGGATATAAGGGGTATGGCCCTTTCAAAAAACCCCTTAAAAATCTAAGATTTGTTGCAAATTTGGAACCATTTTTTACTGCAATGTGTGTTCCTGTAGATTCAGATATTAAAACATATCAAGATTTAAAGGGTAAAAGATTGCCTTCAGAGTTTAAAGCGGCACCAAATTTCCACTTTTTATACACCTATATGTTGAGAAATGGAGATTTAACATATGATGATGTAAAATCTGTTCCTATCGCATCTCTAGGAAAATCATGGGAAGCTATTTCTAAAGGAAGAATTGATGCAGCCATGTTTGCTCTAGGTTCTGGTGCAGCTAAGAAATATAATACTCTTGTAAGTGGTGGTTTACGTTGCATTAGTAATAATGAGGGTAAATTAGAACTTGAAATGTTAAAAGATTGGGGTGGAGTAAAGGTAGTAGAACTAAAACCTAGTCCCAAATTTCCATTAGTAAAGGAACCTATTAGGGTACAAAAATTTAATTATACTCTATTTGCACATAAAGATGTACCTATGGAGGTAGTAGAGAAAATAGTTATAGCTCTTTATCGTCATGCAAAGGTTTTCAAATCTTCTTCTGGGTTAACCAGTACATTTGATAAATCCGAAATGCATGATTTTTTCTTAGTTCCTATGCATGAGGGAGCAGTGGATGCATACATTACCCTTGGACTCATTCACATCAAATAATTTTAAATATCCTAAGATTCTTCTTAGTATATTACTCCTTATTGGGATTTCTGATATAGATTACTATATTGGATATCCCTTTATGGATGAACAACTATTCTTTTTAGTATTACTTGTGTGTTTAGCATGTAGTTCCGATATTTTAAGTATAACTCTAATAATAATTGGAATTGCTATGTTTTATCTATATCCTTACTTAACAGAACATAGATTAGAAGAAATTATGTTTTTAAGACTTGCTTCTATCTCTATTATTTCTTTAATTTTTCTTGCTCTATACAAAACATGTGGTAAGGCATTTTCTTTTATATTTGGTTCGTTTATATTATATCCATTTTTTATAAAAAGTCCAGAAAAATCTCTTGACATTTTATCACATATTGTTATAGATAATACCGCCATGTTAGGTATGGCAATGTATATTATATGCGGTGTTGTTTTTATTTTTGTTGCAATAGGACAATTATTAGTTCATATAGGAATTATTGATAAATTAATTCATTATATAACACAACACGTAAAATCCCCTGCTCGAATTGCAATTATGTCCTCTGCAATTTTTGGTAGTATTTCTGGTAGTGCAGTATCAAATGTTATGAGTACAGGACAACTTACGATTCCCCTTATGATTAAATGCGGATATTCTAAGGTAAAAGCTTCCGCATATGAGGCAGTAGCATCTACAGGTGGACAACTTATGCCACCAATTATGGGCGCAGCTGCGTTTCTCATGGCAGAAATACTAATGATACCCTATTGGGAAGTAGTTAAAGTTGCACTATTACCTTCACTTTTGTTCTATTCTGTATTACTTTTAGGTGTTCCCAAAGGAAAAATTAAATGCCAGGTCGGGAATGTTAAAAAACGACTTCGGTATCCCCCCCTAACTAAAATGGTGCTTGACGTAGGTGAGATAATGTATGGATTAATAATTCTAGGAGCTGCAATAGGATTAATTATAGGAATTATGGATCAAACAGGACTTTCTTTTCATATTTCAACTTATCTAATAAATTTGAGTAATGGTCAACCGATTATATTATTAACCCTCACAGCAGTCCTTTGTATCGTCCTAGGCATGGGTATGCCAACCACTTCTACCTATTTAATAGTAGCAGTTATATGTGCGCCGGCATTGATAGATGCTGGATTTAGTGAAATATATTCCCATTTATTTGTATTATATTATGGATGTTTATCTTTGATAACTCCACCAGTTGCAATTGCATCTTTTAGTGCTGCAAAAATATCTGGTGCGAGTCCTCTTGCGGTTGCATTTCATTCAGTATATATTGGATGGCCTCTATTCTTAATACCATTCTTCTTTATATTGATGTAAAAAATCTCTCCAATTATATTCTTTTATATTATCTTCATGTATAATATCACCATCTTGAGTAATTGCCCATATTCTAGTTTTATAGGTTGTTGCACCATAATTAGGTAATGCCTGAGCTCTAGGTAAACTAATTTCTTTATTCTTTCCATATGCATACCAATCAGGGTGATATTTGGAGAGGTAATCCCTCATATACATTTTACATTTTAAATAATGTTTTTTACTGGTCTGGTCAGAATTAAAGAAAATAATTTCATCTCTGCGCCATTTGTTTATTGCCCACTTTTCCATAGGTTCTAATATATAAATGGGCATATAATTATCAATATCTAATTTATCTCCTTGAAATTCACTTATGAATTTCCATGACGATGCAGCGAGTTTATACTGTCGTTTAGCCTCCCACCCATCTTTAGCTTTGTTCCAACTCTCATCGCCTTCCTCTTCATTCCAATTAGACCCACCAAAAAGTAAATCTGCACACATTGCCGTACAAAGAATGTGTTCTTTGGGGTTTGCATCTTTACCTAAAACATTATTTGATTCATTTACACTATGGTCAAGATGTTTAACTAATCTGTCATAATATTCTGGATACTCTGTATGTTTTCCTATAATTACGTGTAATTGTTTAGGACATATCTCATTAAATGCAGTTAGGGCTGATGTACTATCCACACCCCCACTCCACCAGAAATCAATAATTTTTCCTGTATCTGCAATTCTCTGGGCACATTCCATAATAACATCTTCAAATGGAATCTCATATTCTGGATAATTTTTATTTTCAATCCAAGGAAGATGGTCTGAATATGTTTGAAAAACAAACTGTTCTTTATCCTTTCTATCTAACAATGGCCCCGTCATTTGATGCGTAGAGTACATTAACTCCCTACGTTGTTTTTGTTGTACTTGGGCTTCTCTAGAATATTCCATATATTCTGCACGTATTGAAGGTTTATCAGTGAGATATTCTCTTACAACCTTTTGCATATATTTTGGAAAATGTCTAGACCAATAAACTAAACCAATTTTATTCATTCAAGATATCCTGTATACCTTTAACTTCTTCTGGTTTTAGATATTCATAAGTGGGTAATAGTATCATTTCATCTTGTCGCCAATCTGGACAACACATGGGTTCACTAGGAACAATAGATTTCTCAAAGGGTGGAACATGTCTAAAATCTGGAAGGTTTTTATACTGTACTCCCAAATCCCATAATTTCTTTCGTTTCTCTACTGATACACCACGAATAGGACAAGCAAAAAATATCTTATTATTTGGCATGGGATTATCTATACCAAATGATTCATAATAAGATAATGCATTAGCAGTACGTATTTCCCTTGCACCCATACGTCTAAGAATCTTAATATCTTCTTTAACTACTGCTGCTTCTGCAATACTCATATGATCTTTTGTTCCTGCCACCGTAGGTGCCATTGGTTTGGTATCATTAATTAGTCGAAATGGAATACCAGAAGCAAAATAGGCATCAAAGAACTCATTATAAGAATCATCTTTATAACATAAGGCACCACCATCTTCTATACTGCCTGGTGACTTAAAAAATCCCCAAGAAAATACACAGAAGTCACTATACTTACCTGTATTAAGTTCCATGTTTTCACCTAAAGATGGACATTGAGCACAATCTTCGATAATAATACAATCATCCCCCACAACATCTCTTATAGGTTTGATGTCTATAATATCTCCCCATAGGTGTACTATAGTTAATACTTTGATATTCATATGGTTTGCCTTTAACCATAACATATCTACTTCTGTAGTAACCTTATCTTGAATACAAGGATATAACGAAAGTTTACGCCCAATACTTACAACAGCGCCTGGAAATGCAGCCCAACCAAAAACAGGGTGATGAATAACATCCCCTGGCTCAGTAACGGCCGCAAGTATTGCTTGATATGCAGTAGTTCCACTTGCAGTCCAATACCAATTTGGTGTATGTGGATAATGTTGAGAAAACTCTGGAAAAAGAACTTCTCCAGCATTTTGATGTTTTTCATAACCATCTCTTATACTTAAAGTATAAGATTTTACATTTGTTGATTTTCTACGAAAACTAGGAAAGAACGGTATACTTTGCATAGTTTGATACATAACAATTCACCTCTCATTAGACTTCTTCTTCGGATCTCTCCATATCAATATTATTAGCCACATTATAAGTATCTCTAGCATTTAACATTGATTGCACAGTTTCATTATCAACCCATGCAGATTTAGCATCTGAATTTGCAAAAGTATATACCCAAGTTTTTTTAAGTCCATCAGCTGAAATAGTTTCTGAATCATATATATTTTTTGCTGAACTTGTTCGCAATCCAGTATCACCAAAGGCAGCTTTAACCGTTGCCTTCTGTTCATCAGTTGGTTCATACCATGCAACGCCAGTGTTAGGTCTAGTAAATATTAAAGTTCCTTTAATCGCCATTTTAATCTCCTACCAATTATTTTTGTAATCTCTTACAACAGGACTCCATTTTGTTCCATATTCGTCTACCATTTGTCCTATGTTTTCATCTTCTAAACCTGTCACAACAAATCCAAATGGTGCCATATCTTGTTCTAGGGCTTCTTGGTTTTCTTTAATCATTCTCATTCTAACATCTAAATCAGTTAATTCCTTAAAATAAGTTTGATCAGATGCCCAAGCAAAAAGGAAACCACACGAAACAAGATCATCAGTACAACCATCATCCGCTTCCCATGATTGTCCTTTAACTATATATGTGGATAATTCATTAACAAAATCGTAATCTTGTATGACAAGTTTATCATCTTCCACTAACTGTTTAAGGTTAGAACATCCTACTTTTTTTACTGCCTTGGTTGTTCTTACTCCTAATTGTGCTCTACCCCCTGAGAACCCCCCTCCAAGGACTTGTCCTGATCGACCTCGCATACTTGCCATAACAAGGTTATCATACTCCAAATCAAATTGCATAGTATTTGCAACCCCCTCTCCAATGTCATTAATTTCTATTAAAACAAACGCCTGGTTATATGCTCGTGCAAGGTCATATATTTTTTGAGGATATACTAAAGGTTTTATCTCATTATCTCTATATTTTGCTGCTATAGTATATGGCATTTGTGTAATATCAAACACAACAAATGCAGAATAATCTTGTGACGTTCCCCTTGATACATCTGCTGCAATAAAGTAGGTATGTTCTTCTTGTGGCCTTTTATATACATCTAAACCAGCATTTTTTTGTATAGGTTCTACAAAGGACAGGGTTCTAAGTTTTCTCGCAGATATAAGTGTATCAATAGAACCTAAAAATTCGCATCCAAATTCAGTATTAAACTGTTGTTCACTTGTATTCTTTATGGTTTCTTCTTTCCACTTAGAATCTCTTCCAGGCACTTCACTCCAATGGACTTCAATTGGAACATAACTATTTCTGTCATTTTCTGCATCTGTCCACATCTTATAAAACATATTCATACCATGTGGTGTGGAAACAATCATTACTTTTGAGGTAGTACCAGAACTTATAGTGGGATAAACTGAGCTAAAAAATTGTTCAGCCACGTTTGATGGGACATAAGCAAATTCGTCAAGAAATATAATATTATAAGAACCACCACGCACGGCAGAAGCAGAGGTACTACTAGCCAATATTTTTGAACCATTTTCAAGTTCCAAAGAACCTTTATTCCATGACATAACGCCCTGCTGAAGCCACTTAGGTAAATGTTCGTATGCAAGTTGTAATCTCCCTAACAAATCTCTTGCGGTTGCAGCCTTATTCGCAAGAATAGCAACATTAACAGTTGGATTAAACAACACATAATGCATCAGATAAGCGATGATAGTAGTAGATTTACCTGACTGCCTAGGTAATTTACAAATAGTAAAACGGTTATTATGAAATGTACCTACCATTTCTTTTTGAAAATCATATAACTTAAAGGGAATTAAACCTTCATCAATATTAACAATTTTAATGTACGTTTGTATAAAATATACTGGATCTTTCATGCATTTGGCATATTCCGCCACCTCTTCCTCAGTCCACTCCTGTTGAACATTAGCTTTCTTTAGATTAGGATTACCCAAATATACTTGGTCAGTCATAACGTCCTTCTTCCTCCAATACACCCTCCTCACTGATAGAATTATCTAAGGGTGGAAGGGTTGTTCCAGGCAGTATTCTTATAGTATATACTCCAAAAATTTTAGCAATATCTTTCCATGATACCTCAGAACCAATATAAAATTTACTATTTCTTATAATTTCAATTTTATCTATAAGTTCTTCTGCGCTTTCAAACCCTCTACTGTCGCCTAAATTTATTACATTATTATTTAGGGTTAATATGTTTATTAACTCATCGACATATTCTGCTGGTATATCTCTATGTCGAAAATACTTACCATCTCTTGATTTTACTATAGATGTTGAAATATATTTGGGATTTTTTACTTTAGGTAGTTTTAGAGGCCATATATCATCTCTTTTATCCCAATTTTCCCATGACCAAGCTTTGAATACTTTAAAATTATTTTGTGTATCATTAGATAAAGGCTCCCATATAGATTTATTTACGGTTCTTATTTTGGGAAATTTTATAGAAGTAGAAAAAAAATGTTGATAAGATTTAAAAATATGTTCTATCTTGGGTAAATTATAGGGCAATCTATCCCCTAATATTAAAGTACATTCCGATCCATGATAACTCATATAATTAAAGAACTCCCAATATTTCATGATAGAAATGCTTTGATGCGATCCAGCATGTATTGAAGTCATTTTTATTTCTTTTCTTTTATCAATTTTTGCAACTCTGCCGTAGAACCTACAAACAATGCATTAGTTACATTCTTTGGTGCAGAGTTGGGTACGTCCTGTAACCTTTTCATCTTCTCTTGTAAGTCACCTAGTTTTTCGGTAACTTCTGCGACTTGTTTGATAAGATTTCCAGCAACCTCATATCCTCTTGGATGTTCGCCTTCTTTTGCGAGTTCAAGTATTCCGTCAATCGCAGTTGAACCCTTTTCAACCAAATTATAAAATTGTTTTCTTTGATATTCATAATCTCTCTCTACATCATTTTCATCAGCATCCCAAGGTATTTCTTTTAACTTGGTAACTTCTTGATGTTTCTCCGCCAAATTTGGTGAAAAAAGTTCTTCTTCTATACCTTGTTGTAGAGGATCTTGTACTACACCAAGTTCTTTATCTATAGTTTTATTCATTTTCATTTTCCTTCCTCTGGAAAGATTACATTTATATCACTTGATGAGTTCGCACTTCTTTTCTCATCGACATCCTCTTCTGATGGTAAAGGATCATCCGTATAAAATTCCATCTTTTTAGTACTTTTCTTTTTTCCACAATATCTTTTACATAATCCTAATGCATTGGATTGGTCTTCTATAAGATCATCATAAAATTTTGTCCAAGTATCAGAATTGATAATATCATCTAGGGTATCATTATTTGATAATTTTAATTCTTCTGTAAAAAATTTGTTTTCCACTTCATCATACATTGATTGGGCTCCATGTCCCATAGGTTTTGGTAAAGGGTCTAACCAACAACACGGTATCATCCATCCTCTTGCGGAATAACCATATCCTTTACCAGATAAACATTTAGGATATATCAATCTCGCCATAATGTACTACCTTTAAACCATTTTTCTTCTACCCAAGGTTTTTTATCATCCATATCTTCTAATAGGTGAGAATTATGCATAGGTGTAACTGGATTTTTTAAATAATTTTTTTCACTATCGGGCATTAAAGGATCATCAGCACCTCGCCAACGTGAGGAATACATTTTTAGAAATATTATTCCATGTTTTATAGCATTTTCTTGTATCATATCTATATGATCTTCATTATAACTAAAAACAATGCACTGTTGTTCTATAGACATTCCCATCTCAATACCCATTAACATAATATCCCATAATTTTTTACCATCTTGATTAATACGATATTTATGACTTTCTGCTGGAAAACCATCCATTCCAATTCTCCAAATTGCTTTTGGATTTATTTCAAATGCCTCTTTATACCATTGTTTTGAACGATGAGATGCAGAAGTAGCAACAGTGGTGTATGCATCTTCCTCATAACATCTACGGAGAAATTCATGAAATTTAGGGTGTGCAGTTGGATCAGAAATTTGTCCACAAAATAAAATTTTATTAAAATGCATGAGAATTTTATCAAATTCTTCAATTGCCATATCATGACCTGGCACTTTTGATAAAACATTTAGATCAATTAAATCTCTATAATCCTGCCTTCTACACCTTGGACATGCTAGTGGACATCTAGCAGAGATATCTAAATTTATACCTCTCCTATATTTTGCTAATAATATGAGGTCTTTATTTGGAGTTTTTTCCCACGTATTATCATCCCATTTATCCACTTGGGAATTAATTTTTCTTAAACTAGAACTGGTCTTCTTTGCTCGAATTGCACTTCTTTTTGCAATTTCGTCATAGAAATCTACATCGGCTAATTCTGACATCTCATATTATTCTGTATCTTCACCTGTTTCTGAATCAAATCGTTGTGCATCACTAAAGAATGATGTCGTTTCATTAAACCCAAAATCATCATCAGCATCAGCAGTTGCAGGCGATGGTGTTACTGTAAATCTCTGTTCCCTTCTAGGTGATTTATCAGGCATATCTGTAAATTGATCTGCTTGTACAGTTTTAATAACCTTCTGTGAATTAACAGGGCCGTAAAGATAAAACTTGGCAGTAAACCCCATAGTGTATATTATCGCTCGTCTAGCGGCAAATTCTCCTTCATAGTTATCTTCATACCCAACACTATTAAGTATTAAGGGAACATCTTTTTTAACACCCATTTCAGTCATATCATTAATAGTCACTGTGTAATCGGGTTGAAAATAGGGAAGTATTTGTTCAACAATTTGTAAGGCATCCTCAGATTGTTTTGCCATTACATACAATTCAAATTCTAAATTATACGGTACAGGCATATATTGGGTATCTAATTGATCTCCTTTATCTCCTTTTACCTTTTTGAATTGTTGAACACGATTTAATTTTCTAGCAGGGTCATAAGTTAAATTTTTAATTTCAAACCCTATTCGTGGAAGAGTAACCGCAACCTGTTTAGTAAGGTCTGCATCCTCACGCAATCGAACAAGAAATTTCTCTCTTGGTCCATATGCGAGAGGAACCTTCATAGTTTGAATTACTGCTCCACTGTTATCTTTACGTACCAAATGTATGTTGTTGAATATAGTTCCAAACGCAACAACCACCTTTCTCATGGTTTCGTGATAAAATTGTTGTCCTAACATTATGTGCCTCCAGCATCACCGAATGGATTCTTTTCGGAGAAGTCTAATACGTCATCATCAAGTGAATCAAATAGTTCATTCTGTGTAGTTTTATCTTGGTTGAAGTCACCTACTACATAGTCCTCATTAAGTAAGAATGAATATCCATCTTCAAGTTGTATACTTTCACCAACACCACTTGTGTCATTTTCACCTATGATTTTATCTCCATCCGTTTCTTCTAAGAGAAGCCCTTGATCTCCATTACTACTTATACCGATTTCTAATCGGATATTTTCATTAACAGAGGCGGACTGTTCCAAAGTCATTTGATAACGAAGTGCGTCATTAACAAGTTCTGTTTCTATTGCATCTATCGCTGCAATATCAGTATCAATTACTTCAGAACTATAATCAAATAGTCTACATTGTAATTTATATACTGGATTGTTATCTAATTGGAAAAATGGGTCGTCATGGTCTACAAAATTTACTTGAAATATTTTATCCATGATGGGGTGATATACTAAATCCCCCTCCAGTGGTCTATCTGAATCCGTTGAGGTGGCTTCTGATATCATAAAACCACTCTCATACGAACCACTAATATCTACTACAGTACTATCTAAAGTTCCTGACTCTAACATAATAGAACCACTTAAAGTATCTGTACCAGATTCAATTGTAATCTGTTTTGTTAAATCTTGAAATCTATTTTTACTTACGACAAATGTAACCTCACTAAGATTTTGTAAACCAAATTGAGTCATCATTTCTCGTTCACCAGCAAAACCACCTTCTCCGTTTTCTACATACATCTCTATCTTATTTTGTGTGGTAAATTTTGCAAGATTATCCTCACCAAAGATTGTGTCCTCAGAGGTAAGTGTGCGATCTAGATAATATACATCATGGCCATAAATTTGTATTGCTTCTGCAACTAAGTCGGCATATAAATTTTTCTCTGTAGCAATTGCTTGTACATTACTTGTATGAAAAAATGAATTAACTGCCATAATTATCCTATCATATGCATTGGTGGTAATTCAAATGCAAGTTGTATTTGTTCTTCAAGTCTTTGGCATTCCTCAACTGCTTGAGAGTAAATAGTTTCCCCATTCATTTGTACTCCACCCAACATAGTTACTCCATTAAATTTACTAAGATTTGCACCCCATTGTCGTTTGAGTAAACAAATTGCATATCTTTTCAACCACATATCATCATAAATGTCAGTATACGTTGTCGGGTCTACTTTCCTCCAACATTCTGCAATGATATAATCAGAACCACCTGTAACATCGTTCTCCCAATCCATATCCAAATAAAGTCTATTCTGATGTTCACTATATCTAAAAGGAACTTCTCCCACTAGAATATGTTGTAGATAATCTAAATGTTTCATAGTCATATCATAATGGATTATGGAAGTAGAAGAAAGATCGTAAAGGTCATTTAACCTTAATTGATAACGAATATCAAACATATTATTCGTTGCAGTTTCTTCAAAAGGGAATACATTTACTACTGATAAAACAGCAGAAGGAACAGGTATATAATTTTTTCCTTCTTTCCAAGAGGCAGTTGTCACCGCATCTCCTGTATCAGTAACAGTTGCGTTTGTAAGATTTGACCTCGCCCTAGTCACATCATCTTCAGTGATTAGGTATTTTAGATACATCCTCTCCACACCATCGTAATGATAGTGGGAAAAGTATTGTAGTGCTTCATCTAAACGATCATCGGCTTGATCATCCGATATGTTTATATCAATTACCCCATAACCTAAAGCACGTAAACAATACTGTTTAAATGTTGATTTTGATGTTGGTACAGCCATAGTTTCCTACCTTTTTATTATATTTATAAAACAATAGGTCTAGTTACTACACAATTATCATCATCAATTACAAGAATCTTCTCAAAACCTACACTGGTATATGCGTGTAAAGCGGTGTTTTTAGGGTATGACCATATATTTTCACATCCAATTTCCTTACCTTTGTCAATAGTTTCATTTAATAACCAAGTTGATAAACCCAATCCTCTGTGTTTTGGATGTACCCATAACCCTCTAGACCTAAACAAATTAAACCCACATTTAACACCAGAGTTAACCCCTACTATTTCTTCATATGGTTCCGCATAATGACTTATATACTTTATACTTAAAAATTTAGAAGTCCAACCATATGCTTTAATATGAGCCTTCCTCTGTTTAGTTAATTTACCATACTCTAATGTAAGAGTACTTAGGTATGGAATATCTTCTCTATCTTCCCATAGATCAGATTTCCATACCTTATATATCTCTTCCCAAGATATCTCTTCCAGATAATACAGTTACTTTCCCCAATAATAATCTGCTGCGTAATTATATGGAGTAAATGCTTTATTCTTATATGGGACTACCTTTTCTGCCCAAGCTCTCTGACTTAACAGAACTTTTTTAAACCAAGGGTTCTTTAATGCTTCTTCTTTAAACATTTGATCTATGGTTTTTAATTCTGCGATTAAAATATCTTCTGGAGTTTTCATTACTCGCACCCCATGCTTTTTAACCATTCGTTGTAGCGCTTGTCCGTTTTCGGATTGAATCCAAGTGAGCCACCACAAATAGGACTCATATGCAGCAGCACGCACTGAGGCACGTTGCGAGTCAGATAAACTCCGCCAGATACGACCATTAATAAGAAGATCCCCAGTATTGCTATGTTCATGTAAACTATTTAGATAATAGTATTTCCAGATTGTAGGAAATCCTAGACGTTCATCTTCAAGTCCACCTACAAACTCTGCACAGTTAATTACACCTTTCTGTCCAGCTGCAAGAATCTCACCGCCAGGCATACCGATAGTTTGCATACCCATACGAGCATATAGTTCTACATTAATACCTGTTTGTCTACACTTGAAATTTTTCAAGTCTGCAAGGTCTTTGATGGGTCTATGAAACCACCCCAAAGGTTGATTCTGTGTAGGCATAGCAGGAAAAGGAACTACATCCAGTTTCAACACTTCTTGATAGAATTGTCGATACATCTCTAGTCCACCACCATGAAACATCCACCCAAGGAAATCTATCCCATCCATACCGAATGGGCCTCCTAAAGGTGAATTGAATAGTCCAAGGGTTTTATCCTTACCAACCCAATAGTAACTCTGTGTCCATGCACCACCAACTGCACCAGATGCCGTTGCATCTAGAACTTGGAAGGCTGGAACCAAAGCACCAGCGGGTTTGATTTCCATTTGGACTTCACCATTGGTAAGAACTTTAACTTTATCTGCGATAAATTGTGCTTGTTCATTAAATGTGCTAACGGCAGGATAAGAACTTGCGATTAAAATTTTTGTATCTGCGAGCGCAGATGTAGAGAAAAGTATGGCAATGGCCATTATTAAATATCTCATAATTACTCCTTTTTCACTTCACTCAATTATTTAGGTATCTCGGCAACCATGTTGCTATACTGGGTGCAAGAAATAGTATCACTACTGCAAGAACCTGTATCCACATAAAAGGCATCATTGCCTTAAATATCATACCTAAGTCCCATTCGGGAACCACCTGTTTTATATAGTATGACGTTAATGCCACAGGTGGTGTTAAATATGCAGTTTGTATAACAATACCCAAACAAACTGCGAACCATAACATATCTACACCAGATTGTACTAATATAGGTAAGAATATGGGTACGAATACCAATACGACTACGGGCCACTCAAATGGCCATCCTAACAGGTGGCATAGTACAAGTATACAACCAACTAATGCCCAAGGTGGTATTGGTAGGGAATTTAATGTATCTACTATTACGTTATCACCTCCTAATGCAGTAAACACCGCACCAAATATAGTAGAAGCGATTGCGAGTAACATAACTACGGCAGAAGTATCTACAGTTTTTAATAATGCATCGCTTAATTCTAATTTACCATTTAACAATGCAAGAACCAACGCACCGAAAGCACCAAACGCACTTGCTTCTGTAGAAGTTGCAAGTCCAAGTAGCATAGAACCTACTACAGATGATATAAGAATAGTCAAAGGAAGTACATCTCTAAAAAGTTGGAAAAGGACTGTTCCAACATATTCAGTCGGTGCGTTTTTATGTGGTTGGGGGGTAATAACACAATATACTGCATACATTGCCGCAATCATTAGGCCTGGAATTAATGCACCAGCATATAAGTCTATGATACTAAGATTCATAGTTGGTGCCATAACTATTAAGGGAACTGATGGTGGTATCATAATGAGTGAACCACCGCCCGCTATTACCCCCGCTGTCAATTTAGGATTATAACCCAATTTATTCATATGTGGTGCAGCCATGATACCCAATAAAGTAACAGATGCACCCACAACACCAGTAGCCAAACTAACTAATACTGCAATAACGATTACAACTAAATTTAAATTTCCAACTACATTTTTAAGGCTATAAAATAATTTATCAACTAATCCTGCCTTTTCACAAATATATCCCATGAAAATAAACATAGGTATTGCCATGAATACTTCGTTAGATAAAGCACCTACCAAATTATAGTATGCAAGATCGAATACATTTTCTCCCATAGAGAAGTATCCGAATCCTAATGCAAGAAATATGAGAGTGAACGCTACAGGAATACCAACAAAGATGCCCACAATCATAGTCAATAACATCACAATCGCAAGCAAAGTTTCCTCACTTCTATAACTCCATATATTAATAACAAAACCAATCCAAGGGTCAATGATGCCTTGTAAGGCCAAATTATTAATTGTAACATTGTATTAGAACTCTTTTCCCATATAGAAATACTTCTCCAAGTATCCATTGCAGAATAGTATGTGAGAATACCAATAGCAGGAAAGAAACAACAATAACCTATAAGGTCTATTATTGCCTTAGTTCTATCTGAAAAATTCTTCCAGTAAATATCTGTTCTTATATGAGAGCCTTTTGATAAACTATAACTTGCACCTAAAATAATCACTATGGCATATAACTGCCAACTCACATCTACTGCAAAGTCAAATCGCCAATCAAAAAAGTACCTACCTAATACATTTGATACTATTAATAATACAATGGCCAGAATTAACCATGAATAAAATTTCGCTAAATTCATACTGTTTCTTGTGACTGTTGGGCAGTTATTCCCTTATTAATGCAATAAATATCACGTTCATTAAGAAAATCTTGTACGGCCGTTTCTTCACCAAATTCAAAACGTGATTTCTCACTATCGAATAAAGAAATAGTGGTTTGTTTAAGTCCAGTTTCATCCTCTTTTTTAGAGAGAATAGTTCTTTTTCCTAGTTTATCATAATGACGAGCTCTTTCCATAAATCCAGAATTGGGTTGCGGCCATGCAACACCAGTGTTAGGACGAGTCATCACGTAAGTATTCTTTATACTCATTTATATTATTCTCCTTAACTGGTTTTCTTCTAGTGAATATACACTTACCATCGGAAGTTATTGCAAGAATATTTCCACACTCATATTTATACGTAGTTATTCGATAACTACTTGTAGTTGGGCCTTTCTCAATATAGATGTTATTTGCCCATTGTTCAAATGTAGGATGTAAATAAAAAGGTTGGAAATTTGATATCGGAATTTCGTTTCCCTGATAATTACTAAGAACATTCCAAGATTGTGTTAATAAAAAATATCTGACTCTTTTCTTCCACCTTCTATCTAAATGTGTAAATAACAAATTATATTCATGTGGAGTAACTATAATTCTTCCAAAAATTCTAGGATTATCTTTATTAAATTTACATATTTGATCTTTAGGACACACTTCTCTTAGATATTGCATAACCAGTTGATCTTCATAAACCTCTATTTCTCTATCCATATCCCTCAATTGGCATGCTCTATTATAACATAATTCACTAAAAGTTTTAGAGTCAATATTGTTATCAAATTTATATGGTGGGGATTGATAAAATGAATTATCCATTTCAAATGCAGTATCGGTAAAGTCTCCTTCCTTATCATTTACATAACCATAAGATGGTTGTCCATACTTGATAATTAAATCATGTTCTTTAACATTATTTACAAATAAATGGTTGCGCCACTCAGGAGTTACATACACGAATTTCATATCAATATATATAAAGTATGGAAGAACCGTACAGATTAGGCCTAGTTGCCACAAGCAGAAGTGGAAGTACATATTTCCGTAGGTATCTTTGCGATAGGTACGGTTTGCATGATTCGGCCTCATGGTTAAAAAATAATCCATACGAAAAAATAAAGGAAGCACCTTTTGCGAATAAACATCATATTTTAAAAATACTGACACACTATGTACCTGATAATGAAATAGATGGTGTAATATTAGACTCAGAACCTATATGGTTATATCGAAAGAATATGTTTAGACAATTTTTAAGTCATGTTTACCGATTAATAACCAAAATTAATCTTGTATATAAAAAGGAAGAAGTAGAGTTTTTAGAAAAAAATGTTCCAAATGGTAGTCTAATTGCAACAACTGAACAATATGATACATTTATGAGGCGTCTAGAGAAGTTTTGGGATTTATTCTATACCCATAATGCTGGTAGTTTGATACAATATGAAAAATTTATAAATGATCCAAAAGAAGTTGCATATGATGTTTTTGAGGATTATAATCTAGAATGGATAATGTGGGAAACGGATGAACCCCCTAAGATACGACTTCCCTTAAAATTGGATATAAATTATGAAAAGAAATTTAAGAACATAGAGGAAATAAGAAAGTGGTTTAATGATTAATCATGTCATACCTTTTGAAGCAAAACACTTAGATATAGACGTTGTTAAAGAAAATATTAAGTATCTCTATGAAGAAGATATTAAAAATTGGTATTTAAAACTTATAGATTTAAAATCTATACAACCACAATTCTTTAATTGGATAGAAGAACAATTTAAAGATAAGATTACTGTTACAAGATTATTTGTTACTCCTCAATATATGTCCACTGTTATTCACCATGACCAAGCGTATAAGTGGGCATTAAATATACCTATTGTTGGTTGCTACAATAGTTATAATGTATGGTATGAGATGAAAGAAAATAGTGAACAAAGTCATATGCATAAACCAGATGCCATAGGAATTAAATATGCAGCAAATAATGGAGGCGCACAGTCATATAAAAAGAAAGATGTTGTAAAAATTCTACAAAAAGTGATATTAGATAGCCCAATGATATTCGATGCAACTACACCTCATAATGTGTTGTCACATAATTTGGGTGGAGAAAAATTAAGAATAGTTTTATCTGTTAGAGTTGAATCTGGAAAAACTATATCGTTTAACGATATGAAGGAGAGGTACAATGAATAAAATATGTTTAATATGCACACCACGATCTGGTTCCTTTTATGTTCAACGATATATCCATAAAATTTTTAATTTAGAATTTGGTAGTGAATGGTTTGGTAGAGTTAAAAAAGTACATTATGATGGAATGAAAACCTCTCCTGTTGATATAGACCATAGTGTTAATGAAGATATTCTTACTAATGCAGAAATTACTAATAGATTAGTCCACTTAAAAAATTACAATACTCCCTTCGTTATTAAATGTATGCCCTTTCAACTTTCCAATACACAAGAAAGAAAAAATTATTCTTTTAATGAACGTATGGATATTGCAACAAAAATAATGAAGAATTTTGATTTAGTTTATATGGTTAATGAAGATAAGGTTTCACAGTTTTGTTTTGATGTTATATCAAAAAAACAAGATTATATAAGAAGAAATTTTACTTCTTACAATCCAGATATACGACAAATACCTCTAGAAAATTCCATGACTGCGACTAGAGAACACTATGAGAGTTTTAAGCAGCGTCAAGGGTTTGTAGAAATGTTTCAACACAGAAATTGGAAGGGTGAGCCTGTTATAATTTGGGAAAAATTTCTTGACAATCATAATAGAGAAATGAGAAAGATTGAAGATTGGTATCAACTAACAGGGGATTATAACCAAGAAAAAAGAGTTATAATACCTCATCCAGATTATAAAAAAATATTTTCAAATTATGAAGAGATTCAAACATGGTTTGGATAGAAGGTGAAACTATGCCTAAGATGCATAGGCATGAAGGTTTTCTTATGGATCTTGCGACTGAATTATCAATATTGCACTCAAGTAAGGAAAGGGGAGATTTAAAGATATATCCAATTCCAGAGATAGGTTCTAATCTAGAAAGAGATAATAGAATGTGGTTAGATTCTAATTCCTTTGTAGAAAGTGCAATAGATGAATTTCAAGAAATATGGAAAAAATTAAACAATAGATGTGTTCTACACGGTGACTTATGGAATGAAAATATAATAGTCAATGAAGAAGGACGTTTAGCAGGATTAATAGATTGGGAACATTCTTGTGTGTATGATCCTCATTGGGAGTTCCGAATGATAAGAAGATTTATTGGATGGGATGGTTTAGAAATGTTATTATACTATTATAATAGAAAATCCATATTCACCCTTGAGTTTAATATAATAAAAACCCTAGATAAGTTCTGGATGTGTCATCAATATATCCACCGCCTCAAAAAAAGTGATAGTAACGCCGCCCTGTTTTTAGAATATATAGAAAAATGGCCTAATTGTTTATATGAAATATCCAACAATTATATACAGAGAGAATGACGGTCAAGATAAGGCATGATATTATCTTTATGAACTATTGTTCCATCATCTGTAATCGCCTTTACCCTAAAGTCATTAGGTAATGGAGAGTAAAATTCTTTTTGTGCCTTACCTTCCATTAATCTAGTTTTTCCTATGGCATACGCATACTCTTTATCAAATTGGGCAATAAAATCCCTCAACATCATCTTTGCTTTCTGAAACCTTAAAGGATCACTTCTAGGACTGTGGTTATACCAATACATCTTACGTGAAAAATGTTGATTAATTGCCCATTTATGAATTGCTGGATCTCTAAAGAAAGGTTGATAATTCCGTAAATTAATTTTGTTTGCTTCTATGTTCTGCAAAAATCTAAAAGATTGGGTAATAAATGTATACCGTGTAATTGTCCACCACATGTGATAATTCCATTCTTCATGTTTCTTTTGGTCTAAATCTGGTTTTTTAAACGGATCAATTCTATATCCCAATGTTTTAGTGGGGTCACGAACTGCATCATCTACTTGAGGCGGATATCCAACACTTCCAAATAATCTATCTGCTTCACATCCACTGGTATAAACATGAATATCTGGTTTTGCCATACCATAGATATTACCTGTCATATCTAAAGTATGAGGCCCTGGCTCAATATATTCTTTCCATAACTTGGGATAATGTGCGATAACTGCCTCACCCCCAGAAATTATATGCAATTGATCTCTAGGACAAACTTCTTTTAGGGCAAATAACATTGCAGCGCTATCTATACCCCCAGAATAAAATACCTCAATAACTCTATCCATATTTCTAAGTTCTTTGGCACGCCTAATCATAAGCTCATTAAAGTTTTCATTCTCCATCTCTGGATAATATTTGTAGTCAATAACTGGATAATACTTTGTCATATTATCCATATTCCACACATACTCATCTTCTCCTAATGCATCACTTATATAAGAACTTTTAGGACGATGACAATATTGTATCATGAATTCTTCACGCTCTCTTGCAGCTTTATATCCCAATTTGAAATCCTTATCAAATTCAGGCCAACCGTATTGTCCCTTTCTGGGAGCTCCTTTTACAATCTTATCCATTGCTCTTCGGAAATCATCAGAAATATATACATATTTAATTGTGTTTGTCATATCCACTCCAATTATGCGGTTTATTTTCAGAATGAGTGAAGTGAACCAGTTTTATATCTGGATGAAATTCTTCTCCCAAACATACGTACTCGTTTCCTGTCAACTCTCTATATTTTCTAGTAATTTGAACTTGCCACACGGACATTTTTTTACCATAGTTTATATCAGAATTAACAACCCACCTAGTAAACCATTCGTTAGGTAATAGTTTTAACTCTAATCTCTCGTTAACCGAATCTTCTACAAAATACTGTTCTCCATTAACAGGGCCATTTGTTACCCCATTGGCAATGTAATATCTTTGCCAACCCTGTATATCTGACATAAATTTATCATAGATATACTTACAATCTTTTGGATAATATTTAAAGAACCCCCCATTAATATAGTAACCATGTTTCTTTGTATCTCTCCACCAACCAGGCATTGCAAGAAATTCTTCTTTCTTAATTGGGTACTCAAATATTTCTTTATAATCATTCATTAATAATATGTCAATATCCATAACACAAATAGGTTCATCTATGTCTAATTGCATACCCCACATCTTATTCCATTGTAGTTTAATTTCGGGATGGTATGGTTCACGTATCCAATGTAGTTCATACTCTGATAATTTACTTTCCAAGTAATCCTCATATTCTTGTCCATACTTGTCACCAATTCGTACTACTATTATTTTCATTTTAGATGCCGCCAACATTTGTTTGGATTTGTGCCAATCCATAAAAGATCGTTGCAATTAGACTTTAATATATCTTCAAGTTTATTATAAGATTCCCAAATTACATCTAATGGATAATACAATAAAACTTTATGATAACTAAAAATATTACTTGTGTTTAAAAATACATTTTTTCCCTTGACTTTTTCAATAATCCTGTTATAATCTGGTTCTATCAAATTCATTAACCAAAATTCTACGTCATAATTATCATCCATTTCTCTTTGGTAATTAATTAGAGTTTCTATATCCCCATATTCAGTCCATCTATCTTCTTGATATTTTAAATTATAAACAAAACTTACTTCATCTGGTTCATAAAGTTTTTCAAGTTTCTTAATATCCTCAAAGGGCATTTTCATGTCGATGGTCATTTTTTTTATGTCGATTAAATTTTGATCATGGTCATATAAAACAATTTCTGTATTTTTAGAGAGATTAAGTTTATTACTATAATATTCAGTGCTATATCCTCCACATGGACTTATTATTAAATCAAATTCTTTTTTAATTTCATGAACATGTCTAAAGGGTTTTTCATTATTTTCTACATAATAATTTACTCCATCTGAGAAATTACGTGTCAATCCTCTAAAATATGGTTGTGATTCAAACCAATTAGAGTTAAATTTAAACTCTCCACTCTCTATTCTTTTCCAAGTATCTTTCTGATTACGATGATATGAAAATACCTTTCTATTCCTTTCTTCTACAGGAAAGTTTATTATTTTGGGCAATCCTTTTGGTTTAATCCAAGAAGGAGTATAATCATCATGATAATTATCATCCGATCTTATATACTTTTCCCATCTATCAAAAATATTTGGAAACTTAAATGTTTTCCAAATATCTAGATTTAATTCTACATGTTGATGATGTATATGTGCTTTTTGATTAGGTTTTGCTATTATATGGGCTCTCATATAATTATTGGTTTTACTAAACTCATCAAAAGAAACAATTCCACTTTTAGGTAATCCTTCTTCCGTTATTGTAACGACAAAAAGCATACCTACGGAACATATCATAGCATGAGTTCCCAAATCCATTTGAACACACTCTAATAATACATTTCTTACTTCACTCTGCCTGCATAAAATTACATGATGTCCACTTCCTGCTCCAGTGTCGCCACCCGATATTTGCATATATGTCATTTGCGCTTGTCTATAAATAGAATGATTCCACCCCACTTTATCAGGATAGGTAAGTATGTAAATTTTTGGATCTTTTTTTCTATTTCTTCTAGGGCCGGAATATCCAGTATCATCCAATAATTTCTTAAAATCTTCCCAACATTCAATCACTTTATTTCTTTCAGAGCATCAGAACCAAACTGCTTTGCAATTGACCGTTTCATTAAAAATTCTCTATCTTTATTACTACCACCGTGTATAATAAAATGGTAACGATTTTCATCAGAACTATTCAGTGCTTCATGGTTTACTCCATTATCAAACCAAAACCCTGTACAGTTTTCAAAAGGTAACTCCTGTTTAGTATCTGCTCTTCTCAAATAACAATTTTTTGGTTGATAAAATGCGAGATTAATTGCAGAAGATATATTCCGTGTTCTACCTTCTTTATCTCGTAATTCATTAGAATCATTATGCGCTTCAATTGCCCCGCCTGGTTTTAACAACATAAATCTACATCTTCTATAATGTTTATGTGGAAAATCTTCTAACCATCTTTTTGTTTCTGGCGCAATTTCCTGTAATTCTGTCCACCCCCATTCTACATTTTCTTCTTTTAATCCATGTCCACTTGGATTTTTAGTATGATGCCAACCCATACTAATATCTTTACCTCTTTCAACAAACCCATGTAATGCAGAAGAATACCACCCATCACCAGTTCCATATCTATGTTCTACGAAAAACCCATCATCATAAACTGCTTGGGCCTCCTTAATACATGCTTCTGGTATTTCTAAATCAATTTTTAGATACCAGATATCATTTTTTCTACACCACTCTGTTACATTCATTTTCCTATCACCAAAAACCTATCAAACCCATTTAATAATTTGAGTTTACCCGAATACCATACATCCATTAATCTCGCCTGATCTATCAATTCTTCTTCACTCTCTACAGGATTAATATGATCTGGACAATGTTCTACTTGATTAGTAGATTGTAAAACATATATTGAATCTTCTAATTGAGGATTCATTTCTCTAAATTTCCACATCGGAAACATGTGTTCACATGAAGTATTCACCACCACATCATAAACTTGGGCATTTTCATCTTGAGTATCATCTAACAATCTAACAGACTTTAAAGATTTATCCATAATATTTCTACGAATAGAACGATATTTTCTAGGTTCATCTTTATACCTTCTATTAAATTTAAAACTTATAAAGTGTGCATCATGATCTATTTCAAAATTTGTTACATATTCTGCTCCCACATTATCTATTAAAATTGCAACTATGTAATTTGCAAACCAACCACCCAAAAGGGCAACATGTTTTGGAACAATATCTAATTCGACAAGTTTATTACCTAACCATAATTTACCTTCAACCTGAGAAGCATTCATGGACTCTATCATCCGTTCAAATACCCAAGGACGTTCTCTTTGAGTTTCTATTATTGCTCTAGTCCAATTATTTGCAGTATAAGGAGTATATGGAATATGATCTACCATAGTTTTCTAAGCTCCTCAATTTCAAACATATCCTCATAAGTTTCTTTTGTACTATTATTAAATAAACATATTCTATAATCTGGCCGGAGTTTTTTTTCCTCCAAATCATCTGGAAAAATATTTCCCTTATACCAAGAATAAATCTCTCCTTTAGGATAAGAATTAAAGTAAGAAACTTTCTCATCCCATACGTTATACCAATGATGATTAAAGTAATTATCTATAGTAGAATATGTAAAGAAAACAACATCTCTATTGTTGTCAATATGTTTATAAACACTTTTTAATTGGCCCTTATTCCATCTAATAATAGAAGAATTTAGGGGTGTAGATTTTATTTGACCATAATTTCTACGACAATTTTCTATATCATTCCACCACCCTCTGACAATATATGGTCTATCCATTCTTAAATCAAAAAAATAATCTAAATCATTTTGTATTAAAATATCTAAATCAAGATATAAAAATTGTTGTCCCTTCATTTCTGAAAATAGTTTTTCATTAAACATATAACATTTTCTATAGGCCCAAAATCTGTTAGACTCAGGATTATAATATTCATCCCAATGACTAGGTAATTCTATATCAAAACCATTTATTGGATTATCTGTCAGGCAATAAAAATTGAAAGGTGTTTTACTATACCTATCGCATTGCGATTTTAAATTAAGGACGTAATCATTGCCATATTTGTTACCCCACTTAACACATAATATTGTATTCACTTCTGACATTATTTCTTTCTGGTATCTACTTCACAAAAGAGTGGTATATTGCTATTGCCTCCAAAGGTGATATTGCTTTTCTTAGGTCTGCTTTTTTCTTTTTTGCTTTACTAGACTTAACTTCATCACGATCAAAGAATTTCAATTTAAGTTTAAAAAGTTCTTCTTTTTGGTCATTATCTTCTGGGTCAAAATTAAACATTAAATCTTCTATATCTAATAGAATAACTTCTTCCGCATGTTTTGGAATTTCTGGTTCACTGTCAACGGTATAACCATAAAGATTATTATCACGAGCATAGTTTTCAAATGCTTGATGAAATATATTCTTTTCATTGTTTATTTTGACTTTAGTAGATTCGGCCAAACTTTCATATGACCATTCTTTAAGTAATTCCGAAAACTGCCAATCATTTTCATCAACAACTACCATATGCTCACGTGCAATTTTATCATCACTCCACAAAACACAAACTGTATTATGTTCTGGATTTGTGTAGTATGCATTAATTATTTTCTCAGAAAAAATGGCAGCCATTCTTTATCTCCTATGTTTTATTTATACGTAAATTATACGTAGAAACTGTAGATACTGAACCATTGGGAAATTCTTGAGCACGATAATCATCCCCAACCTGTAAAGTTTGATAATTACCAGAACCATTTAATTTAGTATTAACCATAGATGTTCCTCTTGTATTCCCAGAACCAGATGTACCTATTTCATAAGTTATCTGATAACCATCAGAAGATTCAGATGCGGTTTCACGTATCCATTCTTTAAATAACGTATCTATTCCAGAAGTAGCATCCAATCCAGTTGTTTTATATACTTGAAGATCATTACTAGATGTGATAAACAAAGGCGCTCTAGTAGGCGATGTAGTAGAACCAGTTCTTATATGTAAAAAATATTCTGTTATTGTTGTTGGTTGGTCTAATGTTTCTGGTATCCCAGCAGCACTATATGCCCCTGTATTTGCCCGTGTATCAGTAAAAATTGCCACACCACTACCTACATTAGTATAATTAGACGCCGGAGTCGCAGAAGTAGTAATACTATATGTTCCAGAAGTAGTACCACTTTCTGAACCAGAAATCAATTTATCAATTGAAGGATGCAAAAACGTATCCTTAATATCCGTGATAGTCATGGCTTGAAGATCATTGTCATCATTAACATATACAGGCCAGGTAGTTCCTGTATCCACTGTTGGTGATACACTAGCATTTGCTTTTGATACCTTATCATAACTGACACTTACTTCACTTGGTTCTGCTGTAGTTGCTTCATTGGGAAATGAAGATGCAGATTGAGAGGTTGCCCCCGCTTGTAATCTAGTATCTGCCATTCCTGACAAAGTTCCACTACTACCGACAACACTAAGTGTAACAGAAGGATCAGTACCATACAAGAAACAACATTCATCTACCCATTCAGTAACTTCAGATGTGGTCATCTCTTGTAAGTTATTATCTCCTGTTAAATATAGAGGTTTTCTAACTGCCATTACCCTCTCCCAATATCAACTAGGGCATTAGTATTTAGAGTTCCACCCATACCACCATGAGAAGCGCAATAATAATACAATGTTGGTGCATTTTCTGGTACTCTTATAACCAATTCATCTCCAGCACTTCCACCTGTACCTGTTTTAGATACTTGATGTAGATATTCTGTACCACCACTATGAGTACCATTAGAAGTACTTGAAAGTCTGAATGGATGTCCACTTACTGAAGAATCACTAAGGTCGAATACATATGTTCTACCTTCGGTAAGTTCAAGAGTTCCTTGAGAAACAGCATCAACAACAAATTTACTACCAGCAACGGTAACAGTAATCGTAACAGCACCACCAAATTTTGCTTCATCTCCATCACCATATCCAGCAGTATGATAGGTATGGAGAACTTGTCCAGAAGAATTAAGAATATTAAATTTATTGGGGAACATATGTTTTGCAGTATCGTCCATTTGTCCCATCATTCTATGCATAGTGTTATAATCAGTTTGTGTAGTTAACACTTCTGATTCTTCTATAAGAATATTCTCACTATTTGTTTCGTCAATAACATCATCACCAGCATTTGATTTATCGACATCAGTACCATCTAATAATACATTATCTCCACCCTGTTTATTAGGAAATTTCAACGCACCACTTGAAGTAAGTGTCATAGTTTCTGTAGCAGTCTCAGAAATACCTGTTGAAAAAACTATTTTAGTTGGGTTGGCTGATGCTGTGAAGTCACCTTCTGCTACGGCAACAATTTCTGCACCAGGCAGAATCGCATCACTTCCACTAGATTCACTTCCTGCTTTAAATGAAATTTTTCCTAATTCAGTAGCTCTTTCTACGGCGGTATCTGATATATTGAATACAAGTTGGTTGTTACCATCTGTTCCTGTCATTGTCAGACCAGTCGCTGCGGTTGACAGTTTTTCTGTACCATTGTGATACAATCTAACGGTGGAATCTGGTTCAAGAACGATTGCATTTTTTGTTCCAGCGGTCCGAACAAGAAGAATACCAGTGGAATTATCGATGTAAGTGTTCGATCCGTCGTGGTAAATATTAAAGTCGCTGGCAGTACCAAATATAAGTTTGTCATTATCGTCAAATCTTAATCCAGTATTATGAACATGGGTAAGTGGTATTTCACCATCGGCACCAAATTTTAATATTGCACCATCAGTATTGAGATGTGCTTGTGCTGTACTTAAAAGTCCAGTAGAAGGATTATAATTTAACCCTGTATCAGTTTCAGCACCCTGTGAACCAGTTGCACCATCAACGAATACTGGATACACAGTTTCGTCAGTGGAGTTGTTTGCAGATACGGTAAAGTTTGTTGCATCAGTAGCGGTAGTTGCTGTAGTTGCATTACCAGATAATGCACCAGTAAATTGTGTGGCTGTTAATATACCACTATTAGGATTGTAAGTAAATCCTGTATCTGTTCTTGCATTTTCATTACCTGTAGCGGCATCTGAAAATAAAGGATAATGAGTTGCATCTGTGGTATTTGTCGCAACCAAAGTAAACGTAGTGGCATTACTTCCAACTACACTAGAGAATGAAAGATTACCAGAACCATCAGAAACTAACGCATCACCACTTGAAGATGCATCAGCTGTGGGTAATACCCAAATTTGATCTCCAGTTAATGCTGGTGCTTCAAAACCAACATAGTTTGCACCTTCGTAAAATCTTAATTCATCGTTACTACCTGTAAGATATAAATCTTGTGTCAATGATACCTTACCATCGGAAGCAATCGAAATAGCATCGGTGTCACTAGTATGTCCAATATTTGTTCCATTGATTATAATGTTATCAACAGTTAAGGTTGTTAATGTACCTAATGATGTTATATTACCTTGAGCTGCTGTAGATAACGTACCAGCAATAGAACCACCAGAAACATTGATACCAGCACTGAATACTGGTATCTGATTCATAGTAACAACACCAGAAGAGGCAATCGAAATAGCATCAGTATCGCCGGCGGAACCAATCTGTCCATCGTTTGGTATCGTTAAACCACCAGAACCAATTATTGGACGCTGACTAAAAGTTACTACACCTGTAGAATTAATTTCCATAGAGTCGGCATCAGAGGCGGAACCAATAGTTCCATCATTTGCAATTTGTAAAGATGACAGCGTTCCTACTGAAGTAATATTTGTTTGTGCTACAGTAGAAAGAGTACCAGCAATAGAACCACCAGTAACATTTATACCAGCACTGAATACTGGTATCTGATTCATAGTAACAACACCAGAAGAAGCAATCTGGATAGCATCATCATCACCAACAGATCCAATCTGTCCATCGTTTGGTATCGTTAGATGTGATGCAAATGTAGGACGTTGGGTAAAGTTTACAACACCAGTAGAACTAATTGTCATTGAGTCCGTGTCACTAGAAGAACCAATATTTCCATCATCAGCAACAACAAAAGAACCACCACTTATTGCACCTGTAGATGTAATAGTAGATGATCCAGTATTAATAGTTCCAAAGCCAGAAGTAATAGAACCAGCGTTTAATGTTCCCACACCAGTAATATTTGTTTGGGAAGCAGTCGCAATTGTTCCTGTAATTGTTCCACCAGATACGTTTAGTCCAGCACTCATTACTGGAATCTGAGAGAAAGTTACCGCACCAGTTCCGGCAATCTGCATTGCATCACTGTCAGTAACAGTACCAATTTGTCCACCGTCAACAATAGTAATACCACCAAGCTCAAATACTGGTCTTTGACTAAAAGTTACTACACCTGTAGAAGCAATATTCATTGCATCCGTATCACTTGCAGAACCAATATTACCTCCGTTATCAATTACTAGTCCTGAGAGAGTTCCAACAGAGGTTATGTTTGTCTGAGCGGCTGTGGAAATAGTTCCTTCTAATGCAGATACTACCAAAGTTCCAGCAGTAATTGATAGATTACCAGTAGAAGAACCAGTATCAGTAGTTGTTCCTACTATAAACTTATCTTCACTTTCATCCCAACCCATAAAAGCATTGTCACCAGTAGAACCACGTTCCATGACAAAACCGATATCATTTGAGTTAGTACTAGCACCAGTGTTTAATTCTATAATAGTATCTTCTATAACTGTGTTAGTGGCAGAGTTCGTAACTGTAGAACCATTGACTGTAAGATTTCCTGTAATAGTTAAGTTCTGTGAAGCAGTAACATTACCACTAGAATCAATAGTTATTGCATCAGTATCACCAACAGAACCAATTTGTCCATCATTGAGTATTGTTAAACCACCACTAGTTATAACAGGACGCTGACTAAAAGTTACTACACCTGTAGAATTGATCGACATTGAATCGCCGTCACCAGCTGAACCAATTTGTGCATCATTAGCAAGAGTAATACCGGCAGTATGTGTACTTCTTCGGTCAAGAGTTACCTCACCAGTTGCAGCAATTGTTATTGCATCCGTATCTGTAACAGTACCTATATTTCCACCATTGGGAATAATAATGTTACCACCAGTGGTCATCAATCCAGCACCAGTATAAGTTCCACTAACATCTAAGTTTGCATTAACATCCACAAGTGTCGCATTAAGTTCAATCTCATCGGTTGCGTTAATATCCAGAACTGTGGCACTGGGTGCGTTAATATTCTGAGAGGCATCATTGAATTGTAATTGCATAGTACTATTAAGCAACAATCCAGTATCATGTACATGAGTAAGTGATACATCAGAATTCGTACCAAAATTAAGTACCGATCCATCACTTCCTAATGTTAGGTCATCTCCAATTGTAACGTCATCTGGAAGTCCAACAATAACAGCTGCAGTTTCAGAACCAGAACCACTTACTTCAATTTCGTTAGCAGTACCAGCAACAGTTGCAACATAATTACCAGAAGTATCCGTACCCATTGCAACACTGTTTGCTTGAATTGTTGCAGTACCAGTTACATTTCCTGACCCATCAAAAGAAGCAGAAGTCCATACAACATCACCTGTCATACCAATAGTTCTACCAGTTGCAAGTGCAGTAGCAGTCGTTGCATTACCAGATAATGCACCAGTAAATTGTGTTGATGTTAATATACCGCTAGATGGATTATATGTCAATCCTGTATCAGATTCTAAACCTTGGGAGCCAGTTGCACCGTCAACAAAAACAGGGTATACAGTTTCGTCAGTGGAGTTGTTTGCAGTAATCGTTGCATTGGTTGCCAGTACAGAACCAGCACTTAATGCAACATTACCAGTACCATCAAAAGATATGGCAGCGGCAGTTACATCACCTGTTATAGAAAAGTCTCGAGCAGTTGCAAGGGCTGTTGCTGTTGATGCATTACCCGACATTGTACCAGAAAAGGCAGTGGCAGTTAAAGTCCCACTAGATGGATTATATGTTAAAGTACCATCGGATTCTAAACTTACTTGGTTAGTGCCATCTTTTACACCATCTGCAACAAAAACTATTGCATTTTCTTCACTAGTGCTTTCATTATCTGTTACTAAAATAGTAGTACCAGCAATAGAAGAACCACTAGTTATAAGAGTACCGTCATTATTAGGTAAGTAAATAGTTCTATCAGCTGTAGGGTTTACAACAGATAGAAATGTTTCATATGAATCTTCTGAGGATCCCTCAAAGTAGAGTCCAGTACCAAATATATTATTATTTTTGACATCAGTTACATCATTAACAAGATTATTAAATTCTCTACGAAATTCTTGTAAACTTGAAGATTGCGTAACTTCCTTCGCTTTAATTGCCATTACTTACTCCACCATTTTTTTGAGTAGTTCTTTAATCTCATGCATTTCAGATTTAATATTATTTATCTCTCTAGTCGCATTTCTAATTTCATCTCTTTGAGATTGGGCCTCCTGAGCTCTCCTTTTAGCATTTTTATAGGCAGAGTAATTACGGTTTATTATAGCATGTGATTCTGTATCTCTAACTAAATCTCCATGTCCTTCTACTTGTAAATATCGTTCTGTCATTTTTATGTCGCCAATGCTATACACCTTAAATCTTTAATTCTAGGTGGTTGTGATGAGTTTGTACTCTGCATCACAATTTTAATTGAAAACGCAATAAATTCATCTAAAGAAGAACCACTCCCATCATCTGTTACTCCGGCAGTATAAACATATTCTTGAAAATCATTTTTTGCTAAAGAAGTGTTGACTGTTGTATCTGGACTACCATCGGAGTTAAAAAATACCCAACCCAAATCATCAAAATCTGAAGCGTCATCTGACCTTAGAATTTTATACATCAATTTAATATCAGCTGTACTGTGTTTATATCCAGCAAAAAATACCTTTAAAGCAGTAGCAGAATTTTCTAAGGCGACTTTTTTACAGATATAGATTGCTGAATTATTATCACCATCAGGTTCCGTTGATGCAATGAAATTTTCAGTTGGAAATACATCAGAAGAACTATCTATATTATCCACTCTATTTGCAATTGCAACAAATGTTGATCTTCCCATATCAATCATAGGTGATACATTAACATTTGTACTTGTCATTTTAAACGGCATCGTAAGAGATTTAGTACCAGCTAATTCATTAGACTCATTAATATCTGAACAAACCATTTGAGTTTGTTCAAAATAAATATTTTCATCTAAAGTAATTGCTTGTTTTGCACTTTCGGCAGTAACAGCAAAGGATGTTTCAATACCACTTGGACTTGTACCAGTTGTAGATTGAATGAAAGGTTCTATTTTAGTATTCTCAACTTCCAATGTTGCAATATTACAGTGTCCAACATTATAAACTGCATTTTCTGTGGCTACAGTAGTAGTTCCACCATTCTCAGCAGTTGTAGATGCTCCAGAAATTACTGGAGCACTAGTTAAGGTAAGTGTATAAGAATCTATATTAATATTACCAAGAGAAGTATGTGTTTTATTAATTTCTGTTAATGGTACAGAATGTAGTACATAAAACTCTACTGTAGAACCATCAGCATGAGACTTGGCAGTAGTACCATCTTGAGCTCTAGTTATAGAAGTTACCGCTGTTCCAGTTATACTAGTATATTTCATAATTTCATCATTAATTTTAATAAACCATTCGTTACTAGAAGTACGAGAATATTTACCAGAAGTATCATCAAAATCAGAACCACTAGTTAAAGTCAAAGAGGTTGCTTCACCTGATATTGCACCATTCAAGGTTGTAGTAGCACCAGATTTTACACCAGTTAATGTTACATTATTTGTTGTTGCATACATATGATGGTCACGATGTTTTACCAACATCGTAGTACTACCATTAGTAAACATTAATGGATTCGTTTCTAATGTTTTTAAAGGAACTGTATCATTTACTAGATTTACAACTCCAGGCGTTCCTATATCAAATTTTGCCTTTCTCATTGTAAATTTAACATCTTCGGTAAGAGCAGGAGCCCATGTTCTATTATTATGTCCTTTGAACATTACACCAATATGGGGTTGTTGTGATACTTGTCGTGTTCCACCCACTTCTGTTTCACCCATACGAGAAATCCATATCTTATGAGTGGGTACACTACTACCAATTACAAAACAATATTCTGTTTGATTTAATAGATATACTGGAGAAGAAAATGTATATGTAGTTGCAACTGAAGCATCTTCTGAAAGATTAATTTCTGAAGGTTCTTTTGTTACCCTACCAAAAGGTAAAACTTTAGGGCCGGGCAAACCATTTATCATATTACGTAATTCTAACCAAACAGGAATTGCATCATCTTTTGCATTATGAAATAAATCTATACTTGTTATAAAAACACCAGAAGCTACGTTTGTATCTCCACTAGTGCCTCTGTCACCTGTTTCCTCAACTATAAATGATTGTGCAAGGGGGTCTCCTCTTGGTGCTGGAGGAAAAATCTGGGTAACACGAATAACTTGCTGAGTTTGAGATGTAAGAGATCTAGTATCATTTACACTAGTGCGAACAATTTCTGCATTTCTAGTTGCGATAATAGTTTCTTGTTCTGTTTCCAGAATACCTTGGGCAAAATAAATTGAATCTCCAGCAGTAATAGGATCAATACTAGTAACATTTGTTTCACTAGAAGTTAATCTAAATTGTAGTTCTCCAGATTGCCACTGTGGATTACCAGCAACTTTTGGGTCTGGTATTTTAAAAGTCCCTTTAACTTTACCTGAGGCGGAAGTAACCATTGCACTTCCTTGAACAATACTTTCATCATTAGTAGAAAACCCAAGAGCAGGAGTACAAAATTCACTAATAGCACGTTTATCAAAAAATGCAAACACCCTTGTATTAGGATAAAAATTTGTACCTTCAAATACTACATTTCTAGTCCTAATAAAAGGAATAATTGCTCGAGCAATAACTTTAGTTCCTTGGGATTCTAAATCAATCTTTTCTACAATATCTGTTCTAACCCCAACTCTTCGTTGGTCTGTTCTTACTGTATTAATACTCCGCAAAACATTGACTCTGCCTGGTCGTCCAAAGTTTCCACCATTCTCCGTATTTAACTGCCTTCTAGTTCCAACAACACCACTCCATTGAGTTTGCCATGCGTTCCATACGGTTCCTATAGCATTTCTATTTTGATTAAAGAAGGTATCAAAATTACCTTCCACATTGATGATTAAATCTGGAGCAGTTTCCGTTTCAAACCATTCATCAGTAGCAGGATTCAACTCTATATTCCCTACCCAATTAGATAGAAGAACAGGAGTTACCCTTTCTACCCTAGTAGCAAAGGGTTGTTCTTCAAAATTAACTTCTGAATAAGGTAGAGTAATAATATCTCCAGTTTTCTTATAACCAGACCCAGCACGTTCCGTATCAGTAGTAACTTTTTCTGTGAGAGTTATACCTTTCATAAAATGTTGTGGACGTAATTCTTTATTTTCTAAATCCATAGAATTTTTATAATCTGGATGTCCAACATCACCAATTCTATGTCCAGCAAAATTATCAACAACAAATCCAGATTTAAATCTATTAAGTCCATTAGAATCTTGAATTTCAAAACTTTCTGCATCTCTCTCCAATAGTGAAAGAGCTGTATAATATTCTAAATTATCAACACGATCTTGAAGTCTACCAATATCCTTCATAGTAAATCTTTGATTCTGTGTTTTTTCAATTATAACATTTTGGGGTCTGAAAGTATATGCTGGTGTAAAAATTTCTGCCAATTTCATCATACCATTAGGTTCTTTAGGCCTTGTTGGTTGTTCGGCAGATATTCCTTCTGTAACGATAAACTCCCCTTGAGGTGATACGTGAAGAAGTGCCCATTTAGGTAAGAAAAATTCAAAATCACTTTGCAATAAAGCACCAGGCGGAGGAAAATTAACCGTAGATGATCCAGTACCATCAAATTGTCGGTGAAAGAAGTCCATAGAATTTCCTGTAATTTCATCTACGACACTTAATGTTGCACTAGCTCCAGCAGCATCTTCAACTCTAGGACGAAAATCATAACAATCTGCTAATCTAAATTCTCCAGGCGGTTGTGGATCATCTGGGTCAACTTTAGATGCAGAATAAATTGGAATATCATCATATTCCATTTGTAGTGCATTATCCACATATGAATCAACAGTAAAACATTCTCCTGGCCCGTGTTCTAAATAATCATATACAACTAAAAGTCTACCTAAAGGTGGTTCAGAAGTAGGTTTTCTAGTAATTCTACCAAAATCATAAAAGTTATCACGTTGTCCACTATCTAAGAGATATCTAGATTTAATATCAACGCTACCAGCTGTTAATGCAGATATTACTCCTGTAGCAGCAGAAGAAGTACCTTTTACTGTTTCTCCAGAAATAAAAACTTTAGAATTTAATTGATAAACAAAGCTTATCGGACTACTAATATTAATAATCCTAGCTTTTGCTCCACTAGACTGTCCTATAATTTGTTCACCTTGAGTAAATGTATTTACAGCAGAACTGAATGTCATTGTTGGAGCAGCTGCATCAGAGCTTGTGTCCTCTGAATCAAATACACCAACTAATTTAAATACATCTGCTCTTCCCAAAGAAATATGTTTATCGGTTGGACGAGTCCCAAATGCATCTGTGGCACCAATGTCAACTTTAAGTTGTTTCATTAACTTAGCTGTTTTTGATTTTGCATTAACTCCTGTTTTAAGTAAAGTAGCAATAATTTTAACTTTCGCACCATTACCAAGAGCCGCAAGATTCGTGATAGTAACAGTGTTCGTTCCAGCACCCCCAAAACCAGTGGAGGCAGAAATAACATCTCCTTGTTGTGCAGAACCATTAACACCAGCACTTAAAATAGTCATTGTATAATTTATTTCAGAGTGTGCAAGAAAAGTTTCTCCCACTTCTGCATTAATAGAAAGCACACCTATAGAACTTGCATTAGTAACATATTGTCTACGAACTTGGAATTGTGTATCACTAACACCATTATTTGCTGTTGTTAAATGAGTTTTAACAACATCCTTTTCCATACGAAATATCGCAACATTCTTTTCTGGTTGTTCTAATTTTGCAATCTTTTTAGCAGAACCAGTACCAGCAGAAGCACCTCTTTCTAAAGAAGAGTTATCACCATTACTTGTCGCATTTGTAGTACCATCTTCCATTCGTAAATTATCATCTGAATCTGATCCAGAACTGTCAGAACCGTCCAATAAAATAAAAGAAGCGTCAGTATTTTGTGTAGTTAATGCAATATCAGCAGTAAAATCTTGTCCACTGTCAACATCATCCATAAAAACTTGGCGAACATCAGTAAAAGCAGAAGTTTTAATTGAAGTAATTGTTAAATCTGTATTACCAGAATCTTCTACATAGAAATCTGATTCGGAAGAATCAGATGATTTAATCTTTTCCCCTACTTGAAAAGCTCCAGTAACATTTGTTAATATACATGTAGTACCACTTGTACCATCAGAAAAAACAAATCCTGTTGCTCCTGTCGTTGCACCAGTTACATAAACTCCACCATCAGAATGATTAGCAATAAGAGTAGGACTAGGTGTTCCTGACAATGTTAAGAATGTAAATGGTCTGATATCAAAAATATAGAATTTAAATGTTGCATCATTTGTTCCCACAGTTCCACTATTATATTCGATACTTCTAGCACGAGCCACACCAATCTTAGTACCAGCAGAACTTCCTCTAGATGTTGTTGGAGTATCAAATAATTCTACCATTTTATATGCAGATGATTCTCCAGTTACAAAACTGATATCGGGTTGTCCATATATATTTGTGATTTTAACAAAATTACCCAAATCAAAAGTAGTAATACCAGCATTGACATTTTCCGTTTGTCGAGCTTTATTAACATCTTTAAATATAGGAGCAATGGTTTCAATCTCATAACCTTTTACATATGCTTTACCAGGCGATACCTTTACCGAAAGTAAATCGTTAGTAGCTGCTGCACCATCATCTGTAGTTCCACCTGAGGCAAACACTCCTTCATTATCATTAACTGTTACACATTCCTTAATCTCATATTGAAAAGGACGAACAGTATAATCACCCGACTCATCGTGGGTTCTTCGTGCAAAAGTATTTTCTATTGTACCAAATTCTGTGGCACGAACTTGTTGTTGTAGTTGTCCATCTTTTACTCGTAACAATTCTATAAAATCACTATCTGCTGTAGAACTTATAGATACTTGTGCTAAGGCACAAGATATCTTTAACCTATGAGCACCTTTAGCTGCAAAGTTAGAAGAACCAGCGGCATTATCTGTAAGGGTAATATCTCCTTCTGGTGTAATAATACTTTCTGTCAGTTTTAATCCTATACGTCCAGTAAAATCCCCAGCATATTTACTAACTATTAAAGTTTCTTCCAATACTTCTACATACTGTCCTCTTACAAAGTAAACACCATTTTGTATATTAGCAGCACCACTAGTTCCTGTCGCACTATCGGCCTTTAATGTTGCTGAAGCATTATCAATAGAATAACTAGTTGTATGTGTAACTCCAACATTTGCAGAAAGATTTTCTCCGTTAGTAAATGTAGTAGAAACGGCATCTGTTCCAGCAGCTGTAGTTGATACAAATAAAGTGGCAGGGTCAGAAGTGGTTGCAGCAGCTACTTTTATAACCTTTGCTTTAACACCAGAAGTTGCACCAGTAATTATTATTGGAGTAGTTTCATCAAGATATTGAGTGACATCAATACTTTCTCCATTGAAAGTATTTTCTAATTTAATGAATGTTAATTGCTGATATCCAACTTGTCCTGGCACCACCATAGCGCCTTCTTTGAATAGATGGCGACCAGAAGTTTCCATTTGATTTTTAAGTAAAGATTGTAATTGTGTTAACTCTCTTGCTTGGACTGAAAAACCAGGCCGAAACAATACTTGATGGAAATTATCTGAAGATGTAAAATCATCAAAATAAGGAGCTACATTTAAATTAGTTTTTTGTGCCATGTGTTAGAATTCCACTATAAGTTTAATGTCCTCCGTCTGATCTGAGGATCTACTGATAGGTTTACGATTTTCAATATAAATTATTTCTCCACTATCGGGTTGTAATTCTGGGTTTGCATATCCATCTGCAAAGGTAATACTTCCACCACCAGAAAGTGTTACGGCGGAATCTGCTGTTGCATCGGGAGTACCAGTTGCACTAGAAGTTGCACCTGTAATTTCATTTGCACCACTGAAAGCAACAAAGGCACCTGTACCAGTTGCGGTTCCATAATCACCAAACCTTTCTTGATGAAAATATAATATAGAATTGCTACTGTCCCACTCAACAACTTTTCCTATTGCAGAAGTTGAAGTTTGTGAAATTTTTTCATCTACATCAAATGACCCAGATACAGAAGTTAACTTCAGTGCCGTTGTTTGTCTACGAGTAGTTTCTGTTGCCACTGTAGATGTACCAAAATCATATGGATTAATAACAAGTCCAACTCTACGGAAATCATTTGCTACTGTAAAATCATCTCCTTCAGCTTGTGTTACTGTTGCGTTCATTAAAACATAATGTCCACCTAGTTCTTCTACGGCATCTTTTCCATGTCCACCTTTTGGTGATATGATAGCAGTAATAGAAGCTCCAGTACCCCCCATTGCTGTGGCTGTAGTTAAAGCAGAATCGGAGAAAGTATATCCAGAACCAAGATTAACTGTTGCATAAGTATATCCTGCTCCAGCAGCATGAACTGAACTATCCGTACCAGCAGTCATACCAAAAGATACAATTGCACCACCACTAACTACTACACTTAAAATTGCACCAGAAGAAGTCCCAGCTCCAGTACCATCACCATAAACAGGGACATAATAAGTAGCATCAGTTGCACCAGAACCACCAGTTACTATAAATGAATCTATAGAACCATCTACTGCGGCTGCAGTAACAGTAGTATCTGTTGATACAGGCATAAAATCAGTAGTTAAAAACTTTTCTACTTCTGAGGTTGTAAGTGTGTACATATACTGAAGAACATAACCACCAATTGCAAATGGGTCACTACCAGTAGAAGCTGGTTCTGCACCACTATATGCTGTTCCACCGTTATTATCCAAAACTTTATATACTTTGTATGCACTTGTCATAAAAAAGAATGTAGAGTCGTATAAACTAGATGCACCAGATTTTGTAGTATTAGATGAACTGATATCATGTTCATACATATCATACGTTGTTCCGTTAACCCAATTTCTACGTGGAATTGCATAAGTTACATTATTGGCAGATATTAGTTTGGCAGCTAACATATCATCCCAATAATAAAACTCTGATGCAACGTCATCAGCAGGAGTAGGGGGAGAACCATCTGTACCACCAGTAGTACCAGTAGTATAGGCTGTTGACTTACCAAAGAATAAGTAATATGTATCTTTGGAGGCTTCACTAAACGATTCAAAGAATTGATTCGCATTGTGAATTCTAAATTTTTCTGTAATAATAGCTGCCATTTTTCTATCCTTGTTATATTTATGAACCAGCGCCGTAGATGGTTTTGAGTGTCGTTCCACCCGAATTCTTTATTAATAGTGTAACAACATCTTTTAGTTCAACTGAACTAATGGCATCATTTGCCATATTTATTTCTGATACTGTATCTAGTGCTATCATTGCTCCAGTTACAGTTCGGGAATCACCAGTTGTAATAATACTACCTGTAACATCTGGAAAAGTTATCGTTCTATCAGCAGTGGGATCTCTAACATCTATGGTTAATTCATGGTCATCTGCTGTACCCTCTACCGTGGCAATTCTGACATGTCCACTAGTTATCCCTGTATTAATAATGAATTCTTGATTAGTAGTTATTTGACCAATACTAAGGGTTCCAGTACTACTTAAATTTTCATCACCAAAAGTTATTGCACCAGAAGAATCTGTAACAGAACCACTGGCGAGAGTCATCGTGCCTGGTAATACCGTTGTACTTGTAAGAGTAGTAATTGTTGTTGAGGTTTGGGTTCCGCCAACAACACCGTTAATAGTAGGAGCGCTTAAGGTTATTACTGTAGCAGTTGCTTCTATTCCACTAGAAAGTCCTGTTCCATCACCAAGTTTAGTATAGATTTCATCAAAGTTATCATTAACTTTATCCATACCATCACGTAAGTTATCGCCTGTTCCGTCATCAGGCGTAGTTCCCAAATTTACGACTTGCTTAACCATGATTACTCCTTTATTCCTTTATTTATAACACTAAACTGTTTGGTCAAATGATTGTTGCGAACTATCGTAACTACTTAGTGTAGAATCATACGTAGCGGGCGCATCCAACAACTCTCCCAAATCATACTCAAATGGGGGTCTAGTACCTATTTCAAAATCTACATAAGCACCAGCATTACTTGAACTTCCATCTGTACCATCTAATAAAACAAACCCGCCGCCATGATGAGGCATAATTATATGGTTAGAGACTTCTAACTGAACAGCGTCATTTTCATCTTTTCCAGCTCCAGAAGTTTGATCTATTACCAAATTATCAGTAGAATCTTCTAATTGAACATTTACTGGCTGACGTTCATCTTGTATTGCAATTCTACCCGAAGCTTCTACACGTATGGCCGCAGGTCTAGTGAAATGTACAAAATTAGATTCAATAAAGTTTACTTCTGGTATTTGAACACCAGTTCCATCTTCAGCTAATATAGCAGTACTTTCTAATATAAATTTACCACTCTTTTGGGGTGTAGTTGCATGTTCTACTAGTAAACTATCTCCAACAACTCCTGATTCACCCGCTTCTACTGCAAGAGCACCATCTTGTTCGGTTAAAAGTCTACCAAAAGTATCCCCTTCTAATATGAGATTTACAAATGCAGTTTCTAAAAGAATTTCTCCTGCTTCTGGACTATCTTCCATAACAAACCGGCCTTGGTTTCCTGTATCCCCGATACCACGACCTTCTTGCACAATTGTATGATTTTCTTCAAGTTCTCCTAAACTTATTTCACCATTTAAAATATCTTCTGAAACAACCTTACTATCGGCATCACTACTACCAGAATCCGTTCCATTAAATACCAAATTATCACCAAAGGAATTTTGATCATCTTCATGTTGTAAACGAGAGTTTGCATTAGTACTACTGCCGTCAGTTCCATTTAATAGTAGTAAACTAGGAGTATTAACATCTACCCAAGGGTCAGTTGCATATTCTAATGCAACTGTGTCATTAAATGTTGCAGATTGTTCCAGTACTATATCATCATTACTTAAATATTGCAAATCTTTAAATGTTAAATCACTACCAAAATCTCCATCAACAGAATCTTCATATTCAATTCCATCACCAACATGCGTTATTGCTCCAGAGGATTCTTCAAAACCATCTAATAATATTATATCTCTAACTATTGTGGGTTTTTTACCTGAGCTACCATCTTCCATTTCTATATTATTAGAAATAACTACACCATCTGCTACTAAACCCAAACCACCTGTCCAACCACCAGCTTTTGTTCGATATATTTGTTTTGGAAGATTAACTGTAACAGTTACCTTCTGTAATAAATCTAATTCAACATCAGCTGATGGTGCTGTTGACCTTTCTGTGGCAAACTGTAGTTTATTTAATGCATCTTCTGTTATGATTGTTGCAGTCCAATCATCTTCCCCTCTATAATAACTTGTCGAATCATCCACCTCAGTATAAATTAAATCACCAGCGTTTGTAGATGATCCATCTGTTCCATCTAGAACAATATTACCAGTTCCATCTTCCAATTGCATATTTTCGCCGGCAGCATCTATAATAAGGAAACCAGTATCATCTTCTAACCTAAAGATGTATGGATCTTCTAATACAATTTTATCAAATGCTTCTCCATCATGCCAGTTGGCTGGAGCTAACCTTCTAAAAATTTGTGTTTGAAATATATTATCAAACATAGATGCAAGTGTTGGGGTAAAGAGTTCATCTCCATCATAATCCACTACAGTTCCACCAACTGGTACTTGCATAGATGCAGCAATAGAATTTGCAATTGTAACTCTACCAAATGCAGCGAATCCTACTGGATGAACTGCTTTTTTTAATTCATCCATATAAGAATTAACTGATTGTCCTAATCTAATTTCATAAGAAAAATCTTGATAGAAAAATGAATCCTGTATTCTAACAACACCTTCACTAATATGATGGTCAGTATTGAGATAAAATCCTGTTTGTTTAGAACTAACATCAACATTGAAAGTTCCTGTTGCCAAATCAGAACTTACAACTACACCACTTGCACCGTCACTATCTGAAATAGTATCACCTATAAAAGTCGGATCTGTTTCACTAACAATATAACTATCGGCATGTGAACTTGCGGAATCTACACCATTTAATATAATATAACATGGTGCTGAATAATTTACTTCTTCGGTAATTATTTTATCACCAAATACATCTGGAAAATCACCAATATTAAGACCACTCTCTTGCATAATATTGTCACCAAACTGTTCGTTTAATATTGCAGAACCATCTTCTTGTACAAGTTTTAAATCTATTTCTGTTCCGTCAATAAAATCGTTGTCAATTACAATAAAAGTTCCTTCACCAATAGTAACATCTTGACTACCTTCAAAAATAAAAGTTTCACCTTGTTCACCAACAAGTCTAGTAGCAGGAAGATTCGTATGCGGAAATGTATCTGATTGATTAATCAAGAATTGTCCGTATTGATCTGCATCTTCTGGTCTGGGTGTATTAAGGTCAGTAATTCTCTTATTATGAAAAGATTCCATCAAAATATATTCATGATGATTGTTGGCTGCATCAGCTGATGCATCTTCTAATAAGAAATGATCAAATTCACCAGAAATTCTTCCAGTACCATCGACAGGATGAGAAGTTTTTTGGTTTGTAGATGTTCTATCAGAATGTACCCAACCACCTGTGGTAAAAATTTCTTCATGATGTCCATCAAATTGTAATCTATCCCCTTGGGTATGAACAATAAAGTTTGGATACATTAATGTATTTTCTGATATAAGATTAGAACCTTCATAAAGAGATTGTTGTGCAACCACATCATCATCTTCATAAAGAAGATTATCACCAGCATTAGTAGAGGAACCATCCGTTCCATTTAAAATTATATTTCCATTATCAATAAAACCATCTAATTTTATAGACTGTCCAATTGCAATCCGTTCATCCGTTCTTGCTTCAGTTTCTAATTCTATCCGATCATTTATTACTTCACCTAAAGTTCTAATAATACCGCCTTCAGCACCACCACCTGGCCCCTCTATCAAGAACATCTCTGCATAAGTTTCTAATGCATTTGAAATAATCCTACCACCAGACCCATCTTCCAATAAAATACCACCACCTTGGTTTTCATACAAATTATCCATGAATATAAATTGTCCTGGCTCAGTATTCTCTCCAGCTGGAGTCATATGTTCCAATTGCATACCTTCTGTAAAGGCAGGATCAGTCATTTCTATAGGAAATCTTGCTCTATTTTCTATTTGAACTTCTAAATGTCTATTCGTACTATTATAAGAAACTACTTTACCAACATGTCCGGCAAGTTCAGTAGATAATACACTAAAAGGAGTAAAAATTCCTGTAACATCTTTTAATACCATATGAGTATTAAATAACCCCTCTGGATTTATTGAATAATTAAAACCTCCATCCGTAATTTTAATTTCTGTTACTTGTCCTATATTAGTAGATGTGGCTAAAATAAGAGTTCCAGTTCCAAATCCAGTTTGAGAATTTACAGTAATAGAAGGAAGTTCTGAATAACCTCCACCCCCATCTGTAAGAATTATACGCCGAACTTCGCCTTCGGTATCTGCGGCACCTTCATCTAATTGTATACGATCATCATCACCACCATACAAATCATGTTGTATAGTAGTTTCTTCTGTAATAAATCTATAATTCTCATTTTGATTTGACCCACCAGTTCCATTTAATACAAGATGAGAACCAGCATCACTTCCTAATGAATCTGTTCCTTCTAAAACAATATTAAAATTAATAACGCTATGTACAGTATCGGGTTCATATACTAGGTACTCGGCGTTTGGCCAATTTTCTGCTGTTTCTAATAGAATTGAACCATCAATAACAGAAACAAACCCTTTGGCATCATCAACAGTATTTGCACTATCGGCGGAATCTTTTGTAAAGGTTACAGTATCACCCACTCTATGTCCGCTACCAGCATTATCAATTTCAACACCAGTTACACCACCCTTACTTGTTTCATTAATTTCTACAAGAGCTCTATCGTTACCGTCATCACCAGTAAGTCTGATATCTTGTCCTTTTGAATATAAGGCACCCGCTTTATCAACAGTTGCTGTTGATACAAATCCCTTAACAGTGAACTTCATTTCTATATCTTGAGTATTAGAATTAGAAGTTATCGTTTCTCCTAATATAAAATCACCAGTAGTTACATCTGGATCAATCTCTAATTCAGATACACCCTCTCCTGCTTGAAAGAAGGCTATAGCATTGAGAATAACACTTGTTGTACCAGAAGTTTTACCTGTTATGGTTTGTCCAACAATATCAGTGGCATCTGACCCTGCTTGTGCAGAAACCCTCATAATAGTAGGTTCTGTCCAGTTACCCTTAGATGTCCTTAACATAAATTGGTTTGGATAAACAATATCTGCTTCTTGTCCAAACATCATTCTAAGAAATAATTTATGTCCCTCTGAGGTTCCCTTTGCAGAATATAAATCTCTAATATTTTTAATAAGATTTCTTTTATTAAGTCCTGATGCTAAAGTCTTTGGAATTGCATCAAGGAATTGATTATACATCTCATCTAAAAACAAAGATGTTGTATTATCAGTATTTGAGTATTCTAAAAGTTGTTGAATATTTTGGATAGGGTTGGCACGATATTTCGTGATAGTCGCCTGAGCACCACTAGTACCACCATCAATTATTTCACCTTGAATAAACTTTTGTTGGGAAGTTACAAATATTCTTGGTTGTGTTACATTAGTTAAATCATCTATAAGAACCGTTGCAACTGCCTTAGATGTTCTACCAGTAACAACTTCTCCAACATCAAATTTACCTGTAGAACCAGTTCCTATTTCTGTATTAAATTTAACAGGTATATCACCCTGAGAAACAATAAAACTGTCAGAAACCGTTTCCATTCGGATGCTATCAATAACAACAGTTAATTGTAATTCCGCAGCCTCTAAGAACTGATAAAATGCCTTTAAAAATTGTACAAACTTAGGATGATCTGCTTGCACAAAATCGGGCACTTGTCCTTCTATCAAAGGAGATATCTTTGTTGTTAACTTTCCATCAAAGGGTGCCATTTGTTAAAAACTCGATGTTTCTGGCGTAGTTTTATTAGTAACATATGAAGCTGCAGCTCCCGGCACACCAACGGCAATTGTATCGACCTCTCCTATAACTTGAGTATTAACAAAGTCAATTTCTAACACCTGATTTCTAACCGCAATTATATCTTTAGAAGATGGTACAGCAGTTATTCTTACTTTAACAGAAGTAAGACCATCTACAGGTTCTATAGATGTCAAATTTATAGCATTTATTTTTATATGTCCGTTGGTATAATTTACAGTTCCAGCAGCATTATCTTGGTAGTTTCTTACATTACCAACTAGATAAAACCTACGCAAATTTCCGTTTCCATCATCATCAAAAAATTGTATATTTATTGCATCTCCACTAACCTTAAATCCAGTAGATGCAATGACCCCACCATTAACAGCATTATGTCCTGCTACTGGATGGTCAAGTGCATTATTAAAATAGAGGTTATAACCAGTAGCAGTATTAAGAGTTGGTTCAATAACTTGAGCCATAGTCACATTAGTAACATTGTTTAATATTGCATCATCGACATCATCAATAATAGAAGTTACTTGTGTATGTCTAAATGGAGCATTAAATTCTGTTAAATTATTTGTATTAAATGATCTTAGTGCAGAGATAATTTCAGATTGAAGGGTCTCTCTAGCTTTCGTAGTTCTACTAGAATTAAACTTAAATGTTATTCCTAGTATTAAAGTGGTAGTTTCTGGGTCAATTATTACTGGTGTTATAGATGCAACATTAAATTTTCTTAAATCCGAAATTAGTTGATCTTTTTGGGTAACTGTTAAATTATTTCCTGTTATGGATTTAATAGAAATAAACACCTTCCCAAATTCTTGAGTATCTACTACACCTAAACTTGAATCAAACGAACCATCTTCTCCACCAAATACTTGTACAGACTTTGTTTGTGGAAATAACTTTCTTGCAAAAACCATATAATCATTTACAGTAACACACCTTCCTTGTGATGCATAATCCAAAGGTGCATTGAGTTTAATAGAACTAATTGTTTCTCTTTCACCACCACCTTTAGCACTATCTATAGTAGTAACTGTAATAGAGGTTTCCCCATCTATCGCAGAAGAGGATGAAAATCCAGATGCACCATTCGCCAATGTTTTATTTGTTGCAACATATGTAAGTATAATAATATTATCATTGGTTACTGCTTTACTTACTACACCATCTCCAAAGTATACTTCGTATTTTCCAGATTCTACTTCTTGTAAAAAGTAAACTGCACTAGTAGAAGTAAGTTGAGTTATATCCACTGCCTTTTCAAAGGTTGTAAGGGATGTATCAGAAGATGACTGTTGTATTACAACACCAAGAGTTCTAATGTCAATTCTATTATCATCAATTACAAATCTTTGATCTGCATCATCTTCATCGACAGTATATCTTTGTGTGACAAGCGTACCTTCATAAACGGTTAAATCTTCAAATACTATATCATTAGCATCTTTAGTTTCTGTAACATCTATAATATTTACAAACTGAAAAGAATTTCCATCTACAACAGCATCAAATTTAGTTCCTTTAGAAATTGTTCGTGTAGAATTAGACACATTAGACATAGTAACATCTATTACAGCGGTAGGTGCTGAAACAGAGTTAGGTTCATACCCTAATGTTTTTGCATGAGAAACTACACTGGAACGCAAGCTTGCGCTATCAATAAACATTTCATTGGCAAGCATATTAGCGTTAAAACCAAGATAATGAGTATTGTATGCAAGAACATCCAATAGGATATTCATACCAGCACCTTCAAAATCATAGTCAGTAAATTCACTCTGACCTCTGAGAAATGTTTTTAAATTATCTTTGACTTCATCGAAATCAAATTCAGTAACATCTAATCTTTTTAAATCTGCCATTATCGTAATCTCTCTAAAAATACATCTATTGTTATTAAATCTGTAGGAGCATTAACTACATAAAATTCTATTGTCATTTCATACTGATTACGATCTAAATCTGGACGAGCTTTCACACCAACAAGTCTTGCTCTGGGTTCATAGTTTTCAATTACATCTTGTACCTTCTTACTTAGGATAACAGATGTGAGAGGAGTCATAGGTTCAAATAGCATTTCCCTGACTCCTGACCCTATCTCTGGGTGAAAAGGTTTTTCAAAATGATTAAGTAAAACAAGATTTCTTACAGACCTTTTAACGGCCTGAATATTGGTCACCTTATTAATATCCTTAGTTGAGGCCTTTTTCTGGAAGAATAAATCCAAATCCGCATATTTTCTTACATTTCGGTTTGAATCATTCTTACTCTGTGCATCAAGAAATGCCGCCTCATTCGTTGGATTACCTACCATAAGTTTAGACTCCTGACTTTATTTATAAGTCATTCACTGGTTTGTTTCATTCTATATGGTTCATATTTCTTCCAAACATGTTCAGCTGGGACTCGTATAAAAGGTTTATTTGTTTCGCTCTTAACTGGATTTTCTATAGTAAGAAATACTTTCTTTCCTTTCATCCAAGCTTCAACTTTATGATTAATTTGTTGTAAAGGTGTCCAATCGCTTTTTCGATGTTTTCCATTTACAACACTCTTTCGCTGTCCTTTAGATGTATATTGTTTATCTTTTGCCATTATATAATCACTCCTATGATTTATCTTCTTCGTGTTCTTCTTGTACGCCTGGATTTACGCCTGACTTTCTTTTTCCCACTAGATGGTAGTGGTTCTGTAGTTCCTTGACTGGCGGGGCCTCTTTCCATAGTTGGTGCCGGTTTTATCGGGTTTGTTCTGGGGATGTTATTTCCATACTGAGCAGCAAGTTCAGCAAATGATCGACCCATTTTAAGATTAAAATTCTTTGTAGGTGGTGTATTATCAAAATGTATAATTTTTAAACCACTTTTATGATGTTTAAGTGCTCGTATATTACTATGTTTATTCATAAGAAATGCTTTACCAGCATCCGCTCCACCATCTTGTACTTGAGAACCACCAGGCGCTTGTTCTGTTGGTTGCGGTTTACGATTTCCTGATTGCATATCTTTATAAAAAGATTCCATTTCAGATCGTTCTGCTGGAGAATTTGCAATATAATCTTCTACACTGGCTACTAATCTAGGTGCATGTTCTGGGCCATTTTCATGATGTCTAGCATCTTCTAAATCTTTTTCATGTACTTTTCTTTGTCCATGTATCCAATCACTCCATTTATACATATTTTCATAAATAGCCTTTTTATCATCAGATGAACTAAAATACCATATATGGTCTAATTTACCACTTGGGCCTGTCGTTTTATTTTCTGGATAAGGTTTTTGTGCTTTCTTATAGGCATTTTGAATAGGTAGAAGTGCTTTCTTATTTTGAGCTTCTTCTTTTTGAAATAATTCTGCTTGCCTTTCTACATTCTTAACATGATTGTTTACTTGGGCCATAAAACCAGATAACCCTGTTCCTTGTTTTTCTGCATCTGAAGCAGTTGGACTTCCTAATGCCTTACTAACATCAAAAAGATTAAATGTATGTTTTTGTCCTATATTATTATCTATTCTTTTCAGGCCAGGATGATCCCCTATAGTTTCTTTCATTTCCATATCTGTTTCTCTGGCAATCTCTAACATTCTTGGAGTCACCGTTGGGCCGTTTAAACTAACTTCTTGAACGATGTTTCCCATGGCTTTTGTCATAACTGGTGCGGCTTTATTAAACAAACCTACTGCATCTTTTAATGCAACATTCAAACTAACATTGGGGGTTGTTACTTCAGATTTTTCTTCCTTTTCTGCTTCTTTTATTGGTGTTACTGGATTTTCTGGTTTTTCTTTTACAGCACCATCATCTCCTACAACCATGTTAGGAATTCCACAGGCACATCCAGTTCCACCCCCTTCAAGATTTGCCTGTAACTTACCTAATTCCTTTCCTATATCACTACCAGCCTCTGTTAATTTTTCGCCAAAAGTTTTGGTTAAGGATGTTAATTTTGCATTAAATAATTCAAGTCCGCCAGGTATATCTTTAGGGATTGAATTTAAAGATTTAATTTCTGCTTGTAAATTTGTATCTGGTGCATCTGGCATCTCAGGGGCAAGTTTTTTCATTTTTTCTGCTAATTCGTTTAACCCAGCATCCATTTTTTCTTTTAATGCAGATGCATCTATTTCAAGACTAGCCTCAAGTTCTTTCATGAGTTCATCTTTCTTTTTCAACATATCATCCATTTCAGGCGATGCACCGCAAAGATTAGGAATACTAAATTTTGGAATTGCTGGAATACCCATTATTACGGCCCCGCAAACACGTTTGGACTGCCAGCAGCCACTGATGTACATCCAGAAATACCATCACCTATGCGTCCAGCACCTAAACTGTTTACCTTTACAGTGGCAGAACCACTAGCAATTCCAGCTGCATGTGTGGGACACACTGGGGGTGGCAGTAAGTGTGGTGTATTAACGTCACTCTGTCTACTCCATGCAATTCCATTAACAAACACATTACCTGATCCCACTGCCCTTACCATACCAGAACAATGTGGAACATCTGCATCTCCAATTCTAGTTGCTGCGGGCACGTTCTTTCTCCATTAGTTCCTGTAACCTAGTATTCCAGAGAGCCATTTCCGCATGTTGTTCATCTGTATGCGGTTCTGGCGGTACATCTGGTAAAAATTTAATAACATGATCAAATTCTTCCCCCATCGCCACCACATCATCCCAATTTGTGATAGTAACGAGTTCTTTTCCTACTTTAAATACAAATTCTGCCATGTATTTTCCTATGGGTTCAAGTGGATATCTGGTCCACCAACAATTGTAACATCACCACCTGTTGCGGTTACATTAATTAAATCCTGAGATGTGTGGTTCCATGTAGTTCCTGTAGTAGATACTTTAAATGTTCCAACATTTTCAACCAAATCTGTTTCACTCTTTATATGCATGGCATCGGCAGACTTTACATTTAATTTGGTTCCTGATTTCATTGACATAATCCCAGATACCGTAGTCGCCGTAAAATTAACCATAGTTGTTAACTTCATATCAATCAATGCAAAGAGAGTATAGTTTGCATCTGTGTATATATCTACATTACCTACAACATCTCTACTTTCATTTCCACCAATAGTTTGTTGATAATCTTTCGGCCCTTCTTTCGCTAATCCTACTGTCCCATAATACGCATTGTTAATATTAAGAGAATGGTTTCCTATAATTTCTTCTTCACGATTACCACCCGCTTCTCCAGCACCTACTTTAACTTGATGGTTTTTATGTATCTTCTCTGTATAATTTCCTTCTACTTCTAAAACATAATCACCTTTTATTAATTGACGTACATCACCTTCAACCGTAAGTGTAAGATTTCCTGCCTCAGTTGTTATACCATCATCCTTCATTCTTTTCCGAATGAATATATTACTATCTCCCGAAATAATTTCGTAGTTATCGTGTTCGGTATGTAATACTCTTGCACCGTTAGGGTGCCATTCTTCATAGGTTCCTATTCTGTGTTGTCTATGAATTCTTTCTCCGCCTGGGGTATCATCTATCTCATGTATATGACCAGATTCACTTTCATGTACATGATTATATGGATATAAGGTTCCAGATTTGGATTTAGGATCTAATTCATCCCATGTTTGTCTAATTTCTGGTTCTGCTAAACTTTGAGAAACAGTAGGTAAATGGGGTTTTGTTGATTTAGGTATTCCTGTTTGTTTTTTATTTCTACGTAAAACAAGTGCTGGATGAAATTCGGCAGTTGCTCCTCTTGCAAGTCCATTAACATCATCCACACCAGTTGTTATTGGATATACCCCATCGGGATCATTAAACCCTTTCGTTGGATTGGGTGCTACAGTATTTACTCCAGGCAAGGTTCCTAAAATAATAGGTTGCTGACAGTCCATCCCATCTTTAAAAAATCCAATAACCCAAGCCCCCTGTACAATAAAGGGAGGCGTTTCTCCCAATCCATTCATAGAAGGAGTCGTTGTTGGGGCCATAACATATGCCCACGGCAAATCTTCTGTGGGTAAACTGCGGAGATTTTCTGTATGAATACCTAATGCACGAACTCTGATTCGCCCCATTTTAAGCGGATCATCCCTATCTTCGCACACTCCTACAAACCAAACAAATTCGTTGTGACCCATAAACTGTGTTTCTGGCACCCTTATACTCCTTTATTAATAAAAGTATTTATAAGGATTAGTGTAAGTCTGGGTCTCTACCTATGCGATTTGCATCGGGAAAATATGATTCCATTTCAAGATTTGTCACACCTTGGTCTTTCATATTATCAATATAATAAAGGGCATCTTCATACGATAAATTCTCTACCATTATTTCCTTAGATACGATTTTATATCGTACAGAAGGATCGTGTTGGTCTCTTAACATGGTAAGGTTTATTTAGACAATCTTATATTCCCAGCAACCATGATTCTGTCATGGTCACACGTTTGTTCCAATACATTATGGATAATCCACGCTGGAAATACAATCATTTTACCATTTTCTGGAAAAAATACTTTATTATTTGATGTAGGCAATAATAATGGAGCACAGCTATCACAAGAATCTACATAGAATACAAAACTCCATAGTGCTGGCCAATGATCGTGTTCCTTTGTATAATCACCCTTCCTATAGACTGCACCCCAACAATCATGAACATACATATCCACTTTATGAGGATTATTCTCTGCACAAAGTTTCAAGGCCTTATCACACACCCATTGAAAAGAAGAATGGTTATGATGCATAAACCATTGTGTCATATTTGCCTGTACATTGGTTCTGTGCCTTTGAACATCTCCACTCTTTAGAGTATCTTCCTTTAGTTGTTCTAAAGGAGCATCACTAAAGGTTTCTAAGAGTACAGGGTATTTTTGGGTAAAGAGTTGTGAATAAGAATTATTTCTAAGAGAAGTTTTCTTACACAGTTTATCTGAAAGTTCACTGAGTTTGCTCACTATAGAATCTCCTGTTTTTGAAATCCCAAGCAGTGTCCAGATTTCCTGCTATCTTAATTCTGGAGTGTTCACATTTTTGTTCTGGGACATGGTGATTTAACCAAGCAGGGAAAAGAATCATTTGTCCATTCTTAGGAAAAAATTGATGTTGATGTCCCATCTGATCAAATATAAGGGGGGAACACTCTTCACATGCCTCTACGGTATAAACATACCCCCATGTGGAAGGCCAATGCGAATGTACTGAGGTAAAGTTTCCTTTTTCATATATCAACCCCCAACTCTCCGTAATACCATAGGGTATAGGATCAGGAGTCCCATCCGATTTAGTTCTGCCCGCTAATGGATGCATTTTTGCAAGTTGTATTGCTGCCTCACCAAGTTTCTGAAAAGATTCATATACATCTTGCATATCCCATCTTGTGCGATAACATTTTGCCTGAGTTATCACCCCTAACGGGCCTGAATCTCTTATATCCTTTTCAAAGTCAAATTCTAGGGGAATATACTGTTCTATGACAGGAAACTTTATATTAAAAGAATATACTGAAGTTTCTTTCCTCTTATTTTCATTTTCTATATTATTTGCTAGTGACTTTAATAAACTCATACAAGCTGACCGTTTTTATCGTATACTGCCCTTTGTTCCAAAAAGGTTCTATAATCAATCCAACCATTATCTGTTTGAAACCCCCATGTTCGTTGCCTTCGACCATGCCAAAATACTGTCCAACAAGGTTTTCCCTTATCCAGTTCCAACCAATGTTGGTCTGTTGCCTTTTTTGTCCTTATACTATTCGGGCCTCTCCAAAACTTACCTTTTGGTGTATGTTCCCAATAACCCCCACTAATAATATAAGTTCCCCAATCCCAAGGATGGTCATGGAGAATCGGTTCATCTGATAATACAATCTTATGTAGATATACATTAAAAGGGACTCTAACATTTCTCTCTAAATGATCTTCTTTCTCTCTAAAGATTAAATGCCATCTATACATGTAAGGAGTCCGACCATCCCTATCATATATAATTCTTTTCCTAGTTAACGACATTATTCAAATATCCTGTTATGTGTACTGTTCACACGAACAAAAGTAGTACATTTAGGTAAGTCCTTCAGTCGTTTTGCACCCACATATGTACATGCACTTCGTACACCACTAAGAATATCTATTACGGTATCTCGTACTGCACCTCTATATGGTACTATTACGGTTTTACCTTCTTCCCCCCGATATTCACGATTGGAATACCCATGTTTATCCATTGCAGTAGCGGATGCCATTCCATAAAATGTCGTACCCACTGGATCAGGATTATCGTCCTCAAAAATCAAGTCACCTTGACATTCATCATGACCTGCTAACATACCACCAATCATAACAAAGTCTGCACCCGCTGAAAACGCTTTTACGATATCACCAGAATAGTTACATCCCCCATCTGCAATAATATGTGCATTAAGTCCATGCGCTGCATCTGCACATTCCAATACTGCACTTAGTTGGGGCATACCTACACCTGTTTTGAGTCGTGTCGTACATACACTACCTTGACCGATACCTACCTTCACTATATCTGCACCAGCAAGAATTAACTCCGCTGTCATATCAGCAGTAACTACATTACCAGCAATAATAGTGGCATCTCTCAGTAAATCTCTCAGATGTTTGACCGTATCAACGAAATTGACCGTATAACCATTTGCGACATCAAGACCGACAAATGCTATATCAGGAAAGGTATTTTTAACCCCGACAATCTCACCTATCTCAATATCACTGATTCCCGACATAACACAGAGTTTATTCCTACGTTCTGCCTTTAACCAAGGTTTTGCATCCTTATTATACATTCTCGCAATACAGGTAACAAGACCGTGTTGAGATAACTCCTCATGCATCTCAAAGGTTCCAGTAGTGTCCATATTAGAACTCATAATAGGAACGCCAGTCCATTCTTTACCAGACCACTTAAACGTATAGTTCTTTTCCATCACGACATCAAAACGACTAGTCAGTTCCGATCTCTTCGGACGTATTAGAACATCGCTATAATCTAACTTTAAAGTTTCATCAAGTAACACTCACAGCCTCCCGCTCACCGTTTGACCCGACCAATTCTCGAATCTCATTCATGAATATATAGTCAGTTTTAACATTTATACCCTTACCATACGACACAGCAAGGTACACAGTATTAATGTTCTTTTCTTTGACAGGAACATACTTCTTAGTTTTCTTCGACCAATACATAGGAGTCCCATCTTTAAGTTTCATATCCTCATAGGAATCCATGTCAGAGGATACTTCCAGTATAGTACCGTTTCTAAGAGTACCGTCAGCACTCTCATATGATACTGTATCATTAATATTGAACATTGTTTACATTACCTAAGACCGCTTTCGCAGCCCCCTTCACTCGTTCTGGATATTCATTTAGGGCATATCCAGTACCCGCTGACAAACTATCTTTGTCTATGTACTTTTTATGTACATGTGTAATATTATCCCATTCTTCAGATAACTTCAAGCAAAGCCAGTCATAATCCGAATCAGTTATAATACTCTGATCTTCCTTATAGTAAAGATAGGAAGTCATCAGATACCAAGGAACTAACATATTCCATTCAGTTCCTATACGTTTTTGCATATCGTACATTATTATAGTATACAGTTAAGTGTAAGAAATGTCAAGAGAAAAAGGGGGGGTAGGGGTATTTTTTTCTGGATACTTATTGCATTTATAGATTAGCTAAGGTTCCTTCTTAAAAACAACCACCCCACCCCTAACACACACCACACCCACACACATGGCCTAAGAGAGGAGAGAGAACCCCCAACACATTTCGTCACACCTTCTTCAAGGAACTTTAACGTGACCCATACCAACCTTAATGGGGATTCTCTCTCAGGACAGGCAGTGACTCTCAATCCTAGATCATGGCATTACAAATGCTAGTGATTACATGATCTCCAGTAGTCCTAACTGAAAACGGAGAGGTTGGGACATTCATCCCACGTTGCACCTCTGGGCAACCCGACTCTAACACCTCATCGGTAGTGATACCTCGCACTTTTCTGGGTTCTCACCAACGGACTCTCAACCTACGTCATGAAGGTCAGTCAGGTAATATAATTCACTGACCCTCCCCCTTGTCACACTCCGATCCCATAGTTTTCAATTCACAAGGGGTGAACCTACTCACGGTTTAGCTGGGATTTACTCTATAAACACATTGGCAACACTCTCTCTTCTCATTATGTTACTACTATAACACAGTGGTCAGGGTTTGTCAAGGGCTAATTTCAATTATTTTAAACTTTTTTTCTCTAAGAATATACTCTATTGCACACTCTACATACACATAATACCCCATAGGGGCGCAGTTGTCAAGTCCCTTTCCCGATATTTTTCTGAGATTTGTGTGCGGTCTGCCGAGTGCCTGTGGACTTTAATCACAACAACATTATGTTTTTTTATACCTTTTTAATGATCCTCCGCAATCACTCCATATACAGTGTAGGTGAACCCCAAGCAGACTTTATCCTCCTTTGTATTACTTCATAACAAGCAACACAATAGAACAACCCCTCATGGTTCACTAATTCTGGGGTTTCCTCATCCTGTAACCATCCAAGTTTGCAAATATAACAGTGGTCTGACATTTCTCTCACATACTCACTGATAAAGACTTGACTCTATGCGGAGAATCAAGTATAAACTCTATTATGCGTGGTATATCGGACTTATTCATTGGTTTAGCAGGATTAATTGCTGTGAATTGTTTTCTCATACTGTTCATCTCTTTCTTCGCTTTCTGTGCGATTGCCTTGGTATTTACGTATCCGAAATTGATTAATGTCACGTTATGTCCTATCATATACAACTGTGTATTCGTATCCATCAATGCACTTTTTTGGATTGGATATTGCTTGTTCTGGAAAGTCGTTAATTCTGCACCCAAAGAACCGATTGATATCATATGTCCATCATACCCCTTGTTATAGAAGTAACTCAGGAGTTTAGTCTGATAATAGTCCTGTTGTGCATTGTTGATGAAAACATCCGTATCTTTGGACTCTGAGTATATCTGGGGAATATCCTTTGATATATCATACCCATTTGTTCGGGAAAATCCCTTTATTTCATGTGTTAGTATGAAATGTTGGTATATTTCTCTTCCTATTTCCTTACTATGTCCTGTTATTCCTATGTTCATTTTATGTGATTCCTTCTTCCACGGTCGTACCCAAAAAAATCGAAATCCTCTGTAAATCTCTCATATATGATTTGTTTTAGTTCTGGTGAATAATATGACTCCCAAGGGTCGTGAGGAGTCATATTCATAAACGTATCGGAAAATGGTAAACCAGTATATTCCTCTAATATGTGTGGTTCTTCCAGTTTGAACCATTTCATATTAGGTACGTCCTTTACCCATCTTACTTGTGGGTCAGTAAGCGCCCAAACCAGTTTGTACTCGTTTTCATAATTTCGATGTCGCCATTGGAGTATGAAATTATCTACTAATTTAGGGACATTCTTATGAACGAACTCTTCAAATGTACAATTTCGTACAAGCTGTAGAAGCCACATGTTCCTCCCATTTTCGGGCCGACACCACCGATCTGTGTCAACCTCAACGCCTCTTCTTTTGAAATATGCATACATTGATACGTATCGGGAATATGGATTTCTCACGATACAAATCCATTGTTTGGGGTGAATATCAAAGGTTTTTTCAAACCATGATGGTCGTTGATGTCGCCAATTCTGAAGATGTCTACGAGTATTACCTTGACACCACCAAGGCATCTCTCTATTATACCCAAAACAATGTTTGAAATTTGTACCTCCATTCTTGGGTATATGACAGAAAGCATAGTCCTTTGTGTGAAGGAGTAAATGACTTAGTTCCATATTTGGGATCATGTGTTAAAATCTCTATTCTTATACATAGTCTATGTAGAGTGACTAGAGGATTCTCTAAGATCAGAGGTCGTTCGTTTCCAACGTCTAGGTCGAAACATCACATGATATCTATCAGTATCCGTATAATTACGTACTGCATGTGAGTTGTGTATATACAATCTATAGATATCCCCAGCACAATAATTAATGATTCCATCAGGATATATTGCGAATTTGCACCCTCTTGGGTAGTTTATACTCATGTTGTATATGTAAGGTGGGCCTTTACCCTTATGGTCGTGGACATATATTCGTTCTCCTGCCCCTAATTTGGACACTACTGGTGATACAAATTCTGGATTATCCTCCATAAATTTCATCAATTTGGGAAATCGGTCGTGGTCGGGGATCGTGTAATACCGATTCCATGTACGCTTCCCATCGACTATTTTCATGTAATTCTGGTGCAATTGTTTTGTGCCGTGGTAGGTTTTGAATTCCTTGGTATATGAGTTGGCATCACCCATAGTGGAGTCAAATGTTAATTCACACTGTATCCACTCTTGGTTATTAATACATTCCTCATGAAACTCTGCATGTTGGTCTGTACTTGAATGTAATTCTGCGTGTCGGTGGTCACTGTGGTCACTAATCCACTGGTTTATGGTGTTCCAAAATAGGTTGTCATCAGAAAAATTCATGATCACTTCCCCATGCTAGATGCAATCTATCTTCATTTCCACAATTCACCACTGTATGTGGGACACTTGTTCTCATACGATATACATAACCATCGGCGGGCATGTGGAATATTTGATCTTGTGTAGGTGGTGTTAATCCTTGTTTTAGATATAATTTCCTAAATCCTTTGGGATATATCAGGTATGCATGGGGGTTTGTTATCAGGGCAATATGATATCTCCATTTGTCCATATCATAATGAACTGAATATGTTGTTTGTATTTTCCTCCACATGAGTCGAGTCCTAAATGCCTTGTGTTCCTCTAATATCTCTTCAAATATAGTACCCTTATATTCTGGGTTGAGGTGGCAAAATTCCTGTTGAGTTTTAATACCTAAGTCTGGTGCTATTCGTTTTGAAAAACTTCCGCAAGCATCTTGGTAATGGTCATCACTCTTTTCCGCATATTGCAATGCAGTTTGGAGTCCATTATACCACTGCTCTTTAGTGTGCAGTAAATCGTTGATAGATTCATAAGTCCTACGGATGTCATCTAGGTCATATTTTATATGAGTACGTTCACAAAGTAACATATTCTCGATTCTTTATATGTTGTTCCGCAATCTCTTCTTTAGATTGTCCATGATATGCAACCGCATTATGGGTATCTATGAGTAATTGGTTTATAGTGGTATCACCATGTACCACAAATTCCCCTAGTATTCTCCCATATTTTCCCTTATCATCCTTATGTGTTTTTAGGGTCGCTGTGGATTTAACAGGTAGATATGACTGCACAAATTCCTTCGCCTTGTTTCCGTATTTCTTCTCTTCCTTGTCCCTTGTCCTTGACTCTGGTGTATCAACACCGTATAATCTTATACGTTGTTTCACCATCCACACACCAAAACCAAGGTCTATATCAACGTCAACGGTATCACCATCAACGACTCTTAGTATTTTACAACTATAGGTATACATGTCCTACTCCTTACAATATGGTTGATTCATCCAATTCCATGCCACTACGCCTGGACAATCTAGTTCCATAATATAATTGACTTCCTCTTCTTTTGTCATACACATTTTGTCAAACCAAAGTATCCTTGTCCAAGCACAGTCCTTCTGTGTGAGTCCAGAGGCAAGGTGTTCGGACGATGTTTTACCTGTTTCTACCTGTAACCCAACATCCAATGCGGTATGAGTCAAAGATAACCAAGGCGGTATGATTCCACAACTAGTCAGAGATAAGACCATCACGAATATTATTAAAAGTTGTTTCGGCAAATACATCCCAGCGTCCTATTTTGTCGTAATCAATGGTTTCATTTCTCTTAACGAATTGTCCATCATCCATAATCAGTTTGTTACGTATCTGTCCAAGTCCTACAGGCACAGTTTTAGGGAATGATGTTTCCTTGGTTTTGTTGTTAAGGTAATTATCATCCCTATTATATTCGTAAATAAATTCTTTGGCAGGCCATTTGTAGGTTTTCCAAGTTCCCTTATGTTTCAAATCATGATTGACTATAGACCATCTCTGGAAATCATCAGAGTTGAAAAATGATACCATATTTCTCCAGTTGGTAGGTGGTTCTAGATATCCAAATAATCTACGGTCTATCCACTGCCATTTTATTGAAAATGCCAACCACCATGTAAAGTCAAATGTGTTCTTCACTTCAAAGGGACATAGTTTAATAAACTCTTCACACCATTCTATAAATTTAGGATATAACGGTCTATTTAGTGGTCTATCTTCTCTTATCTCATATATATTTGCCACATCAGGCCAGTCCCACATTGCCTTCCAAGGTTCATTGATCGCCTCAATATGTTTCTCTACCACAAATGTTCCAAACATGGGGTCACCACATTCACCAGTTACATTGATTGTCCCATCAGAAAATCGTGATACATCCCACATATTTTCCTTGGTAGACCACTCCAACGGTAGCCCCAATTTCTGTATTTTTTCATAGTATGTGGGGTTCTCTTCTATACTTTGCTCTGACAAGAGTACACGTAGAGTCGTATCCTTCGGTTGATTTTGAATAAGAGCAGTAAGTGAAGTTGTTGAGTCTATACCACCACTCCACCAGAGTCGGATATCATCAGTCCTTCCCCATAGTTCTTGGGCCCTCTTATGACATACCTCTGGAAAGGTCATGTTCCAATTATCAGTTGATGGAATTGGGTTATGAAGTGTATTGAATATACTCCATGTATCAGTGCGGTCAAAGGGTAAAGGACAATGTACTAGTCTACCAGCGGCATATAGGAAATTCTCACCTAACTCTCCAACTCTTCTCCAATCGCCCGCATATGGATTACGGTTTTTGCCATTACTTTTTGCATATTTCCATACATCTTTATCTGTGACAACCATCTGTCCTTGAGTCCATGATGGATCACCAGTTAAGGGACTGATTGGTCGGCCCAGTGCTTTCCAATCTCTTTCGTACTCTTTCCAATCAGGTGACATATTCACCTGTAGAGGATTCCATTCAATCATTTCTGGATAAAAAGTTGTGGAGAAAAATACCACTTTACTCATAATTATTCACCTTCTTGTTATATTTTATATTCGAGCCTCTTCTGTAGTTTTATAAATTCAGTTTTATCTATACAGTAGAAGAGATTTGGAAGTTGTTCTTCACTCCCATACTCTTTGTTTACATGGACGTTGAGGGCATCATAATTCTCTCTAACATAATCTGAACAAACTTCTCTATCTGCGAATATGGGTTTTTCAAATACATACATATCTGCTTGATCGCCGCCCGTCCATAGGGCCATTATCATTATAATTTTCCCTATCATTAGACGCCAAAACTTTCACCACATCCACATGAACTTGCTGCGGTAGGGTTCTTAACTGCAAGGAAACTACCACCCAATTCTTCAACATAATCTATGGTACTTCCCAGCACATACATCTCTGCGAGAGGGTCTAATACCAATACGTCACCGATTGGGTCAGACCATTGCACCTCAGGCCAATTATCGGCGAAATCCCATACATATTGAAACCCAGAGCAACCGCCACCCTTTACGCCCAAAGAAACGTATCGTCCATTAGATACGCTTTTTAGGTAGTCGTTTGCTCTCTCCGTTAGAGTAACCATAGAACTATTTAGTTAGTTTAATCGGTTAGCCTTACGGAGAAGATACGCTAATACAGTTTCCCAATAGGTTTTACCCCATTCACTCTTTACAGTCGAGAGCGCCAAATGGGCGTTCGCAATCCTCTTCTCCGTTAAGTTTGTCAACCTCTTCAAACTCCTTTATCTGGTCAATCATGTTCATGAAGATCATGAAAAAACTTTGTATTTTTTCACTTTCATCTGCTCGTGGAACACAAAGGGTTTTTAATGTGTCATCTTGTTTAGCAATGGCAGTCCTTGCATCTAGACAAGATTTCATTGTTGGCATTTCTGTGGTGTAATCTACACCACCACTCAATCCCATAACTATTAAAAGGGCTTTAATCATGCGGCATCCTTATATTTTTTATACCAATAAAATGAGGAATTTCTGAGCTCCTCATTAGACTCTCTGACGTACTCTAGTACACCTTGGATAACTTCAGCTTGTTTAGATGCCCAATCATCATCCGCTCTTTCCGATATCTGTTCTATGATATCTTGAACGTAATTTATTGACGGGCAAGTATCACCAGGCACCTTTGGTGCGCTGGTTTTTGCTTTCAGTATCCGTTTTTGCTTAGGGGTCATATCTTCTTCCATCCTACGGCTTCACAAACAAATTTCTCTTTACCTACTAGTACCATATCGCCAGTCATAGTAGACCTACATCCATCACCATCAAACATCTTGAGGACTTCAGTGTTGTTATACCATGCATCATTGATAGAGTTAGTTTTCATGAACGCAAACTCCAATTTTTCTGGAGTCGTCATGTTGGCAGGACACTCTACAAATGCAACAGTATTTACACCAGCAGGGCCGTTATCGTGTATGACTGCAACAGTTTCTTTAGGGTTTTTAACTCCTTCAAGAGTCCCTAAAAGGGCGTCTAACTTTTTACCCATGTCAATACACCAAATATAATGCAACAGGGAATGCTAACAGAGTTACTGCAAACAGAACTTCTTTAAACATTACAAAACCTTTCTTCTCAATTATAGATATATTATAGTCCATCCAGCAGGGTTTGTCAAGTAAAATTGTTCAAAATGAACACTTTTTTCTTCGCCTTACCCACTGTAAATTCAGAAAATCCCTCTGGAATAGGGATATTCCACCCATTTTTCCTTGCAGCTGATACACTGGAAAAGAACCCAGCGAAGTGCATTAGATGACACATCATCCAATCGCCTGTTGTCGAGTTGACAGCAGAACCTATGGAGTGTTCATCGCCAGTATCAAATCCAAATAGTTTCCTATCCTTCTCAGATACATTAGGGTGTACAAATGAAATTTCGTTAGGCACCTTCTACCTCATCAATTTCAACGATGGTAAAGGTTTTGTCAGGATTCATCTCTGACATAACCATTTCAAATTCAGCTGCATTGCCGGGACAAGATTCAGTCCTAACAACCGCACCAGTTTCGTCACGGATTTCCCAAAGTAGCATATTAAAGTACCTTTCCTGTACGAGTGTCAGTAACTACAACGGCTGGTGAACAACCCTTCACACAAGCAATTGCACCCTTCTTAGTCGCATGACTAGACAGATGACACTTACCCTTCGGGGTTACAAGGTCAAGTCTCCAAGGAGTGGAGGGAATGAACATATCTTTGGATAACAGTACTTTTAACATTTCTCTCTTTCGTTTTCTCAGTTTATACCTAAGTATAAACCACGGAAGGAGGTTTGTCAACAGCTAATTTACGTTTTTTGGAGATTATTTGGGGGTGTGATATTTTTGCAACAGTTATCGTTTTTTCTTAGAAAGTTCCATTGCTATCCAGTTTTTTGCTCTGGTATTGGTTACTTTATTTTTCAATAGTCCTTGAACACGCTTCCATACAACTTTGAATATGTCCTCGCCAGCGTCATTATTATCAACGATAATCATACCTTGTCTGAACATATTACTGAATTTACCTATATTTCCCTGTACATCTTTCCACGATTTAACCACAATTTTTTCATTTACAGAGCGTGCCCGTTCAGCATTACGTTGAAGAGCAACGTCAAGAGAGGTATTGACAAATATCATATATGTGTCATAACCTAGTTCCTCTAATTGTCGCTTTTGATATAGTATCTTCTCTGCCTCTCTACCTGTGCCATCTATGATTAGTCCAAGTCTACCTTCGATATAATTGGCCTTCTGTTTTGAGGTAATATCTTTGGCTCGGGATCGTACTACATCTCTAGGTTCTTCTTCAGATGCCGGCATCTTCAAAGATAACCCAGCCCTTTTCAGTAGCATTTCAAATGCATTATCTGAGTTTACTATTTTAAGTCCACTTCCGCCAGTGGTACGCCTGACAACATATGACTTACCGCTGCCAGGCCCACCAGCAAGGAAAAATGCCTTAAATATGTTGGGGTCGTATACCCCTTCCTGTAATTCTTGATAACTCTTCATAGTCTATTCGTGTCCTATCTCTCTCTTTAACCAATCTATGTATAAGGTATTTATCTTCTTCTGTTAGCGGAGTGTCGGTTCTGGTTTGTGATTGAAAGTTCATTTTCTTGATTCTGTTTTTGGTCTTAGCCATTTTTTCATTCCTTTTCAGTTTCAGTTGATTGGATTTCGACATTTTGCTTGAGATTTCGGACTCCTTTCTTAAACGTCCTCTATTTCATAGAGGGTAGTTACTTCCAGACCTTTTCTCTTAGGTCTGGGTTCTATTGATGATTCTATTGCATCATGAAGTACAGGTATTGTATCCTTGACAATGGACATCTCCATATGATGATTTCTGCCTACGAAATCAAATTCATGACGTATTGAACGTACAAGGAAATCTCCTTGTATGAAGTCATCAAATTTCTTATCTTCTATACTATGGTAGGCGTAGAATGGTACATCTACTTTGATGATATCTCCGCTACTCACGACAGCGTTCCCCCATACATTAATCTTACAGTGGATACCTTCTTCAAGTTGCATTGTTTGGGATTGTCTACGCTGTTGCCAAGCATTTGGGTTATTTCCCCTATAACTGTTCACACCAGCATGATCTTGATGTGACGGGTCATTACCAATTATATTATCTTCAACAGTTGTATTTAGGAAAACTTTGGATTTACCATCCGTAATTCTTTCATTACCATTATCAGCAACTGATACAGGTGTTAAACTGTAAAGAGGATATCCATCACCAATATGTGTTTCATTTTTAAAATTGTCAAGATAATTATAATTCTTGACAGTGAATGACTTGGTATGCGTATTATGTGTAATTAGTTGTGAATTCATCACACCTGTTGACTGATCCATCATAGAATCATTTGCCCCCAGTATCCATCCCTGTAGATTCTCTAATTCCCTCTTAACATCTTTTTGTCCTTGATTGGATGCAGAATTAACAGTTTTATATGTCCATCTAGGAAGTTGGGCAATGCAACTATCTAATGTCCTAAAATGCATACCTTTGGTAGACTCCCAAAAATAGTAAACAGGACTTGCTGCAGAAGTTGACGCATCACTACTTATGGCTCGTGGTAGCAAGGCATCAACAACTTCGTATGGATCTACATTGGGTGCAACGTATTTTATTTGTCCATTAGTGGGTTCTATATACCTGTCCTTCTTACAATTAACACGATCTAACATCTGAGAAACTATTTGAGATATGGGCCCTTGAAGTGCTTCAGATACTTTAGTTCTAATGTTACGCATTAATTCACCAGAAACAAATTTTACGTTAATAAGTTCACTTTTTGTACCAACATTTTGTCTATCGAAAATACCTCTCACATGGAAGGTATTCTCTGACCAATCCATTTGTGACTTTTCATCATCTAATGTGGGGGTAGAAAATTTTAATGCAAGGAATTCTTGTCCAATAATCGGGCCGACATTGGTTAATCCAAATTGAGTGTGCAAGGTCATTTCACCAGATATTGAGTTAAATTCCATACTCTCATATAAGGTGATGTTGACTAAATTTGGTCTAATATCTTGCGCTAAACCAGTTGATGTATAGAGAGTTGCAATTTCAATATCAAACTGTCCAGCACGTTGAATTTCTTGTGGTGACGCCATTAAACTATACTCTGTCCCATAAGTTGTTCAAATTCTTCTGTTATCTGTTCAAGATAATCTGGATCAAGCAATCGTATTTGTCGGATATTATCTTGCCTATCTTCTTCAAACTCCATATTAGTTACTATTGATGCAGTTGGGTTGTCAGTGTTATCTGTACCAATGTTAATTTTAATACTTGTGTCACCAGATGTTTGTGGAATCTCATAGTGATGAAGTGCATTAGGGTCATCGTATTTTTCATTGACAAAATCTAAGAACTGTGGTGTAGTCAATGGCCATTGATGATACCTATCAGTGATATTATTAACAAGTAATACCACCCAATGATATTCCGTACTCCCATATAACTTAAATGCAATACTTTCTGGAGTTTCCCCTTCTCTAACATCATATGTGTCATAGAGTAAAGTATTAGCCCTTACCCTCGCCCTAACGGCAATGCGCTTAAGTAAGTTAGTGACAACACTAAGTTCACCATCACCCCTGCCGTCATATACAAATAAAGGAAATTTATTGAAATACATTAGAAACCCTCATCTATTCTGTCACGTACCAGAATTTCCATTTCTTGAAATGTTAGAGTCATTGCAACTCTAGAAGGCGGAGCACCAGCACCATGCAATCCTTGTGCTGGACGAAATGCGGTAAACCTATCTCCACCATATGATACGTTTATATCTTTTAAGAAACATGTGGATATTTTGTTTAACCAGTGGTTAACTCCATCCTTGTACATGTACTCTATGTCAAATGTATCAGGTATAGTCATCTCTCTACCTGTTTTTTTACCACCACCACCCCATTCTGGATGGGAATGATATTTAAACATATGTACAATGTGTTGTACAGTAGTAGACTCTTGTTCACTCTTAGGCATAAATACAAAACTAAAATTAAAGGTTCTACGATTTACACCTTTGAATGAAAGTTCCATCTTATTACTTAAAATTTTACCATCTCTTATCTGTTGGGAGGCTTTTATACCAGGCGCAAAGGTATCCATAGATTTCATCAACATTCTCTTTACACCCTCTTCAAGTGTACCAAACGCTGCCTTACCACTCGCTGCCGCCTCTGCACTTCTGTTTTTCATAGCCGCCTCAATGGTATCAAAAACTTGTTTAAGTCCTTCACCAAACATCCCGATTTCTATATCTTGATAATCTAGGGAATAGGTTGTTTGTACCGTAGGAGGCATGTATAATGCGATTGAGGTTGCTAACCGTGTGGTGGGAAATTGTTCTGCATACAGATTATGTTTTGCACCGCTAATTGCACTCTTTTTTGAACCAGCACTCTGTAGTTTTTTCTGGTTAATGATTATATCATCATCTTCCGCTACACCAAAATCATCTATACTTCGAGTCTCAATGTCATGGTCTTTCTTCGCTTTGTTAATAATTGCATCAATATTTTTGGACTTCTTGGCTCGCTTCAATTTTGCTTTTTGATTTTCATTGATATGAAATAGGATATAGTGTCCTTGCTGTACGTCAGTTTCTACATCAGATGGATACGAAAGATTGTTAGTATAGAATTTACTTTTATTTTGTATACCAGAGGCGGGCGAATTATCAGCGCCTCTGCCGTTTATTGCCCCTCTGGCATTACCGGCAAGTCCTCCAATGAGTCCCTTGGTAAAGTTACCAGCGAGTCCAGAAACTACTTGACGTACTGCATTTATTGGCATGTCTAAATATCCTTATAACACTTTTAATTATTTATGCACCATGAGTTACAAAGGCAAATATAAAATACGCAACCGCACAAAATATAGGGGCGATCCTACAAACATTGTGTATCGTTCCCTATGGGAGCGAAAGTTTATGGTGTATTGCGATTCTAGTGATGCCATTGTTGAATGGGGCTCTGAGGAAATAGTCATACCCTATTTATCTGATTGGGACGGTAAAATACACCGATATTTTCCAGATTTCTATATAAAGGTTAAACAGCACGATGGCTCCCTCAAAAAGATGATTATTGAGGTTAAACCTAAAAAACAGTGTTCCCCCCCAGAGAAAAATCCTCCAAGGAAAACTAAGAAATGGTATACTGAGGTGAAACAGTGGGGTATAAACAGTTCAAAATGGAAGTCTGCAAAGAAATTTTGTGACAATAATGACATGGAGTTTAAGATTCTAACTGAAGACCATTTAAACATTCGATATAAATAGATATATGGAATTATTGCATGAATACTGGCATCAAATATTATTTTTAGTTGGAGCAATTGTTGTTGCTGTCCGATTGGAGTCAGAAGTCAGGTCATTGAGAAAAGACTTAGATAATTTAACTAATGAACTTCACAGAAGAGATACATACGTTGAAACTGTTAAACAGCGATCAGAAATAGATATTCATTCAAAACAAATTTCTAGTCTTTGGAATTTTGTAAATAATCTAAGAGATAGATTCAAAAATGGAAAATCGTAATGGCCGCACAATCTAAGTACATTCAATCTGTCATTGATGCAACACGGGGCAGGCCTAGGTCTACCCAATGGTACAAGGACAAGATTAAGGAATTTGGACAGCCTGGTGCTCAAGCACTAATTCGTGATGGAAAAAGAAGTTCTGCACCGCATTACGGTAGATTAAATATGTTTTTCTACAACCCAAAACATAGAAAGACTTTACCCTACTATGATACCTTTCCTCTAGTATTACCTCTAGAATCATACTCTGATGGATTTCTGGGTATAAATTTTCATTACCTCCCTATAGGTCTTCGTATGAGATTACTTGATAGATTGGTAGATTACTCTAACAACACCAAATTTGATGAAAGTACTAGATTGGTTGTCAACTACCAGAAGTTAAAAAATATTAACCTAATTAAACCCACTATACATAAATATTTAAAGGGATATACTATGTCGCAATTTCGTAGGATTGATGCAGATGAAATGACTGTTGCAACTCTCCTACCAGTACAACGATTCAAGAAGGCATCTGCTAAAGCAGTCTGGAGTGAATCAAGAGGGATGATTTAATGGTAGCAAGTTTTTTAGAGAGTACAGGATACGGTTTACTTAATGATGTGTTAGGTGCATTTAGGTCGGATGATGGACATGCATTACCAAATAGGTATGAGATAGAAATCGGGCCGCCCTTGGGAGGAGTCCCAGGCGGTAGTACTGGTAGTGGACGTAACAGTTTGTCTAATGTTTTTTCCTCTTTCTTACCTTCTGGTATAAACCCCTTTGGTGGTGGGTCGTCACCAGGCGGACTTAGAAATATTGTACTCAAGGCAGAAACCGTTACCCTGCCTGGACGTAATTTAGAAACGGCAGATGACCCTAATGTATACGGCCCTATTCGTAGAGTTGTGAATGGGGTTAACTTTGCAGAAGATATATCAATTACCTTCCAATGCAGTTCTGAACTGGAAGAGAGAAAGTTTTTTGAGAATTGGCAAACCACTTGTTATAATACAGATACATGGAACTTAAACTATTATAATGAATACTGTGGAACGCTAAGTATATTCTTACTAGATAAGAATGGTACAAAGAGATATGGGTTAAAGTGTTGGGAAGTTTTCCCCAAAACAGTTGGAGGTACTGACCTAAACTATGCTCCAGCAACCGATATTCTCAAATTAGGTGTGAGTTTCCAATTTAGATATTGGGAAGCAATAGATAATGAACGCCTTGGTGGAAAGTCATCAGTGTTTGAAAATATGGCAAATACTGTTGTTAATGCTGCCGAGAGAACTATAATGAGAAATGTTCCAAAGGTATTTAAATTATAACGAAGAGGATAGATTATGTCATTACCTAGAATGAATGCTGTGACGCATAAATTGAAGTTGCCGTCCACAGGAGAAGAAGTAAAATACAGACCTTTTGTTGTGAAAGAACAGAAGATTTTAATGATTGCAAATGAGTCTGAAGATGAAGATCAGATACAACAAGCAATTGGAGATGCAATAACTGCTTGCACATTTGAAAAAGTAGACCCTTGGGTTATACCCTCATTTGATGTAGAATATTTATTCATCAACATGAGAGCAAAATCAGTTGGGAATACGGTTGATGTTGTTGTCACATGTCCAGATGATAATGAAACCACTGTACCAGTTAAGGTGGATTTATCAAAGGTAAATGTAGAGATGCATGTTGGACATACCAATGAAATTTCCTTGACAGATGATATCAAACTTATTATGAGGTATCCAAATATAAAGGATGTAGCGGCATCTTCTAAGGAAGGGTCTGATACGGAAATTATGTTTGAAATGATTAAGAAGTGTATACATCAAGTTATACAGGGAGATGAAATATATCAAGATGTAGATATGGCATCTGAGGATTTAGATGGTTTTATTGAAAGTCTGACTAATGACCAGTTTGATAAAATTTCTGATTTCTTTAACACTATGCCTAAGATTAGTCATGCTATTAAAGTAAAGAACCCCAAAACTGGTAAAACTGGAGAGGTGATTTTGGAGGGTATGAACAGTTTTTTCGTATAGCCCTCTCTCATGATACGGTTACAAATCACCTACAAACAAACTTCGGGATGATGCAACACCATAAATGGAGTTTAACTGAACTAGATGATATGGAACCTTGGGAGAGGGAGATATACGTAGGGTTGCTTTTGAAGTGGTTGAAAGAAGAAGAAGAGAGAATGGAGAGAGAACAAAGAGAGCAAAAACGATTAAATAGGTAAGTATATGTTTAATGGATTTATAAAAGCTGTTATTGTATTAGTTCCCACATATATTACTGCTTATTTAACAGATAAGATGATTTATGTCATACCAATGTTAGCTGCAGCCTCTTTTGTTGCAGCAAGTCTAGATGGTGGAAAGGTGGAACGTAAGGTAGAAGAGGACGGATTTAGAAAGGATGATGGTTAATGGATATACCTTCACCAAATGCAGCTGCATTAGAAATAACTGAATTTCTATTACCCTATATTGGTATGGTGATGATCGTTATCATAGGATTTATGATAAAGGACTTTGCAACCAAAATGAGTAAGGGTATTGCATTTTCCATGAACAAACAGTTTCAAGAGGGTGACCATGTTCTTCTGGATGATGAACGGGCACTTATCGTTAAAATAGGGATGACACAAACCGTATTTGGTATACAAAAAACTCATGGTGAATTTGATGGAGATTATATATGGCGATATGTTCCTAATGAACGTATTGATTTTCTTAAATTAGAAAAGATAGTTTTTGATCGGACTCCGATAAATAATAAAAGTAGAATTGCTGATAATAAAGAACAAATTGAGGAGCTTCAAAATGGCACGAAAGAGTGATCCAGTAACTATTGTAGAAGTAGATAGAAGTACAACAGAAGTAGAACCAGCGAGTTGGTATAACTCTGCACATGCACAAGCGATTGATAAGTGGCGAATTTGGCCTCGCCTTCTAATTACTCTCTATGGTGTTATGTTCTACAGAACAACCGAATGGTTTATGTCGCTTCCAGACCCAACCAATGCACAAAGTGCCTTCATATCTGTCATTGTAGGTGCTGGTGCTGCATGGTTTGGACTCTATTGCGGTTCTGGTAGTTCTGCATCTGAAAGCAAAGGTAAAAAATAATGGCTAAGGCACCTGGCACATCAGATAATCCTATGATCGTAAAAGATCTAGCAGCTGTAGAGGCAACCTCTAGTGCCTTCAAATCATTCACGGAAAAATTTACCAAAGAATATAAAGTACAAAGGGATACTGAAAAACAACAAGCTGCAGTTGCAAAAGAACAACTAGCTGCACAAAAAGAAATGACTAAAAAATTAGTCGAAGAACAAGCACGTGCTAATCAACAAATGCGTGAGCTCAGTGGAGCGGTAAAAGATAATGACCCCGAAGCATACTTGAAAGAGTTAAACAAAACATTTGGTAATTTTAGTGACGAATCAAAAGAAGCTAAGAAACTGATGAAGGAACATGGTGATAAGTTCGATGCCAGCGCACACTTCAATGATATACAGGTAAAGGTTAGTGAAAAACAGTTAGCAGAATCACAGAAGGTTCGAGCAGCAAAGAAACAAGAAGATGAATTAAGTCGAACTGTAGATGCAGAAAGAAGGAGAGAGGCAGGGGCTGGACAAAAATTGATCATTAAATCTCTCAATAAGATGGGTGGATGGATGAAGGGGATGTGGGAATCCACCAAAAAAACTGCTGCCACAGGACTTAAAGGTGCTTTCATAGTACTAGGTATTATGGCTCTTCTTAGATTTTTGGAAAGTGATACATGGAAGAAAATGTCAGATGCCATTAAGGAATGGATTTCAAAGGATTATATCGGAAGATTTTACAAATATCTATTTGCTCCAGCAGATAAAGAAGGTAAAGGTGGTGGACTATTTACAAGATTAGGTGCAATAATGGACTCCTTTACTGATAAAGAAGGTAATTTCACTCTTGATTCATTTATAAAGGGTGTTGCCACATTCTTTGATTCATTAACTGGAGTAGAATTATTGATTATTGGTCTTGCCGCATTAGTATTCTTGCCTAAGGGGATGGTTATCGCTGCTGTAATCGCATCAGTTAAACTGTTCAGACTGGCCATTCTTGGTGCTTGGAATATGATTAAGAGTATGTCAAATAGAATGTCTGCGACTAATAAGGAAATGCGGGCAAAGAATAAGCAGGCACTTGCTGAGGAAAAGGCCAGAAAGGCGAAAGAAAAGGCAAGAATAGCTCAAGAGAAGAAATTAAAAGCGGAACGACTTGCGAGAGAAAAACTAGAAGCAAAGAGACTTGCTGCAGAGAAAGCTGCAAGGAATAAAGTAACAGGTGTAAACAAACCTGGCATGAGAGCAGTGCTCGGGGGTGGGGCCCCTAAACCTACACTTGGACCAACGGCTGGTACTGGA
>VTLG01002143.1_pt1 | contig 165374 bp, 222 predicted proteins | sample 4694571 | NCBI WGS metagenome assembly VTLG01 (sample SAMN12604809, study PRJNA352737) | marine metagenome | biome: ENVO:00000447; feature: ENVO:00000209|ENVO:00000569|ENVO:01000036; material: ENVO:00002151; isolation source: viral sequences binned using virsorter ... | reverse complement strand
TGTTGGATATAAAAATATTCTCATCTATGAATAATTTAATCAAAGACAAGCTTAGAGAATTCAAAGAAGAAATAAGAACTTTGGAATTGAAGAAAGAGTCTTTAAATGATAAACAACGAATGCAAAGTGAGTGGATAAAGGAATTAGAATCACAAAGTAAAGGAAGAATAAAAGAAAATAAAGATAAGATTGATACTCTTATGTGTGAGGCAGAAGATCATGTTATGGTAAATGAACAGTTACAAGATGACATAACTGACCTTACAAAAGATCAAGAAACGTTAACAGGAGCTACGGAAAAGTTACGTGAATTGGGAAATCTTAAGGGTAAAATATCTAATAAGGTATCTACTATTACTAAAGAGCATAAGTTCTTTACAAAGAATACGGTTTGTCCTACCTGTGGACAAGACATAGAAGAGGAGTTCAGACTAAATAAAATCGCTGGTGCTCAAGATAAAGCAAAGGAGTTGCAATCTGGTTATAAAGAACTAGAGGAGGCAATTAAAAAGGAGGAAGAGCGAGAGTACCAGTTTACAAACCTATCAAAGGAGATTACTAAACTAACACATGACATTTCTCAAAACAATACTCGCATTTCTGGATGTCAACGACAGGTCAGAGATCTTGAATCGGAAATTCAAACAATTACCGACAAACTTGCAAACAGAAATACTGAGCATGAGAAATTAAAAGAGTACAAGTCAAGTCTAGCAACCACTTATAATGAATTAGTTGAGAAGAAGACTACAGTAAACTACTATGATTTTTCATATGGTTTGTTGAGGGACGGAGGAGTTAAAACTAAAATCATCAAGAAGTACCTACCGCTGATAAATCAGCAAGTAAACCGTTATCTACAGATGATGGACTTCTACATAAACTTTACTCTTGATGAGGAGTTTAATGAAACCGTCCAGTCTCCCATACATGATAATTTTTCATACGCGTCTTTTAGTGAAGGAGAAAAGATGCGTATAGACCTAGCACTTCTGTTTACTTGGAGGGAAGTTGCTAAGTATAAAAACTCCGTTAATACAAATTTACTAGTCATGGATGAGGTGTTCGATTCCTCACTTGATGGGTTCGGAACGGAAGAATTCCTTAAGATTATCCGTTTTGTGATCAAAGATGCTAACGTTTTTATCATATCACACAAGACAGGTATGGACGATAGGTTCGATAGTGTGCTAAAATTTGAGAAGATTAAAGGATTCAGTAGGATATCATCATGATTGGAATTGTCGGTAATGGTTTCGTTGGCAATGCAGTTTATCAGAACGTAAGAGATAAAGCCCCAACCAAGGTCTATGACGTAGACCCTAATAGATCTTTCAATACTCTAGAGGAGGTTCTAGATCAGCAGTTTATTTTTGTCTGCCTTCCCACTCCTATGAAAATGGATGGTAGTTGTGATCTATCCATCTTGGATAGTTTCTTTGCTGGTATTAAGCAGGAGGAGTATGTTGTTAGAGATACTGTCTTTATCATCAAGTCCACTGTTCCTATTGGAACCACCAAAGCATATGCTGAGAAGTATGAGTTTCTTACTATTGCTCATAACCCAGAGTTCCTCACTGCTAGGAATGCTGTGGTTGATTTTAAGAATGCAGAGAGAACTGTAATAGGTGGAAATCAATATGCTGCAAGAGATGCAGCTAATTTTTACTATAGGTTTTTCCATGAGACTCCAGTTATTACTATGACCTCTGATGAGAGTGAGGCAGTGAAGTATTTCTCCAATACATTCTTAGCTTACAAGGTAGCATATTTCAATAAGATATTTGATATGTGTGAGAAGGTGGGTATGAATTATAAGAATGTGGTAGAGGGTGTGACTGCTGATAGTAGAATTGGTACATCACATACTAGAGTACCTGGTATTGATAATGATAGGGGTTTTGGTGGAACTTGTTTCCCCAAAGATCTGAACTCTTTGATTGTCCAATTAGAAAAGGAGGACATCAATGCTGATATGTTCAGGGAGATCTGGAAGTATAATCAGGAGATCAGAACCGTCATTGACTGGACTGTCACTTGACAAACTGAAAATATTGCTCTAAAATAAATATGATAGTGAGGTGAGTATGACCACTAGAGTATTCAAAGCAATAGATAAGAAAGGTCGAGAATCAGAATGGTCTTGGGAAGAGACCCCTGAAGTCCTAGCAGCACTGGAGAAGATCAATGCGAGTCCCGAACTGGCAACACCACAGCAAGAAGGAGCAAAAGAGGCACTTAAAGCCCCAAATGCTCCGAGCAGCAAAGGCAAAGCGTAGACAGTTGATAAACCGTCTACTCACCCACCCAAAAGGTGGGTTTTCTAGTATGATGGGTACATCAAAAGAAAAGAGCAATGCCAGTAAGACACGAAATTAAATCCCAACTTGCTAGACTTCTTGCTACTGAAGATCTTATAGTTGAGCATAAGCAAGTAAAAACTGCTCAATTCAATGTTCACACTCGTGAATTGATATTACCATTATGGGAGAGAGCAAGTAATAATGTTTATGATACATTAGTGGCACATGAGGTTGGACATGCTTTGTTCACTCCTGATGAAGATTGGTCACAGGAGGTTCAAGTCCCTCAACAGTTTATGAATGTAGTAGAAGATGTAAGAATTGAGAAACTTATCAAACGTAAGTATATGGGTCTCAATAAGACATTTTATAAAGGATATGAAGAATTACATGCAAAAGATTTCTTTGAAATAGAAGATGAAGATATTACTACTTTTAATCTTGCTGATAGGATTAATCTATATTTCAAGGTTGGTTCTTTCATTGATGTATCTTTTACAGATCGTGAAAAGGAGATTGTCGATCTAGTTTCTGCTTGTGAAACATTTGATGATGTAAAGAATGCATCACAGGTTCTTTATGATTATTGTAAAGAGGAAGCTGATCAACAGGATGAGCAGTTATCACAGGAACAGATAGATGACATTCAAAGTGAATTGGATTCAGATTCCTCTGAAGGACAACAGGATTCTGAAGGTGAAAGCGATAGTCAACAAATCACTGAAGATACTGGTGCTAGTTCCAAATCATCTAAATCTGATGACATTGATATTCCAGATGACGAACCTGAAGTAAGAACTGAAAGGTCATTGTCAGAGCAACTTAAAAATCTTGTCAATCAAAGTGCTGGTGAGAATGTATATCTAGAAAGACCTGATCTTATGATTGAAGATGTTATCGCATCTAATGAGGATATACATAAAGAGATTGATTATTCCTTCTCTTCTCAGGAAGTAATGTGGGAAGAAAGAAGAGATACGTATCCTGAAACACCATCATTGTTTGGTGAAGTAGATTCTGAGTATCTAAAATTTAAAAAGGATGCACAGAAAGAAGTAAATTATCTTGTCAAAGAGTTTGAGTGTAAGAAAGCTGCATCTGCATATGCTCGTGCCACTACTTCTAGAACAGGAGTATTGGATACAGCAAAACTTCAAACATATAAGTTTAATGAAGATCTATTCAAAAAAATTAGTATTCTACCTGATGGTAAGAATCATGGACTTATCTTTATTCTAGATTGGTCTGGATCTATGGCTCCTGTTCTTCAGGACACAGTTAAGCAATTATTTAATCTAGTATGGTTCTGTAAGAAAGTTCAGATACCATTTGAAGTATATGCCTTCACAAATGAGTGGAGAAGAAGTTCTACTGATTATGAAACTGGAAATGTAAGTGCTGTGGAATGTACTCCAAGATATGATGCTAAAGAATATACTCTCAAAGTTGAGGATGATTTCTCTTTAATGAATCTTCTTACTAGTAGAGTAAAGAGTAAAGAGTTTGATCATCAATTGTTAAACATCTGGCGTTTATCTAGTTTATATTCACGCAATTATAATAACCATCATTATTATACTAATCACAGATATCAGTCTCCACATAGATTAAGTCTTTCTGGCACTCCTTTGAATGAAACACTTCTTTCACTTCATAAAATTATTCCACAGTTCAAAACAAAAAGTGGTGTAGAGAAGGTTCAATGTATTGTATTGACTGATGGTGAGGCAAATATGACTCCATATCATCTAGAAGTACAACGTAGATGGGAATATGAACCACATTTGGGATGCCGTAATATAAATTCTGATTTGTGTTCTCTTCGTGATCGTAAATTAGGAAAGACCTATAGATTTGGGTGGAACTATTCTGATTTTACATCTGCACTTGTTAAAAATCTAAAGGATAATTTCCCATCCACTAACTTTATTGGAATTCGTGTTCTAGCACCTCGTGATGCAAAATATTTTGTTAAGAGGTATCATTCTGAATTTGATAAAGAGTATGAGGGGATCATGAAGGATTGGAGAAAGAGTAAAAGCTTTAATATCAAGTCTTCTGGATATGATGCATACTTTGGTATGTCTTCTGCTAATCTTGCGGATGATGTTGAGTTTGATGTTAATGAAGATGCTTCAAAAGCAGAGATTAAGAGAGCATTTGCTAAGTCTCTTAAGACTAAAAAACTTAATAAAAAGATACTAGGTGAGTTTGTTTCTCTTGTTTGCTAATGACTCTTAAAGATCATATGGGTCCAAAAAAAGATTGGACTAAAGAGAAGTGGTTGAACCATGCAAATATCATGGTTCACTCTCCTTGGATATCAAAAGAAGATAGAGAATATTGGAGAGACAAGATAAAGCAATTGTTAAATGAGTAAATAATTATTCGCAACTCCTAACATGACCAACCCATATCCCAAACCTCGATGGGATCTAGAAAATGATGTACTTCGATTGGAACAAATGATTATTCTCTATGAACAGGAAATTAAAGAACTATTAACTGAAAAAGAAGAACTATTAGAAAAGGTAACTATTCTTCAACGTAAGTTAAAGTATTATAAAACCATAGTAGAGGAGGAAAAGAAATGAGTGGAGACTGTACAAAGGAACCAGTCATTTTTTATACGGAAGAGATGACTGAATCAAAGATAATGCTTTTAGAACTTCACGGAATTAAATTTAGGAATAAATATTACAGTAATAGTGCCATCGATAATGAAGACCTTCAAAGAATTTCTAGAAGAAAGTAGTCTAAGTAGAATTAAGTCTAAGTCTGATAAGGGTGGTATTGCTACGATGTCAGCATCCAGAGCTGATAAGTCTGCAAAAGAAAATCGTGCAAGAGCAAAGCAGTTAGATAAAGATATCAAGGGTAAGGGATTGCCTGGTGCTACAAAGGTAACTGGTTCATATGTAGAGAAGGGTGATGATGGTAAGGAGAAGAAGGTAAAGGAAAGAAGTCACGTTGTCACTTCTGGTAAGAAGGGTAAGAGAGCCTTTAAGAAAGCAGTTAAGTCACTAGGTAAGAAGTATGGTCAGGACTCAGTGTTGACACAAACGAAAAAAACTGGTACACTATCAGCAACACGCAAAGGTGGACTAGGAACAAAACCAAAGAATAAAAGACCTTTAGGATCAACTAAGAGAGTTGGTTTAGGTAAATTTAAACCACAGGGTAAAAACCCAGAAGGTCAATCACAAATCAAGGGGAAGACTTTTACTTATGGATAAAAAACTTTATGATGATTCTAACTGGAGAGAAGAGTCTCTTCCATACCATACTGGACGACAAGCAGAGTTATTGAGAGATGGTCCTCATAGTCTTGCTCAATCATGGATGATGGGAGCAATGTATAATCAATGGAAGAAGAGAAATGGTTATGATAAACTTGACCCCAAAGAAAATGAAGGTCAATTGCAGTCATCTATGAAAGAGTTTTTTAAGAGTCAAAAAGATCAAGGTATATGACAATTTACAAAGTGGCACAAAGGGGGTTTGTAACCCTCTTTTTTGCTTTATAATAGGTTCATTGAAACGAACCACATCATGTTTGAAATTAAAATGACTGCTGACGAAATTATTGAAGGTTTGAAAAGTACATATGGCAAAGAGTTCACTGCTGCTGATGTTCGTGGATTCTGTGCTGCTAATGACATTGCTTATCAGACTGTTACTAAAAAGATCAAACAGTTCTCTGTTGGTCGTGGTAAGTGGAATCTAGAAGTTACCACTAAAGCTGTAGAGAACATAGAGAAATCTTTCAGTGCTCCTGCGGTGCAACCTACAGTTACTCAAGATTTAGTCCCAGTTCCTGATCCTACATTTGTTAAATTTGGTTCTTTTGCTGATGTAAAAAAGATACTTACTTCAAAACAGTTCTATCCTACATTCATCACTGGTCTATCAGGTAATGGTAAGACATTTGGTGTAGAGCAAGCTTGTGCTCAACTTAAGAGAGAATTGATTCGTGTAAACATTACTATTGAAACTGATGAAGATGATCTTATTGGTGGTTTCCGTCTTGTTAATGGTGAAACCGTATGGCACAATGGCCCAGTCATTGAAGCACTCGAACGAGGAGCTATCTTGCTCCTTGACGAAATCGACCTTGCCTCTAATAAAGTTCTCTGTCTCCAACCAATTCTTGAAGGAAAAGGTATTTTCCTCAAAAAGATCGGAAGATTCGTCAGTCCAGCAAAAGGATTCAACGTCATCGCAACCGCAAACACTAAAGGTAAAGGTTCAGACGATGGAAGATTCATTGGAACTAACGTGCTCAACGAAGCCTTCTTAGAAAGATTTCCTGTAACCTTTGAGCAAGACTATCCATCACCTGTAATTGAGAAGAGAATACTTGGTGGCATTGCTGCTAATCTTGGTATCACAGATACAGACTTTATTGCAAGACTTGTAGACTGGGGTGACATCATTCGTAAAACATTCTATGATGGTGGTATCGATGAGATCATTTCAACTCGTAGACTAGTTCATATTGTTCGTGCTTACAGCATCTTTAATGATAAGATGAAGTCTATTCAAGTTTGTGTAAACAGATTTGACGATGAGACTAAGCAAGCATTCCTTGAACTATATGATAAAGTTGATGCTGATGTAAATCTTGACAAACTAGAGGATAAGATGTATGATTAATGCATGGAGCCTTGCTTATGACGTACTTAATGGAACACTTGACGAACATTTTCCTACCATGACTGACGATAAAAACAAAATTACACCACAAGAGAGTGATGAGTATGATCCTATCATTACGGTAGGATCTGGAACTACTGATTCAGTTTTTACAACTGACTTCTGTGTTGATCCACTTGAGAATGTGGAATTTACTGTTGATACTAGTCACTATGACACTTTAAATCTAACCTTACCTGATGGTTGTCACGACATTGATCAAGATCCTTGGATCTATGAATCTCCTGATGGTGGTGCAACAGTAACTAGAAGAAAATCAGGTTCTCTGGATAAAGAAGTTGTGCAAGGTAATTACTTTAACACTTCAAATAGAAAGTATAATGAAGATGAGTCTATCCAAGCTCTTAAAGATTATATTTCTACCACTTATGGTGGACATTATACTTCTGACAATAATAACGTCCAGACACTTGACCTTATAGAATCGGTTGGTGATGCAGAATCATTCTGTCGTTCTAATGCAATCAAGTATCTAAGTCGTTACGATAAGAAGGGACAAGCAAAACGTGATATACTAAAAGCACTACACTATTCCCTCCTACTTTATCACTTCAGTGGGCAATTAAATGAAACTCCGAACCGTGGTTATGAAACTTTCTGATAAAACTATCAATCTATTAAAAAACTTTTCGACTATTAATCAGTCGATTCTTTTTAAGCAAGGTAGTAAACTTCGCACTATTAGTGTGATGAAAAATATTCTTGCTGAAGCAACTGTTGAAGAGGAGTTTCCAAAAGATTTTGGAATCTATGATCTTCCTCAATTTTTGAATAGTGTTGTTGTTCTATACAATAATGCTGAGTTCGATTTTGCCAATGAGAATCATGTGGTAATCAAAGAAGGTAGGATGAGATCAAAGTATTTCTTTGCTGATCCTAGTGTTATTGTCACACCACCTGAAAAAACACTTACTCTTCCTAGTGAAGATGTGACCTTTGATGTAAGCACGGAACAACTGGATAAGTTGCTCAAAGCAGCATCATTATATCAACTATCAGATCTTGCGGTGGTTGGTGGAGATGGAGTTGTTAAACTTCTTGTAAGAGATAAGAAGAATGATGCATCTAATGATTTCTCTATTGTTGTAGGTGAGACTAATGATGTATTCTCTTTCAACTTTAAGGTTGAGAATATAAAGATCTTGCCAGGCAATTATGAAGTTGTTGTATCATCAAAACTTCTTTCACGCTTTACAAGTAAGAATCAAGATCTTACTTATTACATAGCACTAGAACCTGATTCTACATTTGGTTAATGACTAAGAAACATAGTTATACTAATCCAGAAGATAAGTTTGATGCTGCTTACGTTGAGGCACAAGTCACTGAGGGTAAGAAGTATTATGATGAGCAAGGGTGGGAGATTTCCCCACCCATTTCTGATAGGGAATGTATATATCGTTGTTTAGAAAATTGTCAACAACTTGCTGGACTTGATAAGAAACAAGTTCAGAGATTGATGGAAGATTTTAAGACTAAGAAAACTGAATTTGTACGCAACGAGGAGTATCCTGTACTATGAGCAAAGAAATTCCTACCACAAGTTATATGCAAGATGGTTGGGATCGTGGACCAATTGGATGCCACCCCTATAAACGTGGGAGTAGGCATAATAAAATTGGTATGTGGATTATGTGGATTTTTTATGGTATAATTATAGTACAAATTATTAACCTTCTTTGGAAATGAAATTAACACAAGAAGTAATTGATAAGATTCAGGAAGCTATGCTACACACCAAAATGAATGGTGATGTGAATTGGCAAGATGGTGATGAGATTGAAGTGTGTTTGGGTGGAACCTTTGCTGGTGACAAATTCATAGCCATACACAATAGGACAAGGAGTAACACTACAAAACGTTAAATTATGTGGTATATTATCTTTTGGACAACACTTATTATGCTAGTATTGATTCGATTGGGATTCTTTAAAACCAAATGAACATCTTTGTAACTAATCCAGATCCACATGTATCAGCAAGAGTATTGCCTGATAAGCATGTGGTTAAGATGCCTTTGGAAACATGTCAAATGCTTTCCATTGTCTTTTCTCATTGGTATTATGACTGGGGTGATGATTTAGTTAAGAAGAAGGATGGAACCCCTTATTCGGTCAAGAAAGGGGCATTCAGGAACCATCCATGTACCCAATGGGCTGCTGCCAGTATATACAATACTGCATGGCTAATTCAACATGGTTGCGCTTTATCTGATGAATACAATCATCGTTATGGTAAGGTACATGGATGTGCTAATGCATTGTTTGAAGCAAAGAAAACATTCCACAAACTTGCAGGTGAAGTGATTACATGTTATTGTATGGTGGAATCCTTTACTCGTGCAATGCCTGATGAGTATAAACATGACACAAGCATTGACACTTTTACTGCTTACAAAAATTACATTAGGAGCAAACCTTGGGTTGCATCTAATTATTTACGTGACGAGTCCAGAAAACCAGATTGGATCTAAATTATGAGAGATGAATTTTTGTGGGTTGAAAAATACAGACCCAAAACAATTGAAGAATGTATTCTACCAGAACAAACTAAAAAAACCTTCTTAGAATTTCTAAATAAAGGTGAAGTACCTAATCTACTTCTTGCTGGTCCTGCAGGATGTGGTAAGACTACAGTAGCAAAGGCACTCTGCAATCAGTTGGGGGTAGATGTATATGTCATTAATGGGTCGGATGAAGGCAGGTTTCTTGACACTGTTAGAAACAATGCAAAGAATTTCGCATCAACGGTCTCTTTATCGTCTGAGGCTAAGCATAAAGTCATCATCATCGATGAAGCAGACAATACCACTCCCGATGTACAACTCCTTCTTAGAGCGAGTATTGAGGAGTTCTCCAGAAACTGCAGATTCATTTTCACTTGCAACTACAAAAATAAAATCATTGAACCCCTCCATTCGAGATGTGCTGTGGTTGAGTTTGGCATTCAGGGAAGGTATAAACAAGACATTGCAATAGCATTTTTCAAAAGATTAAATTTTATTTTAGAACAAGAAAGAATAGATGCAGATAAGAAAGTCCTTGCAGAATTAATCAATAAGCACTTCCCCGATTGGAGAAGAGTTCTGAATGAGTGTCAGAGATACTCTGTTGGTGGTAAAATAGATAGTGGTATACTCGCACATTTTAGTGAAGCAAAAGTAGATGATCTCATTAAAAACCTCAAAGCGAAGAACTTTCCAGAAGTACGTAAATGGTGTGTCAATAACTTGGACAATGATCCTGCTGTTTTATTGCGTTGCATTTACGATAGTCTTTACGAATCCCTTGTCGTTTCCACTATTCCTGCTGCCGTTCTTATTATTGCGAAGTACCAGTATCAAATAGCTTTTGTTGCGGATCAAGAGATAAATATGCTTGCATGTCTTACTGAGATTATGGTGGAGTGTGAATTCAAATGAACACTAAAGATAAAATAGCACAAGCTAAAGAAAGAATTAAAGAGTTGCAAGTAATGATTGATGCATGGGAAGCAACATTACCAAAGAAGAAGTTTGGTGAGAAGAATGACCATGTAGAACCTACGATCACCACACCACATGGTGAGATTAGTGAAACATTAATGAGTGGTGCATTAGGAAATTATTATGAAAAGTCTAAAGACTCCGCTTAGATATCCAGGTGGGAAATCTAAAGCAATTAAAACATTATCCCCTTGGTTCCCTAGTACCATATCTGAGTATAGGGAACCTTTTATTGGTGGTGGATCTATTGCTATTGAGGTAACTAAATCTTATCCAGATATTCCTGTATGGATAAATGATTTATATGTACCTCTTTATAATTTCTGGGTGCAGTTAAGGGATAGAGGTGAAGAATTGTCTGAGAGAGTGCGAGAAGAGAAACAGAGGACGTTGGATGAGGGTGATAAGGATAAAGTAACCGCAAGTGCTAAAGAACTATTCAATAGATACAAAGCAGAGATTGATACTTATGATGACTTTGAAAAAGCAGTAGCATTCTTTATAATGAATAAGTGTAGTTTCTCAGGACTCACAGAGAACAGCACATTTTCACAGACTGCATCAAATTCTAATTTCTCACTTGTAGGAGCAGATAAACTTGCACAGTTTTCTAAATTAATCAAACATTGGAAGATTACTAATATTGATTATTCTGAGGTGATGAAAGCTTCTGGATCAAGTGATACATTTGTATTCTTAGATCCACCTTATGATATTAAAGATTTCTTATATGGAAAGAATCGTGAGATGCATAAGAAGTTTGATCATGATAGATTTGCTGATGATGTTTATAATTGTGTTCACAAATTTATGATTACATATAATGTGAATGATAGACTATTGGAGTTGTATAAGAACTATAATCTTAAGGAGTGGAAGCTTAGATATTCTATGGCTCATCGTGGAGACAAAGGGACAGATGAGAATGTTAAAACTGAACTGTTGGTGACTAATTATTCTATTGTTCCACAGACACCATTGGAGGCAGCATGGAATTAAAAGATTGGCTTAATTCAATTAACTTTAATAAGGATAATCTTATTGAGGAAGATCCTTCTGTGATTAAGGACTATGCACCTTATATTATCAATCGTTGTTTGTCGGGACATCTTGATTGTATTATGTTTGTTAACGAGATGAATAGGTATTCATTCTTAGATAAAGACATGCAATATTCTTTTTATCTAAATACACTTAGGAAAAAGAAGAGATTTTCTCCCTGGCTCCGAAAAGAGAAGGTTGATGATTTAGAATGTGTTAAACAGTATTATGGGTATAGTAATGAGAAAGCTTCCCAAGCACTGAAAATTCTAGATAAAAAACAACTGAACTTTATTAAACAACGACTTGAAACTGGCGGTACAAAATGACTACACAAGAACCACAAGTAAACTGGTCTCCTGATATGATGGTTGAGGTTCTCTTAAATGAACCTGACGACTTCTTGAAAGTACGTGAAACATTGACCAGAATAGGAGTGGCATCAAGGAAGGAAAAAAAGCTTTATCAATCTTGTCATATACTTCATAAGCAAGGAAGATATTATCTCGTTCACTTCAAAGAATTATTTGCATTAGATGGCAAACATGCTAATCTAACAGTCAATGATATACAAAGACGTAATAGAATAACTAAGTTACTATCTGATTGGGGATTGGCATCTATAGTCAAGGAAGAAGCTGTTTCTGACATTGCTCCACTCAACCAGATCAAGGTATTATCATACAAGGATAAGGGTGATTGGATCCTAGAACAGAAGTATAATATAGGTAAAAAGAACAAGGTAGAAGAAACCACACCCTAGATTAGAGTAAAAGTGTTATAATTAGTATTGGATGCCGAAAGGATCCAAACTAACACACTCGCTTTTAAAGGAGAACTATGAACGCACTACAACGCTATCATGCTGCTAATCTTCCAGATCTTATGGAGAAGATTAATAAAAACAGCATAGGACTAGACGACTACTTTAACAATTTTTTTAGTTCTGATTTCCCACAATCAAACTACCCACCATATAATTTAATACAGTTGAATAATCATGAGTCGAAACTCGAAATCGCACTTGCGGGCTTTAAGAAAGATGAGCTACAAGTCTATACGGAGTTTGGAAAATTATATGTCAAAGGTAAGAAAGAAGAATCAGAAGTTGATGGAGAATTTGTCCACAAAGGATTGGCACAACGATCCTTTGAGCGGGTCTGGACGGTCTCCGATGATACGAAGGTTGGATCCGTCAAGTTTGAAGATGGACTCCTCACCGTGGAACTAAATAAAATCGTTCCCGATCATCATGCACGTAAAGAGTACCTTTAATTATGGCATTATCAACCACAACATTAGATCATTTACTTGAAGCAGAATCTCATTTAAGAGCAGCAGTTAGATCTGCCTCTACAAATGAAAAACCTTTAGTGATTACTCAACTATCTCAATTACTCATGGATGTTGAAAGGGTCAAAGAGTTTGAAAAACTGCAAGATATTGTAGATGCTGAATTAAAGAAAAGAGAGTCTTGACAGACTCTCTTTTTTTCGTTATAATAAAAATTAAGTAAAGAAGAACTATGGCTGTAAAAGTAGTAATGCTAAACACTCGTGAAGATGTTATCACGGATGTATTAGAGTTGTCTGTACCTGAAGGTGATGATCAAAAAGTAATTGGATATAGGTTGCAAAAACCTTGCCAAATATGGATGCACTATGAAAATATTGCAACCACACCAGGTAATGATAGTCAATTGGGTCATCTTAAATTAAAACCTTTTTCACAACTATCTGCAGATGAAAGTATAGATATAAAAGTAGACGATGTTCTAGCTATTGTGGAACCTATACCACAAGCAAAGAACCTTTATGAAAAGTATGTTATAGGGAACTCAACACCAACTAACGAAACAGATGATCAAACTAATAGTACTGACGAATCAACAGATTCTGATTAGTCAGATTGAAGAAGTAGGTGTTGAGATTGGTGAACCTGATTGCAAGCTAACTGAACCATTTACTGTCACAGTAGCACCAGCAATTGAACTGCAAGAGTTGCATCCTTGGTTGATAGAGGTCACTAATGATAATACATTTATGATCTCTTCTGATAAGATATTGACAATAACAGAACCCAAACCCACTCTACTTGAAAAATATCAAAACTTGATTAAATGAATAATCAGATCGAAATCATTGACGACTTTTTACCCCATAATGAGTTTTGTCAACTTTTTGATGTAATTATGAATCAGTTTGAGTGGGGTTGGGTTGATGGTATTGCAACACTAGATGATGGTCATTTCCAACTTGTGCATGGGATGTATATTAATAATGTTCCAACAAGTAAGTTTTTTCAGATATTGTCTCCCATTTATGATAGGGAACAAATTGTTTCTACATTCAGAATCAAAGCTAATCTAACACCTAGAACTGAAAAACTCAAAGTATTTACTGATGCTTTTCATGAGGATATGGGTGATCATGCATCTAAGTGTACTACTGGGATTTATTATGTCAATACTAACAATGGGTATACATTGTTTGAAAAGTGTGGTACAAAGGTAGAGAGCGTTGCTAATAGGTTTGTTAGATTTCCTGGCAATCTAAGACATACAGGTACATCTTGTACTGATGAAAACAGGAGAGTTGTAATCAACTTCAACTATATTAATTAAATGAAATTCTACACTAACGTGCAGATGATCGGGAATAAATTCCTGGTTCGTGGTTATGAAAATGGTAAGCATGTGATGTATAAAGACGAGTATCGACCTACTCTCTTTATACCATCCAACAAAGAATCTAAGTACAAGACACTTGAGGGGGAGAATGTTGCTCCTATTCAACCTGGTTTTGTGCGTGATTGCCGTGAGTTCTATAAGAAGTATGAGGATGTAGAGAATTTTAAAATCTACGGTAATGATAGGTATGTGTCGCAATACATATCTGACAAGTATCCAGAAGATGAAATCAAGTTTGATACGAGCAAGATAAAGATAACTACAATTGATATTGAGACTGCCTCAGAGAATGGATTCCCTGATGTAGAAGTTGCTGAAGAAGAGATACTAGCTATTAGTATTCAAGATTATAATACAAAACAGATAGTTACTTGGGGTCTTCATCCTTTTGAAGTAAAGCAAAAGAATGTTACTTATATTGAGTGTGTTAATGAGTGGACTCTACTCCAAAAGTTTATTGATTATTGGGATCATAATACTCCTCCAGAAATTATAACTGGATGGAACATACAGTTCTATGACGTACCTTATATCTGCAAAAGACTAAGAAGAGTTCTTGGTGAGAAACAAATGAAAAGATTTTCTCCTTGGGGTTTGAACACCGAGAATGAGATCTATGTTCAAGGACGTAAACAAACTTACTTTGATGTTGGTGGTATAGCACAACTAGATTATCTAGATCTCTATAAGAAGTTTACTTATAAGGCACAGGAGTCTTATAGGTTGGATTATATTGCACAAGTAGAGTTGGGTCAGAAGAAGTTAGACCACTCTGAGTTTGATACATTCAAAGAATTCTATACTCAGAACTGGCAGAAGTATATTGAGTATAATATAATTGACGTAGAGCTTGTTGACCGTTTGGAAGACAAGATGAAACTGATTGAACTTGCTATCACTATGGCATATGATGCTAAAGTGAATTATGCAGATGTGTTCTTTCAGGTTCGCATGTGGGATACAATCATTTATAACTATTTAAAGAAGAGGGATATTGTTATTCCTCCCAAAGAAAGATCAAAAAAAGACGAAAAATACGCAGGTGCTTATGTCAAGGAACCGAAACCAGGAAAGTATGATTGGGTGGTTAGTTTTGACCTCAATAGTCTGTACCCTCATCTTATTATGCAATATAATATCAGTCCAGAGACCATCAGGGAGACTAGACATCCCAGTGCGAGCGTTGAAAGGATCTTAAATGAGGAGATAACTATCGATGGAAATTATGCAGTTTGTGCGAATGGAGCGCAATATAGGAAGGATGTTCGTGGGTTCCTTCCTGAACTTATGGACAAGATGTATGGGGATCGTGTGGTCTTCAAAAAAAGAATGTTACAAGCAAAACAAGAGTATGAAAAGAACCCATCCAACACACTTACTAAAGAGATTGCAAGGTGTAATAATATTCAGATGGCTAAGAAGATTGCCCTTAACAGTGCTTATGGTGCTATTGGCAATCAGTATTTTCGATATTACAAATTGGCTAACGCTGAAGCCATTACCCTAAGTGGACAAGTTTCTATCCGTTGGATAGAGAATAAAATGAACGAAAAGATCAATAAGATCTTAAAAACAGAAGGTGTTGATTATGTTATTGCTTCAGATACTGATTCCATTTACTTGCATCTTGGTCCTTTGGTTGACCGTATATACGAGGGAAGAGAGAAAACTAATGAGGGCGTTGTCACGTTCCTTAATAAGGTGTGTGAAAATGAATTTGAGCCTTTTATTGAAAGTTCTTACCAAGCGTTGGCCGACTATGTAAATGCATATGATCAGAAGATGTTCATGAAGAGGGAGAACATTGCTGATCGTGGTATCTGGACTGCAAAGAAAAGATATATTCTTAACGTGTGGGATAGTGAGGGTGTTAGGTACAATGAACCCAAACTTAAGATGATGGGTATTGAAGCAGTTAAGTCTTCAACACCTGCACCTTGTAGGGACATGATTAAATCTGCTCTTAAACTTATGATGAACGGCACAGAAGATGAGGTGCAGAAGTTTATTGAAGATTGTAGGACTAAATTCAAAACTCTTCCAGCAGAGGAGATCTCTTTTCCCAGATCTATTTCTGATGTAAGCAAATATAAGTATGGTGAAGATCAATATGTTGAGCTTGGTGGTAATAAAAGAAGAAAGGTTGGAGTTCCTATTCATGTAAGAGGAGCACTTTTATTCAATCATCTTATCAAGGAGCAAAAGTTGAGCAATAAATACTCACCCATTCAAAATGGTGAGAAGATTAAATTCTGCTATCTTAAAACACCTAATCCACATCAACAAAACATTATTTCTTTCATTCAGGATTTCCCAAAAGAGTTTCAGCTTGACAAGTACATAGATCATGATCTACAATTTGAGAAGTCTTTCTTAGAACCACTCAAGATTATTCTTAATTCTATTGGGTGGAAGACAGAAAAAACAGTAACACTTGAATCATTCTTTGCATAATGTTTTTTGATAAAGTAAGTCTTGTCACTGGTGGGTTTGATCCCATACATAGTGGACACATCAGGTATTTTGAGAGAGCAAAAGATTATTCTGATTACCTAGTCGTAGGATTGAATGGTGATCCTTGGTTAACCAGAAAGAAAGGACAATACTTTCAATGCTGGACTGAGAGAGCAGATATTATTCGACATCTTAATATGGTTGATGCAGTCATATCATGGGATGATTCTGATGATTCTGCATGTGGAGCTATTGCAAAGTGTTTAGAAATATCTAAGCAAGTTGTATTCTGTAATGGTGGTGATAGAATAAAGAGTAATATTCCAGAAATAAAAGGTTATGGTGATGATCCCAGAGTAGAGTTTAAATTTGCTATTGGTGGGGAAGATAAGATGAATAGTAGTTCATGGATTCTGCACAATTACTTTAATAGACAACGTAAGATAGTGGGGATCTAATGAGTGGTAATTTATGTGAATTTTTAGGTATAGAACCTCCTAAAAATCTTAGGAAGTGTATAAAATGTGGAGAAGAAAAAACTCTGGACAATTTTGGTTTTAGATCATATGGGAAAGATGGTCAAAAAAGAGAGCAACGTAATGACTGCAATCAATGTAGAAAAATACAACAACGCAAATTAAAAATAATTAAAAAATATAATCCTCCACCAGACTTTGATACATACAGGTGTCCACATTGTGGAAGAACACAAGCGCAAATTTTTGAAACTGGATCTTGGTTAAACGCAAAAAAGAAAACTTGTTTTGTTCCAGACCACAACCATAAAACAGGAAAATTTAGAGGATATATATGTGATGATTGTAATACGATTATTGCAAGAGCAAGAGAAGATAATGATCCATTAGCATCTGTTAATACTCTAAGAAACATTGCTAATATGATTGAACAAAATGAAAGTAAACTATTAGGTATCTGAAATGGATTTTTTAAAGGACATCGTAAAGGAGATAGGAAATGAGTACACACAACTCGCATCCGATATTGACGAAACTGAAAGATACGTGGACACAGGTTCTTACATTTTTAACGGACTCGTTTCAGGTTCTATATTTGGTGGTGTATCTGGGAACAAGATTACTGCTATTGCTGGTGAGTCTAGCACTGGAAAAACTTTTTTCAGTCTCGCTGTCGTTAAGAACTTCCTTGATAGTAATCCTGACGGTTACTGCTTATATTTTGACACTGAAGCCGCTGTTAACAAGTCTCTTCTCGCAGATAGGGGAATTGACTTAAGTAGATTGGTTGTTGTCAATGTTGTAACAATTGAGGAGTTTAGAGCTAAGGCACTTAAGGCAGTTGATAAATATATGAAAATGCCCATAGAGGATCGCAAACCATGCATGTTTGTGTTAGACTCGTTGGGTATGCTTTCCACAGAAAAGGAAATAACTGATGCCCTGAACGACAAACAAGTTCGGGACATGACCAAATCTCAGTTGGTCAAAGGCGCATTCAGAATGTTAACTTTAAAGTTGGGTCAAGCTAACATTCCACTAATAGTTACAAACCACACCTACGATGTTATTGGTTCCTATGTCCCTACTAAAGAAATGGGAGGAGGCTCTGGTCTCAAATATGCCGCGTCTACGATCATTTATCTTTCAAAGAAAAAAGAAAAGGATAAGACGGAAGTTGTTGGTAACCTTATTAAAGCTAAGACGGCAAAAAGTCGCTTAAGTAAAGAGAATAAGCAAGTTGAAATACGTTTATTTTACGATCATCGTGGTCTTGACCGTCACTATGGTCTACTGGAACTGGGTGAGATTGGGGGATTATGGAAAAATGTCGCAGGAAGATATGAGATTGGAGGCAAAAAGATATACGCAAAACAGATCCTTTCAGATCCAGACACCTACTTTACTCCAGATGTAATGCAAGCCCTTGATGAAATAGCACAAAAGGAATTTAGTTATGGAGAAGGTTGAGTTTCTAATTCTTAGAAACCTTTTATACAATGAAGAATATCTTCGCAAAGTAATTCCTTTTATTGAACCAGATTATTTTGAAGATCCATTACAAAAGATAGTATTTGAAGAAATATCTTCTTTTGTATCTCAATATAATAAGTTAGCAACTAGAGAAATACTTTGTATAGAGGTTGAGAAAAGAGGTGATATTAATGATACCTCTTTCAAAGAAGTCACTGATTTAATTAGTAGCCTAGAAGATGAGTTATCTGATCTTTCTTGGTTGATTGATACTACTGAGAAGTGGTGTAGAGATCGTGCTATATATTTGGCACTGATGGAATCAATACAGTTAGCAGATGGAAAAGATGAATCAAAAGGAAGGGATGCTATTCCTAGTATTCTCTCTGATGCTCTTTCTGTTTCTTTTGATAATCATGTAGGACACGACTATCTCCAAGATTATGAGGAAAGATTTTACTCATACCACAGAAAAGAAGACCGTATACCGTTTGATCTCGAATACTTCGACAAGATTACGAAAGGAGGTCTTCCGAATAAAACTCTCAACATTGCTCTTGCTGGCACAGGGGTTGGAAAGTCTCTTTTTATGTGCCACTTGGCTAGCAGTGTCCTCCTCCAAGGCAAGAATGTCCTCTACATCACTCTCGAAATGGCAGAGGAGAAAATTGCGGAGAGGATCGATGCTAATTTACTTAATGTCAATATACAGGACATAACAGATTTGCCCAAACCAATGTTTGAAGGTAAAGTAACTGATATTTCTCGTAAGACACAGGGATCATTAATTATCAAGGAGTATCCAACTGCTTCTGCTCATTCAGGTCATTTTAAATCATTGCTACAGGAGTTGGCATTGAAAAAATCCTTTAAACCTGATATTATATTCATAGACTATTTGAACATATGTGCATCTTCAAGATACAAGGCTGGAAGTAATGTCAATTCTTACTCGTACATCAAGGCGATTGCGGAGGAACTTAGGGGGTTGGCTGTCGAAACTAACCTCCCGATTGTTAGTGCTACTCAAACTACTCGTTCTGGTTTCGCTTCTTCTGATGTTGACCTTACTGACACTTCAGAGTCCTTCGGACTCCCTGCTACTGCTGACCTTATGTTCGCTCTCATTTCTACTGAGGAGTTGGAAGGATTAAATCAGATCATGGTCAAGCAATTAAAGAATAGGTACAATGATCCTACTGTAAATAGAAGGTTTGTTGTAGGTATTGATAGAGCAAAGATGAGATTGTATGATTGTGAGCAGTCTGCACAGGATGATATCGTTGACAGTGGACAAGAAGAAGAGTATAATAACGATGAGAAAAAGGCAAAGAAATCCTTTGCTGGTTTTAAATTTAACTAACATGACTGTAGACACAGAAAAGTATCTTGAATTTGTAGATGGTGTAACCAGTCCAGCTAGTACAAACTTCCATGATCTTTTGAGAAGGATGACTGAGTTGGAAGTAGAAAATGATTGTGATATCTCTCATCTTCTAACTGCTGCACTTGGATTGACTGCTGAGTCAGGTGAGTTTACTGAGGTAGTTAAGAAGATTATCTTACAAGGTAAACCGTATGATAAAGATAATGTCTTTCATATGAAGAGAGAACTAGGTGATATTTGTTGGTACATTGCACAAGCATGTATGGCACTTGATACCACCTTCGATGAAATCATTGAGATGAATGTAGACAAACTCAAAGCAAGATATCCTGGTGGAGAGTTTGATGTTCATAAGTCGGAGAATAGAAAGGAAGGAGATCTATAAATATTTTAAAAATAGATATGTCATGTCTGCTATATTAACTGCAAAACAAGAAGGTGTTTCTAAATTATGGTTTCAAACTTTATGTGATGCTGGAAGAAGTGGATTAAGTGACTCTCAATATATTAAGTTAGAAGAAAAATCATTTAAAAAACCAGGTGGGATTTATCCTTTAGGTAGTAGTAAATCAGATATGGCATGGAAGGCTAATTATGATCTTCAATGGAATGCTTTATTGATGCTTTACATGATACCTAAAGGTATTTCTTTGTCTGGATGGAAATGGTCAAGAGAAGAACCAAATGGGATGATGAAATACTTAGAAAGGATTGCGTTTGAAAGATGTGGTGTTAAGACTATGGATTCTTGGAATCCTATGGATGTCGTTGGTGTTAAAAAAAGCAAAGAATCTTCTATCAAAAAATTAATTGAATCGACTGTTTTGAAAGGTGGTGATCCACAAGCTAATAAAGAAGTGTTGAATGGGATAATGATAGAATCTATAAAAAATAAAGAGTTGATGCCAGTATCATTAAAATTTATTGATAATAGAAAGAAAGAGAAACCTGGATTAGAACTAAGTAAAGACCTTAAAGGAAGAAATGCAAAACTGAAAGCAATAAATCATTTCGTATATAGAAATTTTTCTTGTGATTTGGAGTGGAGTACTGCTAAGAACGAATGGAAAAATTCTAATGAGATATCGTGGGATATGGTAGAGAAAAAGAAAGGAAAAGAAATTCATATTCAAGGAAGACTCTTTCATGGTAAAGAACCAAGAGAATTACCACAAACTGATGCTAAACAAAAGGGTGCTGGAGCATTATATGGTAAAGCTGCTATCAATGAAATGAAAAATTTTCTTACAAAGAATGGGTTAACTTCACCAGAAAGTCCTTCCAAGCACCCACAAATACCAACACCTGGCAATAAGTGGACTGATTCGCAAAAATCATATTGGATCAATATATACAATCAATTGAAATCAGCTAAGATAGATGGACAACCAATACATATGGGAACTCCTGGTTCTTATGGTGAATCTATGAATGATAAAGTTGTAGGATTTGATGCAGCATTAGAGTCTGCATGTGAGGCAGATGAACAAGGATTAAGAACACCTGGCACTGGTAGGTCTAGTAATAGATCTAGTGGTGGGAGACTATGTGCTAAGTTGTGGGGTATGGAATGGTTGTATAGATATTATCAACTTTCTAAGAAAAACAAATTTGATGCGTTTGCACATCAATTATTATATGCTGCTAAAAAAGAACTTCCTGGTATGGGTCCGTTCATTAAAGTGTATGGTAGATAAATATAGTATATAAATATTAGTTATGAAGACACTTCTAAACTTTTTAACTGAAGCAAGACAATCTAACGCTGTCGTTAAGGCCAAGAGAATGGGTCTTAAAACAGACGGTCATGGAGGATGGTATAATGCTCAAGGAGAATTTGTAGCAAAGACAGAGAAGGGAGAATTAAAGTTTTATAATAAAGGACAGAAGGCTGGAGAGAAAGATACACCTAAAACTGCTAGACCTGAAGGTCCAGTTCAGCAAATGGCAACTGCTCGTGCCGATGATGAGTTAGCAGGAGCACCAAAACAGCAAGCACCAACAGCTTCTACAGGTACAAAAGAACAACCACTTACTGTTGCATTTGGTAGATTCAATCCACCAACAACAGGTCACCAAAAGCTTTTCAGTGCTGCTAAGAACATATCTGCTGGTGGAGATTTTAGAATATATCCTTCTAGAACAGTAGATCCAAAGAAAAATCCACTAGATCCTACTACTAAAATCAGGTATATGAAGCAAATGTTCCCTGATTATGAGGATAATATAGTAGATAATGAAGATATGAGGAGCATTTTTAATGTTCTTACTGCTGCTGATGAGGATGGATTCAAAGAAATCACTATTGTTGTGGGTTCTGATAGACTTGGTGAGTTTAAAAGTCTTGCAAACAAATATAATGGACAACTTTACAACTTTGATCAAATAAATGTTCTTTCTGCTGGTGAAAGAGACAGTGATTCTGATAATGTAGAAGGAATGTCTGCATCAAAGTTAAGAAAAGCAGCAGCAGAGGATGATTATGAAGCATTCAAGAGAGGAATTCCTAAGACTTTGGGTGAAAAAGAGAAGAAAAATCTATATAATGCTCTCCAAAAGAGTATGAAAACAGATAGTAAAGATAAAGAGCAGAAAGAATCTGTTGATATGTGGGAAATTGCACCAATTTTTGATCCAAAAACTCTTCGTGAGAAGTATGTTAAGAAACAAATTTTTAACATTGGAGATCTTGTAGAAAGTCTACACACTGGATTGATTGGTCGTGTAATGCGTAGAGGTGCTAATCATTTAATCTGTTTAACCAAAGAAGGTTTGATGTTTAAGTCGTGGGTAAAGGATATTAAGGAGTATACTGAGGTGAAAATGAATAGAATGATGAGAACTAAGACTAATCCCAACACTTTAGTAGGCACAAAAGGGTATTTAAAGTACGCAGAGAAGATGACACCTGGAAGTTCTTACGGAAGACAATTTATAAATAAGTATAAGAAAAAGAACAGCTAAGGGATTACTATGTCAATGCGTCAGGTCAATGATCTTTCCAAATTATATGTGGAAGCGGTCTACGGTGGGGTAAAAAAGAAAGAAGAACCCAAAGACAATCGTTTAGTAGTAACTAATGCTGATAAAAAGGCAAATACTCCAGCATATCAGAAGTTTAAAGCAGGTAGTAAAGCATATAAAGCTGCTGATCACATGAAAGAAGGGCATAGTGTAGATACAAAAGGAAAGAAAAATTGTGGTTGTGGACAAGATCCTTGTGTAACCTATGGAAAACAGGTGAAGGAGGAGAAGAAAGCAGCAAAAGATTATGATGGAGATGGTAAGATAGAATCAGGTAAGGATGAATACTTTGGTTCTAAAGATAAAGCCATTAAAAAGGCAATGGGTAAAAAGGTTAAACAAGAAGGATATTCTAACTGGAGAGATGAGTTAGTAGAAGATAATCTAATAGAAGTTATTGATAGTAACGAAGAAGATGAGAATTATGGTGCAAAAAAGAAGATTGATGTCAAGAAAGGCATCAAAAATAAGGTAAATATTAACCCAAATCTTCCTGAAGCAGTTCAGGAAATGGGTGCAGAACTCATTGAAGTTAAAGTAGAGAAGAAAAAAGGGAAAGCTGAGTTCTCATCAAAGGCAAAGGGACATGACTGTGCATCTAAAGTGAAGCATGAGTCATATGGTGTAGGTGACTGTATCAAAGAGCAACATGATCTTGATGAGAATGGAAACGTTACTCATTACGATGTGAAATTCTCTAACCGCATAGTTAGAAATGTTCCTGCTTCTTCTTTAGAAGTTCTTGAGGGTATGTATCATGAACATGCAATAAGGGAAGGTGTATATGAGAAGCAGAAGACTACGGAAGTTATGGGTGCTTTGAAGAAGAGAGACTTAAAGCAAGATGTTAAGAAGAAGATTGCTGCTGACATAGTTAAGAAGAAGGGTGACACTAGTAAGTCTGATGACAGATATGCTTATGAGGGTTATCAGAGAAATCCAGAAAAAGGTGAAGAAGAAGAAATCAAGAAAAAGAGAGAGCAAAAAGGTGGGTATGATGCAAAAAGAGCAGCAAGAATGGCAAGTCCAGATAGGGGAATAAACTCTCCTGCATTTAAGGAGTTCATGAGATCGAGAGGAATGTAAAGATGAGAACATTTAAAGAGTTAAGAGAGAAGGTCAGTGCCTTCGACTTTGTAAAATCTAAGATCGAAAAAGAAGTTGGAAAGAGTGGGTATGTAAGTAAAGACAATCCACGTAAACCACAAAGTGATGCTGAGAAAGCAAAGGTTCGTGCTCATCAAGCAAAAATCGATAAAGAGAATGCAGCAGCAAGAGCAAAAGACCCATCACAGGGTCGTTATCCAAAGGGTTAGTAATGCCTTTACCTGAAATACCATATGACGAATGGTTTCATAAACCTCATCCCCACGATACTATGCCTATAGCAACTAATGATCCAATTGAATATGATCCTCCATGTTCAGTAGAACCACAGGATGATGAGGAGACAATGCATGAGAAAGCATATAAGATTGCAACTTCCAAATACAATCCATTTTCTATAGGAGGCTCGGAGAGTATCCATGACTTTGAATGAAGGATCACTACATAAGTGGTTTTCTAAATCTAAATCTAAAGACGGCAAGAAAGGTTGGGTCAATGTAGTCACAGGTGGAACTTGTGCTAGTGATAAACCTGGTGAGGGTACACCTAAATGTGTATCATCATCTAAACGTGCCAGCATGACAAAGGCAGAAAGACTATCTGCTCAACGTAGAAAGAAAGCAGCAGATCCTAATCAACAATCCAAGTCGGGTGCTGCAAAACCTACATATGTTAGGACTGATTCAAAGAAGAAGATGAAGGAATCGAAGGATGTTACTGCTGTTGCAAAAGAATTAGATAAGGCAAGTAAAATGCATAAGGGACAAGCAGAAAAATTAAGAAAACATGCTGATTCTATGAAGAAACCATCTAAGATTGATGAAAAGTGTTGGGTTGGTTACACTCAAAAAGGAATGAAGAAGAAAGGAAAGAAAATGGTTCCTAATTGCGTACCAGTTAATGAAGTCGCACCTCCTACAGATAAACATGAAAGGATGGTGAAGCACATCAAAAAGAATTATAAAAAGGATGGAAAGCTAACTAAGGATGAAAAGTCTATTGCATATGCTACTGCATGGAAGAATTATAATAAAGAAGATTGGAAACCAGAAATAGAACATAGTAAACTGGGTGATGCTAAGAAGAAGAAAGATAAGGAAAGAGAATCAAAATTACCACCACATCTACAAGGAGATGCTCTTGGTAAGATGAAGAAAGCATTTGCCACTGAAGAGGATAAGAAAGGTAAGGGTAGTGGTAAGAAAGATGCTTGCTATCATAAGGTAAAAGCAAGTGCAAAGGTTTGGCCTTCTGCATATGCATCTGGTAGATTAGTCCAGTGCCGTAAGAAAGGTGCTGCTAACTACGGTAATAAGTCTGAAGAGGTTCAAGTTGAAGGTGCAGCATGGACAAAGAAATCAGGTAAAAACAAATCTGGAGGACTCAATGAAAAAGGAAGAAAATCCTACGAGAGAGAGAATCCAGGCAGTGACCTTAAAGCTCCTTCAAAGAAAGTTGGGAACCCTCGTAGAAAGAGCTTTTGTGCGAGAATGAAAGGTATGAAAAAGAAACTTACTAGTGCGAAGACTGCTAGAGATCCAGATAGTCGTATTAATAAGTCTCTTAGAGCATGGAATTGTGGTTACGAACCGCAAGGTCAGATGATTGAATCAACCAAACATGGAGTTGATGGTGAAAAATATTTAAAATTACCAAAGAAATATGAGAAACTTGCAAAAGATAAAAGTGATTATAGATCTGCGTTAGGTAAAGCTAAAGACGCAGTTACGGATAAGTTAGGTAAAACCAATACTGATAGGGATGGTGTGAAGGATAGTTCAAAAAAACTTTTTACAATGCAAAATGGTTATGAACCGCAAGGTGATATAATTGAGGGTATTAACTTCGCAGCATTTAGAAAGAAGTCTGCTGATGTCAAAAAGAAACCTGAAAAAGCAATGGATGCTGGTGCAAAAGCAAGAAGATCCATGCAAAGAAGAGAATATGCTAAAACTGTTTCAGGTTCAACTGATAGAGTTCCCAAAGACTTAGAGGATTAAAACTTAATATCGCAGTCAAATAAAAATCGTATAAATAAATTAGTTTTGCGAAAAATTAATGACTGCGCTTATTGATCCTAAGAAATATACGAAGACTATTGACCTTTTGAGGTCATTTTTTTTGTCTAAAGGTTTTCTAGAAGTCCATACTCAGAATCGTTTAAGTATTCTTGCTGCATGTGAAGATCCAGAAACAGTAGCAACATACGAATATGAGGGTGAGGTATGGCCATTGCCCCAAACAGGACAAATGTGGTTGGAATATGAACTACTTAAAAACCCTGAAGTACCAGGTTTCTTCTGTCTATCAACATCTTATAGGGCAGAACGTGAGTGGGTTAGAAAAGATCCCATTAATAAGGGTAGACATGAAGTTATCTTCCCAATGTTTGAGTTTGAGATGCAAGGTGGTATAGAAGAACTGAAAGAAATGGAATTTGAATTATGTGAGCACTTAGGAATACCATTTTCTAGAGGAAAGGCTAAGACATATGCTGAATGGTGTAAACATTTTGATGAATTAGAACTTGATAATACTAAAGAAGCAACTATTTGGGATGGTATGATTACCGATTTTCCTGAGTTCACATCACCTTTCTGGAATATGGCAAGGAATGAAGGTGATACTTGGATTGGTACTAATAGCATTCCTGCGAAACCACATAAAACAAGTAAAAAGATTGATGTTATCTTGGATCAAATTGAAACTATAGGTAGTGCTGAAAGATCATGTGATAAGGATCAGATGCGTGAGACATTCTACACTATTTCTAATGGTGAGTATGCTGAATTACTCTTTAAACTATTTGGTAAGGAAAGAGTTGAGAAGGAACTAGAAGAGTTTCTTGAGTTTGATTTCTTCCCTCGTAGTGGTGGTGGAATTGGTGTACAAAGATTGATGAAAGCTTTAGACAAAAAAGGAATCCTAGATTAGGATTCCTATATAACATAGTTGAAAAAAAATTAATGACTGACTTGGGACTTGATGCCTCTCAGGAGACAAGAATCACTGTGATGCAGTTGAAAATAGAAAGATTGGAAGAAAAGCAAGATGAATTGCGTGAAAGGTTGAAGGTTGTAGAGAAATGGGTGATCGGAGCAGCTGCAGTATTGGCAGCAGGTACTACGGTCATAGGATTTGCAACTAACATATCTAAGGCATATCTCTAAGATATTAGGGTTATAAATATTCATTAGCACAGAAATTTCATTACGAGAGAAACGACATGGCACTCTGGGGTAATAACGATAATATTAATTCCACAGGTTTGGTGTGGTTGAATTATACGACTGGCGTTGTAACAGCAACAGGATCTAGTTTTGGATCTACAGGTGGTGGTGGTCACATCCAAGAGGGTGACGTAATCAGATTCGGAACAAGAAATATAGATGGTGAGAATGGGACTTTCTTCGGAGATGCTGTTGTTAAGTCTATTCAAAGCACAACACAGTTGACTATTGCTTCTACTGCAGGTTTATCTGGAGCAGCAATTGCTGGAACTGACTTCTATGCATCTCAGTTACCTAAGTATACTATTGGAGATCCACACTATAAAACTGCTGGTGGTAGTTATGATAGTTTTGTCTATGGTTTAAGTACCAGTCAGTACAATCCAACAACCAATGTAAATAAAGCATATACCACTAGTGGTGAAGGTTGGGTCGGTGTTACTACATACATTGATACAGGTGGAAACTTAAGAGTTAAGAGTGAGACTTTGGTAGCAATGTCTGGTATCTCTACAGGAACAACATATAGTATCCTCTATCCATCAGAGCAATAATTACATGATCTAATATGATATTTACTGAATTGACGGAGGATAACTTCCTCCTTTTTGCTATTAAGAATTATGAAAATCCTCAAGCTGTGACTAAAGAGGATTTTGATAAAGATCTTAATCATTTCAAATACATCAAAAGACTGTTGAAAAGGTATAAGAATACAGGTGAATTAAAAACTCACCTTCTTCTTAATCACTTCATTGTTCTATATAATATATTTGGTGACGCAGCAACTCCAATGCTGTTCTATAAAATAGAAGAAGATCTATGGTCAGTGATGAAAACATTCGTCATTTTCTTAAATAGACTTCCAGAAACACCAAAATGTTTTATGCATGATGTTCCAGTTGATCTGGATTGTCTAATTGAGATTAAAAAAGATTGTACCCAAGATGAATCCAACTGATAAAATAATTAATATTATCAGAGACCTCAAAGAAGAGGGGATGGTTGCTAATGCACCAGGAACTCAAGGTGGGTATGGTGGATCTTCAGATGCTGAAGGACCAACAGCAGGCTTTGATCCAGTTATGAATAATAAGAAAAGAGGTATAAAGAGAAACGGTAAGCAATATTTGAAGTTACCATCAGGTCAAAGAAAAAGATGGAAGAATGGATATACTGGTATTGCAACATCTAGATAATCTATTTTGTACATAATGATACATTAGAATAAATATTAGATGGTAGTATATACTTAACATGAGACAGCAAGAAGCTATATTAGAACGACTGGAGAGAGTCATTGAAACTCTTCAGGAGAACAACCAGAAGATGGGGCAGATGCTTGCTGTCCATGATGAAAAATTAGACAAACAGGATAGGATTGATGCAGTATTATTTGAGAAAGTGGAATCGCTTCATAGAGAAGTCAACCGTCAGAGTTCGGAGATTAAAGCAGGATGTGAGAGGGATATTCGCAAGGTAGATGATAGACTTAGATTAATGGAGAAGAAGATGTGGTCAATATTTGGTGGACTTGCTATTATATCTTTCATTGTATCACCAGTAGGACAAAGAATTGTTGGTAGTGCATTGACACCTGACTCTCAAGCATCTATAATAGAACGGACGTAATAAACCTTTGTAATGGATTTGGTTGATTCCAAATATATTGAATTGGTTTCTTCAAGATTACCGAAATTTAAGAGGGTTAAACCAAACCTTTATAATTTTCGGTGTCCAATTTGTGGAGATTCTCAAAAACATAAGAACAAAGCTAGGGGATATGTTTATTCTATAAAATCAAACACTAATTTTAAGTGCCATAATTGTGGTGCTTCTATGTCTTTGAATAATTTTTTAAAGACATTAGATCCAGTTATCCATAAGCAGTATGCTATGGAGAAATTTAAAGATGGACACACAGGAAGAAATTTTGTAGCAGATGAACCTACCTTCACGTTTGAAGAACCTAAATTTAAGGCAAAACTCAGCCTTCCTCTATGCTCTGAGGTACAACGTGGGAGAGAATATCTCGAAGCACGTAGACTCGATCCCAAAAAATTTTACTGGGCGGAAGACTTTACAGGGTTTGTCAACTCGATTAAACCAACGTTTGGATCGAATGTTCCGAAAGAGCCTAGAATCATAATCCCCCTTTATTATAAAAAGCACTTAATTGGGGTACAGGGTAGAAGTGTAAATCCGAGCCCTGTTAAATATATTACCACCATGTTTGATGATGACGCACCAAAAATCTACGGACTGGATAGCATCCGAGGAGGAGCTCCAGTCTTCGTTACAGAAGGTCCATTCGACTCAACGTTCCTTCGCAATAGCATTGCTATGTGCGGTGCAGACGGTGATGTTGGGAACTGGGGTGTTAGCACTCCTGTTTGGGTTTATGATAACGAGCCGAGGAATAAGGAAATTACAACAAGAATCTCCAACACCATCTCCAGAGGTGACTCCATTGTTATCTGGCCCTCAAATATAAAAGAAAAGGATATCAATGATATGGTTCTAGCTGGTCATGATGTCCAGTCTATAGTAGAATCAAATGTATATTCAGGATTAGAAGCAAACCTTAAATTTAACACTTGGAAAAGAATATGAGTAACGGCATCAATGTTAAAAAACGTAATGGACGCGGGACAGAATCCCTAGATCTTGATAAAATGCATAAGATGGTTGATGAGGCATGTGAAGGACTTGCAGGAGTTTCTGCAAGCCAAGTTGAAATACAATCGGGGATTCAGTTCTATGATGGTATTACAACTGCTGAGATACAAGATATCCTTATCAAGTCTGCTAGTGATCTAATAACATTAGAGAATCCTAATTACCAGTATGTTGCAGCAAGACTCTTATTATTTTCTATAAGAAAGAGTCTTTATGGAAAAAGAAATGATATTCCTAATTTGGAAGATCATATTATCAATTGTGTAGGCAAGGAGGTCTATGATGCTGACATTTATTCAAAGTATTCCAAAGAGGATATCGAGAAAGCAAATGGATACATTGATCATAAGCGAGATTTTCTTTTTACATATGCTGGTTTACGTCAGGTCGTAGATAAATATCTTGTACAAGATCGAAGTACTGGTAAGGTGTACGAAACACCTCAGTTCATGTACATGATGATCGCATTAACCATATTTTCAAATTACCCTAAAGAAACGAGGCTCGATTATGTCCGAAGATACTACAACGCAATCAGTAGACACCGAATCAACATCCCAACGCCAATCATGGCAGGAGTACGAACACCCATTCGTCAATTTGCATCTTGTGTTTTGGTTGATATTGATGACACCCTCGATAGTATCTTTAGCAGTGATATGGCTATTGGCAAATATGTCGCACAGAGGGCTGGTATCGGTATTAACGCAGGTAGAATCAGGGGAATCAATTCTAAAATCAGGGGTGGAGAAGTTCAGCACACAGGTGTGGTCCCCTTCCTTAAAAAATTTGAGTCAACTGTCAGATGCTGTACGCAAAACGGTATCAGAGGAGGATCAGCTACTGTCCACTTTCCTATCTGGCATCAGGAAATCCAAGACATCCTCGTCCTCAAAAACAACAAAGGAACAGAAGACAACAGAGTCAGAAAACTCGACTACAGCATCCAGTTAAGTGAACTCTTTTATCAAAGGTTTATCGACAATAAGGAAATCACGCTTTTTTCTCCCCATAATGTTCCTAACCTTTATGAGAGTTTTGGGACCGATAAGTTTGATGACTTATATTGCAGTTACGAAGCAGATGAATCCATCCCCAGAACCACAGTCTCTGCCCAAGAACTCATCCTTGACCTACTAAAAGAGAGAGCAGAGACAGGTCGTTTATATATCATGAATATCGACCATTGCAACTCACATTCTTCTTTTAAAGATAGAGTCTCTATGAGTAATCTATGTCAAGAGATTACTTTACCAACATATCCTATTAGTCATATTGATGATCATCTAGGAGAGATTGCACTTTGTATTCTTAGTGCAGTCAATGTTGGTAAGATTAGATCTGATGAAGAGTTGGAGGACTTATGTGATCTTGCAGTGCGTGGATTGGAAGAACTGATAGACTATCAACAGTACCCTGTAAAGGCAGCAGAGATTGCTACAAAGGCACGTAGATCCCTTGGGGTAGGTTTTATAGGTCTTGCACATTATTTGGCAAAACTTGGATATAAGTATGACTCACAGGAGGCATGGGATGCAGTTCATGGACTTTCTGAATCATTCCAGTATTACCTTCTAAAGGCATCAAATAAGATCGCAGAGGAGAAAGGATGGTGTGAAAACTTTGGACGTACTAAGTATGCTGATGGAATTTTACCTATCGATACATATAAGAAAGACGTAGACGAGATTTGTTCTCAACCATTACAACATGACTGGGAATCTCTTAGAGCATCTATCTTGGAGCATGGGTTACGGCACTCAACATTGTCGGCACAAATGCCATCGGAGAGCAGTTCCGTTGTGTGCAATGCCACAAACGGAATCGAACCACCTAGAGATTACTTGTCCATTAAGAAATCAAAGAAAGGACCACTTAAGCAGGTTGTTCCGTCTTATGGGACTCTAAAGAATAACTATACTCTTCTATGGGATATGGAAGGTAATAAAGGATATATTAATGTTGTCTCTGTTATGCAAAAATTCTTTGACCAAGCTATCAGTGGTAACTGGAGTTATAATCCAGAACAATATGATGGGTCTGAAGTGCCAACAAGCATCATGGCAAATGATCTTTTAACTACATATAAGTACGGTTGGAAAACATCATACTATCAAAACACTCATGATATGAAAACTGATGAGGTTGGTGATGATAACCAATCTAAATTGGATTCATTGATTGACGAAATCACCAGTTCAAATGACGAGGAGGAATGTGAGTCCTGTGCAATCTGATTTACAAGGAATGACTGTCTTCAATACTGAAGAGGTTGATACCAAGAAGCAACCAATGTTCTTTGGTAAACCATTGGGTGTTCAAAGATATGATAACTTCAAGTACCCTTCATTTGAGAATTTAACAAAGCAACAGTTAGGGTATTTTTGGAGACCAGAAGAGGTATCTTTACAGAAAGATCGTGGAGACTATCAAACGTTACGTCCAGAACAAAAGCACATCTATACGAGCAACCTTAAGTACCAGATCATGTTGGATTCGGTACAAGGTCGTGCTCCTGGTATGGCTTTCCTTCCATACTGTTCATTACCTGAACTTGAAGCATGTATGGAAGTGTGGTCATTTATGGAAATGATCCATAGTAGATCTTATACATATGTTATTAAAAATGTTTATGCAGATCCATCAGAGGTCTTTGATACTATAATTAAAGAACCACGTATTCTAGAACGTGCTGCTAGTGTTACTGAGTCTTATGATGACTTTATTAATGAAGCACAACAGTGGGGTCAGAGTACCTTGTGGAGAGATATGGATAAGTCTCTGGACACATCCTTACCTGTTCTAGAAATGAAAGAGGTGAAACGTAAACTCTATCGGGCAGTAGCAAATGTTAATATTCTTGAAGGAATTCGTTTCTATGTTAGTTTTGCTTGTTCTTTTGCTTTCGGCGAGCTCAAGCTTATGGAAGGAAGTGCCAAAATTATTTCCCTCATTGCAAGAGATGAAAACCAACACCTTGCAATCACCCAAAACATACTAAACAACTGGAGAAAGGGTGACGATGCTGAAATGTCTCAGATTATTAAAGAGGAAGAGGACTGGACATATCAAATGTTTGACAAGTGTGTCAATGAAGAAAAGAAATGGGCAGAGTATCTATTCAAAGATGGATCTATGATTGGTCTGAATGATAAACTTCTATATCAGTATGTTGAATGGGTTGCTAATCGTAGACTTAGATCCATAGGACTCAGACCTCAGTATGATATCCCTCAAAAGAATAATCCATTACCTTGGACAGAGCATTGGATTAGTTCTAAGGGTCTACAGGTAGCACCACAAGAGACTGAAGTTGAGTCATATGTTGTTGGTGGAATCAAACAAGATGTTAAAAAGGACACATTTAGTGGGTTTAAATTATAGTCTGTATAATAAATAACATCAGCTTATATATTCTACATGGCTTATTCGATAACATTAAGATCTCCTGATGGTGAGGAGACTACATTTGATTGTGCAGAAGATGAAAATATTTTAGATGCATTGGAAGATGCAGAATTAGATCATCCATCATCTTGTCGTGCAGGTGCATGTTCTGCATGTTGTATGAAACTAGTAGAGGGTGAAGTAGAACAAGAGGAACAGACATTTCTTGACGATGAGCAATTAGAAGATGGTTTTGTTCTTACTTGTGTAGCAATGCCAAAATCCGATTGTATTCTTCTTACAGAACAAGAAGATAATTTATGATATTTCCAAGAAAATATGCAAGTTGTCCTTGGCCTGATTCGAGGTATAGAGAGTATATGAACGGAAGACTTAAAAAAATAGACATGAAAGCTAGACTCATGGGTATCAAGAAAGGTATCGATGAGAAGGTGTGGTATCCTGAATGGGATGATAAAGAAAGGTGGGCAGCCCAGAGAGCACTAAATAATGCACTGGATGTTCTTGATGAGTATGACTATTAGGTATGAAAATCCTTGGAGATATAATGAAAAAGTATTTGAATCAACCGATATAGGAGACTATTATGGGTTTGTATATCACATCATAAATAATACTAACGGAAGACAATACATTGGACGTAAGTACTTTTGGAAGTTTAGAACTCCAAAGGGAAAGAAAAGAAAAGTAAAGTCTGAATCTGATTGGAAGAAGTATTATGGGTCTTGTCCTGAGCTTAAAGAAGAGATTGGAAAGGTGGGCAGAGAAAATTTTAGTAGAATTATCCTATCTCTACATCATACAAAAGGAAAAACAAACTTCGAGGAAACCAGGCAACTATTTGCACACAACGTCCTCACGGAATCGCTTGACGATGGCACACCGAGATACTATAATAGCAACATCCTCTCAAGATATTTCAGGAAAGACTATTATGCCATCTAAAACTACTGAAGATATCGTTGCTCATGTTAGCAGATGGGCTACTGATAAAATAGAAAATGCAACAATGGTTGGTGATAAAATGGCAATCTATGCAGAGTTTGAAGATTGGATAGAGTTAGAGGATGAAGATAATGTTGATGTATTATCTCTTGACCTAGAGAACTAATTTCTATATAATAGACACAAAAGAACAATTATGAGTTGGGGATTAATGAAAATCTTTCTAGACACTGCTGAAACAGATGTCGTTCGCAAACATTTTAAGACTGGAATTATTGATGGTCTAACAACTAACCCAACTCTTATTCGTAAGAGTGGTAGAAAGCATGAAGATGTTTACCAAGAGTTTAAAGATATTGGTTTGACTGATATTAGTATGGAAGTCATTGGTAATACAGAGAATATGATCTCTGAAGGTAAGAGACTTCATAAGAAGTTTGGTAAGGTTGCAACTATTAAAGTCCCATGCACGTATGAAGGACTGCTAGCTTGTAGAGAGTTGGCAAACAACAATATCAAAGTAAATGTTACATTGATATTTTCTGTAGCACAGGCACTGCTTGCATCAAAGGCAGGTGCTGCATATGTATCACCATTTGTTGGTAGAGTGGATGATAATTCATTTGGTGGTTTGTGCTTAGTGAAAGATATAGCAGATGTATATAGTAAGCATATACTCACCACTCAAGTATTAGCAGCATCTCTTAGAAATGTAAGGGACGCAGCAAAAGCATTTCAATATGGTGCTAATATAGTTACCATGCCACCAAAAGTTTTTGAAGGTATGTATAACCATATTCTAACTGATGCTGGTCTAAAGCAGTTTGATATAGACTATGCGGAGAGTATAGCAGATTAGAGTTTTAACTGGGGGTAAAGATGATTGTAAGATGTTTGAAGTGTGGGGTAGAAGTAAAGAGTCCACATAGTTGTGGATGTCCTAACATGGTAACTGTTACTGGTGATACGTTCACTGCAGTTGACTTAAATAGTGTTGTAGTAGTAAATAAAAAAACGGAACCAGAAGGATTTACATCACAAGATCTACAATGGCAAGAACAGCGACGAAAACGAAAAGTACGCAAATTAAACTTCGAGGTTCGATGACCGAAGACAAAATCAAACAAATCTGTTACACCAAAGAAGAAGTAGACTCTATGATTGAGTTTGCTGTAGAAGAGGCACGTAGAATCGATGAAGCTTCTATGGCAAAGCATAATAGGGAAGCAACTGTTATCAGTATGATTCTTGGATTTACATGTCTTGCATTATTCCTTGATGGATTACTTCGTATACTTGGTGTGATTCCTCCTTTCATGCATCTTGATGTAAATGTTATTGATCGGATTAAAGAACAAGTGGAGACTGATGTTATAGAAAAGATAAAGCAAGTGCCAATACAAAGGATACTCAGAAGATGATTGACATTTCACTTGATTCACTAAGGGTTCTTCTTATAATGATTTTGGGTGTGATATGGTTTGCTTTGGTAATAGATCTTACAATAAATGACAAAGCTTGACTTCTTTTCTAGATAGTACTATACTGACCTTGTAAACATACAAGAGCAATGACGCTTACTTCAAAGTTCAAGAAAGATCTACAGACGCTTCGGTCTGCTGCAAACAAAGAAATTTATCTTGATGTAAAGAACCCGAAGTTATATAAAAAAGTTAAAAAATATTACGAAAGAGAAGAACTGATACAATTTACAGGTGACGCACTGGAGGATTATGATATACTAATGGATGTAATTCTTGAAGACCTACAATCGGTTGAAGTAAAATGACAACAGTTCTCCTTGAAAGATTCCCTTATCGTTATGTTGAGAACGGTACTCTAGAAAACGGTAAACCAGATTTCCGTATTCAGAAACAAGATCGTTATACTAGAAGGTATAAGGATATGTATCTCTGTGACAATGGAATGCAGTTGAGTCAAGCTATGGAAGACTTTGAGTATACGAAGTGGCTTGACCCTGATGGTGTTCCTTGCTATGTTAAAGATGAAGCAGAAGCACCAGATACAGATGAAGGAGGAAGGTATAGAATATGAGATTTAAAGCACTTGTACATGTGAGGTTGAGAGGATCTGTATCTGATGCTGCTGGTAATGCAGTGATGAAAAATACACATTTAGTTGCACCTAATCTTAAACCTCATTTGTTGAGGATTGGTAAAGCAATAGACTTTTGGTTTGATGCAGAGAGTGAAGAGATAGCAAGAGAAGAGATGGATCTTCTGTCTGATAGGATGCTTGCTAATACAGTCATAGAAGATTGGGAGTATACTTTAGAAGAAACCGAAGAGACTGGTATAGGAAACATATCAAATGACAATGCTGGTACATCTAAGCATCACTTGTTTGAATGATAAATAACTGAAGAGTTTAGTAAAATTATCATGGCTAAAGGAAAAGCATCAGTCTCCTCAAGTGGAGCATCTATGTCAAAGTATGATGTTGAAGTGGAAGCTAGATTGAAAGCATTAGAAGCAGAAGCGCATCCAAAGTGTGATCATGACACTGATGGTGGTGATGGAGATCTAGCATTAAGAGTTAAGATTATAGAAGAAGTTCTTAGAAGAGTGCCAGAAGTTAACTTCACTCAACTATCTAATCAATTAAGAAGAGAGTTGACACAAGGTTGACATAACTTTGTTTTTTCTGTATTATATCTAAAGAGAACTGTTCATCATGCAACATAAGAAGAAAGCACTTGTACTAGGTGCAGGTGGTTTTATTGGCAGCCATATGGTCAAAAGACTGAAGAAGGATGGATATTGGGTAAGAGGAGTAGACTTAAAATATCCTGAGTATTCTGAAACAGAAGCAGATGAGTTCATTCGAGGTGACTTGCGTGAACCATCTTTTGTGCGTAAGTGCTTAGAATATAAAGGTACTGGTGGGAAGTTCTATGAAGAAATCCCTTACAAGTATATTGGAACCTTTGATGAGATCTACCAGTTTGCTGCTGACATGGGTGGTGCAGGATTTGTATTCACTGGTGAGAATGATGCTGAGATCATGCAGAACTCAGTCACTATCAACCTTAATGTATTAGAACAACAAAGATTATTGAATAGGGAGAAAGGAAGAAGCACTACTAAGATATTCTACTCTGGTTCTGCTTGCATGTATCCAGAACATAATCAACTAGATAAAGACAATCCAGATTGTCGTGAGGATTCAGCATACCCTGCAGCACCAGATTCAGAATATGGATGGGAGAAACTTTTTTCAGAAAGATTGTACTTGGCTTACAACCGCAATCATGGCATTCCTGTTAGGATTGCCCGCTATCACAACATATATGGTCCCGAAGGAACTTGGGATGGAGGAAGAGAGAAAGCACCAGCTGCAATATGCCGTAAAGTCGTTGCAGTCCCGCCGTCAGGTGGATCTATCGAGGTGTGGGGAGATGGCTTACAGACTCGTTCCTTCTTGTACATTGATGAATGCATTGAGGCAACAAGAAGATTAATGGATTCAGACTTCATGGGACCAGTTAACATTGGTTCAGAAGAAATGGTATCTATTAATGAGTTAGTAGATACTGCTGCTAAAGCTGCTGGTAAGGTAGTAAGAAAGGTCTATAATCTTAAAGCACCTACAGGTGTTCGTGGACGTAACTCAAACAATGATCTTATTCGTGAGAAGTTGGATTGGGATTATACTATGACACTACAGGAAGGTATACAAAAAACATACGATTGGATTTTGAGTCAACATGACTATAAGTTTTAATATGATAGGCCATCATGGCCGACTTGCTAATCAGATGTTCCAATATGCTACACTTAAAGCAATTGCTTTAAAGCATGGATATTCTTATACACTACCTCCAAGTGAGTTTAATGATCCTTATCACGATCATCAACTCTTGGAGGCTTTTGAATTGTCATCTCTTCCTAGAGAAAATATAAGAATCAATGAAACTGGAAAGAGACTTGATGAAGGTCATTTTCATTTCAATTCAGGACTGTATAAAAACTGTCCTGATGATGTAGATATCTTTGGTTATTTTCAGACTGAAAAGTATTTCAAAGAATTTAAGAAAGAAGTTAAACGTGATTTTACTTTTAAAGAATCTATATTAACTCCAGCAAAAGGATATAGAGAGCAAGTAGATAGTAATGAAGTTATATCACTTCACATCCGTAGAGGTGATTATGTTAAGCAACCTTGGCATCCATGTCAAAGTCTAGAGTATTATGCACAAGCTCTTAGTCAATTACCAACTGATATACCAGTCATTATATTTTCTGATGATCCTCAATGGGTCTTAGAACAAAACTTGTTTGAACCAGATAGATTTTATGTATCTCAAGGTAATAGTAATGTATTTGATATGTGTCTGATGACATTATGTCAATATCATATCATTGCTAACAGTTCATTCAGTTGGTGGGGTGCATGGTTATCTGACAGTGAGAAAGTTATAGCACCAAAGGAGTGGTTTGGACCACCATTAAGTGAACAGAATGACACTAAAGATCTAATACCAAAGGAGTGGATAAAACTATGATTGATCTTAGTAATGTAACCTTTATTATTCCTCTTAGAGTAGACACTGGAGATAGACTTAGGAATGTGGTTCTATCTACAGCATTCTTATTGAATAAGTTTGATACTAATGTCATCATTAAGGAAGTAGATAGTGAGAGAAGGTTTGAAACATACTGCTTACCTATTATTAAGAGAATAGCAGACACAACTAACCTTAGACATATATTTGAGTTGGAGACACGGACAGACGATGCTTTCCATAGGACAAAGATATTAAATGATATGGTCATGGAGTCTACTACAGACATAGTAGTAAACTATGACACAGATATACTTCTTCCTATTAGCAGTTATACTAAAGCAGTTGATATGTTAAAGGGTGACTATGATGTAGTCTATCCTTATAGGTTTGGAAAGCAAGGTGAGAGAAAAGTAAAATTAGATTTCTCAGTTAGAACTCAAGATGATATGGATAACTTTGAGAATTATCCTGAAGTTCAAAGGTTTACATCTTCTTATGATCCTGATTCATTTGACAACTATTTTTACTTTCCTCACCAGCAAGGAGAGGGGTGGGCTGAGTATGGTATGGTTCAATTCTTTAATAGGAAGGTATATATTGATGGGTTCCTAGAGAATGAAGGATTCATAGCATATGCTCCTGAAGATGTAGAAAGACATTACAGATGGAAGACTTTGGGGTATAATATAGGAAGAGTAGATAACTATGCTTATCACTTAGAGCATGAGAGAACACAAAACTCATGGTTTAATAATCCACATATGCAGAGGAATAATGAGTTGTGGGAGCAACTTAAGGTTCTTAATAAAGAACAACTCGTTGAGTATTACAAGCAACAAGATTATGTAAAGGAGAGAATCAAATGAGAAGTTTAGTTACTGGTGGTGCTGGATTCATTGGATCTAATCTAGTGGATCAACTTTTAGAAATAGGTCATGAGGTAACAGTTGTTGATAATGAAGTTTCTGAGGCACATGATCAATTTTATTGGAACCCAAAAGCATATAATGTTAAGTGTGATATTAGAGACTACAGGGCATTAACAAATGCTTTTGCTAGTGGACAGGATTATGTGTTTCATATTGCAGCAGAGGCAAGAATAGGACCAGCAATCAAGAATCCTGTTGAAGCAGTGAGTATCAATACTCTTGGTACTGCTACAGTTCTTCAGTGTGCAAGAGAAGCAGGTGTTAAACGAGTCATGTATTCATCCACATCTGCAGCATATGGTATGAATGAGTGTCCTAATTCAGAGACACAACCAGATGATTGTTTAAATCCTTATTCAGTATCCAAGGTTAGTGGTGAGCATCTATGTAAGATGTATACAGATCTTTATGGTCTTCCTACAGTTATCTTTAGATACTTCAATGTCTATGGTAACCGTCAACCTATTAGGGGTCAGTATTGTCCTGTGATAGGTATATTTTTAAGACAGCAAGCTGCTGGTGAACAACTCACTATTGTTGGTGATGGTGAACAGAGAAGAGACTTTGTTAATGTATTTGATGTTGTCAATGCTAATGTTATGGCAGCAATATCTAATCCTGATCCCGATGTATTTGGTCAGGTGTATAATGTAGGAACAGGAGTCAATCACTCTATCAATCAGATTGCTGATATGATCTCCTTTAATAGCATACATATTCCTGCTCGTGAAGGAGAAGCAAGAGAAACCCTTGCTGATGCTACAAAGATTGAAAAAACCTTTGGGTGGAAACCCAGAGTTAAACTAGAAGACTGGATTGGAGTTAACGTAAAATGACTTGGAACTTAGTTACATTTGCCAACGAGAACTTTTATGATAGACAAAACTATCTTGAAAAGTATGCTGAAGAACTGGGTATGGGTAGTTACGCTTATACCCATGAATGGTTAAAGGATCAAGACTTCTATGAAGAAAATAAGAACATTCTTCAAGATGAGACTGGTCTAGGGTATTTCCTATGGAAAGCTTACATCATTGATCATGCTATTAAGCAGATGGAAGATGGTGATATCCTATTCTATACTGATGTAGGAGATATCTTTACACCTTCTCTAGTTCAATATGTTGAGGATATTATGGATGAGGATCCTTGCCTCTTAATTAAAGGTAATTTTAAGAATAAAGAATGGACACGTAGGGATTGCTTTGTTTATATGGATTGTGATGAGGAGGACTATTGGGAATCACCTCAGTTGGAAGGTGGTATGAGTTTTTGGAGAGTATGTGACAAGTCAAAGGAAATAATAGCAGAGTGGTTAAAGTTTGCGTCAGATAGAAGAATCGTATCTGATGATGAGAATGTTTGTGGTAAGGATAACTTCCCAACATTCAAAGAACATAGATGGGATCAAAGTATTCTTACAAACTTAGCAGTTAAGAATGGTCTATCTGTTGCACCTGAAGACATTAGGAGTTATATTGAATGTAATTATGATTACTGGTATGAAAGGTATGCTAAAGGTGGAGCTCCTATATACAGACCAGTAGATAAATTCTTACAAGAGAAGAAAGATGAATTGATGGGTCTTTACAATGCATAGTATTATTCTTACAGTTCACAATAAAGGGTGGTTGATTGGTGATGTCATTGAACGTATCAAGGAAACCACTGTAGGTGAGTATGAGTTGATAGTGGTGGTTGATGGATGTTCAGATGATAGTGAAGAGGTGGTAAAGAAGAGTGTTGATGGTATGAAAAATTATACCGTGCTATTTGCTGATGATGTCTTTGAGACTAAATCTAATAACATGGGATTGAGGGCAGCAGTAGGAGACAAAGTTATCATCGTTCAAGATGATATGTTGATCAAAGAAGTTGGTTGGAATCTAAGAATGGAAAAACCATTCTTGGCATTTGATGATGTCTTTGCTGTTACTGCTAGGACAGCACATAACTGGGAATGGAATCCTTACAATACTCATGGTGGTATGAAGGAGGATTTAGATACCTGTTGGTGTGATATTTGTAATCATACTGATCATGCTGATAGAAACAATACAACAAGAGATATATTTGCGGTAAGAAATAGTATTAATCGTGGACCTATGATGATAGATCATGAAGATCTAAAGACAATGGGTTACTTTGATGAGGAGTTTGCACCCCAAGATATGGATGATCATGATTTGATGTATCGTATGAGAAAGAAACTAGGAAAAGTATGTGGTTGTTATTGGATTGATTTTGAATCAAGAGATGAGTGGGGTGGCACGAGAGTATCAGGTGAACCAGCACCTTGGTTACTCAAAGCAAATCATAAGAACATGAAATTATTTTACAACAGACACAAAGATATAATTCATTATACTGAACCAGTTATAGATAATAGAACTTTAAAATGACATATCAAGCACTACCACCATTCTTACATGTAAAAGATAGTCCAATCGCAGGACAAGGTTTATTTGCGAAGGATGATATACCAGAAGGTGTTGACTTAGGTATATCTCATGTAGTTGTAGATGATGAGATTATGAGAACACCACTAGGTGGTTTTGTAAATCATAATGATATTCCTAATTGTGATAAATGGCCAGAGAAACAAGACTGGGGTAACATTTATTATATGAAAACGATTAGAAATATTAAAAGGGGTGAAGAGTTGTTCCTTAAGTATACTTTTTATAGTGTGACATGAAAAAGAAATTACCCAATGTAGATATTGTATCAATAAACTGTGTTGATGCGAATGTATCTGCAAGAGCAATCAATTACTCTGCAGAGTTCTTTGAGTTTGGTAAAGCTATACTGATAACACATCAGGATATAGATCCATATGATATGGGTGACTGCCCTATTGAACTGCATCTACTGGACAAATTAGATTGGGATGGTTATAATGATAGGGTATTGAACCTAAAAGAGCATAGTGATAATGATTATGTGATGCTCATTCAAGATGATGGTCATCTTCAGAATCCACATCTATGGGATGATGATTTTCTAAAGTATGATTATATTGGAGCACCTTGGCCGATTGAAGAGAGTTGGATTGATATGCAGTCTGAAAAGTTACGTCCATCTCTTAGGAAGAATTTACCTAAGAATAGAGTGGGTAATGGAGGATTCTGTATGAGGAGTAAAAAGTTTCTTGAATTCAGTTCTCAGTATGATTCATGTGAGGGTTGGGGTGAAGATATTTTCTTGTGTAATATTAAGTATGAAGAAGCAATAGCATATGGTATTAAGTTTGCACCATTTGACTTAGCTTTGAAGTTCTCTTATGAGAATCCATTGACTGAGTTAGGAACTTCTTGGAATCAACCAACTGCCTATGATAGAAGTAAGCATTTTGGATGGCACGGAACTAACTTTACAAACAATGCCAATCTTCAATCTATAAAGTATACTACAGTATTATGAGAGTATTAGTAACTGGAACTGCTGGATTATTAGGTGCTAACTATGCAAGGCATCTACTTGCTAATGGTCATACTGTAATAGGTATGGACAATTTCTCTGGTGGTTATAAAGCTTTTCTTCCCAAGGATGATAATCTAAAATTTCATAAGGTTAATTTAGAGAACAAGAAGAAAGTAACTAAGGTATTTGAAGAAGAAAGTATTGATGTTGCATATCATTTTGCTGCGTATGCTGCAGAGGGTTTGTCTCCCTTTATAAGGAACTATAATTACAGGAACAATGTTATATGCTCTGCTAATATTATCAACGAGTGTATTAATAATAATGTAAAACTTATATTTACATCAAGTATGGCAGTCTATGGTGATCAGAAACCACCATTTACAGAGGACTTGAGACCACAACCTATTGATCCCTATGGAGTAGCAAAGTATGCTGTAGAATGCGATTTAAAGCAGGCTGCAGAGCAGTTTGGATTGCGGTATAATATTGTTAGACCACATAATGTATTGGGTAAGTATCAGAATATCTGGGACAGGTATCGTAATGTGATTGGTATCTTTATTAGGAAGACACTTAATGGTCAACCTATACTTGTCTATGGTGATGGTGAGCAGACAAGAGCATTCTCTGATATCAGATATTATATGGAACCATTTGATAAGTTATTGGATGGATATGATGGTGAGATCTTCAATATCGGAGCCGATAAATATTTTACCATTAATGAAGCAGCAGAGACTGTGAAGAGAGTGGGTAAGAAGTATGGTTATGATGCTACTATAGAACATGCTGAAGCAAGACATGAAGCAAAACATGCATACTGTAACCATAATAAAGCAAAGACTCTTTTAAATTTTTCTGACCAAACAGAACTTGAATCATTGATTGATAGTATGTTTGGGTGGGCTGTTAAGCAACCCAATAGAAAAGTAAAAGACATGCCTTACGAGGTAACCAAGGACATCTATGATTATTGGAAATGAAGATTGAAGTATTTTTGAGACAGTGTTTTCTGTCTCCCAACGCATCTCTACCAAATAGGCATAGACCTAAATGGTTTGACAAGGTTGAGATTTTTAGGAATCTCAAATCAACTATAGATCCAAAAGTTGCAAACTTGAATATAGTATATGATGAGCACTTTGGACCTATCAGTGATACATTCTTAAAGGATGAAGAGAATGTACAAATTATTAACTGCGGTAACGAAGCAGGTAGTTTCTTAGCAACTCTTGATATAATAGAGAGTAGGAACTATGATGATGATACAATCATCTATTTTTTAGAAGACGATTATTTACACAAGGAGGGTTGGTGTGATGTCTTACTTGAAGCGTTTAGTATACCCATTCAATACGTATCATTATATGATCATTTGGATAAGTATATTGATGCTGGATATAATGGTCTCGTATCTAGGATCTTTGTAACTAAGACTTGTCACTGGAGAACAACTCCATCTACATGTAATACATATGCTTCTAGGATGGGTCAGTTAAGGGAAGACATGTGGTATCATAGGCATTTTAGTGCAGCAGCACCTGATGGTGTGTCTATGGATCATGCTAAATTTACTGCATTGGGTGACAGAAGAAAACTTCTTATAACATCTATACCAGGTTATTCTACACACGTTGATCATCTTCAGTCACCTACAGTTGACTGGGAATTTGTACAGTTGAAAACATGAGTGATGTATTCTTGAAAGCTTTTCATGGTGGTCTAGGTGACAGTCTACAGTTCTCTACACTACCAGAAGAGTTTGCTAAACAGAAAGGAAGAAAGACTTATATCGTTCCTGATGCTCCTTTTAGAAACCAAGAGATCTATGATCTAGTATGGGGAAAGAACCCATATGTTCTTGGAAAGAAAGAAGGTAAGTGGAATGCAGGTGATATACCAGAGATCCCATATCAAGAGTGGGTCATGGAAGGTAAAGGAGCAGGTTGTCAGATTGCTAATTGGGAAAAGTTTCATGGTCTAGAACCTAAGAATAAGTATCCAAAGATCTACTATAAACCTGAGATAGATGAAGAAGTGAATGATGTCTTCATTGTTGACTTCTCTTCTATAAGTATTGACTATGATAAGAATGCACTCAACAATATCTTCAATGAGGTAAAGGCAAGATATCCTGACAAAAGATTTCTTTCTGTTGATTTCAAGAGAAGACTATCAGATGATAAACATAACGTATATGATCTCGGATTTGATGGATATATAGAGATTGAGAATGTCTTTAGGTATTGTGATTTGATTGCATCATCATATGGCATACTAGCATTGAGTAGTGGAGCTAGTCATTTGAGTGTGGCATTGATGGAATATGCACCAAATCTTAAGAGTATTTGTGTTATGCCAAAATCATGGTATAATAGACACAAGGAGCGTGGACTTTTTCTTTTCGACACGGTAGAGTACTTAATTTATTGATATGAAGTTTCTAATTACTGGGATCACTGGTTTTGCTGGTCCTAATCTTGCTAATCTTTTACATGAGGAGGGGCATGAGATCTACGGTTTGATTCGTAGTACCAATGGAAGGGAGAATGATATCAGAGATATCGTTCCTGATACAGTGTATAGGGACATCAAGTTCTTATATTCAGATCTTCACAACTATAGAGTTCTACAGAATGTTTTTAAGGATAATGAGTTTGATGGAGTCTTTCATCTAGCAGCACAGTCACATCCTCCATCTAGTTTTGTAGATCCATTAGGAACCTTTGAAGATAATATCATGGGCAGTGCTAACCTGATACAGGCTATCACTGATCATCAACCTAAGTGTAGATTGATGTTCTGCTCAACGTCAGAGGTCTATGGTAATGTTGGTATTGATGAACGCAAGATTAAGTGGGATGATCCTTTAGTTCCTGCTAACCCTTATGGTGCATCTAAGGCAGCAACAGACTTGTATATGCAAGAGAGAATCATCAATGGTAAATTGGATGGATTCATAACTCGTGCATTCTCACACACTGGTCCTAGAAGAGGAAAGAATTTCTCCATCTCATCTGATGCATTTCAGATTGCTCGTATGATGAGAGGGATGCAAGATAAGGAACTCTTGATTGGTAACCTGAATAGTGTTAGAGTTGTAATGGATGTGAGGGATACAGTAAGAGCATACTATCTGGCAATGCTATCTGATAGTGTTACTGGACAGATCTTTAATGTCTGTGGTGATACCCCACGTAAGATGCAGTTCTTTACTGACAAACTAATAGAACTATCTGGACTTACAGATGTGGTTCAGAAGGTACATGAACCTTTCTGGAGACCCCATGACATCCATTATCAACATGGAGACTCATCTAACCTAGTAGAATTGACTGGGTTTAAAGAAGAGTATGATATTGACACTACACTAAACGACTTACTTAAGTATTGGTATGACAAGCTTAATGGATAAGAACAAGGCAGCATTCAAGTTAAGGAACTTTGGACCTGTCTATTGTATTAATCTTGATGGTCAACCTGAAAGGTGGGAACATCTAGAATCCCAATTGAAGTATTGGGAGATAGAAAACTATGAACGTATCTCTGGTTATGATGGTAGAGAAGATGATTTAAGTGACATCATTGCTGGTAAGTATCCAGAGATGATGTCTTCTGGTGAGATAGGATGTACTACTTCTCACTTGAAAGCGTTGAAGCATTTCTTAGATACAAGTGATGCTCCTTATGCTGTCATCATGGAAGATGATTGTGACTTAGATATTGTTAAGTTCTGGAACTTTACTTGGAATGATTTCCTTTCAAAAGCTCCTTATTGTTGGGATGTGATTCAACTAGCAATCATATGCACAGGTGATATAGTAGTCCCTATTCATACTAGGTTTGTCAATGAATTTTCTACTGCTTGTTATGTAATTACAAGACATCATGCAGAAAAGTTAGTTCGTTTACATTGCCGAGGAGGATATACTGGTAAACAAAAGTATAAGTTGGATCAGAACATTAGACCAAGAGCAGTTGCAGATGATTTAATCTATAACTCAGGGTGTACTTATTCAGTTCCTTTACTTCTTTATAGAATCGCATTGGGTTCTTCTATTCACCCAGAACACGTTGATGCATTCCATCGTACTAGTCATGATGGTATCAGAGCATTCTGGGAACAACAGGGTTCTAACATAAACATTGAGGTTATAACTGACTTTGATCCATATCGTGGTCGGGTATCCGAACCAACTCCCCCTCAACAACCTACTTGACATTATCTTAAAGGTCTGGTAATATAAATACATATTATACAAAGGAATCGAAAGATCGTACCCCTGTGTAGATGTAAACAGAATCCCATGTCGGGGATTCTATCATCCGCAAGGGTCTTTTTATGCCTTGCGAGATACTAATAAACAATCATGTCTATTAAATCAACAATCGCTGCTATTGCAGCATCTCCATTCCTATTCGCTGGTGCAGCTTTTGCTGGTCCTTATGTGAATATTGAAGCAAATGGTTCATATCCTGATGGCGACTACACTTCTGGAAATCTAGAAGCACAAGTTGGTTACGAAGGTTCAACAACTGGTGGTCTTGACTGGTACGTTTCTGCTGGTCCTACAGTTTCTCACACTGAGTCTACTGATGATTTCGGTGATGTAGAACTTGCTGGTTACCTTGGTGCTTCTAAGGCTCTTACTGAGTCTGTAGGTGCTTACGGTGAAGTATATGGTCAGACAACTGCTTCTGATGACATCGACTTCTCTGGTAAAGTTGGCGTTAAGTTCGTATTCTAAATAAGACTGAGACACCGTTCGTGCGGTCTCTACAAAAGTCGGAACTTCAAGACCTCTGCTTTGCAGGGGTCTTTTTTTATGGTAAAATATAATACATAATAATGCCCTAAGCGGATCCAAATGAAAAGGCTTATCGCAGTAGCAGCATTGACTGCTCTCACGTTACCTGGTTGTGCAGAAGCACGAACAAGACTCTCAGGAGCAGGTGCGTCATTCCCATCTAAGATATACCAAAGATGGTTTGCCGACTTCGCAAAAGAAGGAGGACACAGAGTAAACTACCAAGCAGTTGGTAGTGGTTCAGGTCGAAAAGCATTCCTTGATGAAACAGTGGACTTCGGAGCATCCGATGATCCTATGAAGCAAGTTGATATAGACAAAGCAAAACGAGGACTAGTTCAGATTCCTATGACAGGAGGCACTATTGCCTTTGGTTATAATATGCCTGGTTGTGATCTTAAACTTACACAAGAACAAGCAGTACAGGTTGCTATTGGTGAGATAAACAACTGGTCACAGGTAGGGTGCGATGATCATGCAATGACTTGGGTGTACCGTTCTGATGGTTCAGGTACAACTGCTGCCTTCACAAACTCTATGAAAGCATTCAGTAAGAAGTGGAAACTAGGAACAGGTAAGTCAGTTGCTTGGCCTGTTGGTATAGGGAATAAAGGTAATGCTGGTGTTGCTGGTAGTATCAGAACTACACTAGGTTCTATTGGATATGTAAATCAATCTTATGTTAAAGGTGAAATCAGAGCTGCTACATTACAGAATAAGAATGGTGACTTTGTTGCACCATCAGTTGAGTCGGGTTCTTTGGCACTCAATGGTATTACACTCGATGAGAACCTCGCAGGGACAGACCCTAACCCTGCAGCAGAAGGTGCTTACCCCATTGCTACGCTTACATGGATACTTGCTTATGAAACTGGTAATGGTAATAAGACTGAAGCCATAAAGACAACTCTATCCACATTACTTTCTGATAATTATCAAGAGAAGGCATCTGTCTTAGGTTATGTCCCACTAAAAGGTGACATATTATACAAATCTCGTGCTGCTGTGGAACGTATAGGTAATTAATCTGCTATATACATATACAGTTGTTATGTAAGCAATGGAAATTAAGAATATAAACAAGACCAAGTGGATTGCCCTCGGATTGGGTGGACTACTTGGTCTTTCGCATCTAGGTATGATTGGTATTATTGCCAATAGAAAACCAGAAAGCAAGTTCCCTCAACTCAACATTCCTGTCAGAGAATATACTTCTTATAGTGTTCAGGCAAATGAAGAGGGGTATGCTATTAATTATCGGGCAAATGATCCTTTAGTGATGCAAACTACTAAAACTATACCTGGTAAAGGTGGGTTGTTTAGTAAAGGTGAATCTACTCAAATTGTAAAACAATATACAATGGATGGTGCAGAGCATCATGACGGTCCTGTATCTACTAGAAGTGCATGGATTGATCCATCAGGATTGACAGGTGAAGGAGAAAAGAAGATTAGTGCCAAAACAATTGAGTGTATCAAAGCAAGAGGAAGTGGTGAAGGTACAGGAAGGATGGTCGGTGGGAGCGTTGGTGCTTCTGTTGGTTCTGGTCTCTCCTCTATACCTTTTGTTGGTTGGGTTTTGGCAGGTGCTGCTTCGATGATAGGGATGAATGAAGGTGCAGACATTGGTGGAGATCTTGCAGAACAGTTTAGTGATGCATGTGTAGAGGACGTTGACTAAATAATAAGAAAAACTTATCTTAAATGAAGAAACTATTATTACTAGCACCATTGCTAGTAGGATGTACAAATGCAGGTATGGGTAGTATCAACTGGAGTAATCCAGGAGTAGCAGACTCATACACTTGTGAAGAAGTAACAGATCCAGCAGCATATTGTGCTACTGGAGAGCATCCAAACCTTTGTGAGTGTAGTTAACACTACCGTTTACATAAGTTTACATAAGGTATAATTATGGGGGTCATTAGACCTCCTTTTTATTGTTCGGATACCCCTATTGTTACACTTGTTTACAAAACTTTAGATTTACTATATAATTATGTTACGTTACTTAACAAAAGACATTAAATGACTTCTTCCACTGCCGATAAGTATACTACAACCGAGTACGGCAAGCAAAACATGTTCGGTGCAGAAGTTGCACCTTGGGTTGACGAGAACGACAACTATGAAGGTTACGCTGTTAACGCAGAGAAAACCAATGGTCGTTGGGCTATGATTGGTTTCATTGCATTACTCGGTGCGTACATCACTACTGGTCAAATCATTCCAGGTGTATTTTAATGACAAGTATTCCAACGTATGATATTCCAGCATCACCAATCCTTCTTCTAGGATTTGCTGGTATCGCAGTTGCTCTGTTCACTCTTTATACAGTCAACAAAGCATATTTCAATTCACCATTCAGGAGCTGATCATGAATTACTGGAAAAACGCAGAACAAATCAATGGTCGCCTTGCGATGATGGGTTTCTTCGCAGCCGTAATTAACTACGGTTTCACTGGCTGGGTAATACCTGGCATCTTTTGACCACACAGGTCTCTTTAAGCTCTATCCCTATTACAAATCTAAGAACAATGACACCAGAAGCAGAAAAATTTAACGGTTGGATGGCAATGCTAGGCTTTGTCGCAGCATTCGGCGCATACGCAACTACAGGTCAAATCATTCCAGGTATCTTCTAATGAAAAACGAAAACATATTTTTAAGAGCACAAGGTCGTGCAGCAATGATGGGTTTCCTAGTTATCTGTGGAACCTATGCATTTACAGGACACATCATTCCAGGTATTTACTAATGACAAAACAAACTACAAAAAACAATGAAACAGATCAAGTTGACTTCTCCATCGCTGAAAAGTGGAATGGTATTGCTGCTATCGTTGGTTGCGTTGCTGCCTTCGCTAGTTACAGCTTCTCTGGGCAACTCATACCTGGTTTAGTTTGATGTCTTGCAGGTTGTTTACGATCAGGAGAACTGATCTAATGAAACTGTTAGTAGTGATAAATTTGCCATGGCTAGCAGTTTCATTGGCAACTGCCTCAATCTATGGTATAATTACTTAGTCCAAAACTTAACATAACTAAATAATTACTCGTAACTATTAGCATATCCAAACAAATACAAATAAATGAGTGACTTTCAGGTAGCAGCAGACACATTTCCTATATGGAAAGCAGTACTATGGATCTTTTATCCTATGGCAGCACTTGTAATTGTGGAACTACTACTACGTGGATTTGATGACGATGATGACGATGAGGGTGGCAAAGGCATAAGAATTGCTAGAATGCAACCAGCATATGCACCTTCTGGAACATGATTGATTGGTCACACCATTATTGGAGATTTGCTGAACGGTGGAATGGCCGTCTAGCGATGGTCGGAGTAGTTAGTTTAATTTTAATCAAATGCCTTTCATAGTTTTCGGTTGCTTATTAGCAGCAACAGCATACAGTAATGTATTTTCAGTAGTATTTCAATGATACCACTCGCAGTTTTATTAACATCAATTCCTCCAGGCTCTAGAGATCTTTTAGAGTTTGGATTTTTCTTGACTGTGGGAATGACCGCGGGATCTTTAGGATTAATCTGATGAAAACCTTTATCCAAACTTCTTTCTTACTCTTAATATTTGGTGCAATTATCTACGTACCAAGTATCGCATACGTCTAATGATCAATTTTACAGAAATATACCAGATGGTATTCATGGTAGTAGTTGGTGTTGTAATGACAACTACTATGTTTATGACTATGATGTCTTACATGATGGAGGACTAACATGAACGACACTATTACAGATGAACAATTAAGTCTTAGACAGCATTGTTTGCAGATTCTTTTTAGGGAATTTGGGAATGGAGATTACTCCAACAAAAAAATATATGAATGTGCAGATGAATGGATAGGAAAGGGTCATAAGATATCTTCGGGTATTGTTGCTTACTATAGGGCATACTACTCGTCTAAATAAGTATCCCTGTAGTATAAAAAAATGATTCAAAAAATAATCAATGTATTTGCTCTTGCGTCTGCTACTGTATCTGTTGCCGTTGTTGGGGTTGGTGGGTACGTTTACCTTAATAGGGAAGCCATCCTAGAGGATGTCAAAGAAAAAGCAATTGAAGCAGTTACTGGGTCTTTAGGTGGTGGATTAGGAGGAGATCTTCCTATTGGTGCTCCTGATCTTGCTGCTCCTACACCTCAAGCTAATATACCATCTGGTGGTTTGGGAGTTCCTACATTCTAAATAAGCTAGTTGCTTAATTAGAATGGCAGAAGAAGTAAAAGAAGAAGAGATTCTGGAAGAAGAACCCAAGGAAGAAAAGAAGGGGTTGTTTCAGAAAGCAAAGGATGCTATACTTCCTGATGCTGATGAACAAGCTGCTATCATTAGTACATTTGTACGCATCACCGTTCTTGCCTGGTCGGGTGGAATATTGACTTTAAATTATGTCGCCATACCAGGTGTACCACAACAGAAAATTGATCCAACATTTATAGCTTCGGTTTTTACAGGAGTTTTAGCTAGCTTTGGAATCCAGACTGCATCTAAGAAAGGTGACGGTACTATGAAGATGGATAAGAATGGTAATGCAATTAATGGAAATGGTGCAGGTGGTGGCATCAGTAAGAAAGATCTTGAGTTGTTAATTGAAAAGGCATCACAGACTGGTCCTACTCAGACAATTAGAATTGAGCAAGCACCTATCAAGATTAGTACTGATACTGATTCAGAAGAAAAGTTTAAGATGTAGTTGCAAAAGATTCAATGATCTGTTATACTCAGGTCACTGGATCTCTTTTTTTATGAGTGACGAATTGAGTCGCATTGCAAATGCACTAGAAAGGATTGCAGACTTCTATGAAAGAGGTCTGCATGTTGATATAGATCATGCTCACATAGATGACATCGGTGAGATACATGGTGATGTTGTTACACACCCTAAACAGTTTTAATCATGCCTGAACAACAAACTATAAAACTTTCCATCAGACAAGATGGAGCAGTTAGTATAGATGTGAATGGAGTCAAGTCTGGTAATTGTATAGAAATTACTAAAAAACTTGAAGAAACACTTGGAATTTTAAACACTCGTCAATTTAAACCCGAATTTTATCAAAACAGAAATGTCACACTTCAGCACAATACAAACGAGAATCAAGAACAAGCCTGAGTTGGTTGAAGCATTAAACCTTCTTCAATATAATGTAACAGAAGACCAAGAACTTTATGTTACTGGTGCTCATGGTATTGGTCATGAGACAGTTGAAGCAGAAGTTGCTATTGCTAAAGATGTTGGGTTTCGTTTGAATCCTATATCAGGTGAGTATGATTTGGTTGCAGATCTTGAGACATGGAATCAACCTATTCCAGTTGAAAGGTTTATTGATAAAGTCACACAGCAATATGCTCGTATGACAGTACACAATCAAGTCAAGAAGATGGGATTTCAAGTAGAAGAAGAATGGGAAATGGATGACAACTCTATAGAATTAGTAGTCACACGTTGGGATTAATCCGATGAAAAAAGTAAAACAAATTGCTTGGTCTATTAAAGAGTGGGATAAGAGATGGGCATTCAAGATTCAAGGTAAGTTTGGTTTATCTAATTACCAAATGTTTTGCCTTTGTTTTGCAAAAGGATTTCTAATAGGAGCAATCCTTTTATGAGTGAAGTTAAATGGTCAGCACAGATTCTACTCTCTTCTAATCGTCTGAAGAAGGTAGAATTTTTTTGTGTATCTAACTTAAGAGAAGATGCTGAACAGAAATGTAAGGCACTCTATGGTGTGACTGATGTACGTCAATTAACAAGGCTATGGAATTAACAGAAGAAAACGTACTCAAAGTGTTAGAGGAACTCATTCCTTATATTGAAGCTGATGGTGGATACCTTCAACTTTACGATATAGAACACGAAACAGGATATGTTAAAGTAAAACTCGGAGGTGCATGTGAGACATGTGCTATGAGTACTATGACTTTGAAGCAAGGTATAGAAAAGAAACTGATGATGGAGATACCTGATGTGGTAGGAGTTGTTCAGGTTCTCTAACAGAGTCAGGATGTCCACACTGAACTAGGCAAAATTACTCAATCTATGCTATAAATATTAGCACATATGGGATTGAAAAATCATGCCCCAGAAACATTATACGGTGGGTTATCATAACCTACAACAGGATCATTTTGAAATTTGTGAATACGCTACAGATTCATATGATGCAATACAAAATTCTAAACAGGATGTTCCAGTCTTAAAGGAGCATCCTCTTTTTATTGACTACGTACTGAGGGAAGAATAATGAAACACGAAATAATGTGGTGGATGAGCCGACTCACCATCATGGGAACTTCTTTAGGAATATCGTTCTGGCTGGCGGCACAAGCTTATGCTTAGACCATTAATAGAATGGATAGGGCAGAACATGAATACACTTGCTCTATTCAGTTGGGTAATATTTTTACCAATAGGATTCATGTCGATAGATTCGGAGAGGAATCCTCACAGGTATAAACATAAATAATAGTACACATATATTAACCTTATGCTTTCTACTCAATATCGGTTGAGGTTAGCATCTATATGCAAAGATATAGGTGCTGGAGTTGAAGTTAGTTTAGAGGACATGATCTGGGCAGAGAAATTGGCCAAAGCAAATACCGCAGCAAGAGGTATGTTACAGACTGCAAGAAGAATTAGTACAGACCCGACAGATTCTTTTCTGAATGAGTTGAATATTGGAGACCCCGATTCAACTCATCATCGAAGGGGTTTCGGAGATCCGCAAGATGTGGTAGACTGGTTTCACAATGAAAGGTCTGATGATTGGAGACAGAGAGACTAGTGTAGGTATCCGCATACTTATAAGGGGTTGTATCTGTTAAATATTATGGTATAATGTTTGAACAATTATCCAATCAATGAAAGAGTTTTTATTTTTTCTGTCTAATTTCTTAGATTTCTGGTTTCTTCCTTTAATAATAGCATTAATAATTTCTATTGTTATTGAGCAAGTATTCAGAGCGCAACAGAAACCACCAGAAATATTTACCTCTATGAGAGTAAGAAAGTTTCTGTGGAGACAGAACATCATATTAAACTTTACTTGGTTTATATGTTATTTTCTCCTAAGCTTTATGCTCAGAGGACAGCAAACACAACTTCCTGATATGATATGGAAAGGTTAATCTTTTTATCAAGACCATCAGTTTATAATCTTCCTGGCACATGGGAGAAGCAACCTGATGCTTTAATCCCTCACTTAAATCTTACTCCTGATCAAGGATTGATTCTATTTTTTGGACTACTCCTCTTAGGATTAGTTGGATATGGTATCTACATGACCTTCGGAGCAGGTAAGAAAGATTTAAGAGATGCTATTGATGAACATGCCAAGATGCATGAACTAGGTATCGCACATGGCCATGGTGGAAACAAAGAGGCATATGAAATGTCTGGTAAACTAGAACATAAACATGACGAGTGATGTTGTATGGGGAGTAAATATTATGATAGCCATCCTTCTTGTATTAGTATGTATTACTCTTTACTGGATTTTCAAGTATGATGAATGGTATCCTAACGACAATGTTCATAGTCACATCACCGTTCAATCCGAACACGATGATACAGGAGATGAGAAACTGGAAGTCTGAACAAGAAAGACCTACAGTTGAGCAGATGCTAAATAACTCACTACAAGAAATGGAGTGGGAAGAAGATGGGAGCAATGGTTCCACCGAGTCGGAAGAGTTGTTACAACTTCCGAGTGACAAAGATAGTGAAAGTATTAGACGGAGATACGATAGATGTTCTAATAGACCTTGGATTCGATTTATTCAAGAAAGAGCGGGTAAGAATTGCTGGAGTGGACACCCCAGAGAAGAGAACTAGAGATCTTGAAGAGAAGGCACTTGGAATAGATGCGACAAATTGGTTGAAAGCAAAACTAGACGAGACTATTAAAGGTGATGAAGAACTCACTATTAGAACTGAACTTAAGGGTGGCGTTGGGAAGTACGGTAGGCTTCTTGGTTGGTTGTACGTTGGCGATACTGATATTTCATTAAATGAACAAATGATCAATGAAGGATATGCATGGAGCTATGATGGTGGAACTAAACAGAAAAATTTTGAGAGCCTACGTGAAATTAGGCGTGCGTTTGGGTCACTGGTCGAGTAACGATCAAACCTATATCGACATACATGGACAAACAGGGAGGCGTGTATACGCTGACTGGAACATACCTACGGAGGAATTTTAATGGTTGATGATGAAGGAACATTGATAGCAGAACTACTGACAATAACATCATTGTTAGGTGGTACATGTCAAAGATATGAGGTGACTGATAGTAAGGGTAATTCTTACAAAAAAGTTGTCATTGAATATGGTATCAAAGATGAAGGATGAATTATTAGAACTCTTGAAGAAGTATGCCTATAAGAAGGGTGACTTTAAACTTTCTTCTGGTAAGAGTAGTGAACATTATGTTAACTGTAAGCCTGTTGTATTGACCCCTAGAGGTCTTACACTTGCTAGTGTGATGTTATTATCACATGTAGAGGAAGATGCTGTTGCAGTCGGTGGTCTTACATTAGGTGCTGATCCATTAGTATCTGGAGTCACAGTTGTATGTGGTTTAGATAAGATCAATCTTAGTGGACTGATTGTTCGTAAGAAAGCTAAGGGTCATGGCACAGGAGCATGGATAGAAGGACCAGAACTACCTAAAGGTTCTCTGGTTACAGTCTTAGAAGATGTAATTACCACAGGTGGATCATCTATAGAAGCAGTGAAAAGAATTAGAGATGCTGGATATAAAGTTAATCGTGTTGTATCAATTATAGATCGTCAAGAGAATGGTGAAGCAGATACTGCTATGAAGTGGCAAGATCTAGAACTTATAAGTCTATATAAGTTAGAAGATTTGATCTAATGGAACTTAAAGATACACTAGTAACAGGAGCAACAGTTCTTGCAGTGGGAACCAGTAGTGTTGTTGGTGGTAATCAGGTTATGGATAAGGTCAATAAAGGACCAGAGAAACGTAGGGATGCCACAGTCGAAAGAGTGATGGCAGAACTTCAACCATATATAGATTCAAGGATTCAGCAATTGATACCTACAACAACAGGTGCTGTGGTTCCAACTACCAAAGCACCACAGTTAGATTATAGAAACAACGTACCACAGAGGTAACATGGGAGTTTTAAAAAAAGGATTTAACGGTGGTCTTTGGGCATTCCGTTTAGTATTTGCAGTAGTAGTAGCAGAACTTGCTATCGTTGCAGGAACTGTAGTGGGATGTTTTGAGGAAGATATCTGTACAGATGCAGACACTCAAGCAATTAAAGAAACCATGCAAGGATTAGCAACAAAGAGTTTTGCACTCTATGCTGCTGAGAAAGGTATTAATTCTAACTCTAAGAAAGAAGAAGAGTGAGTCATCCTAACGGTTACACTAAGGAGATGGTCAAGGAGCTCTTAGGATCTTCTTGGCCACAAATGCCTGAAGATCATGAGACTGGTAATCAGTTAAGAAGAAGAAAAGGACAAGAGATGAGAGAAGGGAAAAGACCTTATCCAACATACCCTGCAAAGAAGGTAGGTCCAAACTTTGATGAGAATGGAAAATATATTTACCCTGAAGGTAGTGGGTTTAATTATATGGACAAACTGAATCCTGATTCTGAATGGGGTGGTAAAGTATCATGATTCCTTATATTAATACTAGAAACCCCTCTGTACCAAATGTAGGTATTGGAGGGGTTAGTAATGTTAATATATGGTTAGCAGATATAAGAGATGTAAATATTCCTGAGAATCGTGTGTGGTTATATACAGAACCAGAAGCAGTTCCTCCTGATGTACCTGTTGTAGTTAATATAGGTAAACCGATTGTAGATATGCCAGGTTGTGTTACTGTACACAAAGAGAACGTAAAGCAGAGATCAAAAAATAAAATGTTGGTTGATGATGATCCTAAAGGTAATACTACCTTATGTGATTCTGGTATGCCAGCATATCAACCACTTGACTATCAAGCGCAAGGATTAACTTGGAGAACTGTAGTACCAGAGGAACCAGAACCAGAGGGTATGAATACTGAGACACCTGATCCTCCAGAAATAACTCCACCAAATACTGATATACCACCCACACCAAAGACTGCTGAAGATAAAGAATGTCCTGGACCTAATGATCTACGTGTAGGTGATTATGCTACAAGTGGAAATGAAAAGGTCTCAGGACACGAATGGAACAAAGATGAAACTGAATGTATAACTCTATGGGAAGATGTGGGATTTGTAGAGAAGTATTTACCTAGTCCTCAGATTATATCAACCACTGCTACTATTGCTGTTGTTGCGACTTCATCTGCCCTACTTGCCAAACCCCTAGCGGATCTTTTGTTGAAGGTGATAAAACCTCTTGTGAAGAAGATTTCTGCCAAGGTAAAGAAAGTCCTCGGAAAAACCGACCCTGTGTTATCTGTGTCTCAACGGATGGAACTGCAGAGAGATCGGAATCAGGCGATACGGACTCTGAAGAAGGCACTGAATCGTCAGAAGTAACTTCTTGGGATGGTGTTCCTAACTGATGTGTATGATCAGGAAGTGAACCAGGTTTTGCTTGCGTTACAACTATATCAGCACATATAGAAGCATAAGGAGATCGAGGGTGGAACATAATACCCTTCTGCATTAAATCGCCACAATTTTTAAGACGAGCTAATTCAAAGTCTAACCTTTTATTCGCAACCAATTGTGTATTCATATCAATCTGCGCTTGTGCAGCTTCATGACATTGCCTTTGGAATTTTCTATTCAGTGGTATGGAAAGAGTAGCAGACAATCCTAAGTTAAAGTTTTGATTTGCCTTCATGTCTGTACGCACTGGTTTCTGCCAGATTTGTTTGCCAGGATTATCAGGGATGCCATCAGGACCATCTACGTCTACAGTAATATCCATAGGAGATCCATCAGGGAACCATCTTACAGTCTCACCATCATCATTAACATAAGTTGATGTGTTATACCAGTCTGTATCTGTAGGTATCTTATTTCCGTCAGCATCATAGACTAAGTTACCAGCATTATCGTGCTTCCAACCGTTATACCAAGGATAGTTCTTTACTGTGGTAGTTACTTCAGTGATCTTACCAGTAAAGTCGGTCATATCATATTGTGGTTCTAGATAGAAATCTTCCCACGGATCTTTTCTACTATCTGCAAATTGTATATAAGGTGTAGCATTAAACGTAGCACCTTGACACTGTACTCCACCACCATAGGTGTTAGTTATGTACGGACCTTGTAAAACTTGTATCGCCTGGTTAGTTACTGAGCCAGAAGAGTTGGCGATAGGATTAGCAGTAGCAGATACACCACCAACACCTTGTGCTAGTGCTACATTAGGGAATAATAAACTACCTGAAGTTGCTATTGCGTAAAGGTACTTGTAGTATCTGTTACGGATTCTATTATTGTTGTTCTTTGAATTATTGTTTGATTTGTCAGCCCAGGTCCAGAATAACTCTGGGTAAATTGAAATGCTCCGCCTGGATCTGATATTGTGAATGCTGCTTGGTTGGAGAGATCTAATGAGTCGAAGGAACTTGTTACTGCTCCTAGCACTTCTCCGTTTCCGTCTGCTGTCGGATTGACTGTCACCGTTGAGGTGTTCACTGTTGGGTTCAGTCTTTCTCCATTGTTCGAGATTCCTGAGCCAGTAACTACGTATTCCCATCCTGTTCTATAATCCACTGAGTTAATAGTTTCGGTCACATTGGAGGTTGTTTCCGTGTGGCTCGTCATCGAGCCCTGCGTGAAGTTTGGCACAACTGGTACTGCTTTTACAACAGTACCACTACTCAAAAGTAGTAGTACGGTAAGTAACTTCTTCATAATATGTATATCTCCTACCTCACGGTAATTTCAGATACAAATTGACCAGTAGCCGTTGTACCAGCTCCACCAGCCGTTAAAGTCATTACACCTGCTGACGTAATGGTTCCAGCGAGGGTTCCAGCAACGCCGCCAGATGAAGTTAAGACTGTGCCGTATGCTGGCATGTCTGCTACTACACCACTAGCTACGTCAACACCAGTACCGATAGGATTTACTGCATCTCCTGAAGTAAAACTTTCGCTAAAGCTGAATGCCGAGCCTGTTGTGTTAATATCGTATGTACCAGCATCAAGTGTTGCTGCTGCAGTACCAGAAGGAGTAACTAACTTACCAAAATGATCATCCGCAGATGCCACCTTAATGTTATTACCACTTACAGTATAAGTTGAACCTAATCTGGTTCCACTTGTGTATGCTGCATCAACTGCGAGCTGAGTTGAAGTAGTTAATCTATGAGTTAAATCAGCATTTGCTGCTGGTGCTACCATCGCACCTGTCATCAATAACATTGCAAAAGGTATGAATCTTTTCATTTAGTGACATCAAACCTATCTTATATATACCGCAATAATCCTTAATAAATGATAAGGGTATACTGTGATACATGTGGGACACTTAACGAACTGGTACAGATAGTTGACAAAAACGTAAAGATTTGTTAATATAAATAAATTGGTGAGCATTTGCTGACCATTCCCCAAACCGAGACCAAGGGGTTAAGTCTCTCATATCCACTAGTGAAGGGATTAGTGGAAATAACTGTATCGTCTATACCCTTTTAGACCCTACAAGAATTTATTGTCCTCATGACAACTCTTCAAAAAAGGGAACAAGGACTCCTATCTGGATGGTCCGAGTTCTGCGAGTGGGTTACAAGTACTAACAACCGCATCTATGTTGGTTGGTTCGGTGTCTTGATGATCCCTTGCCTATTAGCTGCTACTACATGCTTTATCGTAGCATTCATCGCAGCACCTCCTGTCGATATTGACGGAATCCGTGAGCCAGTTGCTGGTTCATTCATGTATGGTAACAACATCATCTCTGGTGCTGTTGTACCTTCTTCCAACGCAATTGGATTACACTTCTACCCTATCTGGGAAGCTGCTACTCTTGATGAGTGGTTGTACAACGGTGGTCCTTACCAGTTGGTAATCTTCCACTTCCTTATTGGAATTTCTGCTTACATGGGCAGACAGTGGGAATTGTCCTATCGTTTGGGTATGCGCCCTTGGATCTGTGTTGCTTATTCTGCACCAGTCTCAGCTGCCTTTGCAGTCTTCTTGGTCTATCCTTTCGGACAAGGATCATTCTCTGACGGTATGCCGTTGGGAATCTCAGGGACATTCAACTTTATGTTTGTCTTCCAAGCGGAACATAATATCCTCATGCATCCATTCCACATGGCGGGTGTCGCAGGTATGTTTGGTGGTGCTCTCTTCTCTGCTATGCATGGTTCCTTGGTCACCAGTTCACTCATCCGTGAAACAACTGGATTAGATTCACAGAACTATGGTTATAAGTTTGGTCAAGAAGAAGAGACCTATAACATCGTTGCTGCTCATGGATACTTTGGTAGACTTATCTTCCAATATGCTTCATTCAACAACAGTAGAAGTCTTCACTTCTTCCTTGCTTCATGGCCTGTTATTTGTGTATGGTTAACCTCTATGGGTATCTGCACAATGGCATTCAACCTTAACGGTTTCAACTTCAACCAGTCAGTCGTAGACTCATCAGGTAAGGTTGTTCCTACTTGGGGTGATGTATTGAACAGAGCAAACCTTGGTATGGAAGTAATGCACGAGCGTAATGCTCATAACTTCCCACTTGATCTAGCATCTGCTAGTGAGACTGAAGTTGCACTTGTTGCTCCTAGCATCGGTTAGGTTGCAATAAAAAGACATCTTTGTTAGGATATGGAGGGATTAATAGTCCCTCCATTTTTAATGGAAACTAAATAAAAACTGTTCAGAGGAACACATATGCACGGAGACTTAGAACCAGAAGAGAATGTTTGGGATGATGAAAAAATTCATGTCAATGATCTCTGGGAAGATATGGATAGACTTAACTCATTATATGAAGAACTCATGTGGGGTAATGATGATGTCCTAGAGTTCGTTCCTGATTATGAAAATGATAGAATTATTATCAAAAACAAATCTAAGGAGGATAATGAATAATTTTACAGTATATTCCAAAGATGGATGCCCCTATTGCGTAAAAGTTATTCAAGTGTTAGAGTTAGCAAAGTTGAGTCATCGAGTCTACAAACTTGATGAAGATTTTGACAAAAAATCATTCTATGGTCAGTTTGGAGAAGGATCTACCTTTCCTCAAGTGGTAATAGATTCAACTAATTTGGGTGGATGCACCGAAACAGTGAAGTATCTAAAGGAAAACAGTTTAGTATGATGAAAACAGTCGATGACTTTGAAACAGTTTATGACATGTTAGAACATGCCATTGAACTAGCTTTCGAGGGTAAGATGCAATTGAAGTTTTATGATTATTTGAAACATCGTAAGACTAAGAAAAAGGAAGTAGATTCTTTTGTAGAGAGTTCTACTGCTGCTGAAATATCGGATCAAGTATTAGAACTAGAGGAGTACATTAAAGGGGGTTCAGACAACGACCATAAGCAATTACGTGAAGCATATGGTCATATACCTAAACCTCAAGCAAGAAAGATAAAGAAGTATTTGTATGGCATCCTTGAAGACGCATGGAGGTATCAAATTGACAGAAGACCAGGCAGAAGAAAGAAATCTAAATAAAGAAACCACAGAGATCAATCGTGGTGTAGAACTACTACTTAGAAATAGGAGGCAGAAACCAGAACCACCCAAAACCTTTCAAGTAAAGTTTGGAAATTTAATCGCACTCTGGAATAGGGAGATTGTCTTTCATTTAAATTTTTACTTGGACATCCGAAAAAAATAAAACTCTTTGGAGGAGTGCCATGTCAGAAACATTAGCGGTAACATTGACACTTACAACAGTTGTCTCTATACTTGCATTATTAGTAGGAGGTATGATAGGATGGATGGCAAGACAGCATTCATACGAAACAACTCCCCAAGTGATCTACACTCATCCAGAGATGTTTGATGCAAATGGGAATGTTCTTCCCGATGAAATTTTAGCTCTAAGAATTGAAAACCATCATGACACAGACACCACAGAAGAAGACGAGGACTAGGAAACCAAAGGTAAAGTTACCACCAAATCCTTTTATGAATGAGATACTAGACTTAGTATCAGAACAAAAGACCGCAGCAAAAAAGGTTCAGATTCTTAAAGAATATGAAAATGATGCATTGAAAGCTTTATTTGTATGGAACTTTGACGAGTCAGTAATTTCTCTTCTTCCTACAGGTGATGTTCCTTACAAACCAAATGACAGTCCACTGGGAACAGATCATTCATCATTACGTAGAGAGTGGAAAAACTTTTATGTTTTTGTAAAGGGTGGTAATGATAGTCTTTCTACAATTCGTAGAGAAACAATTTTTATTCAGATGCTAGAAGGACTTCATGTGGATGAAGCACGTATTCTTATTCTAGCTAAAGATAAGGATCTTGAGTCTAAGTATAAGGTCACTAAAGAAGTAGTATCCGAAGCTTATCCTGATATTACATGGGGAGGAAGAAGTTAAAGTGAAAATAATTCATGAAAAGTGTGAGAAGTCTGTGGCAAATGATACGAAGTTACCTAAGAATGCATATCTTATAACTTATGTTGTAGAAGACAAGTTAACGTATGATATTGCAATGGCAGATGGTAAAGTGGAATTATTTGATCACTACTGGGATACTTATAAGGAAGGGTTACAATCTATTTCATGGACCAAGGGTAATGTAAACCCAAGGCAGTGGAATAGTATAAACTCTATTCCACCTAAGAAGAAAGTAACAAAGAAACCGAGGAAGAAAGATGAGTGATGAACTAAGAGATCAAATAAACGACATTATTGAAGGTGAGATTCAAAATGGAATCAATGAATACCTTGAGAAAGAAGGAAAAGGTTTTAAAGGACAAGAGTTAAAGGTAAACATTGCTCAAGCTGAGGTTGATAAACTTATCAAAGAATATAAGAAGATTAAGAAAGCAGAGAAATCTAATTTAGGTGCTGTAAAGAAACTTGGATTAGTTGATAAGAATGGTAACCCTTTATGAATGAACAAATGAAAAAAGATCTTCCTACTTGGGAGAGTGAGTATGCTGCTATGGATGGCATTAGTATAACTAAGAGACAAAGAGAACTGCTTAGTGGATCAAAGATAGGAGCTCATGAAGGTATGATGTATGGTCAGATGTATGCTGATTGGAAAGTGAGGAAAGGTTATGAGTAAGATTGATACTCAAGGGATGAGTGGTGGTCATGTAGAAGGATGTAAAGACAATGTATTCCCTAAAGATGCTGATGGTAATCCAATCTACCCACCATTCAATCCTACACCATTACCTTTACTTGAACCTAAACTCAGAGAAGAACTCAAAGAGTTAATCAATGAAGTTCTTGATGAGAGAGAATATCAAAAGAAACTTAATGGTCCTTATGATGTTCATGAATACGCTTATCGTTTAGACGAACTACAAGAATGAGATTAGGAATTATGTGTTCTGGAAACGGAACCAACTTCGAGAACATAATTACAAATCCTGTATGCAATACACATGAAGTTGTGTTAATGATACACAACACTAAGAAGTGTGGTGCTGTGACAAGAGCAGCAAAGTTTGGCATTCCTCATGTGAGAGTACCTCATAAGGATGAGGATAAAATGATAGACCTTTTTAAGGTATGGAAAGTGGATCTTATAGTTCTTGCTGGATATATGAGAGTTCTAAAGAATCCATCAAAGTTTCCTTGCCCTATCATTAATATACATCCATCATTGTTACCTAAGTATAAAGGTTTACATGCCATAGAACAAGCATTAGAATCAGGTGATGATGTTACTGGTTGCACTGTTCATTACGTTAATGAAGAACTTGATGGTGGTGAAATAATTCTTCAAGGAAGGGTTCCTATTTTACCAGAAGATACTATAGAATCATTAACAAAGGCCATTCAAAGACAAGAATATTCTATATTACCTATGGCAATAGAACATGTTAAAAATTCTTTATAACCTTATGACTTGGACAAAGCTTAGTACCAATTACAAGAATCAAATAATCGACATTTGCTGTCGTATGATAAGCACTGATGGTGAAGTAACTCTAGAAGAAAGGATTTGGATGCAGAAACTATGTGAAGAGAACGAAAGAGCAAGGATGATTAGGGATGAAATGTTAAAATAGTATAAGGTTATACCAAACTACTTGACTAAATAAAGTACATGTGTTAGTATTAACACAACGTTCATCCAATGTTAGGACTAGAACTGCTGGCACTAATGCTCACAGAGCACAATTATTCCCACTGGGATATGGATTGTGCAACGTGGAATGAAACAAGAATGGAAATTCTTTTTGATTCTAATCTTAGTAAAGACTCTAGGGAATACCTTATTGACTATCTTAAGACTAAAGTATCAGAGCCCTGTAAAGGTTTTATCATAGGACGCAAGTAAGCCGACTCGGAACGGATCGTTCATCCCTCTTCGACTGGGACGCACAAGTTGACTAAAGGAACGGATTAAAACCCCTACTACTTTGGAGAAACCCAATGGCACAAGTCACTTATCGTGGTGTCAAGTATGACACTGATACACGCAAAGCACAGAAAACACAAAAGGTTGAAGAAACCTATCGTGGTGTTAAGTTCCAGAAAGAACTAGCAACTGCTTAGAATAATCAAGGGGGTTTACATACCCCCTTTTTTAATGTATAATTTTAAAAAAGAGTATAAGTTATGGCACTCCACATGAGAGAGCAAATCCTAAGAGCATTGATAGCACATGCTCAAGGTGATATTGCCAAACACAAAGCAAATGTTGAAGTATATCTAGAACATCCTGCAGGTATTGGTGAGCATTCTGATATTTTAGAATCCATAGAAAAAGAAATAGATATAATTGCAAAATATCAGGATCAAATAGATGTAATTAAAAAATACTTTATGTCTGGTCAAACCATGTCTGATGTTGATAGGAGGTCTAGTGAATAAAGGAAAACTTAAAGTCTTAATAAGAGCTTTGAAGGAGATAGTTGAGGAGTTAGAGTCTGAAGTTTATTCAGATGTTGATGCATATAAGTATGATAATTATAGTGATCAAACTCCAGATATTAACGACTATGATGAGGTTTTTGAAGATGATGATGGATGAAGAAGTTAACTAAGGAAGAGATCGGTTATAAGACTACCGATAAAATCCGTAAGATGTGGTTACTCAATCCACATGACCATCACATGTTATATGTGAGAGATGATGGTTCTTTCTATGGGTTCACTCATATGAAAGGAGAAGATCCAGAGGAATGGTTCTGGGAAGCACATGGTATACAGACTGAGTTGTTTCCACCAGAACCACCTAAGTCTAATCCACCAACAAAAGAGCAGCGAGAACGTGCTCCACATCTAGATATGCTAGAGAAATATTATGGTTATGGTTGGAAACCTAAAGCAGTAGAGGGACTGGAGGATCATTACTAATGTCATTTGTAGTCCCTGAATACACCTGTAAGCATCCTATATTTCCTCATCACAATACTATTGATCTAATGTATGATGCTATTAACAAACATGAGTGTGAGCAATACGATTGGTATGCTTACCTTGAGTTTATAAGTCAAAACCAATACGATTTCGGAGGAGGTTAATGAGTGTTAAATTAGTGAGTTCAACACCAGATGCTGAAAAGCTTATGGCATATGTTGCTCGTGTCAGTAACCCTAATAATCAGGACAATGATAAGTTTGCTGGTCTTCTTAGGTATTGTATCAAACATGGGCATTGGAGTGTCTTTGAACAGGCATACATGACGGTTGAGATCAATACTACCAGAGGTCTTGCTGCACAGATATTACGTCACAGATCATTTACTTTCCAAGAGTTCTCACAAAGATATGCTGATACTAATTTGTTAGCAGATGAGATCCCTATGTTTGATCTTCGCAGTCAAGATCTGAAGAATCGTCAGAATAGTAATGATGATGTACCAGAGAACAAGAAGAAAGATCTACAAGAAAAGATTGCACAACACTTTGTTGATTCAATGGATCTTTATAATGAATTACTTGCTAATGGTATTGCTAAAGAGTGTGCAAGATTTGTACTACCACTAGCAACACCCACAAGAATCTACATGACTGGTTCTGTAAGATCATGGGTGCATTACATTGACTTACGTTCTGCACATGGAACACAGAAAGAGCATATGGATGTAGCAGAAGGAGTTCGCAAGGTCTTTACCGAACAATTTCCTACTGTTGCAGAAGCTCTTGAATGGTCTAAATAACTATCCACTATTGTATTCATATGGCAACATATCCTGTTATTAATCAACAAACTGGTGAACAAAAGGAGGTCGTGATGAGTGTTCATGATTGGGATCAATGGAAAGAAGACAATCCCGATTGGCAACGATACTTCACTCCCGAAAATTCACCAAGTTTAGGAATTGAAGTCGGAGAATGGAGAGATAAACTTGTTAATAAGAATCCTGGTTGGGGAGAAGTCCTCAAGAAAGCTGAGAAGTCTGGAGGTATTTCTGGACGTTTAGCAAGCAAAGGTTCTTATGAATCCTCAACACAATCTGCAATAACAGAAGAATAGTATGCCACGCAAAAAGAAAACTGATCAACCCATTGGTGTAGGATTAACTACCAAGCAGATGAAAAGAAAGAAACCAATTAACACTGATTTCTTAAGAGACATAGAACCTCTTACTGATAATCAGGTAAGACTATTTGAATCATTCAAAAATGAGAAACATTTAGTTGCATATGGATGTGCTGGTACTGGTAAAACTTTTATCACTCTTTTCAATGCACTGCGAGATGTATTAGATCCTCATACTCCATATGATAAAATTTATATTGTAAGGTCACTTGTATCCACAAGAGAAATTGGATTCTTACCTGGTGATCATGAGGATAAGTCTGATATCTATCAGATACCATATAAGAATATGGTAAAGTATATGTTTGAGATGCCTACTGAAGCAGACTTTGAGATGCTCTATGGCAACTTGAAAGCTCAAGGAACTATTAGTTTCTGGAGTACATCATTTATAAGAGGAACTACATTTGATAATGCTATCATTATCGTGGATGAGTTCCAGAACCTTAATTTCCATGAACTTGATTCTATCATCACTCGTGTAGGACAGAATACAAAGATTATGTTCTGTGGTGATGCAGTTCAGAGTGATCTAGTTAAAACTAATGAACGAAATGGTATTCATGATTTCATGAAGATATTGCAAATTATGCCATCCTTTGATATAATAGAGTTTGGAGTAGATGATATCGTCAGATCAGGTTTCTGTAGAGAATACATCTTATCAAAAATGCAACTAAATTTATGACCTTTGATCATGTTGATTTGAATCTTTCTCCTCTGGAGAGAGAAACTATAGATGGTGTTCGTTATTATAAAGTTCCTGATTCTGATGAGTATAAGAAGTTAGTTTCTATTACTTCTGTTACCAGTCATTTTAACAAGGGCATATTTGCTAAGTGGAGAAAGAAGGTAGGTAATGAAGAAGCAGATAAGATAACAAGACAATCTACTGCAAGAGGAACAGATTTTCATACTCTTACTGAGTATCATTTAAAGAATGAAGGTTATGATGGTAAATCATTGCCTATTTCTGAGCATCTGTTTAGTATTGCTAAGCCTACACTAGAACGTATAAATAATATTTACTCTCTAGAAGGTCCACTCTACAGTTTATTCTTAGGAATTGCTGGAACAGTGGATTGTATAGCAGAGTTTGATGGAGAGCTTGCTATAATAGATTTTAAGACATCGAAGAAAGAGAAACCAAGAGCATGGGTGGATCATTATTTCGTTCAGTGTATGGCATATGCCTGTATGTTGCATGAATTAACAGGTATATCCGTTAAGAAATTAGTTCTTATTATGGCATGTGAAGACGGAGATTGTGTTGTATATGAAGAGAGAGATAAAGCAAAATATATTAAACTATTATCAAAGTATATCAAGAAGTTTGTAGATGACAAACTATCTGAGATTGCTTGACCTTCTGATCATTATCAGTTACAATATTATTATTGATTGAGGAAAGATGTTGTCCCTTACTTTACAAGACCCAATGGAGAATGAACTAGAAAAGGTACTGGAAAGTAAGTTTTATAGTGCTGCTAGATTTGCTCAATCTATTGAAGAACTTGTGAGAGACAATGAATATATGAGTTACATTGATGCTATCATTTATTTCTGTGATCAGAACAGTATAGATCTTGAGTCCGTACCCAAACTAATACCTAAGCCGTTGAAGGAGAAGATAAAGTGTGAAGCAACTGACCTAAACTTTTTAAAACGCACCAGCCGTGCGAAATTGATCTTTTAATTCAAAAAAAGTCGAAAAATTATCCTGGCCATTTTTTGCCCTATTACTTTTTTTCATGATGCCATTTGACTGCTATAAGACGTATATTGCCATGAAGCAGCATTTTACCAAGGACTCATATGACTACATGCGCTTTGGTAATCGACTTCCTCGTATATCGATAAATTCCTTCTATCAGAGAAAAGACAGATTCTTCTTTGAAAAGATGTCAAGAGAATTTGCTGATAAAGACATAGAAAAGTTTTTTATCGCAAATTTCACTGCTAGTACAGATCCCGAAAAAGTCTATATTTCTGATATTATCAAAACTGGTCGAAATACGTATAAAGAGTGGCAAAAGAGAAATCAGTCACTTTCTTACAATTTTAAAGAAGATGTAAATAAGTTACTTTTAGGTAAAAAGTTCGATGATGTGTTTAGTTGCAAAAAAGGACATCCACCAATATTAAGAGATTATCTAGGTGGTAGGGTTTCTTTGGAAACTTTGGTTATATGTGATAAGATATTAGGGTATGTTAAAGACTTCGATAAAAAGTTAAATCCCTATGCATGGTCAACTGTTAGTATGAAGATAAAGAAGTATGAACCGTTCCTAAATATAGATGTATTCCAGTACAAAAAAATCCTAAAGCAAGTTGCGTTATGAGTTTCTTCGATTCAGAAATGGTACGTGCGGAAATGGTTGAAATTAGTGAACTTCAAGAAGAAGTTTATTCTAATGTCTTTAAGTTTCCTAGCATGGATGCAAAGGGACAATTGCGTCACATTAACCTATTAGATAGGTTGATTGAGAAGCAAAAAATTCTCTATGCACGTTTAAGCTTGACTGATGATCCAGATGCTAAAAAAATGCAAGACCGCATTAGGGAATCCGCTGAATTGATGGGTATTCCCAAAAATGTTAATATTAACGTTCTTTTCGACCAAATGAAAAGTAGTATTTCTATCATGAAGAACCATATTGACAAGAACGAATTTCCAGTGTAATATTACTGAGTACAACAAGCCAAATCTAAACAAATCTGAGGTAATACGAATGTCTTTCGCATCTCTAAAAAAACAATCTAAACTAGGGTCTTATACCCAAAAACTCATCAAAGAAGTAGAAAAAATGAATACTTCTGGTGGTGGGGGAGCAGATGAACGATTCTGGAAACCAGAAATGGATAAAACTGGAGTTGGATCTGCTGTTATAAGGTTTCTTCCAGCACCTGATGGTGAGGAGTTTCCTTGGGTAAAAATGTATTCACATGCATTCAAAGGTCTAGGTGGTTGGTACATTGAGAACTCTTTGACCACAAATGGTGGCAAAGATCCTGTTTCAGAATATAATCGTGAATTGTGGAACAGTGGCAACGAAAAAGATAAGGATACTGTACGTAAGCAAAAGCGTAAGCTTTCTTACTTCAGCAATATCTACGTTGTTCGGGATCCTGCGAATCCTGTTAATGAAGGTAAAGTCTTCCTATACAAGTTCGGCAAAAAGATCTTTGATAAGGTCTTAAATGCTATGCAACCTGAATTTGAAGATGAAACACCTATCAATCCATTTGATTTCTGGCAAGGTGCAAACTTCCGTCTGAAAATCAAAAAAGTGGATGGTTATTGGAATTATGACAAGTCTGAATTTGATTCACCATCACCTCTTCTAGAGGATGATGATGCACTAGAAGCATTATGGAAGAAACAGTATTCTCTTGCTGCTCTAGTTGCTGCTGATCAATTCAAGTCTTATGAAGATCTTGAAAAGAGACTTAAAGCTGTGTTAAACACTAACATCTCTTCCCGACCTGTGGATGAGGAAGTTTCTGATGAGGATGATAGTCGTGGTTCATTTAAACCAGACTTTAATGCTCGTAAAGAACCAGTAGCTGTTGCTCCTTCTTCTACTGAAGAAGAAGATGATGCATTAAGTTATTTTCAACGACTTGCTCAAGAGTAATTACTCGTAAAGTCTAATATTTTCTCCATACTTCAAGGTTTCACTCACATACTGAGTGGAACCTTTTTTATATCCCATAATTTTATCTAAATCATTAAACACAACATTTAAGTATTGTGGTTTAAGTGTAAATATATTTCTTTTAGCATCTTCTACGTCAGACTCATATTCGTAGTTGGTTATTGCTTTTAAAATATGAGAAGATGGAATAGTTTGATAACTTCCTATACCATCATCATAATATTCATAATAATATGCATTCCCGACTGCAATATTACCATCTACAGTAAATAAAACTTCTTCAGTTCCATTTAATGTTGGATTAGATATTGCTGGAGTGGATGGTAGTTGATATGTGAATGATACACCAAAACCATCGTTACTAGCTACTGATTTGACTGGAAATCTTCCATTGAATGCGTTATCTGATACATTTGTAATCTGTACTTCATCATTCACTTTTAGTCCTTTAATACCATTATTCATAGTAATAGTAACAGTTGATGATGGACTACCTACAATTCCAGCAAATATTTGGTTAATTGTAGTCTTATTAACTTGAATAAAGTTTCCGTTGGTTCTCCAAGTATTAGGTATTTTTAGTCCTTTTTCTAAAACTACTACACCTTTACTGTTTTTAACTTCAATTGTTTCATAATGATGAATTCCACTGTATAGATTTTCTGTCGTCTTATATTTGTCCATCAATATATCATTAAATGCTTGTTGTGGTAAAGGCCACTCTTTTTGAACATCTAATATATTATTTGAGAGTAGAACAATCCAATCTAATGTGGGATCATTATATAATTCATTTGCTATATTATCAGGTCTATCATCACCAACAATTTTATACTTAGTGAAGAAGTTTAGATTTCCAAATATGTCTTGTCTAAGCTTTCCTCTTTTAAATAAGTTTTTTACAGTCAAATAGTTTGAAATGTCTTTCTCACCTTTATTTCTGTTGACATATCCAAAATTTGGAACTTGTCTAAAGTATGGTTTTGCCATTATAGAGATACCTCCCATGCGTCATCGTTATATGTACCAGGAATGGTTCCATAATCATCGAAATAAATTGGATCCAGTTCGGAGAAATTTAGTTGCATTTGATATTGAGTCATTGAACCGTCATCATATGTCATATACTGCCCACCACCATATGTTATATTACATGCAGTCAATGCACACATTTTGATTTTATTTAAAAATGGATGTTCAGTATCAGCACCATTTTCTTTGTACATATACTTCAACTTCCATACATTAGGTGATTTTAGGAATGCTTGATTACTTGATAATTTTGGTCTCATTTGTTTTTTGAAGAACCATATGATATCTTTTACCATTTTTGCTTCAGCTTCCCCTCTTGGAGTAAAGTTGTAAGTATAACCAAATGTTCTTAAAGATGGTCCTTTAAAGAGAAGTTCTAGATTATTGTTGAGTGTTACTCCTGATCCTCTTGTAACAAGATCTCCACCAACTCCTATTGCTTGACCAGCAAAGTAAGAAACTAGAGTATCTCGATCAATTCCTCCTATATCTTTAATTCCACCTTTTACTGCATCTAGCAAACCACTAATGGCAGCACCACCATCACCTGCTGCTGCTGTTCTAATTGTATTTCCTGCAGCTCTTGCACCTGCTACCTGAAGTGCATTAAGTTGACTTTCACCCCAAGTAACTGAGTTAGTTTCACTTAAACCACCTGTCATAGGGAGTTGGACTATACCTTTAGTAATAGATCCCGATCCATATCTACCTGTTGCTCTTTGTAATTGAGAAACTCCACCATATGTTCTTTCAGCTCTTTTCTGGGCTGTGTCTCCTGCAGCATCTTTTACTGGTTCTTGTTGCTGTGTTAGTGATGTGAGTGATGTATCTGCTTTGAATTCCTTACATACAACTTGTAAGTAGTCATATCCACCTACTTCTGCTAAAGGATAATATGCAAAGAAGTATCTTGGGTTTGATGATGAATTGGGTGTTGAAGTTGTAGTATCTTCTGGTTGACTTGTAGATAGAGATTGTTCGTCTGTGCTATTTCCTTCATTAGGTGCATCAGTTCCAAGTGCTTGTCGAAATATTGATTTTGATGCTGAGTTATTGAGTACATCTGAGAATTCTGATGGTATTGCACCAGCAATCTCCATCCAATCTTTTCCTTTTAAAGACGTATCTGCAATATGACCCCAATTAATTGTATTCTCTGTTTCATTAAAATAATTTTTAGATTTAGCAAAATCTAGTTGTTCTGGTGTAAACGCAGAAATATTTGTTTGTAGTACATCTGCATTTTTTGCAGCGGCATCTACTATAACTTTAAATGTTTTATTTTCTAAGTAGAAACTGGCAGACATAATACTGTTCTAGTTTAGTTATTTAGTACGATATTTGGCGTAGGATAATGACCTTAAGTATTCTATTTCATCATTATTTACTACATGTAATGCTCCTACAACTTCTTCCCACGTATAATTTCTCATTGTTCCCCAATGAAAGTTTAAACCTTTGAATCCCCATCTTTCAAGTGCCATACATGCAATTAAAGGATGTTCGTCATATGTAATTTTCGGAGTCTTTGCTATGTATAAAAAAGTATAATATTTTCCTGGTTCAGGAACCCACTCAGTTTCCGTGAACACTTCCAATATACTCATCATTATAGTATCTGGACTATCAGAACCATCAAGCTTTCCTTGTAGTTCTTGAATACGAACAGGTGTATTTCGGGCTGCATCCCTTTCTCTTCTTTCCTTAAGAGTTTTTCTTGGCATTACTTGATACCCAATTCGTTTTCAGTAATAATCCTAAATTCAATTTTTCTGTCTTTACACCACTCAACTGCAGCTTTCCACTTTGATCTATTCACTTCAAAGGTTTTGCACTCATAAAGAAATGATTTAGTTGTTCTCTTCTTCTTTTGAGGAGGAAGAGTTTGTTTTAGTGGTTTTACTTCAACAACATATGTTTTGATTTTTCCAGTTTGTTCTTTCACATTGATGATAAAATCTGGAAAATATCTTCTCATTTTACGTTCAGTCGGATCATAGTAGGGAATACAAAATTCTTCACTCCCCCAAGCAACGATATTCTCATTCAAATCACACCAAGAACAGAACTTGCGTTCCCAACTACTTCGACATATAATATTGTTATAGTCACCCTTATACTTTTTAGGGTATTTTGGCTTGTATCTACTTTTGATACTCTTTGCCATCTTATATACATAATATATAACGTAAAAGTATTTATAGATGGCAGCTCAGGTTCCCCAGAATTTGACGGCGGATTTTATAAAATCCAATTTGCTAACTCTAGCACAAACTTCGTTTTATGGACTCACTCTACCTCTACCTTCTGCTGTAAGAGATAGAGCAGTAAGAAACGCTCTTACCATTAATGGTTCTACCAGTGATTTGCACATGGTTGAATTACTATGTACAGATGCTGCTTTACCAGGATCTAGTTTAGCAACACATGATGTTACTGAAGATTATCATGGTGTAAGTGAAAAGATGGCATTTCGTAGAATATATGATCAAAGTATGAATTTGACTTTCTATGTTGATAGAAATTATGATGTTATAGAATTGTTTGAAACATGGATTGATTATATTAGTGGTAATGATGATAGAGGTATGTCTAAGAACAGACACCGTAATTTTAGGATGAGATATCCTGATTCTTATAGATCTGAAATTTATTTGACTAAGTTTGAAAAAGATCAACATTCTTTTGAATCTCAGGCAAATGGTAATAGAAGAGAACTATTGAACTATAGTTTTATAGGAGCATTTCCTCAGTCAATCACATCAATGCCAGTTTCCTACAACACACCTGATATTCTGAAATGTAATGTATCATTCTCCTTTATAAGGTATGTGGTAGAAAGAGCTATAGGTAGTCTTCAGGGTGCTACAGCAGCTAAGAGTTCTACTATGAGGACTAGTCCACCAGTAACTGAACTTAATCTCAGTAGAGATGTAACAGATCAAATTGCGAAGGATAATGCCCAATATGGTAATACTTTCCCAGCTGGTTCCTTTGGAATTACTCCTAAAAAGCAAATTCCTATAAGGAATAGAAGGGGAAGAATCACTGGATATAGGACTGAATAATTCTTACTAAATAAACTTACTGAATTGAAAATATCATGCCATTACCGACCATTGTAACTCCATCATATGAACTTGAGTTGCCATCAACAGGGAAGAAAATAAAATATAGACCCTTTCTTGTAAAGGAAGAAAAACTTCTTGTCTTAGCTTTAGAAACTGAGAATCCAAAAGATATTTCAACTGCAATTAAAACTGTATTGAAAAATTGTATTCAAAGTAGAGGGGTGAAGGTAGAATCTCTTCCAACATTTGATATCGAGTATTTGTTTCTCAATATTCGAGGTAAGTCTGTAGGTGAACTCATAGAAGTGAATGTTATATCTCCTGATGATGAAAAGACTCAGGTTCCCATTGAAATAAATTTGGAAGATATAAAAGTTCAAAAGGATAAAGATCATAATAAGACTATTAAGTTGGATGATAAGTTGGCGATGGAGATGAAATACCCATCTCTTGATCAGTTTGTTAAAAATAATTTTGATTTTGAAGGTAATATTGATATGGATCAATCTTTTGAGTTGATTGCTTCATGTATCGATAAAATTTATAATGAAGAGGAAGTATGGTCTACTTCAGATGTTACTAAGAAAGAAGTTATTTCATTTTTAGAGCAAATGAATACCATGCAATTCAAAGAAATTGAAAAGTTTTTTGAAACAATGCCTAAGCTTTCACATAAAGTGACTTTTGTAAATCCTAATACAAAGAAAGAAAACACTGTAATACTTGAGGGTTTATCGTCTTTTTTCGATTAGGTATGATTCATATGGATCTGGAAAACTACTTTAAGATAAATTTTGCCTTACTCCAGTTCCATAAATATTCATTAACTGAAATTGAAAATCTTATTCCTTGGGAAAGAGATATTTACATTGCAATGCTTCAGCAACATCTTGAAGATGAGAAATTAAAACAACAGCAACAAAATGGCTGATAAATCATTAAGATCAGAAGCAGATAGAATACTTGCTGAGTTGAGGGAAGAAGGCGCTCGTGAAAAAATAACAGTAGTAAAAGGATCAAAAATAAACAAGAAATCATTTACAAAGACTATTGGTACAAATACTTTAGAAAGAAGAATTGGTAATAATGAGAAGAAAATCACTTCTTTAAAAAAGATACTTCAATTCAAAAAGACTAATATAGGAGATAATCTAAGAGATATAGGACAAGATTCGGAAAATCCTAAAAACAATCCATTAGGATCACTTAAAAAAGGACTTGGTGCTATACTAAAGACCATAGGTGGTATTGGTAAGTCTATAAATTCGGGTATTAAGTCTGATAAGAAAAGTAAGGAAAAGAAAAGAGTAAAAGCTGATAGATTAAAGAAGAAGAGTAGATCTGACGCATTAGGAAAAAAAGATAGTCAAGAACCAGAGAAAGAAAAGAAAGAGAATCCTGCGGCTAATATTTTAGGAAAGATAGGAACGTTTTTTAAAAATATTCTTATTGGAACCGCATTACTATCATTATTAAATTGGTTGAAAAATCCAACCAATATGAAAAGGGTAGAAGCAGTTTTAACTTTTCTATCAAAGCATGGTGATACAATATTTAAAGGATTAGTCGGAATTGCTGGATTGATGATCGGTAGAAGATTATTCATGATGGTGAGGGGTGCTACTAAGTTCTTAAGATCTATTGGAGTATTAAGGAAAGTTCCAATAACAAAAGGAAGAGGTGGATCATTAAGAAATAAGGTTGGAAGTAAAAATCCATTCAAGAAAACAAAAGTAACAACAAGTGGTGGTATTAGAAAAGGTTTAAGTAAACTCAATCCTTTTAAAAGTTCAAAGGTTACTTCATCAGCTTCTAAGGCAATTACTTCAAATGTAACTGAGAGTGTAACTAAGAAGGTTAGTAAAACTGCTGGTAAACAAATCCTTAAAAAGACTGCAGCCAAAGGAATGGGCAAGGCATTTATGAAAAAGATTCCATTTGTGGGTCTTGCTCTTGGATTGGGATTTGGAATTGATAGATTAAGAAAAGGTGATTGGGGTGGTGCATTATTAGAAATGGGTTCAGGTGCAGCATCGATGTTTCCTGGTATTGGAACTGGAGTTTCTCTTGCTGCTGATGCTGCATTAGTAGCAAAAGATGCTGGAGTTGTGCCAAAACAAGAAAAACCAACTGAGAAAAAGAAAAAGATAAACTCATCAGGTTTAGGTGTAAGTAGTGATATTAATAAGATGGTCAATATGCCAGATTATGCTCAGACTCCTTACGCTTATCTTAAGCACAAAGGTCTTGAAGTTGAAGATTTGGAAGATGGAATGGAAAGAATGGTTAAAGTCTACAATCCAAATGTTAAGGATGAGAATGGGAGATATCAAGGAATAACTGTTATGGGAACCTATCCAGAAAAAGATAGGGTTTCCACACAAGACTTTATTAATAACCATAAAGCTTTTTCAATTAAAAAACTTAATGAGATATCAAAGATAAAGAAGGATAATATAGTTAAACGTGCCATTGGTGGAGCTTTAGATTTTGCTACATTTGGTATGTTTGATTTTGATAAAAGGAATAAGAAAGGATCTCCAAAAGGTTTTGGGATTAAGAGAATAGCAGGTGGTTTGACCGATTGGGCAACAATGGGTCTTACCGATTTTGATAAAAGAGGTAAGGGTGTAATGCAGTTTGATGCTGTTGGTAGTAAAGATAAAGCAAAGTCTATATCTCAAAAAACTAAGAAGAGTCCTAAGATTACAGTTGTTCCTATAGATGATGATAGTAATGCTGTAACAGAATCTGGATCATCTGAGAATCAAACTGAGGTTCCATCTTCACCATCTACATCTGGAGTAGAAGATAACTATACTTCTTCCGTATATGGATTGTTAGGAGGGTTTGGTTAAATGGCAGTACCTTTACTAGCAGGAATAGCAAAGATTGGTGCAAAGAAAGTTTTAGCTGGTGGAGCTAAGAAAAAGGGAATGAAAGGATTGCTTAAAAACTTTTTGAAATCAAAAACAGAATCAACTTTAAAGGGAAAAGTAACTAGTGTTAGAAAACCAAGAATTTCTAAAAAAGTAAAATTAATACCACCAGCTGCGCTTTCTAAAGCAAATAATTTATCCAATCAACAAAAGAGTCCAAGTTATATTGGGAAAGCATTGATGGCTATTAATGCTGTTTCTGTTGGTATTTGGAATTCTCTAAAGTCTAGAAAAAAAGCAAAAGAAGAAGAAGATAAGCAAGATTCTCTTCCTGAAAGGGATGATAAACCTTTTGGTTCATCTTTAGTTTCAGGTATTGGTAAATTTTTGATGGGAGGAGTGCAGAAGGTTGCTAAAGTTGCTACAAGATTCTTTGGAAATATTGCTTTAGGAATAGGAGCACTATTATTTGTAAAATATATTGATGAGATAATTGGTATTTTTAAAGCTATTGTAAAGACAGTCTCTATTGCTGCTAAACTTACATGGGGTATATTGAAGTTTTTTGCTGGTCCTCTTTATAGAATATTTTCTCCTATGATGGGTAAAAAGGTGGATGAAGATGCAAAGTATGTTGAAATGATCGATAAAGAACTTAATCAAGGTGTAGATTTTAAAAAAGATGATTCTAATCAAGATGTGGATCTAGAAGGGGAGGACGTTGAAAAAGATTATAATGAAGGTGGTTTTGTTAGTGGTCCTCAAGGAACAGATAAAATACCTGCTAAGTTAACTTCTGGTGAATTTGTCATGTCTACCAAAGCAGTTAATAAGTATGGTGTTGATACTCTTGCTAACATGAATGCTGCTGCTGGTGCAACTAATAAACCAACTCCTTCTGGAGGATATAATGAAGGTGGATATGTTGCAGAAGCTGGTAAAGAATGGGGTGATGAGACTAAGAATTTATTAAAGGTAGTTGCACCACAATTAATTAAATGGATGACGGTACAAAATGAAGCAGTTAATGAGAATCCTGAGGCTTATGGTGGAATAAGAATAAAGATGGATAGAGATGGAAAGGTTCCAAACTTTGGTGAGTTCATTGCTAATATGAGTGAATATGGTTTTAATGAAGGAGTTAAAACGATTCAGAATAATGATGCCATAGAACCAGAAGTTAAGGAAGCATTGCTCAAAAAGGTTGCATGGGTTAGAAGGGAGACATTAGAGAACCCTAATTTTAAATCAGATATAGCATTTGATATTAATAAAGATATTCCTGGTACAGCAGCAAATAGAATATTGATTGCTGCTCAAGAAGACCAAAAGAGTCCAGCAGCACTTGGTGGAATTGATGCTGTAGAAAGAGCAAGGCTTATCAATAGAACCGAGAAGAAAAACAAGTTAAATACTATCGTGGAGTCTATTTCCAAAAGTGATGGTGAAGATGATATTGAGGAAATACAAGTCCCTGTTCCACCAACACCTAGAGGTGGATCTACAGTATCTGGTGGAAACGGTGGAGTGGTTTTCTTACCCATGAAATTAGACAAAACTGAAATCGTAACAAAACAAGCTCTTTATCAAGAATAATGGCAAATAATCGCAACACCAGATCTGGTAACATAACTAAATTTGAAATATTCTCTTCTATGTCCACTGGACTGATAGATATTCGTGCTGGTGTTACTGAGTTGAATTATTATGAAGATGTTCTAAAGAATACAATAACATTAACCATTCAGGTTACAGAAGCTGGTATAGGTGGTGCTAATAAAGGAATAATTGACAATCTACCTATTAGAGGAGGTGAAAAAGCACATATCGTTTTTGAAGATGCGGAGGGTAGACAAAGAAAGTTTGAAGATGATAATGCGTTATATGTAAACCGAGTTCGCAACCTTACAAAAGGAACTCAAAGAGATAGTTATTTTATTGATTTTTGCTCAAGAGAATTCTTAGCTAACGAACAAGTTAGAGTGTGTAAAAGATATGATGGTAAGATATCAGATAGTGTTGAAAATATTCTTACTAAGGTTACTTCAGGAGATGTGGGACTTATGGTTCCTAAATCCAAAATTAATAAGATTGATCCTACATTAATTCCTTATAATTTTATAGGTAATGAGAAAAAACCTTTATTTACTTGTACTTGGTTAGCGTCTAAAGCAATACCAGAACAAGCTGGTAAGGCTGGTGCATCTGCAGGATTCCTTTTCTACCAGACACATGATGGATTTAATTTTAGATCTATAGATCAGATTTTTTCAGAGAGTTATAAGAAGACTTTTATCTATACTAATACTGCTTTGAAACCAGATGAGTATGATGGAAAGATTCTTAGATATGATATTAATAGGGATATTGATCTTCATAACAACCTATTAATAGGTGCATATTCTAACAGAACAATATTTTTTGATTACTATGGAATGAATTATGTGGTCAGGAATTTCACACCTGAAGATCAAGAAGGTATTGAAACTGGTGGTAAATTCCCTATTGATAGTGTTGCAGATGAATTTAGGTTGCCAGTTTCAAGATTAATGAGTAGAATATTAGACATCGGAACATTGCCACCAGGTAAGAGTAGTAAAGAAGAGTTGGAGAACTGGAAAAATAAACCAGATCAACCTACATTCGATGCTGCTCAAACAATGGTTCAATCCTTGATGAGGTATAACCAACTATTCACCATACAAGTAAAGCTTACATTGGGTGGTTGTTTTAGTCTTCAAGCAGGTGATTTGATTTATTGTGATTTCCCAGAATTAAGTGATTCTTCTTACAATAGTATCACTGGTGGCATATATATGATATCTAGCCTTGCTCATGAGGTAACACCTAAAACGTGTTTTACTTATGTTACTTTGGTTAGAGATAGTTATGGTAGAAAATCTTTTTAAGGAGATCTTATGACAACTAAAATTCCAAATCACGATCTAGATCACGAGGTCTACATTGACCCCAAAGATGGTAAGGAGCATACTAATCATGGTATGCACGAATATAGCAAAGAAGATTTAGAGATGCATAATGATGCATTTCATGCCCATGATGAATCAGAAGTGAATAAGAATGATGGTAAGATTAATGATTGGCACACAAGACACGAAGATTCTCATCTAGAGGTCTACTGTGATAATCACCCTGATGCAGAGGAATGTAAAGTTTATGACGACTAATGATTGACCAAGATCTAGTTAAAAGAAATTTAGTAGGTAGAGATGGATTTACTTGGTGGATCGGTCAGATTCCCAGTAGTAAAGTCTGGAAGATGAATACGCCTGGAACTAAGGTAAAGAGTAATGATGATATTAAAGGTTTTGATTATAGGTATAAAGTGCGGATTATGGGATACCATACCGCAAATGTAAATGATTTAAAAGACGAACAATTACCTTGGGCTGGAGTGATGTTTCCTATCACTGCAGGAGTATCTGGGGGTGCTATAGACACTCCTCAGATCATGCAAGGTAATTTTGTGTATGGATTCTTCTTAGATGGTCCTGATGCACAAGTACCTATTATTATGGGTCTTATTGGATATAACCAATACACAAAGGTATTGAAAGAAGTTCCTGAAACTCCTTTTCAACCTTTTAGTGGATATGAACCAACTTCTAATAAGAACTCTGAATTTGTAGGAACTGATCAAGTTGGTGGTAATAAGGAAGTTAAAGATGGTGATGTAGCAGAATCAAATGATCCCCCACCTGCTGATGGTGGTAGTGGTGATGCAAATGCTCCTGATATAAATTCTGATGGCATAATAGGAGATTCTCCTTCAGCATCTGAACAAATTACTAGTGGAGCTGATAAAGAACAAGAAAGGAATAGGTCTAAACCCAAAACTCTACCTACAAATTCAAGGTGTGAACCATCTCCTACTTCAGCAATTCAACGTGAAATGAAAAACATGTTGAATGATATTCAGCAACTTAAAAAAACTGCTAATGATTGGGAAGCTAAGGTTTCTACTAAGCTTGACAATCTAGAGGATGAAATTCAAAAAGTTACTAGTAAAGCTACTAAAGAGATAACTGGTAATGTGAAGAGAATAGTTGATGGTATTCAAAGAAACGTAAAGAAAAAGATCAATAAAAAATTAACAGAGACATATCATTTAGTTCTTCCATCTGAAAGACCTTCTCTTGCAAAAGAGATATCAAAGGCAAATGAATCTCTTGGTTGTATGTTTAAAAATATGATGGACAACCTGTTTGGAATGGTTAGTGGATTTTTAAATCAAATTTTGGATCGTTATATTAATGCTCCTCTTTGTGCTATTGAGAATTTTGTAGGTGGATTATTAGGAAACATCACAGGGATTCTTGATAGTGGAATTGCGAATATTATAAGTCCTATCAAACATATGGTTTCTGCATTGGGTGGAGCAATTGATATTGGATCAGATATTATTGGGTTTGCTACAGATGCATTGACAATACTTGATTGTAAACCAGATCCTAAGTGTTCAGATGCAAAAGAGTGGAGTCCAGGTCAAGGACCAGTAATTATTGCTAAGTTGGATGTTAACTCTATAATAAGTAAAGCTAGAGGAATTTCATCTGTTATACAAAGTTCTGCTGCTAGATTAGGTGGAGCACTTGAAGATATAACTGATATTGCTGGCAACATGAAAAATGCTGGAAACATGTTACAAAATCTTGCTGGACAAGCAATAGATTCTTGTAATGTTGGACCTTTATTCTGTGGTCCTCCTACAGTATCATTCTCAGGAGGTGGTGGAAGTGGTGCTGGTGGAAATGCCATTGTAAGCACTGCTACTGCTATTTTGGGTGTAGATCTCACTCTACCTGGTTCTGGATATATTACTCCACCTAAAGTTGTATTTAATGATGATTGTGGTAAAGGTAAAGGTGCTTCTGGTAGAGCAGTTATTAATGATAAAGGTGAAGTGGTTCAAGTAATCATGGAAGAAACTGGTGTTGGGTATCTTCCTTTTCCTGATGGAAGTCAGGGAGGGGATGGAACGACATATGCTAATTCCAATGAAACTATTATAAAAAGAGCAGATGGAACATACCATAACACTCCGTACAAACCAGGAGTTGTAGTAGAAGTTTTTGAAGGTGATGAAATTACACATCCTGGTGGTATTAAAGAAAATGTAAAAGTGGATAGTACTATTACTACTCAAGATCAAGGTGATCAAGTAGTTCCTCGTGGTGAAGATCCTACTCTTAATGATGGAACATATCCTGTAGTTCTTGAAATTGATGATGTTGCGATATCTAATCCTGGTGTTGGATATTCAGACTCCGATACTGTTGTCATCGAACCTAGTAATGGTGCGGAGGTAAGAATCAAGACAGATGAGTTGGGTTCGATAATAGGAACCGAAGTTATAAATGGTGGTATTGGATTCCAAGATGAACCAGAGGTTTACATTAAGAGCAAAGCAGGTTATAATGGAAGACTATTACCTGTATACAAGGTAAATAGACAAGGCATCGATGCTGGATTTATCACTCCTCAAAATATACCCACTATTGAGGTTGTTGATTGTGTTGGTAAAGTTTCACATTTAGGTAAATCATAATGGGAACAAGATTAGTTTACAATGCTAGGAATCTTGGCAATAGGCATGGTCGAATAAAATTCGGACATGTTCAAGAGAACAATGAAATAGCATCTGTGCAATTATTAAACGGTAAAGATGCTGGTCGTCATTATATGACCATGCATCAAACTGGTGATAAAGATAGTGGTCAAAGAGGTGCAACGGAGAATGTATGTCCAGGATCATTTACTATTGATTGTGGTAAAGATATTGCTCCTACCCCTGAGAATGAAGAACAAGGTAACCAAGCTTTTGCAGTTCGATGTGAAAATGGTGATGTTGTTATTCAAGCAAAGGATGGTGCAATAAAACTTGAAGCAGAAACTATTGAATTGATTGCTAAGAGTGGGGATAGTAAAAAAGGAAGAGTTACTGTAGATGCAAGTGAAACAATAGAACTTATTGCACCTGATATTGTTTGTAACGCATCTAATTATACTAAGATCTTCACTGATGGAACTTTAGAGTTACTAGGTGAGACTATCTTGAATATATACGGAGGAATGCTTCATTGTGCAGATGGAGCCACTTCTGTACTGGGATCTAAAGGAGATCCCGAACTAGAACAACGAGCAAGGGATGGATTTATCTAATGGATGTACCTGATTTAGAAGTAAGAAAACAACTTTTTGTTGGTGATGGAAAAACCAAAGCTTTAGGTGAAGGTGAAGCAGCCATTCGTGGAACTGCTTACATTGAAGGACCATTACAGGTAGGAAAGGATAATTCCTTTTCAGATGTAAAAGCCACTGTAATGATAGGTCCAGAGAATAATACTGACTCTGACACACACCCCTCAGATTCTTTAATGGTTGAGGGGGATATGACTGTTAATAATGGAAACATTCATACCACCAATCTTTTAGCTTGCACAGGACAAGGTGTTGCTTTATCTGGTAGCACTATTAATGTTCAGGGATGGAAAGGATTTGATATTAAACATCCTAATAAGGAAAAGTATAGATTAAGACATGTATGTGTTGAAGGTCCAGAAGCTGCTGTATATTGTAGAGGAATAGTTAAAAACAGTAGAGAAATTGTATTGCCATCATATTGGCATGGACTTGTAGATATTGATAGTATAACAGTTCAACTTACACCAATAGCAGCTCATCAAGACGTTATTGTGAAGAGATGGGATGATAAGAAGGTTTATCTTCAACCACAAGGTGGAATGCCTGTTAATTGTTTCTATTATATAATGGCATCTAGAATAGATGGTGAGAAATTGATAGTAGAATATGAAGGAGAAACTCCAGCAGATTATCCAGGAGACCCAACACAGTTTTCCATTTCGGGTTATGATTATGGAAGAGGGGTTGACACTAAGAAAAAATCATGATATAATATAGGATATCTGTAAATAGTATCATGACAGAAGGATATTTAACTAGATGTGTGATAGATCCTTCTAAGAGAACAGTGCGTATATATTCCAGTGAAGGTGAAGAAAGAGAGATAAAATGTGACACAACAGAAGAGTTTATGAACGTCTTAAGTTTTGTTCGTGCAACTTTAGATGAGGATACATTATCCTACGCAAATCCCCTTTGAGAAAATGCTAAATAATCCATAACGGACTATTAGAATTAGTAAAAATGGGTCTTTCCAGATTAGATAATTTCCTCAAATCTGTTCGTGGTACGGTAATATACGTTGACCCTAACAGTCTTGATGCCACGGACAGTATTGAAAATCAGGGTAACTCACTCACAAGACCCTTTAAAACGATTCAAAGGGCTTTAATAGAGGTCTCTAGATTTTCATATCAGAAAGGATTAGATAACGATAGATTTGCCAAGACAACTGTTATGGTTTATCCTGGTGAACATACTATTGATAACAGGCCAGGTTGGATTCCGATTGGCGCAAATAATTATAGATTAAGAGATGGATCAACTTCTAATGAATTTGGTGCTTTTGATTTAACAACAAATTTTGATTTAGATTCAACTACAAACGCTTTGTATAAGTTGAATAGTATCTACGGTGGTGTCATTGTACCTCGTGGATGTTCCATAATTGGTATGGATCCTAGAAAAACAAGAATAAGACCAAAGTATGTTCCAAATCCAGAGAATGTTAGTATTGAAAGATCTGCTATTTTCAGGGTAACTGGTGCATGTTATTTTTCCGCATTTGCTATCCTAGATGCTAATCCAAATGGAACAGCATATAAAGATTATACTACCAATATATTTGTTCCTAGATTTTCACACCACAAGCTAACTACCTTTGAGTATGCAGATGGTGTTAATAATGTAGATATAGATGATGACTTTATCAGTGGAGCAAATGGTGAGTTTGCTAGAACTGATCTTGATATGTACTATGAGAAGGTTGGACTAGCATATGGTCCTGCTTCTGGTAGACAGATTGAACCTGATTATCCTGCTGCTGGTTTAGATATTGAACCAAAGGTTGATGAGTATCGTATTGTTGGTTCTCGTGGTAAACAAGTTGGTATTACTAGTATTCGTGCTGGTGATGGAACAACCTCAACAACCACTATTACTATAACATTAGATGAAGTTGCAACAGATTTTGATGTAGATACTGCTATTGAAGTTGAAGGTGTAGGAAGTGATGGGTATGATGGGCAGTTTGTTGTCTTTAATAAGGTAGATTCTACTAATATTCAGTACAAAGTTCAGAATGCTCCTGTAGTTGCACTTCCAACAATCACAAATGCAACCGTGAATGTGACGGTGGATACAGTCACATCTTCTTCACCATATATTTTCAACTGTATGCAGAAATCTGTATATGGTATGAATGGTCTATTTGCTGATGGTTCAAAGGCAACTGGATTTAAATCTATGGTGATGGCACAATACACAGGTATTGGTCTACAGAAGGATAATAACGCTTTTGTAAAATATAATGAGACAACTGGTGTATATGAGGATTCTACTTTAGTTTCAAATCTACATTCAGATTCTAATGCTAGATTTAAACCAGAGTATGAGAACTATCATATTAAAGCAAGTAATGATGCAGTTCTTCAGTTAGCATCAATCTTTGCTATTGGTTATGCTAATCATTTTGTTGCTGATGATGGTGGTGATATGTCTATCACCAACTCTAACTCCAACTTCGGTTCAATCGCATTGCGCTCTGGTGGATTTAGAAAGAAATCTTTTGCAAGAGATGATATTGGATATGTCAGTCATATTATCCCACCAAAAGAGATTGATACTTCTGATACTAGTATCGAATTCAAATCATTAGATGTAAATAAGATTGTTGGTATTGCTGATACAAGTAAGTTATTCTTATATGGTGAGACTAATGAAAAGAATGTACCAGACAGTCTTATTGATGGATTCCGTCTTGGTGCTAAGAAGGATGAGCAGTTAAATGTTCTAATTGCAGACTCTAGTGGAGTATCTAATACATATTCGGCAAGAGTTATCATGCCAAATACTCAGTATACTTCAAAGGAAACTTCCTTTGCTAAGATATTTGATATTGGTAGATCTGCTTCTGGAATCAACAGTGTTACTAATAATGCTGTTAACTTTACGGTAGCTCATAGTTTCCTTGAGGGAGAAACTGTTCGTGTACTCAGTCAAAATGGACATCTTCCTGATGGATTGACACACAATACTGTTTATTATGCCATACCCGATTCTAGTGATACTCATAAGATAAAGTTTGGTCAGACTTTTAACGACGCTTTAGATGGAAATCCTATTACCATCAATAATAATGGTGGAATTTTAACAGTTGAGAGTAGAGTATCAGATAAAGTTTCTGGTGAGATAGGACATCCAGTTCAATATGATTCTTCTCATAGTCAGTGGTATGTTAATGTTGCCACTGCTGCTACTGAGAATACAATCTATAATACTGTTGTTGGTCTTGGTTCTACTGCACTAGGTGAAGCAACACCTAGAAGTTTCATTGATCGTAAACCAGATACTCGTAACTTACTTGATACAATATATCGTCATCGTTATGTTATACCAAAAGATTCTTCAACTATTGCTCGTGAGCCTGTTGATGGATATGTTATAGAACAGTCTAATGCTTCTATTGGTTCTACTGATACTGAAGTAGCATATCTTTATAATCCAAGTAATGTAAGTCTTACTAACTCCACTCAATTAAGGAACCCAAGATTAGTTGCAGATGCTAGTTGGGATACTGGAGTTGCAAGCATAGTTACTGAAATACCACATAATTTGACGAGTGGTGCTACTGTAGAAATTGTTAATATTAAGAGTAGTAACAATACCACTGGTGTTGCAAACTCAGCATATAATGGAACATTTGAAGTTGCTGGTATCACAAGTGCTAAACAGTTTACTCTTGCTATCAGTAATAATCCAGGTACATTTACTAATGATACGTCTGACAGAACTACTTCCTTACCAAACTTTAAAGAGAAGAAGACATCAGGCACATACATCATCTATAGAAGTGAAGATGTACAAGAGTATATTCCTCAGAAACAGGATGGTATCTATTACCTAACTGTTGTTAATACATCAAATGCTCCTACAGTATCACCATTCTCTACTGAAAGGTTCTCACAACCAGTTCAAAACCTTTATCCTCAAACAAACAGGGATAATCCAGTATCCGATCCAAAGGCTGCTCAGTCTTTTGCGCTTTCAGATACCATTGGTCATGTTGAGATAAATGAACCACAAAATTCTCTTACAAAGGAAGCTGCCACAGACAGAATAATTGATACCAATGTTGGATTTGGATTAACACAATTAACTTCTAATGCAGCAGGAACTACTCATACACTTTATAGTGACATTGATCATGGATTGAATAGAATCACTGGATTACAAGTTGCTGCTGGTGGTGGTAACTATGTTAATGGTAATTATTATAATGTTCCTCTAGTATCATTTGGTTCTTCTGTAACTGGTAAACATGCGACAGCAAGGGTAACAATTGCTGGTGGTTCAGTTTCTGCTGTTAAGATTATTGATGGTGGTAGTGCATATGGTATAGGAAATACCTTGGCAATGGTTGGTATTGCTACCGTTGGTGGACATGATGCAGGTCATCTAAAAGTAACTGACATCTATAATAATGTTGGAGATACCTTAAGCATTGATAATATCAATCCAGATTCTTATGATGCATATAACAATCTCTATAGAATCACTGGAATAACTGATGGTAATGATAAAGAGATCTCAGTAGCATCTGCATCTACAATTTCACCAGCTTATACATCTGGTATTGGTGTAACAGTATCTGCCACTGCAAATGTTATCCTTACAGGTAAGACATTGAATGTTGATAATATTGTTTATAATTCTACTGTTGGATTGGCAACTGTTGTAACAGTACAACCACATTCATTCTCTGTGAATGATAAGGTTAATATTGGTGGTGCAAATGATAATGTATTCAACGGTGGATTTATTGTTAAAGAGGTTGTTGGATTAACATCATTCGTTGCAGATGTTGGTAGTAATACATACATACCATCTACTGCAGGAACTAAGTTTGTTTATAATCCATACTTCACTTCTAGGGGTGGTAACTTAACTAAGAGTGATGAGAAAGATTCTGGTCGTTTAATGAGTCAGTATGCTGGAATTAGTACAATTACTAATGCATCAATCACACCTACTGCAAACAGTGTTGGAATCCAGAGTGCTACATTACTTGACTTTAATATTGGTGATTATATTCAGATTGATAATGAGATTCTAAGAATCAGATCTACTGTATCAAGTACATCTGTTAATGTTTATCGTGGACTATTAGGAACTGATAGTGAAGCTCATTCTAATGGTGCTGTAGTTAATAGAATCAAACCAAACCCAATAGAATTCAGACGTACTTCGTTGCTTCGTGCATCAGGACATACCTTTGAATATGTTGGATATGGTCCAGGTAACTATTCAACTGCTCTACCTGAGAGACAGAATAGAAACCTTGCACCTAAAGAAAGAATACTTGCTCAGTCAACTAAGACTGAGGGTGGTAGTGTTAACTACACAGGTATGGATGATGAGGGTGATCTATTTACAAGGAATAAGGTTAGCATCTCTATCACAGGTGAAGAAGAAGTATTTGGAACTCCTATTCCTACTGTAACAGGTGAAGATCCAGATCTTGGTTCAGGATCTAATGTTGGATTTGGTTTGATAACTCCACAAGAGATATCAGTTGGTAGAGCAATTAGAGTTGAGGGTGGATCGGATACAAACTTTGCTTCTGAATTTGATGGTCCTGTAATCTTTAACAATAAGATTACTTCTACATCTACAAAAGGTATTGAGGCAAACTCATTATTCTTACAAGGTGATAGAACAGTCTCAAGGAAGTTTACAGTTGGTATTTCTACTCCAGTCCTTGCTGGAAACGTAGGAGATATTGTTTATAATGGTCAGGCAGCTGCTGGTGGATTGATTGGTTGGGTTTATAGTTCTAACAATAAATGGGAGAAATTTGGAAGAATTGGTTTAGATGGTGCAGAACCAGGTCAAACAATTGGTATTTCAAGTGATAGTAATTATGTTGGTCTTGCTACCAATATTAATATTGTAGGTGCTGGTGTAAGTGTAACCAGTGAATTAGATGCAACTGCAGGAATCGCAACCTTTACATTAGATGCTAACCCAAGACTAGGAATTTCTACTGGATCAGTTTCAGGGCAGAATAATCTTCTAGGTATTGGAACTCAGATTAACTTCGTTGGTTATGGTATAACTGTCGGTGGTGAGTTTGATAGTAATACTGGTATTGGTACTATTATATTGACTGGTTTAAGTGGAGTAAGTACAAGCTTCCCACAAGGTCCAATAAATGCAGTTCAGTATAATGCATCTGGTTCATTTGCAGGTGGAAGTGGATTCACATATGATAACTCAAATGTTGTTATAAGTGGTAATACTGCTAACAGTTTGGTAAGTATATCTCAGACTGGTGGTGGTAATGCTCTTGAAGTAACTGGTAAGGTTGGTATTGGAACAGAAGCAACTGCTAAACTTGATATTGTAAATGATTCTGGTGAATCAATCCGAGTCAAGTCTACAAGTGGTTCTGGTAATATTGTAAGAGTTGATAATACAACTGGAGATACAACACCAGTTATTATTGATGTTAATGGTAATGTTGGTATTAACACAGTTCAGGCTAATGCTGCAGCACATGTGGTTGGAGATGTAATGATCAGTGGAAGAGGAAGATTCCTCAACCCACAGAAAACATATCTTGTTTCTTTACAAGCACCTGACATATTAACATCTGATGTTACATTCAAGTTACCTAATCAGGTAGGCGCAGCAAGTAGTGTCCTATACACAACAGGATCTGGAGTATTAGATTGGATATCTCCTACAAATATAGTTTCTGGTGTTATTACAAATACTGATTCTATTGCCGAAGGTTCAACTAATCTATATTACACAGATGAAAGAACACAGGATGCGATTGGTGCTGCTGTTGAAGCGGGTATCCAAACAGGTATCACTGTAAGTTACAATGACGGTGGAAATGCTCTTAACTTCAATGTTGATAGTGCGTCACCATATCCATTCACAACAAAGGGATTCAGTATTCCTCTTTGATCAACCTGACTCAGGAATAACTATAAGGTTGTAATCTTGATCAAGTCCACCACCTGATTTGGTGATGGAATAGGTCTGGTTGGGTTCTATTGCTACTTCGGTTGCTACTGGATCACCATTATTTGTTAATGACATATTAGCAGATGCTAGTGATGCAGATGTATTTCCTGCATTAGCACTAGTAAATGAATAAGCTAATCCTCTACCTATGGCAACTCCATCATTTTGAGTACCACCACTTAGTGACATTGAAAAGGTTCCATTAGTTCCACTAACACTGATTGTCAATGTTGTATTTTCTTTTGCTTTTAGATAATTAGTAATTATTCTAACGTTCTGTCCAGTGTTATTGGTATAAGAAACATTACCAGTTCCACTCAATACTGTCGCAGCCATATCTTTTACTGTAGTAGCTTTTTTATATTTATAAATATAAAGAAAAGGGTGGAGAGTGAAACCCCATGGCGGTCAACAAGAATTTTGTTGTCAAGAATGGATTAGAAGTTAAGTCAAATCTGCTAGTTGCGGATACTGCTACTAATTCAGTTGGAATAGGAACAAGTGTAATAGAACACAAGCTCCATGTTCAGGGGGGTATAGGTGCTACTACATTGCAAGTCAGTGGTATTGGAACCGTTGACGTTGCTATTGGTGGTACTGCAAGATTTGATCAACTCTATGCTCCTGTAGGTGTAGTTACACACTTAGCAGGTACTAATATAAATGCTTCTGGTATTGTAACGTCTGGTGCGTATTACGTTGGATCAAACCAAGTAATAAGTTCCACGAGACAACTCCAGAATATTTCATCGCTTGACGGTGGTACTACGAACGTTATTCGTGCATTAGCATCGGGTATCGGAATTAGAACCGAAGGTGGTGTTATTGGATATGGTGCAACTTTCCTTAACTTTGTTGGTGCTGGTGTTTCAAGCATCATCTACAACAGTGCGGTAGGAATTGCAACTATAGATCTCCAAGGAGGAGGTGGTGGTGGTGGAGGCGGTTCCGTTAGTATCGGAACAGAAGCTCCTACTACACCTTTACCAACGAGTGGAGACTTATGGTATAGCACCGATTTAGCTAGAACTTTCGTTTATTATGATGAAGTTGCATTGGGTGTTGGATCATCTGCTTTCTGGGTAGATGCTGCTCCATTCAATCAAGGTAATACCGATTATGTCAGTCGTCATGGTTCTACCATGTATGCTGGATTGGGAATTACTGCTGGTAGTAATACAACTCCAGGTCTTTATATTAATGGTTCTAGTAATACTGGTTTATTTTCTCCAAGTGCAGGTGCAATTTCTCTTGGGGCAGGAGGAGCAGGAATTGCTACCTTTAGTTCTGGTGGAATAATTGTATCTGGTGCATCTACTATTAGTGGAGATGTATCGATTGGAAGAAGTTTGACTGTTGTAGGTAATATGACAGTCGGTGGAGACATAAAATACGATGAGGCAACTGCTGCTAACTGGAATGTAACTGGAATCGCAACTGCTACACAGTTAGATGCGACTCAAGTTAAGGTTACAGGATTTTCCACGTTTGCTGCAGCATCATTCTCAGGTGATGTTACTGGTAATATTACTTACGCAAAGACTGCTGGTGTCTCAACAGTTGCTGGTATTGCAACCTATACATCTGAGTGGACACTAGGGGCAGATGGAACTAGTCATTATACATTCTCAGGTCCAGGTTTAACTGGAGCAGAAAATGATCCGACTATTTACTTGGTAAGAGGTCAACAGTATAAGTTCAAAAATAGAAGTGGTGGACATCCATTCAGAATCCAAAGCACAGTAAATGGTTCAACAGGAACCGCATTTAATGATGGTATAACCAACAATGATGCTGCTAATGGTACTGATCTTTTATGGAATGTTCAGCAAGATACTCCTGCAACTCTTTATTATCAGTGTACTTCTCATGGTAACATGGGTGGTAAGATCAATATTCTTGATGTATTTGATAACGATGGATCTAATTTAACTGGTGTAAGTACTAACTTCACATCTGCGATTGGAATTAGTTCTGCAGGACTAAGAGTTGGTGTTGGTATTACTCAACTGAACTTTGTAGGAACAGGAAATACATTCTTATATAATGGTGCTACTAACAGCATCGACATCAGCATTTCTGGTGGTGGCGGTGGTGGTGGAAATGGTAAGACTCTCTATCTAATTGGTGGTGGGTCTGTTGTAAGAACAAAGTAAATAATATAAATAAATATACTTAAATGACAGTCACAATACTTATTCTTGGGGGAATAGTTTAAAATGCCAAACGGAAGGTTAGCAAGAGCTGTTTTAAACGGTCAATGTGCATGTGAGTTATATGTAAATGACTCAGGTAGTGCTGCGTCTGTCACTCTATTTTCTAATTCTATTAGTACGAATACTAATGCAAGAATAACAACTGTTGTTGGAGTAGCAGCAACAGCTTTTAATTTAACAAGTACAGTTTTTGATGTAGGTGCTAATGGTGTTGGTATTGGTACTACCATCACATGTAACTTATGCTGTTTTGCTGGATGGAATTATTGTAATCCCTATCAATGTGATTCATCAAAGCAATTAACTCAGGGTATGACAACTGGGTTCTATAGAGCTCAATTATGTGGTCCTGGGTTGGGATTCACTTATACCAATCAGACTACTGGAGAAAGTGGTGGTGGTATGGGTTGTGAATATACATGTAATGATTACATAGGTCTTGGAAAATCTACAAGAACACCTTGGGCATACATGGAATATGTTTCCATTGCAGGTTCAATGACATCTAGTTTATGTCAACAGTTATGTAATGATAATACAGCTCACGCACCTTGCAGGTTTGGTTATCCATACGCTTCTATTTGCATGAATGGAACTTGTATTGGTTCTTGTAATAATAGTGGACAGGCTATTTGTAGATGTGATTGTTGGGTAAAAGCACCTTATGGTGGTACTACCATGCACTCTTTGACATTGGGATTCTGCAGAGCGTGTATATATGACGGTTGCGACTGTAATGGAAACCCTAATTATAACAGTCAAGCTTGCAACTATTGTGACAGAGGTGATAGTAGATTTACTCATTTTGTAGGAATAATTCCTGGATGGTGTACCTACGTATATCCTTGGGATGGTAATTGTTGTGGAAGAAATAGAATGAAAGATTTCTATGTTATCACTGCATGTAACATTGATACAACAAATTATGATATGGGTGCAAGATTCACTGTAAACCCACTTCCCTGTTGCGATAAAAACAAAACTTATTGTGGTGGAACTTGTCCACAAGGATATTGTGCATGTGATGCTGCTGTAGGATATGTTCCTTACAATGGTGTATGTTGCTGTTGCTGTAGTACTAGAGGGCGTGGACCAAAGAGATGTCTTTTGCAGTGGGAACTTAAAGGAGGAGCAGCACAACCTGAATGTAGATGGTGGTGTACTTGCATGTATGATGTAGGGGCATTTGCTAACTGGTGGGCATTAGATCCAAGTCAATACTGTAATTTCTGCGAGCATCATTGTATTGATGAGAATGGTGATTTCTATACATGGAGAAGATGTGGAACTAATTCTGGTAATTGGCAACAATGTTGTGGATGGATATATCAACCTACTGAATGGAGTTGTGGTCAAAACTATAGATGTTGTGGCAATGCAACAATGGGTGGTGCTGGTGCATTTGCTATGCACTGGGATAAATGCTGCACTCAAAACAGAACTATGATAATGTGCATCTGTTGTAATAATGGACAAGAGTGTGGTCGTCCGTGTACTGAAGGATGTTCGTTTGATATGAGTGTCATGAGAACATGTAGTATGGATGGATGGCCCTCCAGGTTCTGTTGGTCTCACTGCTGTTGTGCAATAGCTTGTAATAATTGCATTATCAGTCATGGTGCAAAAACTCCAGCGAACTTGCCGATGAGTCCTTATGGTGTTGCTTGTGCAGTGACCTGTGGATTGTATATTGCACAGGTTCGGAATAGATGTTGTGTAACTTCTTGGCTGATAGGATATCCTCATCCCTTAGCTATGTACTGTTGTATTAGTGGTCAAAGATGCATGACTATGATTAATATAATGGTTGGAACTGGATATTGTAACAATAGTGGTAACTTAAATCCTGATGGTAGTAACTTCAAAATGAGTGACCGTTTCCCTGATTATGGTACAGCAGAACATGCAGATTGTGTGGGTGCAGAATCTCAACTTAAGTACTTTGCATATAACCCAAGAAAATGCTGCCATTATGGATTATTCCGAACTGGTATTGCATCAGCAGCATCACTACCAACCGCATGTTCATGTGCTTCATTAAATGGAGTGAACCCAACTTGTGGAGTCTTCTCATTCGATGCAAGAAGAATTGAGAAAACTAGTGGTACTCGAAAGGATGGTGATGCTGCTAGAGCAACGTTTGAGTGTGGTCAGGTTTGTAAAGAAATATGGTATGCTGGTCTATGTTATGATGCTGCAGTATGTGTATGGGCAAATGATAGTCAAGTAGGTCGAGCTGGTATTGTTACTACCATGTGGTGTAAGGTAGCAAACTTCCCAACTGATTGGTTATGTGATTATTATGTAAATCCAAGAATGTGTACCTCATGTCTCTTTAGATATAGTTTCAGTGAATGGACAATATCTCTATACAACTGTAATACATGTGCATGGGATCCTTGGACATCTAAAGACTTGATTACATGGGATAAATCACCATTCAATCAAACAGTTTGTGAGGATCCATTACATACATGTTGCTTATGTCTTGCTCAAGCAAAGGTTATATCAAATCAAGATACATTTATGAAGTGTATGGATTGTTCTGGACTTATTGATCTATGTACAGAAATGAATCAGTATGAAAGAACTGGTATAGTTCTTTCTGATGGTGATCGACTTATGGTTAAAAATCATAGTGCTGATCAACCAATTAATGTACAAGTCTGGGGGTATGAAGGTTAATGACACGTTATATTAAGACTGTTTCCACCACTGGTACATCCACTGGTGGTTCAGCTGGACTTACAGCAGAAGATGTTTGTAATACCATCTGCACTTTAGCCACACAGGCTCCGACTGCTGGTACTACTCGTATCATGCCAGGATTTAATGAGTGGGTTGTTATTTGTAATTGTCCCAATTGGGATGATTGTTATGGATGTACTATAGAATGGCATATTGATACAAGCTTGTATAGGGCATTTAAGTGGTGTTATAGGGGTATAAGAATGTGTGCATGTTGTTACATGTACATGTGTTTTGGAATGAAGGGCAGCGCAGGTGCTAATTGTTATTGTAATTGTAGCAATAGTTATTGTGTTGGTTGTATGTGTGGTTGGCCAGTACGCTCAAACTGTGGTATTCCAAACCAAGGACAATGTTGTATGATGTTTAGTGGTGTTTGTATGTATTGTTGCAACGGTCAATATGATAGTATATGGGGTATGGAATTTGGGGTAGCAGCTCCAGGATGGAAAGCTTGTTCATGTAGATTTCATACTATAAATTATTGGTTTAACTATAATAAGTTTCCAGTTCTTGGATATTGTGGATTAGATAATGGTTCAGGATGTGATAGACAAGTTGGTCATACTGGTCCATGTATGTGTTTGATGTGGAGTAAGGAGCAGAATACCAATCAATATCTAGATACTGTGTGTATGAGAACAAATGATGGACCATTCCAGTCTGCTTGTGTAGCAGGAAACTATGCTTCAAAGGGTAGTGGACAAGGTGGTGATAGTGCTACTGGACAACCGTGCTGGACATTCTATGGTATACCATGTGATAATGCACCAGAGTTTGGTATTTGTTGTATGACTACATCTTAAGAGGATATACAAATGGGAATTATCTTTAATCAAGACGGAACAACTACAAGAACAGAAGAAGTTCGTGACTTACAGACTGAATTAGCAGATAAATTGGAAAATCATAATGATTTTATAAAAGATCATATGATAACTTTGAGAAATTTTAGGGATAAAGAACTTCTTGCATCAGACTGGACACAAGGAGCAGACTCTCCTTTGGATAGTAGTACCAAAACTGCATGGGCAACATATCGTCAGGCACTTAGAAATATGCCAGGTAGTTCAGATGCACCTATTTGGTTTGCTGAATCTGATATACCAAAAAGACCTGGTGCAGCAACTCCTGAAGAAGGATATCTTGAGTTTGTTAAATCTGATGCTGATGCACTAGGTATAGGAACAACATCATGGGTAGGTCTTACTACAGGTATCGTTGATAAGAATTGGGTAGATTGTGATCCTGTTGGATTAACATCAACAGGAACTGGATTGTCGAAGATTATTGGAGTAGCTTCTACTGATAATATTGCAGTAGGTGACTGGGTTAAAACTGAAAGTCAAGAAAATATTGGAACCGTTGCTGGTATTGGAACAACAACTATAACTTTAGATGCAGTAAATTCTGTTGGAGTTGCTAGAAAAATATTGTTCGCAAGAGTTGAACCTCAATATTATGCACAAGATAGACCTGAATTTGGTTTTACAGTAACTCCTCAACCATATAGTCTTGTTCGTGGTGGTAATGTTAACTTCACAATAAACACTACCAATCAACAAATAGATGAAGACTTTACATACGAGATTGGTGGAACTGAAATAACAAGCGGTGATTATTTTGGAAAACTAACTATCACTCCAAATGCACTTGTTGGGGTTGCTACAATCACTGTTGGGGTTTCTAGTGAAAGTCCAGAAGCTACATTGATACTGAAACTTCATTGTGTAGGTTTATCGGGTGTCACTACAAGCGTTGGGGTTTCTACGGTATAGTTGCACAAATAAGATTTTGGTAGTATAATAAATACCAGTGTATGAATTACATTCACAGGTACTTGGATTTTACTTATGGAACGCAAGAAAGTTTTTCACCTTGATGGTGGAGCAGGTAGAGTTATATGTGCAATTCCAGCATTAGAGAAATACGCAAAGAAAAATCCAGATAAAGACTTTGGTATTATCATAGGTGGATGGGATACTTTGATGTTTGGTAATCGTCTTCTTCAAGATAAGACGTATAGTATGGATGTAAAGGGTATATTCAATCTTTTAATTAAAGACAATCAGGTTATTCATCCAGAACCATATCTACTCTGGGAATACTATAATCAGAAGTGTTCTCTTGTAGAAGGATTTGATAAGATTATTAATGAGACTGATGATCATTCTGATTTAGAACCACCTCATCTTTACTTAGCTAAAGCAGAGGAGAAAGGTGCTGCTAATTTAATGGCTCAAATAGAATCAAAACAGAGTAAGAATAAAACAATTGTCATTCAACCATTTGGTAGATCAGCACGAGTTGATAATGGAGATATTATTGATGATAGTACTAGATCATTAGAACCAAATGTTTATTATAAACTTGTCAAAAAGTTATCGCAGAAGTATAATATTATTTTGATGGCAGAACCTGATTTCTGTCAAGCAGTAGCACAAGAAGATACAATATCAGAGAAACCACAGGGAGATCTTCGTTTATGGAGTGCTCTTATTGAAGCATCTGATTACTTTATTGGGTGTGATAGTCTAGGACAGCATATGGCAAGAGCATTTGATAAACCAGGTACCGTTATTCTTGGTTCAACTTATGCTGAGAATATCACTTATTCTGATTGGTTTAATATTATAGAAAATGAAGACATACCAAAAACATACTCACCTATTCGTGCATGTGGATTTGATTCACATCTAGCAGATAGGTTAAATGATCGTCTTATGGATTTTAGTGACGATCAAATAAATGAAATATATTCAAACATTGCAAAACATATTAAGGAGACTGTATAATGACATATAACATATTAGCAATCAATCCAGGTCACAATGGATCTGCTGCATTAGTTAAAGATGGAATCCTTGATGTTTATATTGAGGAAGAAAGACTTTCTAGGTTTAAAAGAGATGGTAATCCATATAGAGCTATGCTCAAAATAATGGATAAAAACCATGTTGATTTGCTTGTCATAGGAGGAACAGGTCAAGAAGTGCATCGACTTCCTTGGACTGGTGATGATTCTTATAGCGCACTGGTTAAAAAATTCTTTCCTCAAGCTCAAGTTGTTAAGATGGGTAATGAACATCATTTACAACATGCTGCATCTGCCTTTTATGGATCTGGTTTTGATGAAGCAGTTGCTTTGGTTGTAGATGGATGTGGAAGTCTACAGGATATAAAACTAGAGAATGAGCAACAAAATAATGATCTTCAAGGATATGAAACAGAAAGTATATATAAATGTTCTTTTCCTGGTGATATCCAACCAATTTTCAAAAGGTATTCAAATAATTTTGGATACGCTATGAATGAAACTATAGATGGAATTACATATGATGTTGATGGTGCAATTACAACAGTAAAGTCCTATGAAGCAGTGACACAATATTTGGGTTGGAATTTTATTGAAGCTGGTAAAACAATGGGACTTTCTCCTTATGGTAAAAAAGATCCTAATATTCCACAATTACTAAGAGAAGGTGGAAGAGGTGATAAAAATGTATTCGTTCCCAATTATCCAGCAGGTGCATGGATTGATACTAAAAGGTATGGTTATCTAAATCATGATGGGGAAGACAGTACAGAGTGGCATTATGATAAAAATAAAGTAAAATCAGTACAAAAGAATCTTGCTTGGCAAGTTCAAGAAGAAACTCAACAATATGTTGGTGATTTAATTGAAAGGGCAGTGGATATGACTGGAGAGGATAATATTGTTATTTCTGGTGGGTATGGATTAAATGTTATAGCAAATTATTATTTCAAAGAAAGATTCCCTGAGTTAAACATTTATATTGATCCTATATGTCATGATGGTGGTACTGTTATTGGTGCAGGTAAACTATTTGCTCACCAACAGATTGAGCAATATAATGAAAAATTAAAAGAACATAATCAAACAGATGAACCATTTAAGGAACATCCAAAAGATCCTTTAACTACTCTTTATCTTGGAAATGAATATAAGTATACACCAGATGATTTAAAAAAATATGGAATTCTTAAAGATGAAGGAGATGGTTTAATCAATGTTACTGATGTAACAGCAGCAGATGTTGCACAATTGATTAAGGATAGAAAGATAGTTTCCATCTATCAGGGGAGAGCAGAGGCAGGACCAAGAGCATTGGGTAATCGTTCTATTCTTTATGATCCAACAGATCCTAATGGTAAGGATTTTGTGAATAATGTTAAAGGCAGAGAATGGTTTAGACCGTTTGCTGGTTCTATTCTCCAAGAACATGCTGCAGAATGGTTTGATATGAGGGGTCTTGAAGAAACTCCATATATGATGTATGCTATGGAAATGCAAGATGCACATATTGGAGATCTACCATCCATCACTCATGTTGATGGTACTTGTAGAATACAGACTGTAACTCAAGAACAGAATAAGAACTATTATGATCTTATTAATGAGTTCTATAAGCTTTCTGGAGTTCCTATTCTCTTCAATACAAGCTTTAATCTTGGTGGACAACCATTGGTTGATACTTTAGATGATGCTATAACTACTTTATTTAATAGTCAGTTAGAATACTTATATCTACCTGAAATAGGCAAATTAGTTTTCTTATCAAATGAACGTTCTAACTTAAAACCAAGAGGAAAAGACAATGGGAAGATATAAATCAAAACAACCACCATCACAGATGCCATCCCCTAATCAATCAGGGATGTCACCACAACAAACTGCAGATTGGCCAACTACCTTTAATGGTCCTGTAATTGGTATTGATCGTGATGGTGTTATTAATGAATGGAAGAATGTCATTAAAAGATATGAGGATGTAAAATTTATTGCTGGTTCTCTTGAAGCAATAAAGCAAATGAGATTGAAGGGTCATAGAGTTGTATTATTTTCAGATCAACCTAATATTTCTAGAGGGTTGATGTCAGATCAAGATGTAAATAATCTACAAGGTTTTTATATGCAGAACTTCGGTGCTGCAGGTATCTTGAGTATTGATGGATTCTATTATAATCAGAGTGATAATATTCAAGATCCTTATGCTAAACCAAATATAGGTATGATGAATCGAGCAACTCAAGAAATGAATGTTGATTTTAAAAAAGGATACTATGTTGGTGATACAATAGAAGATATTAAGATGGCACAGAAAGCAGGTGCTAAACCAATTCTAGTGAGGACTGGTAAAGGCGCAAAGACTGAGAAAGAACATCTGAAAGGTATTAGTTCTAAGTATAATGATGTTCAAGTATTTGATAATCTATTGGAGTTTGCTGCTTCGTTATGAAAACTGTATGGTGTAATGGTACATTTGATATCCTACATCCTGGTCACATACAACTCTTCAAAGTTGCAAGGTCACTAGGTGATAGGGTTATTGTTGCGACTGATACTGACGAGAAGATAAAGAAAGATAAGGGAGATGATAGACCAGTCAATGATCTATGTTATAGAGTTGCGATGCTTGAGGCAATCAAGTATATTGATGTAGTGTTGACATTTGGTGACAGAAAAGAATTGGAGGGGTTGATTCAATTATACAGTCCTGATATACTATTACTGGGTGATGATTGGAGGTATGGTGATGTGGTAGGTAGAGAGTATGGTAAGGAAGTTAGATTTCTTCCAAGAGTTGGTGGGTATGCAAGTAGCAACACAATCAAGAGGATTCATAATCTATGAAAGTATTATTAATTGGTGATAGCTGTATCGATAAGTATGTTTATGGTGAGGTCAAGAGACTGAACCCTGAAGCACCTGTTCCTGTCTTGAATTATACTAGATCTATTAGTACACAGGGAATGGCATGGAATGTTTTTAATAATCTAAATGCTTTTGGTGTCGATGTAGATATGATAACCAATGAAGAAACGATTACAAAGACTAGATATATCCATGAGAAATCAAATCAACAGATACTTCGTGTTGATGAAGAGGGTGGTGTAGAAAACTTGGATTGTGATTTTGTAGATCAATGCATTGCAAGTGAACAATATGATGCGCTTGTAATATCAGATTATGATAAAGGATTTATAACACAGGAGAAATTAATGGAAATCTCTTCGAGGTTTGTAGGTCCAGTATTTGTTGACACTAAAAAGAATACCATACCAGAGGGTGTATTTGTTAAGATTAATGAGATTGAATTTGAGAAACTTACTTATTATGATCCAAAAAATTTGATCATAACTAGAGGTGGTGTTGGGACAGAGTATAGAGGTAAGATATATCCAGCAGAGAAGGTGAATGTATTTGATGTGGTAGGTGCAGGTGATACATTCCTAGCAGCATTGGTTGTTGGTTATATACAATCTAAATCAATACAGACTGCAATCCCTCTTGCTAACAAAGCAGCAGCAGTAGCAGTATCACATACAGGAACCTATGTATTAACTAAGGAGGATATAGATGAGATATTGCATTGATATAGATGGAACTATATGTACACCTGGCACATGTAAGTCGTGTCAGTATGAGGGTTCTACTCCCAAGAAGGATAGAATAGAATATGTTAATAAGTTATATGATGAGGGGCATTATATAATATACTTCACAGCTCGTGCAATGGGTAGGAATAGTGATAAACCTATTGATGATGCAAAGAAAGCAGCAGAGGAGGTGTTGAAACCCCTAACCAAGATGCAACTAGATATATGGGGATGTAAGTACCATGAATTGATCATGGGTAAACCACATGCAGACTTATTCATTGATGACAAAGGAATTAATTGCGATGACTTCTTCAACAATTAAACATGTACCCAAGGGATGGGGATATGAAAAGTGGATTGTCAATACTGATGAGTATTGCGGTAAGTTATTGTTCTTCAATAAGGGCAAGAGATGCTCATGGCATTACCACAAAATAAAAGATGAGACTTTCTATCTGCAGTCAGGTAGTATTCTTTTATTCTATGGTGATACAGACTCTCTAGAGGATGCTAAGACTCTTCTGTTGGAACCTGGTGATAAGTTCCATATCTATAGGGGATTACGTCATCAAATGGTTGCACAAGCAGACTCTGAGTTGTTTGAGTTCTCTACACAACACTTTGATGAAGACTCCAACCGAGTTATAGCTGGAGATACTCTCGAACAGAAGTAAATTTATAATCACCCCATTCGTTATTAGCTTTAGTATACTTCTGATACTTCCCTTCTAAATGTTCTGGAAAGGGAATGTATTCTATCGCTCCTTGATATTTAAATGCAATTAGATCTGCAACTTCTTGAAAGCTTGTGGGATTACTTGTACCTAAATCATAGATACCTGATGGTTTATTATTCGTTAACACTATATTCATTACATCTTCAATCCATATAAAATCACGGAGGAAGTCTTTTGATCCTTCAAATAGTTTTATTTTACCATCCTCTTTAATCTGTTTCGTAAACTTATGAACAGGACTTGCTTGATCTCCTTTGTCTTCTTCACCTTCACCATAAACATTGAAATACCTGAACCCTTGTACGAGTTCAAACTCATCCATATGATCCTGAACCCAATAATCTACTGTGAGTTTAGATATTGCATAGTAGTTCAATGGGTTCATTTCTGTAAGAGTATGACCATAGACTGATGCAGATGATGCATACTTGATCGGTATCTTATATCTGATTGCCTGTTCTAATATCCATTGACTGAACTCTACATTGAAATGATTCAATGCTTTGGTATTCGTGCATGTGGTATGTGATATTGCGCCTTGATGTAATATTAGTTCTACTTTCTTCCAATCATTAAAAGTTTGTCTGAAGTGCCAACTACCATTCTTTTCAACTGTATAGACTTCTTTACCTAATATTTTAAGAGCTCGTAAGAAATTCTTACCAATAAACCCTTCGTGTCCTGTAAGTATGATCATTTATTTTTACTTAGATTATAATACAAATAAATAAGAAAAGCAAGTACCCTAAATACTTAAAAAGAGTGAATAATGGCACTTAATTTTCCAGATAATCCGTCAACAGGTGATATTTATTCGGACTCGACTAGTGGGTTTACATATGAATATAATGGTACAGTATGGATTAGTAAAACTCCTTCTGCACCAGCAAATATTCAAGAGTTAGATGATATTTCGAGTAGTTTTAATGGATCCCTGACTTCTTTTTCCATGACTAATGGTGGAGTAGTAGTTAATCCAGCAAATGCACAACAACTGAGAATAAGTATTGGTGGTGTTGTTCAGAATCCAAATGATGACTATAGTATTTCAGGATCTATTCTTACATTTGCAACTGCACCAGCTAGTGGACTAACATTCAATGGGGTGTTCTTAGGGTTTGCAATGTCTCAGAATGTCGTTGCTGATAACTCAGTTACCTTCAATAAGTTAGCACCTGATACACGAGGTATAGCAGTCCATAATCAATACACAAGTGTTGGAACTGGAATTACCGTTATTAACTTTGTTGGTGCTGGAACCACCATTAATTTGGATGGTAAAGAAGCAAATGTATTTACAAAGGATGCAAGAGTTGATACAATAAATGGAATAGGAACTGCAATATCTTATGCAAATGGAACTAAGTCTCCTTTTGCATATGTTGAGGCAGAAACCACAATAGATCAGAATATAACCTTTGATGCATCAAATGCAGGTATTAATACTTCAATAGTCTTTACTGTTATACCCAATATGGGAATAGCTGCTGGTGTTGGAGTTACAGTTGGTGTTGGTAAGACTCTTGTTATAGACGTTTTAAGAATAGGAGGTAATCTCTAATGTCAACCTTAAAGATATCTAGTTTAGCAGGAAGGATAGCAGGTGATGCTCCTACTTTTACTGATGGGTTGATCGTTCCTTCAGGTAGAAGTATAGATGGTGCTGGTGGATTAGTTTTATCTGGAATTGCAACATTAAGTGGTGGTGTTGTTGGAAATGTATCTGGAGACTTGACAGGTAATATAACTGGTAATACTACTATAAGTGGTAATGCTACAATTCAAGGCGACTTGACAGTTAGTGGATCACAAACTATTATTAACAGCACTGAACTAAACATACAAGATAAAACTGTAGGTATTGCGTCTACGTCAACACCAACATCTGCGACTCAGAATAACTCTGGTATAGAGATATATGGTCCGTCTAATGTAACTCTTCTTTATAATGATCAGCAAGGTGGTGTAGGAATTAATACAGGACTTACGATCAGTGGGTTTGGTACATTTTCTCAAGGAGCAGACTTTAATGGTAGTTTAAAGGAGTCGGTAAAAGTAACTGCTGGTAAACTGAGTGATAATTTAAATATAAACCTAGAAGATGGGATGCTTCATTATTTTACAAGCGCAGAAACGACAACATCCACACCCAATCTGAGGTATAATGCTACTACTTCATTGAATAGTAAGATGAATATAGGAGAGGCAATATCAGTCAATATTATTACAACTGCAGCAGCAGCAGGATACTCTGCAGAACTAACGATTGATGGTGGTGCAGTCACTGAAAATTGGACTGGAGGAAATGCACCATCTTCTGGTGGAGGTAGTGGTGTAGACTTATATGCATATACTGTAATAAAAACTGCAGATGCTACCTTTACTGTTATTGGTAACTTAGTTAAAACTTCTTCTTAATATAACATGACTGAAATAAGACATAGAAAGCAAGCTCCATTTCTTGGTGTTTCAGGTTTGGGAGGAGGACCAGCATCTTATGTAAGTACAATAGTTCCTAAGTTGAACTATATGGATGAAGTGTTTGATATTCAGTCATGGATAGGTGGATATCCTGGTCCTAATGTTACCAGAAATGCTGGAGCACGAGTAATACAAAATGGTCTTAATTTAGGAAATAATGGATATGGAGGCAGTTCTCGTTTTATAAACCTAAGAGATGATGATGGTCATTTTACTAGACAAGTAAGTAGTTTAAGTAGGACTAGTAATCTAACAGGTAATGCGGATAGTAAAACATTTACTTTTAGTTGTTGGGTATTTTGGAATGATGATGCTGTAGGAACTAATGCATATTGTGTAAAAGGATCTGATTATTCTGGAGCTGCAGTTGAAATTAAAATTGGTGCTAATGGAACTGTTGCTATTGAGTGTTTTGAACCCAATAGTGGTACAAGAATGTTGGATGCATATTCAGGTAGTCCTTATTTCTTGACTGAAGGGCAATGGCATCATGTTTTAATATCCATTGATATGGCTAATAGTTCAAATAGATATGTTTATGTTGATGATGTTAATAAAACCAGTTCACTAACTTGGGATACTTATAGTAATCAAAATATAAATTTTGCCCCCAGTGGCACAGAAACACATAGAATTGGAACTAACATGTCCAACTCTGCTGGTTCTAGTATGATAGGTTGGATGGCTCATTTTTATCTCGATCATACATATAGGGATTTAAGCACAGAATCAAATCGTAGGTTATTCAGAACTGCTGCTGGTCAACCTGTAACTAATTTAGCATCATTGAATCCGATCATTTATCTTCCAATGAATGATGCGACTGCTGGATCTGGTAAGAACTTAGGAACTGGTGGTGATTTTACTCCACGTAATCCTATTGGAAACAATGATCAATTACCAGAAGGACCATTTGTTGATACAACATTCGGACCTGAGACTGGTGCAGATGGTGATGGTGGAATGGTATGGATAAAAGATCTTGCTAGTGGATATAGTCATATGTTATATGACACAATTCGAGGACCACTTAAACATATATCAACAGATACTAATGGAAACGAAGGTAACGAAGCAAATACATTAAAAGCTTTTAATAGAGATGGATATACTGTTGGAGAGTCTAATTATATCAATAAGAATGGAGATAAAATTGTAGCATATAGTTGGAAGAAGACTGAAGGTTTCTTCGATATGGTTCAATACACAGGGAACAATTCTTCCACTCAGGTGATCGATCATAATCTGAAAGCGGTTCCTGGTGTTATCATGGTCAAGTGTACTTCATCTGGTAGTGAGGATTGGGCAGTCTATCACTCAGGTGTTTCGGATGCTAATAATGATGCTCCTGGTAAACAATTAAGATTAAATACAGATGATGCAGCTCAAGCAACTGGTGATTATTGGAATAATGACTTTCCTACTGCCACTCAATTCACTGTTGGTAATAATGATAGAGTAAATAAGAACGGTTCAACATATATCGCTTATATTTTTGGAGGAGGACCAGATCCAAATGCAGGATGTGCATATTTTAATGCCAGTGGTTCTAAAAGACTTGGTAATGGAATAGTATCTAATGATTTAATGGCAGGAACAGGTGATTTTACTGCTGAATGTTTCTTTAGAGCGGAAGCTCAAACTCAAGGTGGAATATTCTCACTTGGTAAAGATGCTCAATTTGAAACTAATAAAGGTAGAAGTATAACACTGGGATATAATTGGAATAGTGATGATCAGGTGTTTGTGTTTGGTGCGAATAGAGGTAATAGTGAAATTAAAACTAGAAATGCTGGTAATTTCTCTATAGGTCAGTGGTATCATGCTGCTATCGTGAAAGAGTCGAATGTTCTTAAATTGTATATTAATGGAAGACTTCAACAATTTAGTGATGCATCTCAAGGTTATTCTGATACCTATGATTATGAAAACAAATATGTATTGATTGGTGGAGCTTTCGCAACTTCTAATATGTTTGATGGAATGGTGAGTAATTTTAGATATACTAAAGGTCAAGCATTATATACTGCTGATTTTAAACCACCCACTAAAACACTAACAACAACCAGTCAAGGTGCGATAGCATCAAACGTTAAGATTCTATGTCTCACTGATGCATCCAATGTAAACAGTGCAGTTGTTTCTCCTAATATTGTTGCTGGTACGATAAATGATGGAACTATATGGTCTACCAAATATTCAGGAACTATTTCATCAAAACATGCTGCATTTGATGGATCTACCAGCACTTATGCAGATAGTCAGAGTGGCACTCAAACTCTTACATTTAGTCCTGCTATAACTGCAAGTAGTATTAGGTTTAATATGTCTCGTGGTGGTTCTGCAACTTTGGTTTGGCAAGTTAATGGTGGATCTAGTCAGGAGCAAGAGTATCAAGCTCAAACATGGTATAGTGTTGTATCGACTGAAACAACTGTTTCTTCTATTACTTTTACTGTAGGTGGATCAACTGCATTTTATGCGATTGATGTTGATGGGGTAATACTTAAGGATCCAATGCCTGGTCAAGTTCAGGCTAATAGAGGAGGTAAATGTTCTCCATTTACAGATCCAGCATCACAGAAATTTGGATTGAATCGTGATCAAGAAATTATTAAGTGTGGAGTATATAAATCTGATGGTTCTGCTGGTCTATCAATGATTGATGACATTGGATTTAAACCCCAATGGATACTAACAAAGGCAATAAACAAATCTGATAATTGGAATATTATGGATATTATGAGAGGATGGCATCATGAATTAAATGGATATCTGGTTGCTAATAGTCCTCAAGATGAACAATATGGAGGACGGTATGGTTGGCCAACTTCAAGAGGAGTATTTCCTGGTGAATCTACCACCCTTACTGGTGCTAATGATACTATAGTTTGGATGGCTATTCGTGGTGCAGATGGATTACTTGAAAAAGCTCATACTGATGGAACTAAAACATTTGGTTTAGCAAAAGGTGCAGAGCAAGACTATACTCCTGCTTTTAGTCCAGCATATTATGGTATGAATAGATTGGGTGTAAGCACTTCACCTGGATATGCTAGGGGTTTCGCTGTTGATCATGCATGGTATAGGCAAACTGATAGTACAAATGATGATATGGTTGTAGGTTCGAGAGAATGGGGTGATAGTCTGGTTGGGTATACAAATCACAATTATAATCATGGTGGTGCGGATACAACATTTGATTTCTCCTCAAACGTTGGATGGAGAAAAGGTAGTGGTTTTAATGAGATTTGGCAATCATGGATGTGGAAGAATGGTAGAGATTTTCAATCACTTATATATCCTGGTGGTATTAATGGTTTTATAGGTGCAGTAGATAAACCAAAATCTATTCAGCATCATATGGGTGGAGAACCAGAAATGATGATTATTAAGAATTTAGATTATCAGTCTGGTAATTCTTGGGCAGTTTATCATAAGTATTCTCAAGCTGTTGATGGTACTGGTAGTCCTGAAACTTATTGGGGTCAGTTGAATGAAAATTCCAATTGGAGTAGTGTTGGTTCTGCGTATAATTCTGTTTGGAATGGAAAAGCACCTACAAGCACTCATTTCACTATTGGTGCTAATATTAATGTACAAAATGGTGCTACTCAGTTAGCTGAAGCACACTATATGCAAGCTTTATTATTCAGAAGTGTTACTGGAGTATCAAAACTTGGAGGATATATTGGTAATGGCAGTACTAGTGGTCCGACCATAACATTAGGATTTAGACCCAGAGTCCTCATCATCAAGTGTGCGAGTCATAATGGTGATTGGTTACTTTTTGATGATTATAGGACAAATGATAGTGAGAAAACATTTTATGTTAAACTTAATACTCAAAATGTTCAAACCACAGGTGCTAAAATGTTTGTGACTACTGCTACAACATTCCAACTAACAAACACTGATGGTAACGTAAATTCAAATGGTTACCGATACATTTATTATGCACATTCATAGTCCTATAAATACCTAAAAAGTAGAGCAGATGTCTGAAATTAGAGTTGACAACATAAGATCTCAGTCTGGTGTAAGTTCACCATCTTTTCCTCATGGTGCAAATGTAACTGGTGTTGTAACTGCTACTACATTTAGTGGTTCAGGAGCATCTATAACAAATTTAAATGCAAGTAATATTGATTCTGGTACGATTGCAGCATCTAGATTGACTGGTGCATTACCAGCAATTGATGCTTCTAACTTAGTTGGTGTAAAGGCAGAGCCAACAATAGACATAGTTGCTTCAGGTTCAATAGGTGCTGGTAAAGCAGTTGTAATTAGAACTGATGGTAAAGCTGGTATTGTTACTGGAGTTACTGAATCTTTTGGAGATTTACAGAAATTTGCTGAAACTGGTGATGGCAATTCTAGTCAAGATGTAGCATGGGATCCGACAAATAATAGAGTTGTTGTTGCATATAGAGATGTTGATGATAGTGGTAAAGGAAAGGCTAGAGTTGGAACCGTAACAGGACAAACTATATCATGGGGAACTGCTGTTGATTTCAATGGTGGTGATACTCGTCATATACATTTATTATATCATACTAATACTCAAAAAATAATAGTTAGTTATCAAGATGCTGGTGCTTCTGACAGACCCACATCAAAAATTGGTACAGTATCTGGAACAACTATATCATTTGGATCTGGGGTTCAAGCTGCCAATGTTAGTTCAAATTATAACGCTCAAGCAGATGTTGTTGGAACAGATAAATTTGTTACATTTTTCTATGATACTGCTGGCACTGGGAAGTGTGCTGTTGGGACAATAAGTGGAACAAGTATATCATTTGGAAGTGCGGTGCAATTTAGTTCTGCTATAGTTCAATCTATAGGAGCAACTTTTGATACCCTTAATAATGTAGTAATTGTTTTCTTTGCAAAAGCAATAAGTGGATACAAGGCGGTTACAGTAGGTGGTGTAGTATCTGGGACTAGCATTTCCTTTGGATCTGAGGTCCAGATAGGTGAATATGGTGATCCTATTGATTATGGTTTCGATTATCAGGTTAATTATGATTCTAATACAAATAGAATCATATGGGCATGGTCAAATGCTAATCAGTCAGGGACTTCAGCAAGTCAGATGGGAACTAAAAATCAATATGTTCAACTCGGAGTGGTAGTTCCAAGAACTGGTGGTAATGATACACCATTGATTCTATATTCTGCTCCACAGAAAACAACGGAGAGTGGTTATACTTCTCAAGCAGCCATGATGAAGGCTGTGTGGAGTACTGCAAAGAAAGAATTATATATGACCTATCGAAATCATGAACAGATGTCAAATTATTTCCAAAAAGCTTCAATCATCACAGGTACTAATTTAGATGCCTACGGTCCTTCATCGACTGGTGTTGGTGCTACTTGGTTTGCTGATAATAATCAAATGGCATTTTCACCTCGTGTTGGATTTGCTAACACATCTCCAGTTGCTGGTACTTATGGTGGATTTGACTTGGCTATTGATGATTCTGGTAAGAAAGTGTTCATTAGCATGTTATATAAGTATAATGAGAATTCAGATGCAGATTCTGCAAAGAGTGGTTCTGTAGTGGTATATAACATGCAAGACACTAACTTAACAACTGGAAATTTATTAGGATTCTCTAAAGCTTCCTATACTGATGGTCAAACTGCAACTATTAAACTTGATGGTGCAATAGATATTAATCAGGTTGGACTAACAAGTGCAACAAGACAATATCTAAAACCTGATGCATCTTTAACAAATGATCCTATTGCTGATGGATTATTCTATGATAATACACAAAGAAAGTATGTTCCTGTGTCTGCTGGTATCGCACTATCAACAACTAATTTGATCATTAAGACTTGAATCAACTTCTATAAATAACTAAAAAGTAATAAAATGTCTCAGTTAAACGTTGACAACATTAAAGACAGGACAGGTTCTACATTAGGACCTACCTTTCCTAATGGGATGCGAGTTGCTGCTGGCAGCACACTAAATGTCTATGGTGACATGGTAGTGGAGGGAACGCAGACTGTAATTAATAGTGATATACTTGATGTAAAGGATAAGACAGTTGGTATTGCGTCAACAGCAAACCCAACGGCACTGACACAGGATGGAGCAGGTCTAGAGATATATGGACCTTCTAATGTTACGTTGACATATAGTGGACAGAAAGGTGGAATAGGAATTAATACAGGATTAACTGTAACTGGTGTTGTTACTGCTACAAGCTTTACTGGTGAGGGATCTGGATTAACTGGTGTAACTGGATTTACTGCAACTGCTTCTGGCACAATACCTGCAAATCGTTCTCTTGCTATTCTTCCTGATGGTAAAGTTGGTGTCATTACAGGAACTAAAGCAGAATGGGGAGGAATGGCAAAAATTGGAACAACAGATGTAGTTGCTAATTCTGGTGAGCTTGTATATGGAAATGGTAAAGTAGTTGCTCTAGCAAGAAAGAGTGATAGCACTGGTCAATGTGCAGTGGGAACAATAAGTGGAACTACTATAACATGGGGTGCTTGGGTAGCATTTGAAACAGGTGGTAATTGTGATGGGTATGTTAGAGGAGTCTATGATTCAAACTCTGATAAATTTGTTGTATTCTGGAGAAATAGTGGTAATCTCGGTGGAAAAGTTATTTCAGTAAGTGGTACAACACCTTCATTTGGTTCTGTAGCAAACCTGAGTAGTGGTAATATAGAAGGACTTGAGTGCTGTATGGATACTGATACTAATCAAATAGTTGTTCATTACAAGAATAGTAGTAATACTGCAAACGTTATTATGGTTGCAATTAGTGGAACAAATCTATCATATGGAACTGGAGTACAAGTCGCTACCAGTAACTCTTATGCTCCAGGAGTTACCTATGATACTAAGAACAATAAAGTTATTTTAGGTCTTGGTTATGATGCAGGTCAAAGTAATAATGCTTGGGCATATATTGGTACAGTAAGTGGATCATCTATATCAATAGCAAGTGCTGGTAAGATCTATTATAATACTAATCAGAATAGATTGAATATGCACTATAATGAAGAGAGAGAAAGAATTGTTGTTACTTCATATAATTATAATACTAATGAAATGCAATCTATTGTAGGACAATATGTGAGTGCTACTAGCATAACATGGGGTGAAATTACTGTAATAAGAGAGGATACATCCAATCTACATGGTAGTAACTTGTTAGCTTATGATCCACATAATAAATCATATGTTTTATTGTCTAACAAAACATCTAGTATCTCAAAACTATATTATTATCGTGGAACGATAAATCCAGCAGATTCTTCAGATCCTGAAGTGATGACTTGGACTGATGAAAAAGTTCTTCAGACTAATCTCAGTGGTATGGTAGGATTAACACAGGGAGACAATTCTATAGTTATTTCTGGTGCGATTGAGAGTCCTCTGGTCGCATATGCCAGAGTAGAAGCACTTAGAAATTCTACTCTTACTGGTACAAATTATATTGGTTACTCTGATGCTGCTTATACTAATGGTCAAACTGTCAATGTGAAGGCAGTCGGTACAGTAGTTTCTGGTCAGGTTGGTCTTACTACAGGATCAAAATATTATGCTCAAGGTGATGGTGGAATCGTTTCGTTTATAGACAATAACTTACCAACACCATCTGCTCCTGTTGCTGGAGTAGCAATAGATAGTACTAAACTCCTTATTAAATAAGCTAAATAACTAGAAAGTAATAGAAAATGAGCCAGACAAAGACCCAATTAGTTGCTAATTTACCAAGTGGTTTTAATGTAACTGGTGTTGTTACTGCGACTAAGTTCGATGGAGCATTAGCAACTAATGCTACTGGAACAAACTTAACACTTTCTGGCGATTTAACTGTTCAAGGAAGTCAGACAATTATTAATTCTGATACACTCGATGTAAAGGACAAGACAGTTGGTATCGCTTCAACTTCTACTCCTACATCTGCGACTCAGGATGGTTCGGGTATAGAGATATATGGTCCGTCTAATGTAACTATTAAGTATGATGATCAGAAGGGTGGAGTAGGAATTAATACAGGATTAACTGTAACTGGAGTTGTTACTGCTACAAGCTTTAGTGGTGATGGATCAGCAGTGACAGGAGTACCAAAGATAGAAAAAGGTAATACAACAGCAGAGGTAGTTGATACTGGTTCTGATGGTCATTTTAAAGTAACAACAGAAGGAACTGAAAGACTGCGAGTAATATCTAGTGGAGGAGGTCGCGTTGGTATTAAAACTGCGTCACCAGCTAGTGCATTGCATGTATTAGGTAAATCATCTCTCTTTGGTAATGGTGAGGCAGCAATAGAATGGGGTGATAATGCTGCTCTTGGTTCTTTATCATTTAGTGGTGTTGCTGGAAACCCTATAGTAAGAGCAAATACTGGTAAAGATTTATTATTCCAAACGAATGGTGGTAATACAAGACTAACGATAGATAGTGGTGCTGCATTTAAATTCTCAAACTCTTCGTTAACTGAGAAAGTAAAGATAACTGCTGGTAAGTTAAGTGACAACCAGAATATCAACTTAGACAATGGTATGGTTCACTACTTTACCACACAGGAGACAACAACATCTACACCTAACATCACTGCAAGTGCTGGTATCAATACCATCATGTCTACTGGTGATACAATGACAGTTACACTCATCACAACTGCTGCTGAAGCTGGATATTCAGCACAGTTAACCATAGAAGGTGCAGCAACCACAGAGAACTGGATAGGAGGGGAAGTACCTGCTGCTGGTGGTGGTTCGGGAGTAGACATATATTCGTATACAATCATTAAAACAGGTTCTGCTGCTTACACAGTAATAGGTAATCTTTCTAAAACTTCTACGTAAATATCATGAGTAACATTAAACAATCTCCGTTCCTTGGATTGACTGGTATGGGTGGTGGAGGAACTGGTTTAGCACTTGGTGGTGCTGTAGCTAAAAAAACATATATTGACGATATTTTCTCGACTTACCTTACAAGAGGCAACGCAACAGCTAGATCAATCAATACAGGCGTTGATATGACAGAAGGTGGTTTGATTTGGAGTAAATCTAGAAGTGATAATCATTCTCACTTTCTATTCGATACTGTAAGAGGTGTTAATAAATTTCTAAGAGCCGATGCTCAGAACGCTGAGTATACAGAAGTCGGATCAATGACTTCATTTAACAGTAATGGTTTTTCTTTAGGAACTTGGGCAGGTGTTAATGAAAATTCTGGAACCAATGTTCATTTTTCATTCCGCAAGCAAAAAGGGTTCTTCACACTAAAAGAGTATTCAGGATCAAATAGTGCTCAAACTTTATCTCACGATCTTGGTTGTATTCCTGGACTAATTCTTATAAAGAGAACAGACTCTGGTGCTGATTGGATGGTTTATCACACATCACTTGGATCAGGAAAATATGCAAAATTAAACACAACTGTTGCAGGTAGTTCTGGGTCAGTTTGGAACTCTACAAGTCCTACCAGTACAACATTTACTGTGGAAGGCAACAATAGTAATGTTAATACTTCAGGTGGTACTTTTATCGCCTACCTATTCGCGGGAGGAGAGTCAACTGCATCCGATGCGGTTTCAGTTGAATTTGATGGGGCGGGAAATGAAGCTTTAACTATTCCTCATAGTACTGATTTTGATATAAGTACAGGAGATTATACATTTGAATGTTGGGTTAGACCAGATGATTCAGATGATGGTGGTGGTTCAATTATGTCTACAGGTAATGATGGAACCGCTAGTACCTACGAAGCTTGTTTGTTTTTGTTGCAGGATTTAAGTCTTGATTGGTACGTAGCAAATTCATCGTCAAGTTGGATTCATACGTCTACGGTTGCACAATTAGAAAATGGTCAATGGTCGCATATAGCTGCTACTAGAGAAGGTAATACTTTTAGATTCTTTTTTAATGGAACGTTAGCAAAAGAATTTACAAATAGTGCAACTCTGAATAATGTAAATCAACCCTTTCATATAGGAGGTAGGAATGGTGAAGGTGCGTTTAATGGTAAAATTTCTAATTTTAGATTTGTAAAAGGAACAGCAGTTTATACATCATCGTTTAAACCATCTTATAAACCATTAAAGAACATATCCAACACTAAACTTTTATGTTGCAATAATTCTAGTGTTACTGGAAGTACTGTTACACCAGGCACAATTACTTCGCAAGGTAATGCAGCAGCAAGTACAGATAGTCCATTTGACGATCCCGCTAGTTTCAAGTTTGGTGAAGGAGGAGATCAAAACTTAATGAAAATTGGTAGTCATAATCATAAAACAACTGATCCAGTTCGTATCTATACAGGATGGGCTCCTCAATGGCTCATGTTTAAGAACGCAACACAAGCTAGCAACTGGGCAATGTATGATGTTATGCGAGGTATTTTTATAGGTAGTGATGGACCTTCTCTTGCTGCTGATTCTAATACCGCAGAAAATGGAGTTGTAGGTCAAGGTCAAATTGTTATTCCTCATGGAGATGGTTTTACTATTAGATATGGACTCACTGCTGCAAATCCTGGTAATGGTGACAAAATAATTTACGTGGCAATTAGAGGAAATGATGGATCTACTTCATCCACACCAGATGCAGGAACTGATGTATTCGCTATAGATACTGGTAATGCTAGTTCTACTATTCCTACCTTTGATAGTGGATTCCCTGTTGATTTTGCATTTGTAAGACCTGTAAACATTTCTACTAATTGGGGTACATATTCAAGATTAACTGGTCAAAAGTTCTTGAGATTGAATACAAAAGACGCTGAAGGAACTTATGCAGGTGGAAAATGGGATGACAATACTGGATTTGGAGCAGAATCTTACTGGGATTCAAATAGTGTGGCCTGGATGTGGAAGCGTGGACTAGGTTGCGAAATCGTTAATTTCACAGGTGACGGTGTTCAGGGTCGTGATATCGCCCATGGCCTAGGGGTTGCCCCGAATATGATGTGGTTGAAGAACAGAACAAGAACTCTTGGAGGTGGAGCAGATTGGATGGTATATGTAAGTGGAATAACTCACCTGTCAGTTTATGGTAGTGATCCAGATAATTATGGAAATAATCCACCAACTTTAGAATTAAATACAACTGATCAAGCTAACTTTAGTATGAGTGGTACTTGGGATCACACTCATCCGACCAGCACTCATTTCAGGGTAGGTGATACTTATAATACAAATCAAAATGGTGAATCTATAATGGCGATCTTGTTCGCCAGCATAGACAAAATCAGCAAGATCGGTAACTATTCAGGAAATGGAAGTAGTGGACAAACCATATCAACAGGATTCCAACCCAGATTTCTTATGATAAGACGAGTAGATACTGCTTCTAATTGGCTTATATTAGATACAACAAGAGGATGGGGTTCTGGAGATGATAAATATATGCTGTTAAATGGTAGTGGTGCTCAAGGTGATTATGAAGTTGGAGCTCCAGTATCTAATGGATTTACTTTAGTTGGCGATAATGATTACAATCAGAATACCAAACAGTACATATACTACGCTCATGCATAGGACAGATTAAGAACTGTCACACCATTCGTTAACTCGGCAATATCTGTGTTATAATAAGTCCATCAAATAATTTCCATTGATGAAATATTCGTTATCGGACAAACTACTATTTGTCACCACGTTCCTCATTTTTATGAATTGGGGTGTACGTCTAACTCAGTCCGCCATTATCTTCGTTTATTGATGAAAGCAGAATTTCTTTGTGTTAAACCCAAGTCTCCTACTGCGGAGGACAGGTTTAATAATGATATGGATCGTCTACATTCATGTCGTGTAGTAAAGCGTGATCATGGTAAGGTTGTGCTTGCATCTATTTCTCGTAGATATTCTTTTGAGATCTTCGAGAATGGGGATGATCATTGGGAGGTTGTTAAATAGATATAGTAATGGACATTGCAATGTTTGCTGTTCTTATTGCTAGTATGATGCCATGCTCTGATGTTCAGAGCATTATAGATACTGTTCGTGTGGATAGATATTTGTCATCTGATACTAAGACAGAAATCGTTGAAATGTTAATCAAAGAAACCCCTGAATGTGAATTAAATGAAGGATCAAAACACACTACAGAAAAAACTGACTCCGTTTGAAAAGTGGGACTCTGCACACTCTATTTTTTTAGAATCGTTGATGAAACCTGATAATCATCTACGAAGTTGTGCATATAATCAACAATGTTATGATGAATTAATGGAAATTAGAGACTATGTTATTGAAATGACTAAGAATATGCACAACCCTCGTAAATATGTCGAATGATTGAGGAACTATAAAGACAATATAAAATTTATAGATAAGTCATATAACTATGTTATAATATCCTCACATTCCACCATAGAACTATGATTAACCTAGACGAACGATACCTATCCTACATGGATGGTAGTAAGAAAATGAGGATAGATGGAGTAGAAGAAAAGATTGAATCTTATGGATGGCACTGTGATGGTAATGATATAAAAGGACACTATGTGACAACAGAGAATTATAAGTTATTTTATGATATGCAAGGAAGTTTCACCAAAATGGAAACTTTACAACCAGTTAGATAACTGTCACACGCTTTGGCACAATACTATATTCTCTGTTATAATACTTGTATTGAGAATTAAATGTATTGATTAAACTACGATTACATCAACAAGATGCTTTAGATGTAATGCAGTTACAATCTAAGGGTCAGGTGATTGTTCCCACTGGTGGTGGTAAAACAATGTGTATGATTGAGGATGCTAAAATACAATTTACAGAGAATAGTTTACCTAAAACTATTGTAATTGTTGCACCTCGTATATTATTAGCACAACAATTATGTGAGGATTTCTTAGAACTAATTGATGATGTAGATGTACTCCATGTTCATTCAGGAGAAACACATCATCCAAGTACGACTAAAGCAGATCATATAAAGTATGTGAATAACAATAGCACAGAAAATGTATTAATATTCACTACATATCATTCTCTTCATAGAATACAAGAGGCAGAGATTGAGGTGGATACAATATACTTTGATGAAGCACATAATAGTGTTCAGAAGAACTTTGTTGAACCAACTGAGTTCTTTTCAATGTATTCAAAGCGTTGCTATTTCTTTACTGCTACACCTAAACATTCCAAGACTCCTTTTAAGATAGGAATGAATGATGAAGACATCTATGGTAAAGTTATAGTCAATGTTCCAGCACCTCAGTTAGTAGATGAAGGACATATATTACCACCTAAAGTTAAGATCAAGAAGATAGATGTAGTAGAAGATAGTAGATTCAAACATGAGCATGATTGTGACCATGTAATATCAACTATTGATGATATTGACATTGATAAAGTATTAGTCTGTGCTAGATCTACCAAACAAATTGTTAATCTAGTATCTCAATCTGACTTCTGCATTGAACTTAATGCTCGTGGATATTCTTGGATGTATATTACTGCCAAAACTGGTGGTGTTATCAATGGTAAGAAAGTAGATCGTGATGAGTTCTTTACTACACTTAATCAGTGGGGTAATGATGATACTAAGAAGTTCGTTGTATTACATCATAGTATATTATCTGAGGGCATCAATGTCAAAGGATTAGAAGCAGCAGTATTCTTAAGAAACATGGATTACATTGGTATCAGTCAAACTATTGGTAGAGTAATAAGAAAGGGAAATGATACTAAGACTTATGGGTTGATTTCTGTACCAGTATATGATAGAGTGGGTATATCTACATCACGCAAAGTTGAGGCAGTTGTTGATACTATTTTCAATCAAGGTGAACCAGCAATTTCTGTAATTACAAGATGAAAGATACTATATTATTTGGTGATTGTCGAAAGACACTTAAACAATTCGATGAAAAAGCTAGGTGCTGTGTGACATCTCCACCTTACTATGGTTTAAGAGATTATGGTGGGGAAGGTAATCAAATAGGACAGGAACAATCACCAGAAGAATATATTGAAGAGATGGTAAATGTGTTTAGGTTAGTAAGAGATAACCTAACAGATGATGGAACATTGTGGTTAAATATCGGGGATAGTTATTATAATTACAGGAAAGATGGATGTATACCTAAACAAACATTCTCTTCTAATAGACAAGATCTACCAAAGACTACACCTCGTAGGAGTAATAAACTTGTAGGTTATAAAGATAAAGATCTAATTGGAATACCTTGGATGTTAGCATTTGCATTGAGGGCAGATGGATGGTATTTAAGACAAGATATTATATGGCATAAACCTAACCCAATGCCAGAAAGTGTGAAGGATAGATGTACTAAATCACATGAATATATCTTCCTCTTAAGTAAGAGTAAGAACTATTATTATGATAATGAAGCAATTAAAGAACCAGCACAAGATTGGGGTACAAGAGATAGAACTAACGGCAAATATCACAATGAAGGTACAGGTTTACAACCTCATTCTGGACTCACTAAATCATACTCAAAGAGGAATAAACGTAGTGTATGGAGTATAAACAAGAAACCATATAAAGGCGCGCACTTTGCAACTTACCCTGAAGAGTTAATTAAACCATGTATATTAGCAGGAAGTGAGAAGAATGATATTGTGCTTGATCCATTTATGGGAAGTGGCACAACCGCAGCAGTAGCAAGGAGTTTGGGACGGTATTATATTGGATGTGAACTGCATAAAGATTACAGTAAGTTAATAGGTGAACGTGTACCAGTTGATGTTACAAAGCTTTTATGATATACTATCTAATATAAAACCCCCTATTTTCATAGAGGGTTGTTAGTATATTTAATTTGGGTTCATTCGTTAAGTGAGCATATCTTTGCAGACTCGTTTGCAACTTGATTGATCATCTTCACATTCAATGAGACAATTAAAGTAATCATTGAGTAACTGATTGTGGTAATCTGTTGTTTCTTCTAAATGATTAACATTAGATTTCCACCCTTCTAACTGATTATGTGACATTAAGTTGTGCATCTTAAACTCCGATTGAATTTAATTCATAATATACTACTATTTATTCATTTTGTCATCAATTACTGACATTTATTACACACTTCGCAATAAAGATTATGATTTCTAAAGAGAAAGTAAGAAACCAAGTTAAGAGTAGGTTCTATTACTTATTCTGGGGTATTGCAACATTTTCTGTAGTTGCTGGTCAAGTATATGTTGGTTCAGGTTATAGAATGTTTGCAAGATCATTGAATAGAATATTTGATACTATCGAATTAGAAGTTAGAGGAGATTATCATATGGAAGAAAGATTCTATTGATAATATATAACAATGAGTCTCTAATCTTTGGATGTGAAGAGTATAAAAACATCAGATATTGAACGTATGGTTGACCAGTTGGTTGAAGAATATAACATTAATGATGAAGATAGTTTTAGTTTATCTTTAAACCTATATTCATGGTTTGAAGAAAAAGAGTATATTATTGAAGATTAATTCACCCTACTAATTGATACTAATGTATGAACCAAAAGTTGATGATTATGTCATTTGGAAAAGAGCAAATGGAGATATAGACGAGGGATGGGTATATTTTAAGGGTGATCCTGTAGACAATGAAAAGCGAAGAAAGCAAGGGTGGAACTCGATTTCACAGTATATAACTATAGAAATTCATGTATATCCTAAGAAAGAATGTGTTTATACTTCTGGAAAACCAATGAGACATAAGAATATACATTGTTTGGTAATATGTAATAAAGAGAACTGGCACGAGTTAGAATATGTAAAGAATAGGAGAGAATATAATATGGCAGATGGATATAAATCGCAAGAGGGAAGACACCCTGACTATTAGGACAGTCAACAAAGTGGCACACGCTTTACCCCACTGCCCCCAAAATGATGTATTATATAAATGTGGAAAACAAACGAGGTTCTCAACTACTCTGACACCGATTGAAACGTGGCAGTAAGATTCTTAATTAGACTTGGTAAACAAGTTAGGATAGAATCAACCGTCTGACGTAATTCGTTTCAACGATAAGAAGCAGAGACATGACGTTGAGGTAATTGACTTCCCCTCAGTTTTGTTTTCCCTCACCATTTGGGCAAGGATCTATGGTTGTCTCTGTTCAGCAGAGAAATTACGTCCTGTAAGTCCCATATTACACACTTGCATTTTTGTTACTTATGGCAACTAGGAGAAGAACTTCAGCAGTTAAATCTACAACTGCTAAGAAAACACCTAGAACTGTTGTTAAGAAAACCACTGTAACTCCAGCAAAAAGTGTAAATAAGATTACACAGATTGAGGCAGTTAAAGTGACAGAAACACCAGTTAAAAATGTTGAAAAGAAAGTAAGAAGATCTGTAAGAGAATTAGATGGACTAGAGTTAATCTTACTCCCTCTATTATATCTCGAAGATTTCACAAAAAGACTTATCAACAACCAGTTTTAGAACTGGCACACACCAACCCCCACTAGGGGGTTTTTTAGTTTATAATAATAGTATGAAAAACACACACATGGAACACCCTGAAGATTTGGTATTAAGTGGTGATCTAAGTGTATTAAACTGGTTCACTGCTGATTCTAAAATATCAGTTAAGATTGATGGTTCTCCAGCAATAGTTTGGGGTACTAATCCTGCCACTGGCAATTTCTTTGTTGGTACTAAATCTGTATTCAACAAAGTTAAAATCAAGATCAATGAATCGCATGAGGATATTGATACTAACCACACTGGTAAAGTAGCAAGAATCTTGCATGAATGTTATGACAATTTACCATTTTTGGATGGCATTTATCAAGGTGACTTTATAGGATTTGGTGGTGATAATGTATATCAACCCAACCTAATTGCATACGCTTTCAGTAAAGTTATTGATCAACCTATTATCATTGCACCACATACTTATTATGAGGCACATGATGATTTAAGGAACGCAGTTGTTAAACCTTTTGAGTTTAATTGGGCAGACAATGAGTATGTTAAGTGGATAGAACCAGAAGCAGAGATAGATTTAGATGTTGATAGTATCACCACTAAATGTAACTTTGCAAAGCAGATTGCAACACTATGTGAGTTCCCCGATAGAACTATTGTTGCACGAGTTAAGAAACATCTTAATAGATGTATCAAAGAGGGTGTAGAATTAGATGATCTAGTATTACACGCACTCGCAGATTACAATCATGTTGATATAAATGTCCTCAGATTGTGGAAGTTAGTATCAACAATCAAGATGCAGATGTTAGATTACATTATGGTTGAAGATATGGTAGAATGTTATATCAATGGTGAAGATGTTGGACATGAAGGTTATGTTCTACACAACGAATTTGGTTCCTATAAAATTGTAGATAGGGAGGTATTTTCCAGAGCAAACTTTCTAATTACAAGACAATGAATATTTGCATATCAGGTGATAAGTATTGTCACTACATTGCCTTTGATGCTTACAAATACTTCTGTAATCATCACTCTGGAGATACATTCAGTAAGAAGGAAATTGAGGTACATTATTGTGACTTAACCGAGGATAATGTACTGGGTTGGTGTGAACGAGTGGATGAAGATTCATGGTTAGTTACTATACATAATGCTCTAGGATATGAAGAGCATTTTAGAACATTATTCCATGAATTTACCCATGTAGTTCAAGACATTTTTGGCATCAAAGATGAGGAAATAAGAGAATCTCAAGCATATCAGATTGAAGGCACTATGTATAGAGAAATGTGTGCCAGTTTAAAAAGTGTCCCCTAATGCCCCTAGAATCGTCTGTAAGGGTTATAATAGAACAGTACAAGGGATTTTACCACTATGGCATCTTTAACTGAAAGAATTCTGGAATGGACACAATCCTATTGTGATTCATTAACAGAGAACTATAAACAACATTCAATTAGAATGTTTGCTGGATCTGATTCTGACTACTCTAAAAAGAGGTTAGAAGATGTAAACAATGGCACTGCTAATCTTGCTAAGTTTGTTATCAAGAATGGTCGCAAGTATTACAAGATTATGCAACATGACTTCGACACATTTCAAGATCGTAATGAATATCGTGAGGGATGTGTTCATGCCTTCGTTAATAAGAATACTGGTGAAGTTTATAAACCAGCATCTTACAATTCTCCTGCTAAGTATGTTCGTTATGATATGAGAATTATCAATCAACGTGAGCAATTACATGATCCAACATTTACAGGTTGGGCAGGTGGTTATCTTTATTTGAGGTAATTTGATGACTACAATGACATTTAAACCTATCACTTCTCACACTAGAAGTGGTAGGTCAGGTAAGCATATTATGTGTCCTAATTGTAAATCTATTTCTAAGGTTTATCATTTTAGTTGGAGTGCATTAATGTGTCAGCAATGTGAAACTTATGTTGATAAATTATATTGGAGTGTAGAGGTTAAATGACAATCAACAAAGAACATTTACTCAGTATTAATATCACTGAAACAGTAGAACAATTCTATCCTAAGTTAACACCAGATGAGATAGAATTAATTGCTAATGATATAAAAGAGAAGTGGGATTATGCTGCTATGTTCACAGAAATGAGAGAACATATTAAAGAGTATTGTTGTTTTGCGAGAATAGATTTAACCAATAAAGATAGTATTTACTCTGGAGATTAACTCACTATGGCAATTTATGATGATGTAAAAATCACGATTAATTTAAATGAATTAGTCGAAATTAGGGCAAAGCTTTTAACTCAATACGAGAATTATTCTGTTAAAGTAAACAATGGAGAGTATCTTGATAAGAATGATATAGATCGAATTGCAGTAAATTTAAGAGAAACTATACATTTTGAATCACTATTTCAGATGGTAGATACATCTATCCTAGAATATTTGGACTTAAATGAGAAGAATCCAAGTACAACTATTGAAACGATTGAGTTAACAATGGAGAAAGAAAAGAAGGAAAGAGAGAAACAATTCAAGAAACAGTTTGAGTTAGTTAATCTGGTTAATCCTTCATGGACAATAGAAGTACCGAGGATAAAAAGATGACTGAGTATCAATGGGATGAGGAATTTTACCGTCAAATAGTTATAGATCATAACTATAGATTTCCAAAGTTCAATCACATCGACTATCCTATATTAAGACAGAAAAATATAAACAAATCGTGTGACAGTTCACAAACTGTCCACTAATCCCCCATTTGACCCTAAAATCGTGTATTATATAAAAGTGAGGGATCGAGTTAAACCAGACATTCTTTATAGATCTCGTCTGACCTGACCTTCCCTCACTTGTAAATTTCGATTTAATTGTTTATGTCAACTCTTGCTAATGAAAACATCTTTGAGACACTTTATGAAGAGGCATTAGAGGAGATAGGTATAAACAAAGATTCATTATTCTACTCCAATGCTTGTAAGATAGCAGAGGAAATGGCAATGAACAAGTTTCTATCTAACAACCCTTAATTCACTTCACTAATTATCAATCATGTCACAAACATTACGCACACTAACTATCACTGAAGCAGAAGAGACTGCATTAGTTGAGATCATACGTTACTTCAACGATATGGGTCTTCCAGAGAATGTTAACAATGATGATTACTGTTCTCTAACTGATAAAGTTTGCGAACCTGCATTTTGGGAGTATAACTAATACTCCCTATTTTACTGTCCTTTACTAACATTTTTATCATGTTTAAATCTGAATCATTTGGGAGAATCTTCTGGGTTGATGATAACAATGACTTCAAATCATGCCCACAAAATATAGACGGAACTGGTGATTTTGACTGTTCTGATTATGTTTCAGAGTGGGATGACTGGGAGGGTGTTGATTATGATAAACTCTTTAATATTCACCAAGCGTGTGTAATTAATAAGCACAATCATAACAACTCACTAACAATCAACGGAGGTATATAATGAAGGATAAATCACAATTAGAGAAGGACATTGCATTTCTTATTGATGAATGTGATCAAGATGATGTAGGAATAGGCAACGTATTACGTGCTTGTGAAGAACTTGGAAATATAAGTGCAGAATATTTTGCAGATGAATTTGTAGTGCCTGTATATAAAGATGAGGATCAAATATATGACGATGATTATCTAAACATAGCAGACTTTAATTCACTTTATTGGGGGCAATCCTAATGACTAATTTAACATTATCTAAGGAAGAATTATGTCTCATTTCGATAGCACTTAATGAGTATCAATTTAACTTAGATAATTATCATCTAGATGAAATGAAAGAAGTTTCAACTAAGATTGATAATCACTACAAACAACTTATCACAAATTGAGGTAAATCCAATGACAGAACTATTAAACAGTTACACATTTGAAGCAAAGAAAATTGTATACTATTCAGTAACAGTTGGTGCAGAAAATAAGACTGAAGCAAAGAGAATTGCAAAAGATTTTGAACATTGCAAACATTATGAGGAGGTTGAGTATTGCGAAGGATATGATTATAAGGTAGGTAAATTGTTAGAAACAACCGATGAAAAGTGGTTAACATGAGAACATTACACCTCACTAATTCACAATTTGCCGCACTCTATGATATACTTGCTGAGACAGTTGAGTATATCGAAGGTGACCTAATCACTACAGAAGATGAGAACGGAAATGAAGTATTAGAGGATATAACTGAATATGAAGCATACCAAATCTTCCAACAAATTAAAAACATTCAGGGGGAATCCTAATGGCAACTTATCAACAATGGTCACAAAGTTACTTCACTAACTTAACACCAGACCAGCACGATGCTAACAACAACTGGTTTAAGAATACACTCTCTATGTTAAAAGATAGTGGTGTATTATATGTTCCTATTCTTGATAAGAACTTCAACAAATCAGGAGAGGAACTTAATACTCACAAACTAGAACCTATATCATATTATGATTATAGAGTTGATGTTAATAATATAGTTAAGGAGGAACAAAAATGAATTTTACCAAAGACGATTTAGAGGACATTCTTTATAGTTTGGAAGGATATATTCAGGGTAATGATGATGAAGAATTATGCGATAGATTAGAGGACATTTGTTATAGAATAGATAGGAAATTATCAGACTATGATGTAATCGACTCACAACAATTAGAGGGTGATATTAGTACAGTTAGGGATAGTGATTATGCAGATAAAGTATAATACTATGAAAAAACAGTTGTTATTACATAGGGTGTGCCAGTGAACAAAGTGGCACACGCTTTCACCCACTGACCCTAAAATGGTGTATTATATAAAGGTGGGGGAGAGATCACCCACATTTTCACTTCATTTCTTTTTACTTTCATGCGTAAGATTGAGCAGCAGATGAACAATGCAATCTCAAATAAAGTAGATTGGAATTCATCTAATACACGTGTTGAGTATAACTCAAACACCGATTGTTCAACTGTTGTATTACATAGAACTGCAATCGCAGTCTATGATCATAATACTCAAGCACTCAAATTAAACACTGGTGGATGGCACTCTGTGACTACAAAATCACGTTTAAATGCTATACTTAGTGAGTTAAAATGTGGGTTTAGAGTATTTCAAAAAAACTTCGATTGGTATGTTTCAACTAATAATCAGACTGTTGATTTTTGGGATGGAATGATACTATCTGGAGGTCAAATCCTTTAGAGATACTAACACTATCTCTTTTTTTCTGTTCTTTATTATTACTCATCATGCGAACATTAACTACAACTGAATACAAAGAATTGCAGAAAGAGTATTACAATGAAGTATACGATTACGATTCAATTAGTGTATATTATAACCCACTATATTGGGAGGTAAACTAATGCAAATTACATCTAAAAAGGGTTCGATTGTATTAGATTATTATCCTATTAAGAACTTGAATAGTAACATCTACCCGAATGAATTTCTAAGGGTGTTATCATTTAAGGGAGAAACTATGAATAAGAGAATAGTTACCGATGCAATTATGAATGAAGAGGTAGAAGATCGTGTCACTAATTATCCGTACAATGTAACAGATAATCATGTCAATCGTCCACAGTTTGTTTCACACTACCAAAGGAGGAATTTAACATGAGTAACTTACAAGAATTCATAGATTATGTGTGGAGTTTCTATAACCCACAATCTGAACTTTATCCAATTAAAGGTTTAACAAAGAAGGATATATTAGATGCCAGTTGGTTATATTTACAGATGTGCTGTTATCCATCTATGCCCGAATATTCGTGGGGAGATGGTGATAGTTTAGACAGAGAAAATGTAAGAGATATATTACTTCAAAGTCCACAATTCACCTTCGGAGGTCATTAACATGAGACAAACAATTAGTGTTAATCAGTACGAAGAATTACAAGAGCAGTATAACTTTGAAGATCAGCAATATGGATCTATTAACTGTTATCACAATCCGTTATATTATAATAACCCTTTATACTTTAATCCACTATCTTATGAGGTTGACTAACAATGAACACAACGATTCGATACTGGTTTCCTGATACTCTCAGGTGCAAATATATGTCCTTTAGTACATATCAAGAGGCACTAAACGCAATCGCAAAGTTACAACAAATCGAGGTGAAAGCGGAGGTAAAGTTATACTAATGCTTAACCTAATTGCTTTACTATTAATCGTAACAATCGTAAGCACTTTAATAGTATTTTCTATCTACAATCCTCATCACTAATTATGACTTATTCTGAACAATTACAAGACTATCTGAATACCTCACAAGCAGAGGTTTGCGACATTTTAGAAGAACAAAATACCATCAATCCGTATAACAATCATAACAAAGATTTTGACCTTAATTCTTACCTAAACTCTAACATTGACTACTAATTATGTTATACTTAGACCTATTAACTGAACTCCAAAATCTATCTGAAGATGAACTATTATCAGAGATAGATGATAACATATGGTTTGATATTGCTAATCATAAGTTATTAGTGAGGGTTGACATAAATGGTGTGGAGGATGTATAATATGGATATGAATTACTCACAATTAATGTCAACAATTCGTACTGATATTAATGGACTAATTGATAACCTAAAGTATGGAAATCCTGTGGAAAAAGATGAAGTTATTCTGAGGATTTCACAGGTAGTTAATGATAACTATGAGAGGCAAAATGTAGTGAAAAGAGGTAAATTATGAGCAAATTACCCTTAAATAATGTTTTAAATGGTATTATAAATAGGAAACCGTTGTTTATATCTTTTCCACAAGTATGGGGAGAAAGTGTTAGAAACTGTGGAAATTACCTGTGGAAAAGTGTTATCCATCCCTCTGTAATCCTTGTAGTAATTGTTAGTCACTCTCTGATAATTAATGGTTCTTAAATGTGTCAGAGTGTTGTGATCTTGGGGAGCATTATAACAAGAACTCCCCGAAATGTCAAGACCCCTCGTTTACATTTTGTGGGGATATTGCGTTTTCTTAACATACATTTTATAAATACATTCGTACCACTTGACATAATCTCAAAGGTGTACTATAATGGACTTAACTAACACAAACTCCACCCTAAGTTTAATGTCAGTTCTTTACACTCAGGCACAGAAAAAACACGTAAGAGTAACACTAACTCTTGACGTACTAAATGACTTTGAAGCACGGCAGATTGACTGGAGGAAAGTGTTACAATTAGAACCAGATGAGACCGTAGAAAGTTATATCGAAGACAGTGAAATTGACAGGTAATTCTTGTCAGTAGACCTTGTTAAGTCTATAAACTGACAGTGTTAACCAAACCCCTTATTATTCCCACTAATTATGTCAAACTCTAATGTACAGTTTGTATCACAAAGCTTTGCAGAGTTTCTTTTAGAAAGTGCAAACAATGGCAATGAAATCTTGTCAGTCCTCGATGATATTGTAGAGGGTGCAGATACATACCTATAAGTAATAAGAACTCATAGAGGCACTAAGTATTAAACAGTGCCTCTATTTTTATTCGTTCGTTAACAGACAGTGTTTTTGCGGTTGTTATATATTATATTAAAAACGTATAAGTCCCTAACCTACAGAGGTGACAATTCGAGGTGTATATATAAAAATCTCCGAAAATTTTTTTGACCCTTTTACTTTTTTGAAATGGATTCGAGCATAAAAATTATTGATAATTTTTTAGACGATAATACCTTTTGGGCATTAGAGTCTTTTTTTATGTCTACAGATATGTACTGGAATTATAATCCTGGAACGGTTAAAGATGTCGATCCGAATAATTTAACCGACTTTCAGTTTGTATACACATTGTACGATAATGGTAATGCAAGGGATATGGATCTAATCTATCCAATATTTGACAAGCTAGATGTACGTATACCTATGAGAGTAAAGGTAAACTTAAACACAGTAACCCCAGAGATTATAAAGAGAGACTTTCATATAGATCAAGAGAACTGTAATGATATACCGTGGAAGACTGCGATTCTTTATGTGAATACAAATAATGGTTATACAGAGTTTAAGAGTAGGGAGAAGGTAGAATCAGTTGCGAATCGGTGTGTTATATTTCCTGGTACAAAGATGCATCGTGGTACTACATGTACTAATAATAAACGTAGAATAGTTCTTAACATCAATTACATCTAATGCTTAAAGTTGTTTACAGGTTATTCATGTTTCCTATATGGGTAATTGTTGGTATTATTATAGTAGCAATATATAATATGTTAACTTCGTAATATCATGAACGACAAAGAGAATGAGATAACATATCACATATATGCAGGAGATAGAGTGTTATATTATAATCTACGTCAAGAAGAATTTGATGAGAAATGGCAACTACTCAATGTAATGGTAGGATTGCTAAAGACAGACTATACAAACAAAGACTTATCATATAGTATTGCTGCACCACAGGTAGGAGTAGGAGGACCGAATAGGGTTAATGCTACATTATCTACGGATGAAGATTCTTATTGACATATACATAATATCACTGTATAATTGAATTGAAGGTATTACACAGTTATGGCAAAAGGATTTACTGTAAAAGCAGCTGCACCCAAAGCAAATACTCCGAGTTGGGATATAGATGCTATCAAAGAAAGAATGAAAGGTAAGGCAATAGTCTTTTGTTTACCTGGTCGTGGATGTTCTTACATATTTCTGAAGAACTTTGTACAACTTTGTTTTGACATGGTTCAGAACGGTATGTCAATTCAGATAAGTCAAGACTATTCCTCTATGGTTAACTTTGCACGATGTAAGGTATTAGGTGCAAATGTCTTACGTGGACCTAAGCAGATACCTTGGGATGGAAAGCTTAACTATGACTATCAGTTGTGGATTGACTCTGACATAGTATTTGATGCACAGAAGTTCTGGCAGTTATGTGATCTTGCGATTGATAAGGATGGTAATGAAAAGGAGATCACTGCTGGTTGGTATTGTACTGAAGATGGTAAGACTACTTCTGTTGCACACTGGTTAGAAGAAGATGACTTCAGAACTAATGGTGGTGTAATGAATCACGAAACCATTGAGACTATGGCAAGAAGAAAGAAACCATTTACTGTTGATTATACAGGTTTTGGATGGGTTCTAATCAAGAAGGGTGTCTTTGAGAACCTTGAGTATCCTTGGTTTGCTCCTAAGATGCAGGTATTTGAATCAGGAGCAGTTCAGGATATGTGTGGAGAAGATGTAAGCTTCTGTTTAGATGCCAAGGAGAAAGGATATGAGATCTGGTGTGATCCTCGGATACGCGTAGGGCATGAAAAGACAAGGATAATCTAGGTCATGGCCTCTCTCTCCAAAAACTCTCTCTATAAGCACCTTTAACGAGGTGCTTTTTTCATGCTAAATAGTCACTAAATAAGTAAGATTTTCCTTTTTAATGCCATCTCCACGGATTAGTAAGGGTTTTAAGGACTTAAGTATGTCACTTGAGGTAAATCCAATTAACTTGGACCTTATAACCATTAAAAATGAGACTGCAATCGCACGTTCTTTGAGGAATTTGGTGTTTACGACTCCTGGTGAACGATTTTTTGATCCAAATTTAGGATCAAGAGTTAAAGAATCTCTTTTTGAGAACATTGATGACCAAACAGCAGCCGCAATCAAGGAAGAAATTATAACAACCATCCGAAATTATGAACCCAGAGTGGAATTGAAGAAGGTAGAGTGCATTCCTGACTACGATAACAACGCTTTTGATATAAAAATCACATATGATATCGTAGGAATCGATGTTTTACCTCAACAATTAGAATTCGCACTACAGCCAACACGCTAATGGCACTAGTAAATTTTACAAATCTAGATTTTGATCAAATAAAAGTCTCTATCAAAGACTATTTACGGTCAAACAGCAATTTTACGGACTATGATTTTGAAGGTTCTAACCTTTCAAGCATAATTGACGTTCTTGCATATAATACTTACATCTCCTCATACAATGCTAACATGGTTAGTAATGAGGTTTTCATCGATAGTGCAACATTAAGAGAGAATGTTGTTGCACTTGCACGTAATATTGGATATGTTCCTCGTTCCAGAACTTCTGCAAAGGCACTTGTATCGTTTTATGTGGATACAACAGGATTTTCCACAAAACCAATTACATTAACTCTTAAAAAAGGTGTTGTTTGTACTGCTTCACAGACCTTTGGATCAGAAAGTTATGCATTTGCCATACCTTCAGACATTACAGTACCTGTTGATAGTAACGGATTTGCTAATTTTACTAATATTCAGATTTTTGAAGGCACATATTTGACTGCAAACTTTATAGTAGAGTCTGATAACCCCTCTCCACCTAAAAGATACATTTTAGATAACGAACATATTGATACATCGACCCTTAGAGTAGAAGTTAGAGATACACAAGCTAGCACATCATCGAAAAAGTACCTTCTTTCAGATAGTTTGTTTGAAGTTACATCAACTTCTCGTGTATTTTTCATTCAAGAGATAGAAGATCAAAGATATGAGTTAATTTTTGGTGATGGAATCTTTGGTGAGAAGTTACAATCGTTAAATTACATTGAAACTTCGTATATTAAGACAAATGGTGAGAATGGAAACGGTATTTCATCATTTTTATTCAATGGACGTATTGTAGATAACAATAATAACCTTGTAAGCACTGGAATTTCACTTCTTAGTTGCTCACAACCATCTGAAGGAGGTAAAGAGATAGAATCCATCGATTCTATTAAGAGTTATGCTCCTAGAATCTACTCTACACAGAATAGAGCAGTGACTGCAGCAGATTATGAAGCACTTATACCTAAAATTTACCCAGAAACTCAATCTGTGTCGGTTTTTGGTGGTGAAGAATTGCAACCACCACAATATGGGAAGGTTTTTATCACAATTAAACCATTTTATGGTCCTTTTGTACCGAACTCAATTAAAGATAACCTAAAAGACAAGCTAAGAAGTTATTCTGTAGCAGGAATTGTACCTGAAATCCTCGATCTCAAGTATCTCTACGTTGAGACTGACATAACTGCCTATTATAATGCAAATTTAGCACCTAGTGCCGATTTTGTAAAGACACTTATCTCAAATAACATCACTAATTACGCAGAATCTAGTGAATTGAACAAATATGGGGCAAAATTCAAGTATAGTAAGTTCCAAACCTTAATTGATAACAGTCATCAGTCGATTACTTCTAATATTACGACTGTAGCAATGAGAAGAGACCTTAAAGCAAGGTTAAATCAGGTTGCAGAGTATGAAGTTTGCTTCGGAAACCCATTTTACATCAAAAATGCGAATTCTTATAACATTAAGTCATCTGGATTTAAAGTTTTTGGTATAAATGACACTGTTTATATCAGTGATACTCCAAATTCTGATATGACCAAAGGATCTTTGTTCTTATTCAAGCTAGATTCCCAAACTCAACCTTCTATTGTAAGAAGAAACATAGGGACGGTTGATTATCAGAAAGGTGAGGTTATGATCAATGCGATTAACCTTACAACTACGTCAAAAACACTTCAGGGTCAACCAATTATTGAATTGTCTGCTTGCCCTCGTTCAAATGACGTTATCGGATTACAGGATCTTTATTTGCAACTAGATATTAATAGCAGTACGTTAAATATGTTAACGGATGATATTTCTTCGGGATCTAATCCTTCAGGAACCTTATATAAATCTACACCTAGCTATATGAACGGCAACATAGCAAGAATTGCTCCTGGTGATGGTATCGATATTACATCTTTACCCACATTTAGTGTTTTAGGAGATTCTACAGCATCCACTCCCTCGTACTAACCAATATAAATGGCAGATACTAGAGTTAAGATTAGTTCAGTTGTATCCAATCAACTGCCTGATTATGTAAGAGAAGATTTCCCACTTGTTGGGCAATTTTTGACTGAATATTATAGATCTATTGAAAGTCAGGGATTGACTTTAGATCTTTTTAAGAATATTGACAAATATGTCAAAATTGATGAATTAACAAATCTTGTAGACTCTACTACATTGACTTCTGATGTTGGTTTTGTTGACGATACTATTTTTGTTGATTCTACCGATGGATTTCCTGATTCTTATGGATTGATCAAGATTGATTCTGAAATTATAACATATAGTGGAATAACAACCAATACCTTTACTGGATGCTCTAGGGGATTTAGTGGAATTACATCTTTTACTAGTTCTAACAATCCTGATGAGTTAGTTTTTGAAGAATCTGAAATATCGACTCATTCTCAAAATGCGACAGTTGATAATCTAAGTATTTTATTCCTAAAAGAGTTTTTTGGAAAGGTAAAGAGTCAGATTACACCAGGATTTGAAGAAAGGGAATTAGATTCAGATGTAGATCAAAGAGTATTCATAAAACAGTCAAAAGACTTCTATACATCAAAAGGAACTGATAAATCTTTTGAAATTTTGTTCCGTGCATTGTATGGAGTTGATGTAGAAGTAATAAAACCAAGAGATTATCTTTTTGCGCCTTCAGATGCACAATATAGAGTTTGTAAAGATCTAGTTGTTGAGGCACTTGAAGGTGATCCACAAAAACTTGAAAATAGAACACTTTTCCAAGATTTCAATCAAAATGGAATCAAAGGTGCTAGAGGATCTGTAACACAAGTTCAAAAAATACGTAGAAATGAGAAAGACTATTTTGTTATAAGCTTAGACTATGATTATGACAAAGATGTTGAAGTAAGAGGATCTATATTTGGTGAATTCTCTATTCACCCTACTACAAAGGTCATTACCCCTGTTTCGGTGGGTTCTACTGTCATTGACGTTGATTCTACGGTAGGATTTCATACTTCTGGAACATTAGTAACAAAACATTCTGATGGCATAAGTACTAAGATAACTTATGAATCAAAGTCTCTTACTCAGTTCTATGGTTGCTCTGGAGTCACTAAAAATATTGATTCACAGCAAGATTTAAGAGTTGATGAGTTTGCATACGGATATGTTGGTGTAGGAACATCAGTTGTATGTAAAGTTAGAGTAACTGGAGTTACTGAAAAATTAAACACACATTCATTACAATTTTCATCAGAAGTTGGTGATGTTATTGAACCACAAAGCTTGGGAATAGGAATTACTAATAAAGGTGCAAATAACTGGTTCTTTAATATTGCTACTAACTTCAATGTAAAATCTTTGGAGTTATTGGATGCTTCTAACTCCACATATGGTGTTATAACTTACGATAAGCATAATTTTATACTAGGTGATAAAGCTAACATCAAAACTACAGATGGTGTAAACTTAGTATGTAATATAACTTCGATTATCAATGATAATCACTTTACAATAAACGATCAAGGTGTTTTAGACACAACAAGATATTATACTATTGAAAAAATTCTTTCTAAGGGTAATATTCAAAAATATCCTGAATTAAGCATTCAGACCACTAATGTAGAAAACATTTATTCAAAGGAGAATGCTTTATATGTTAGTTCACCATCTATTCCATCCTATCTTAATGAATCATTAGATGTTACTGATAGGTCAGTAGATGTTACAGGAACATTTAGTGGAGAGAATCTATCTATTGCAAATCATGGTTTCTATACTGGAGATTCGATAACATATAAACCTGGTGAAGGAACAAATAAATTAAACATTGTTGAAGGTGTATATTTTATCAAAAAGGTTGATTCTGATACAGTTAAATTAGCAAAGAGTAGATCTAACATCTATAATGGAAATTATATTACAGTAACAGGAACTGTAACTAATAATAGTTTTGAATTAACAAAGTTTTCAGATCAAAGACTGAAAGCTCAGCAACTTATTAGAAAAATAAAAAATCCTATTACATCATCGGTTAAGTCTGAAACAAAACCTGGTCAAACAGGAATTTTGATTAATGGTGTTGAAATATCAAACTATAAGTCAAATGATTCTGTATTTTATGGTCCTCTTGAAGAAATAGCTGTTGTTAGTGGTGGTGTTGATTATGATGTAATAAATCCACCTGTTTTAACTGTTACTGATTCTGTGGGATCAGGATGTTCTGCATTTTGTTCAGTTGAAGGTGTTTTAGAAAGAATTGAAATATTGGATGGTGGATTTGATTATGTTGATGAACCTATTATCACTATTACAGGTGGTAATGGTAAAGGAGCAAAGGCAAGTGCGAATTTATCATCTTTAGAGCATTCAGTTGAATTCAATGCATTACAAAGTGCTGGATTGGTAAACCTATCAAATAATACAGTTGCTTTTTCAACATTCCATAAATTTAGAGATGGTGAGAGTGTTATCTACAGACCAAATGGACAGGACGCTCTAGGGGGTCTCACAGACTCTGCAGCATACCATGTTTGCATTAAGGATGCATTTACCATATCACTACATAAGACCCTTCCTGATGCGATTTCAGGCATATCTAGTGTCGATCTAACATCTTATAGTACAGGTGTTCATAATTTCAGATCTACTAAGTTTAAGAAAATACTTAAGTCTATCAGTATTGGTAGTTCTGGTTCTGGATATACAAACCAAAGAGTAACTACAAATATATCAGGGATTAATACAGCTAGCAATATAGTTACTATTAAGGGTCATGGATACAATGATGGAGAAATAATTTTATATACTCCCAAATCTACTCCTATTGAAGGTTTGTCGAGTAAGAATTATATTGTATCAAAAGTAGATGATGATTCATTTAGATTAGCTGAAGTTGGAATTGGATCAACTGCTTCTAATTTCTACTTTGATAATGATACCTTTGTAGATTTAAAATCTGTTGGTTCTGGTACTCACGAATTTAATTATCCTCCTATTTCAGTAGAAGTAAAAGGAACTATAGGGGTATCTACATTAACTGGTCAAGATTTTAATGCTATTGTCCAACCAATCTTTAGAGGATCTATTGAATCCATATTCATAGAGAATGGTGGATTGGGATATGGATCTTCAGAAATATTAAACTATAATCGTCAACCAACTTTTACTTTAAAAACAGGAAGCTCTGCACAATTAAAACCAGTTATTTCAAACGGTAAGATTGTTGAAGTCTTAGTTTTAAGTTCTGGATTTGAATATAATACACCACCAACAATAAAAGTTGAGGGTTCTGGAAAGGGTGCTATATTAATACCAGTTTTAAATGCTGGTGTAATAGAATCAATTACGGTTGTTAGTGGTGGATTGGGATATAATAAAAAAGATACTAATGTTATTGTAACTGCTTCTGGATCAGAAGCTCAGTTTGAGTCAAGATCAAAACAGTGGATTCTTAATACGTTTGAGAGACTAGTTAATACTGATAAGATATCTGAAGATGATGGAGTTTTAACAGAGGGTATTAACTCTGATTTTGAAGTTGAATTTACTCATCTATACAGTCCACGTAAATTAAGAAGGTCACTTTACTCAAAACAAATTATTGATGGAAATCCAGTTAGTTTTGTAGACTTATCTCTTGAAGATGATGTAGAAGAAACTTCTAATTTCCATTCACCTTTATTTGGTTGGGCATATGATGGAAACCCAATATATGGTCCTTATGCATACACTCTCCCAACTGGTGGTGCAATAAAAATTATGAAATCTGGATACACTATAGGTGTAGTATCAGATAGACCAAATCCATTAAACGAAGCTGGACAATTAGTATTTCCAACTGGATCTTTTGTTGAGGATTATGAATTTACTGATAATGGTGATTTGGATGAACATAATGGAAGATATTGTATAACTCCAGAATATCCTAATGGAGTTTATGCTTACTTTACAACTATAGATCCTGAATCAATTGATTCTCAAGCTCCATTTAAGAACTTTAGAAGACCTCAGTTCCCATACTTTATAGGAAATACATTTAAGTCAGATCCTATTGAGTTCAACTTTGATAGGTATTCAAATCAAAAGGATCTTGATATTAATGATGGTCAGTGGTATAGAAATACTACACCTTATGGATTCCTTGATGGAAACACAAATTACAATTATCTTATAGATCCATCTAAAGATCATAAACAGAAGACTTTAGTAAAATCAATTTCTGAAGGAAAATTAGAAGCTATAGGAATTGTTACAGGTGGATTTGATTATGCCATCGATGATAGTGTTGTATTTAATAATGAGGGATCAGGTGGTGCTGGAGCTGTTGCAAAAGTTTCTGGTATTGCTGGAAAACCAATACATTCAATTAATGTTGCTAGTACTATTGTTAGCAATGTCGAGTTTGCTCCTTTCAGGGAAATAGGTGCAATTATAGGATATTCCACAAGTCCACATGGTATTAAAAATAAAGATATTGGAAGTGTTAGTGGATTATCTACAAATGTCTTTGTTAGTGGTAGTTCTTATCAAATAGGAGTACAGACTAGTAGATTCATATTGGCTAATGCGATTGGTGATGTAACTACAACTGGAATTACAACATATATTGATATTGCAAGTGGGCAATTATCATTCCCATATATCAAAGAGAACGATATCCTTGGTATTGGAACGGAAAGAGTTAGAGTCTTAAATGTAGATTCTGATAATGGTAGAATTAGAATTCTTAGAGGTGAGTCAGCAACTGCAAGTCCTGCACACCCAGCTTTTGCTAGATTAAATCAAGATCCAAGAAACTTTATTTTCTATCAACCAACACAAGATTCTAGATTTGACTATAAGTTAAACAAGGAGATATATTTCAATCCAGTAGAATCATTATCAATAGGAACTTCTGGTATTGGACATACTATAACAATAGCAAACCCAGGTGCTGGTTCTACTCAAGTATTCCTATCTCTTTCTTCGATTTATCTTCCTGATCATGGATTGGAAACTGGTGATGAAATCATATACAATTCAAATGGTGGAGCAGTCATTGGTGTCCAAACCTTTGCTGGTGCATCGAGTTTCAATTTATCAGACAATGATAAGTTATTCGTTGCTAGAAGAAGTAAAGATGTAATTGGTATTGCTACTGTTAAGGTTGGTTTAGGTAATACAGGTGAATTTAGAGCTCAAGTTATAGATCCTTCAAAGATGCCATTATACCTTACTGGTATTGGTACTGGAACATATCATAGCTTTACAACTAATTACCAAAATGTAATTAAAGGTGAAGTTACTCAAATCGATGCGACAGTTGCGACTGCTTCTACACATGGAATGAGTATTAATGATAATATTATTATTAATGCTACCATTGGTATTACAACTACAATTACAGTTGCATATAATGATTATAATAGAAGATTAGTAATCAATCCAAAGAACTTTGTTTCTGGTAATGTATCAATATCAGAAAATACAATAACTGTATTAAATCATGGATTATCTGATGGTGATAAAGTTATTCATACTGCTGGTACAGCATCTGGTGGACTTAAAGATAATCAGATTTATTTTGTATCAGTTGTTGATAGAAATAAGATAAGTCTTTGTAATGACTACTATGAAGCTATTAAATTTAATGCTTCTGTTATTGACATTACGAGTGCTTCTGCTGGAACTATAAGTCAGATCAATCCACCAATAAAAGTTCAAGCAAATCAAAAAGTTTATTTTGATTTATCAGATTCTTCATTATCATTCAGTAAGAGTGGTGTAAGTTATGCTGCTTTTGATTTTAATCTTCATTTGGATGAGGATTGTAAGAATGTTTATACTAACACTTCTAATACTGCAGAATTTAATGTAACTAAGAGTGGAACTGTTGGTGTTAGTGCAGATGCTAATTTAAGCTTCCAAATTTCTAATAGTACACCTAGAAATTTATATTATAGTATGGTTCCTGTAAACCTTAGTTTAAACACAGATGTTAAAAAAGAAATAGTAAAAGATTCTGAAAATATTATTGCATCATCTTCTTTGATAACTGAAAAGAATATTTTCAATAAGGTATATTCAATTTCAGGAATTGGTTCTACTACTTTTAGTTTCAATTTAACAAAAGAAGCAGGTAAAACTCTCTATATTCCAGAAGATGGTATATTTAATTATATGACCTCTTCTAGGACTACTCGTGGACCTATATCTTTGGTTAGTGTAATAAATGGAGGTCTTGGTTATAATAAAATTCCTGGTATTGATAAAGTAGCAAATTTAGGTGTTACTACTTCAAAAGGTTTTGGTGCAGTTTTAGATCCTATTAGTCTTTCTATTGGTCGTATTGAAAGTGTTGATATTCAGGATATTGGTTTTGAATATTCTGCTGATAAAACTCTGCAACCTAAAGCTTTACTTCCTCAGTACATATCCGTAGATTCTTTCTACTCTTTAAAAAATGTTGGAATTACTTCAGTTGGTAATTTCTACACTACAGCACCTGATTTGGTGGTTTTGGATGGGATAACAAAAAAACCAGTAGATGAAGTAGTTTTAAAATATACTCTAGGAGATACTCATGTTGGTATTGTAAGAAATACAGTTTCATTGAATAAAGATACTCCTACAATTATACCAGTTAATAACTCCAATGGAATTAAAATTGATTCTATGGACTTTAATCCTGGAACTAAAGATGTAACTGTTACTATAGGTGCAAGCTTTAGTGATGCTGCTGATTATCCCTTTGCAGTAGGTGAAAGTGTTTTAATTGAAAATATTAGTGTTGGTGTTGGAACAACAGGTAAAGGATACAATTCATCAAATTATAATTACAAACGATTTAAGATTCTAGCAACAGATCCAAACATTGGTGGAACATTAGGAACTGTGAGATATAGTTTAGAAGGATCTCTCTTTGATGGTAACATTCCTGGTAATTTTGATGAGGCAAATTCTTCTGGAAGAATAATACCCGAAAAGTGGTTCCCTAAATTTGGGGTAGAAATGGATATTAATGATTTTGAAAAAGGAGAAATAGTCTCATCAAAATCAGCATCTGGATCGGTTCAATCATGGAATCGTTTGTCTGGTTCATTAAAGGTATCATCTCCAAGGTTATTCAATGTCGGTGAAATCATAGTTGGAGAATCATCATCAACTAAAGCTACAATAAAAGAAAGAATATCATATAATGCTCAATATAAAGTTGGATCTTCTTCTATTATAGAAAAAGGATGGAAAAGAGAAACAGGTTTCTTAAATAATAATTTACAGAGATTGCATGATAATGATTACTATCAATATTTCTCATATGCATTAAAATCAACTGTTCAGTTAGAAAAATGGGATGAATCTGTTTCTTCATTAAACCATACTGCTGGATTTAAGAAATTTAGTGATTTAGTCGTTGAAAACGATATCACACAAAATAATCAGAGTGTGGGTTTGACAACTGACCAGATAGGTAGAGTTGACTCAATAGCAAACTTAGATTCAGTATTAAGCTTGAATACCGTTCCTGATTATGACTTAGTAACAGAAAAAACTCTGAAAGTTGATGATACTACTGTTGTATCTGATGAAGTTGTATTTAAGACAAAAATACTTCAAGATTATATTGAGTCCATTGGAAATAGAGTTTTATCGATTGATGATGTAAGTTCTCAGTTTAACGATCTACCAAGAACTGATAGATTTGCTGCTGTAGACTTATTCCCATTAACTTCTGCAAGACATAAGAAATTTATTGCATATATTCAAGATACTAGATTTGGTGAAGAAAGACAGGTTTATATCATCTCTATGGTTCATAATAGTTCAACTGCGATGCTTAACCAATATGGTGGAGTATACACATACGCAGATCTTGGAACTTTTGATTTTGATATTTTAGGAGAAGAAGGAAGACTTCTATTCTATCCTAAGAAGTATAGAGCAAATGATTATTTTGTAACCACATTAACTTATAATATTGCTGATACTGTTGCTGGTATAGGTTCTACTGATTTTGGTGATATTGCAAATGTTGGTAGTGCTACTTCAACTGTTGGATTGGGAGTTACTACTGCTGTAAACATTGTAGGAATAGCAAAAACCTACAGGTCTGCCAAGATAACTGTATCAGCAGCTGCAACTAATTCAGACTATCAATATTATGAAGTAGATGAGTTAACTATGGTTCATGATGGAACTAATGTTGAACTTATGGAATATGGTCAGGTAAGTTCTGACATGCCATCAAGTCCTCTTGGTTCTGCTGGAATAGGAACATTTGGGGCAACTTTATCTGGCAATTATGTCAATATTAGTTTCACTCCTAATACAGGTGTAACTACTGCAACAGGTTATCATTTTAATAGTTTGAAAATTGCAATGTCAGATACCACTTCTTCTGGAGTTGGTACTCACACATTCAATACAAGTCAAATATCTTCCAGACAAACATCTATTGCTTCTTCTACATCTCCTGTAGAGACAGTTGTTGCAGAATATTCTGATGCCTACAGAAGTGCTTATTATTTTGTAAGTATTGAAGATACTACAAACAATCAATATCAAGCATCAGAAGTATTGGTTGTTAATGATGAAAATGAGGTATACATCACTGAATATGGTGTTGTTCAAACTGGAGGTAACTTAGGTGACTTTGGTGGAAATATCACTGGAGAAAAAGTAAGACAACTAACATTCCAACCATTAGCTAATGCTAATGTCCAAGTAAGAGTTTTGCAAAGTGCAGTAGGAACTGTAAATGACTCTGTTAGTGATAACTTAATAAGCTTTACCAACGCATCTATTGATACAGGTGAAGGTGAGTATTATGGAACAGAAACTGATGTTAAACGTGCATTTGAAATCAAACATAAGCAATTACCAATATTCAAGAGAAACTTCTTAGGTGCTGAATCTAATGTTGTTAATCTAACTGAGAACAAAGTATTTTTACCAGATCATTATTTTGTAACTGGTGAGTCATTAACTTATGCCAATTTGGGAGCTGGTACAACTATGGCAGTTGGTATCAAGACAACAACAATTCCTGGTGTAGGATCCACTGATAAACTTCCATCAACTGTATTTGCTGTGAAGTCTGATGACTCAAATATAAAACTTGCAGCAACTGCAGAAGATGCTCTTAAAGCCAAACCAGTTGTTTTAGACATTACTGCTGTAGGAATAGGAACTTCTCATTCTCTTACTTCTAAAAATGCAAATAGCAAAGTTTTAGTAAGTCTTGATAATGTAATTCAAACTCCAGTTGTTGCTAGTGCTGTCACTACAAACTTAGCTGGTAATGTTGATTATAATATTGACAATATAACAATCACTGGAATAACGTCTATATTTGGTGGAGATCTGCTGCAAATTGATGATGAGATAATGAGAGTTGATATGGTAGGATTTGGTGCTACTAACAAGCTAAGAGTTAAGAGACCTTGGATGGGAACACAACTTGCAGCACATGATGCAGATGCGATGGTGACTAAGATTAATGGAAACTATAATATCGTTGGAAATGAAATTAACTTCTATACTGCACCTAAAGGACTTACCCCAATAAGCACAACTGCAGCAACTCCCGATGATGTATATTGGACAGGAATTGCAACACATTCTACCTTTAATGGAAGATCATTTATGAGATCTGGAGTACCTGGTACTTCTGACGAACCATATGCTAAGAACTTTATCTTTGATGATATATCATCAGGATTTACTGGATATAGTACTGAATTTACTTTGAAGTCCAATGGTGCAAATGTTACTGGTATTTCCTCTGATAATGCTATCATACTGATAAATCAGATTGCTCAAGGACCATCTAGGTATACTGATCCAATTAATGTTATTAGTAACTACACATTATCTGAGAACTCAGGTATTACAAGTATTCAGTTTACTGGATCTGCTTCTTCCGTAACATCAGATCCAAATACTGCTAGTGTTCCTGTTGGTGGAATTATAATATCAGTTGGATCTACTCAAGGACTAGGATATCAACCTTTAGTTGCTGCTGGTGCTACTGCTATTGTTTCTGGTCTTGGAACAATTAGTTCTGTTGCAATTGGAAATAGTGGTTCTGGATATAGATCTGGAATTCAAACTACAGTTAATGTTGGAGTTAAAACTCTAAGCACTGGTATTCCTAATATTGAGTTTATTGGTACTGCTGCTGTCAGCAATGGTAACATTGTTAGTGTTGCGATCACAAATCCTGGTGCTGGATATACTTCAACTAATCCACCTGAAGTTGTATTTGATGCACCTCTTTCATATACTGATATTCCTCTAGTTTATAGTAATAATGCTGGAGTGGGAACAGAAGCAACTGTTGATATTGTTGTGGGTGCTGCAGGTAGTGTTATTGACTTTGTTCTCAATAATCAGGGATCTGGTTATGGACAAGAAGAAATTTTAACAATTGGTGTAGGTGGAACTGTTGGAATTCCAACTGATTCTACTCTTGGTGCATCATTTAAAGAGTTTCAAATTAGTATAGAGAAAACTCAAACTAATTCATTTGCTGGATGGACTTTGGGTGACTTCTTAGTTTTAGATAACATTAGCAATCAATTTGATGGAAATAAGAAAACATTTGCTATTAAGTTGAATGGTGTTCAAAAAACAATTAAATCTAGAATTGGATCTCCTGTTAAAGTTCAAGATACTTTATTAGTCTTTATTAATGATATCCTTCAGATTCCTGGTGATGGTTACATCTTTGATGGAGGAAGTTTTATAGAATTTACTGAAGCACCTAAAGTTGGTGATTTGATCAAATTATTATTCTATCAAGGAACAGGTGCAGTTGACGTAAGAGAAGTTGATATATTAGAGCAAGTTAAGGTCGGTGATATTATTCAATTAACAGGTGAAGAACCAAGATACAGACAAGATGGTAGATTAGTTACTAAGATAAATGCCACTGATAGTGTTGATACAAATACTTATGGTGGAAGAGGGATCAATGAAAATGAAACCTATGTTAGACCAGTCACATGGTCTAGACAAACTGAAGATAGATTTATTGATGGACAAGCTGTATCTAAAGATAGAGCTTTATATGAACCTTTGATTTTCCCTAGCACTAATTTGATACAATCGGTTGGTTTAGGTTCAACTGTAGCTTTCGTAGAAAATGTTAGAACTTTCTTCGATAATGCGAAAGAAAATCAAGTTAACACAGATAGTATAAGAATCATCTCACAAGATTCTGTAGTTGCTGCTTCTGCTACTGCTGTTGTTTCTGGATTGGGAACTATTAGTTCTATTGTAATTGGAAATGGTGGTATTGGTTATACTGGTGCTCCAGAGGTAACCATAGGAAATCCTGTTAGCACTGCATCTAGCTTAAGAGCATCTGCTACATCTTCCATTACTTCTGGCATAGTTACTTCTATTAGTGTGACTGTGGCTGGAACTGGTTACACTTCATCTAATCCACCTGTGGTTCTAATAGCAGAACCTAAGACTTCTGGTTATGTTGAAGAAATAACTAAAACTTCTTATACTGGTGATTTTGGTATTATATCAGGTGTATCAACAACTACGGTTGGTGTTTCTACAGGAATTGTATTCGATCTTTTACTTCCAAGTGATTCTCTATTCAGAGATGCTGATGTTGTAGGAACTGCTCTTACTGTGAGTGGAATACAAACTGGATACTACTTTGTAGTATCAAATTCCAACATTGGTAATGGAGTTACCTCATTAAATAGTTCTGGTGCTGTTGTTGGTTCAGGAAGCAGTTTCTTGGATAATATATATGAAGTAGCATCTGTCTCTATTGCTCAGACAAGTGCTGTTTCTATAGGACAAACTTACGTTGCGAAAGTTACTGTAAGCGTTGAAAATTATAATGGACTTACTGGTTTAGGTCATAGTGAAATATTCGGTGATTATTCTTGGGGTAGAATCTCCATAAATAATAGATCGAAAAACAAAGTATTTAATTCTTACAACAATGGTTTATTGGGTATCTCCACTTCACCTATTGTTGAAAGAGTGATGCCTTTGAAATCCACTAATTATAACGAATAAATAACTAAAAAAATAGTAAACAATGTCCGCCATTATAACTGATCAGCTTAGAATATTGAATGCTAGGAATTTTATTTCTGGTGTGACTTCGACTACTAATTCTTATTATTCTTTTGTTGGTCTACCCAATCCTAACGATTATCAGACTAATTGGGACACGGATCCTCCTGCACCCAAAGATAGCTTTGAACAAGAGGATGACTATTGGGATACAATGGTTGCATTGAAAAAGATTTCTCCTAGTGACGTTAGACAAGTAGTCAATAAGACTTCTTGGATTTCTGGTACAACATATGATATGTACAGAGGAGACATCAGTAGGACAAATACGTCTAAACCATCAGGTTCGACTAATTTATATTCTGCTAATTACTATATTGTAAATGAAGATTTTAAAGTTTATATTTGCCTTCAGAATGGAACTGATCCTGAAAATCCAAGTGGAAGACCTTCATTAGATCAACCCACATTTACTGATTTAGAACCAAGATCTGCTGGTGATAGTGGTGATGGTTATGTTTGGAAGTATCTTTATACTATCAAACCAAGTGATATTGTAAAATTTGATTCTACTAATTTTATGCCAGTTCCAACAGACTGGGATACAAATACTGCAGATGCTGCGGTCAGAAACCATGCATCTACTAGCGGTGAATTAAAAATAGTCACAGTTGTCAATAGGGGAGTTGGTTTAGGAACTGCTAATAGAACCTATACTAGAGTTCCTATTTTTGGTGATGGTGAAGGTGCTGAATGTACAGTTGTTGTTAACAATGATTCTAAGATAGACACAGTTACTATTTCAAAGGGTGGATCAGGTTATACTTATGGAACTGTAGATCTAGCAAGTGGTAGTGTTCCTACAGGAAGCACTGCTCCTATTTTCAATGTTATTATTCCACCCGAAGGTGGTCATGGTTCGGATATATATCGTGAATTGGGAGCAAATAAAGTTCTAGTTTATTCTAGAATTGAAAATGATAATGAGAATCCTGATTTTGTGACTGGTAATCAAATATCAAGGGTTGGTGTAGTTGAAAATCCAGATGCTTTTGGATCTGTTGCTAAACTGAATTTAGATAAAGCTAGTGCAGCTTATGCACTAAAACTAGTTGGTTCTGGATACAGTACAACAACATTTGGTGGAGATAGTTTTATCACCCAAACTGTTGGGTTAGGATCTACTGCTGTAGGAAGAGTAATCTCTTATGATCAGAATACTGGTGTATTAAAATACTGGCAAGATAAAAGTCTTGTTGGATTCAATAGTGATGGTTCATTAAAAACAGATCCTACTTATGGGTTTGAATTACATAGATTTACAGCAACACCTGCTGCTAGTGGAAGTGTAACCATTTTTGGTGGAAGCACTAACTTGGGAATTGATACTGGTTACACTGGTTATACTACCTCAATAAATAATAGAACATATAACCTTGGTCAGTCATTTACCGCTGGTGTGGCTCATCCAGAAGTTAAAAAATATTCTGGAAACGTAATATATGTTGATAATAGACCTGCTATCACTAGGTCTTTAAACCAAAAAGAAGATATCAAAGTCATTTTGCAATTCTAAAGAATCATGCCACAGGAAACTAATCTCAACGTCGCTCCTTACTTTGACGATTATAGTCCGTCTGACAACTATTACAAGGTTTTATTTAAACCTGGATTTCCTGTTCAGGCTAGAGAATTAACTGGATTACAGTCAATTCTTCAGAACCAAATTGAACGCTTTGGAAATCATATTTTCAAAGATGGTAGTTCTGTAACTGGTGGTGGATTAAAATTCAACAATGCATATCCTGTTGTAAGAATTAATGTTTCTTACTCTGGTGTAGCAGTTACCCAGTATATTGATGATTTATTAGAAGCAAGGGTAGTTGGAAGTAAGTCTGGTGTAAGAGCAAAGATAAAGGCATATCTTAACTTAAATGCTTTTCCTGGTGAACCATATACTTTATTTGTAGAGTATTTGGATCCTGCAACTGATGGAGAAACTGCAGTATTTGCACCATCTGAAACTCTTTTGATTGAACGTCAGATATCTAACTCGAATGTTATAATTCAAGAAGGAGAAGGAGTTGCTACAACAACTTCCACTCTTGCCACTTCTTATGGATCAGGGTGTGTTTTATCAAAAGGTGTCTATTTTGTAAGAGGACATTTTATTGATATTCCAGAACAATCAATTATATTAGAACCTTATAGTACTACACCAACATATAAGATTGGATTAGAAGTTGTAGAAGAGATTATAAATTCGGATCTTGATAAAGACTTAACTGATAATGCATCTTCTTTTAATAACTATACTGCGCCTGGTGCAGATAGATTAAAAATAAGAGCAATCTTAACTAAGAAAAATGTAAACTCTACTCAAGCATCTAACTTTATAGAGTTGATGGAAGTAAGAGAAGGAGTTATTGCTTCTCAAAAGATTAATCCAGAGTATAATAAGTTACAGGAAGAGTTTGCTAGAAGGACATATGATGAATCTGGTGACTATTATGTTGTTCCATTTAATGTTCAACCTAAAGAAACTTTAAATGATTTTAAGGGAAATAAAGGAATATTTAACTCAGATCAATTAACATATAATAATAGTGTTCCAGCAGAAAATCTTGCAACATATAAGATTTCTCCAGGTAAAGCATATGTAAAAGGTTATGAGGTAAATATACCAACTAACCAATTCTTAGATTTTCAAAAACCAAGAACATCAAAAGTATTAAAAAATCAGAGTTTAAATTATTATACAGGTCCAAGCTTTGGGTTGAATAGGGTTAATGGATCTCCTAAGATAGGTATAGGAACTGATTACACTGTTAGCCTAAGAGATGCTAGGATTGGTGTAACTTCTACAACTGCTTCAGGTAAAGAAATTGGACTAGCAAGAGTTTATGATTTTGCTCTAGAATCTGGATCTTATGATGCTGTAAATCCTAATGTCAATACATGGGATATTTCTTTATATGATGTTCAAACATATACAAGCGTAGTTGTTAATACTCCAGTAACTAAAAGTCTTCCACAACACATTAAGGGTAAGTCTAGTGGAGCTACAGGTTACCTAAGATATGATGTTAATGCTGGTACAGCAATGACCGCATATAACGTTAATGGAAAATTCATACAAGGTGAACAGTTAATATTCAATGGTATTGAAGAAGGAAATGTTATTGGACTAACAACTGCTTTTAACTCTGGTGATATAAAATCAATTTATGGAACGGTTGGAACTGGTAATACATTTAATGCTGACGTAAAACAGAGTGTTCACTCCACTTTTGGTGAAGTTAATATTACTCCTGCTAGTGGAGGTATTTCTACCGTTACCAGTACAAATGCTACTAAGTTCTTCACTGGTATCACTACTGTTGGAAACATTGTACAATATACAAATCCAGGTTCAACAGATCCATCATATGCAAAAGTTGCAACTGTATCTCAACATTCACTAGTTATTAATGCTGTTACATCTGTAACTGGTGTGAATGATGGTGCATTGCCAACTGCAGTAATTAATCCATCTGACTTTAGAATATTAAGTTCATCATATCAATTCTCTAGTGATAATACACTATATACTCCTCTTCCTAAAGATAAAGTATCAAATGTAGATCTAACAAATGCGAATCTTGTCATAAGAAAACAATTTGATGTTACAATTACTAATGGTTCTACAAACTCTATTCAAAGTGGTAGTGGAAATTTAACATTCTTACCATATGATGAAGAAAACTATTGTTTGGTAAGAACTGACGGAAGTACAGAAGCTTTGAGTGCAGATAAGTTTGTATTTACTAATGGATCTCAGACATTAACAATCAATGGTTTGGATGGTCTTGGTCCTGCAAAACTAATTGCTACTCTTAGAAAGATCAATGTTAAAGAAAAAGTTAAGACAAAACAGAAAATAAATATACTTTCTTTAGATTCTTCTAAGTATTCTTCGTCTGGTGTTGGAGCAACAACCTTAAATGATGGACTTACTTATGGCACTATCTATGGAACCAGAGTTCAAGATGATGAAATTTCATTGGGAGTTCCTGATGTAACTAAAATCTATGGTGTATTTGAATCATCTAATGCTAATGATGTAATTTTCCCAAGACTTTCTTTAATCTCCATCAATAGTGATAGTGCTAAAACTGGAGATATATTAGAGGGTGAGGAATTTATTGGTGAATCTAGTAATTTTGTTGGAATTTATATTGGAAAGGTTGATGATGGAACTATTAATTACATAGCTTTGAATAATTTGGAACCACTTTCGGGTGAGGTTATAAAATTCAAAGAGTCTGGAATTACTGCAACAGTATCTGCTATTACATTAGGTTCAAATAATATTACCGATGAGTTTGATTTTGATAACGGTCAAAGAAGTACAATATATGATTATTCTAGACTAGTAAGAAAGGCAGCATTTAAAGAACCTTCAAAGAAAATAAAGATAGTATTTGAGTCTGCATATTTCTTATCTTCTGATGTAGGAGATATAACAACTGTAAACTCATATAATGACTTTAGTTACTGTAGCTTGCCAAAAGTTAATAACACAAAAGTATGTGAAATAATTGACATAAGACCAAGGGTTTCTGATTTCTCTGGAACTACTAGATCTCCGTTTGAATTCTTGGGAAGGGTGTTTACTCAAGATGGAAACTCATCTGAAAATATCTTAGCATCAGATCATTCATTCGTTATAGATTATTCATTCTATTTACCAAGAATGGATAAAATTTTCCTCACTAAAGAGGGTGTTTTCCAATTAGTTAAGGGCATACCAGCTGAGACTCCTGAACTACCAAATGACATTAATGATGCTTTATTGGTTGCTTCAGCTACGGTTCCAGCATATCTTTGCAATGTATCAGAAATTAACTTAAATCTTTCTGAGCATAAAAGATATAGAATGCGTGATATTAGAAATCTAGAAAGAAGAATTAAGAATTTAGAATTTTATACATCACTATCTCTATTAGAAAGTAATACTATAAATTTACAGATTCAGGATGCTGATGGTCTTAATAGATTTAAGTCTGGATTCTTTGTTGATGATTTTTCTAATACTACTACTCAATTAAAGAAAACTCTTGTAAAGAATAGTATTGACGTTAGAAACTCTGAATTAAGACCAGCACCATTCTGTACAGAATTGGATCTTATCCAAAGTCCATTGACTAATGGTATTAAAAGAAGTAATAGAGTCTTATCATTGAATTATAATGAATTAGTTGCTGTAACACAACCATATGCATCTAGAGTTGAGAATGTTACTCCATATCTTGTCAACTACTATTCTGGAACTGTTCAGTTAACACCATCTTCCGATGTTTGGTCTGATGTTGTTCAATTAGAAGCCAGAAAAATTGAAGATACAACCTATACATCAAGCAATACTTCTAGTGATGGTAGGGATGGTTTTAGTCCTGTTGTATGGGGAGCATGGTCTGAAATTTGGACAGGTGCAGATGCAAGTACAGATGTAAACACAGTTGATTTAGGATTTGGGTATGAAGAAACTACAACTACCCTTAGAAGCACTCCTACAGGAAGAAAAACTAGAACAGGAACAAGAACTCTTACTAGAGAAACATTTGACACTACTAGTCAAGGTAGCACAGTAATAAGCAATGATCTTATACCATATATGAGATCTAGGAATATTAGATTCCGTGCTGCTAAATTGAAACCAATGACAAGGCTTTATGCCTTCTTGGACAGTGAAGATATGTCCAATTATATTGTTCCAAAGCTTTTACAAATTGCTATGGTATCTGGAACATTCCAGAAAGGTGAGACAGTTATAGGAACAAATGCTAACGGTGAAGACCTAATAACATTTAAGATTAATCAACAAAACCATAAGCATGGTAATGGTCTTGCACCATCTGATACTTATATCTTAAGTCCTTATGATAGATCAATTACTATTCCTGCAGAATATTCATCAACATCTACAATTTTGAATGTTGATACATTGGGTCTTGCAGAAAAGGCAAGAGGTGAGTTTCATGGATATGTTACAAATGGATTGAGATTGGTAGGTCAAACTTCAAATGCTGAAGCAACTGTATCTGATGTAAGGCTTTTGAGTGATAGTATTGGTTCTGTGATGGGATCACTTTATATTCCAAATCCAAACGAGATTGCTAATCCTCAATTTGAGACTGGAATGAAGGTCTTTAGACTTACCAGTAATAGGAATAATAGTCAAGTTCCAGGTAATGTTTTAACAGATGCTACAACAGAATTTGAATCTAGGGGAACATTAAGTAAAGAGCAAGAGACTATTCTTACAACTAGGAATATTCATACTGAGACTCAGACTCAGGTAGAAAGTCAATCTATAAGAGGAACATCAACTACTACAACTAGCACTGCAACATCTAAGACTGATATTGGTGGTAGTTATACTCCTGGTGATGTGCTTGTTAAAGGAGTCACCAATTTAGATTGGGATGATGTTGTCGTATTAGATGATAATGGAAATCCTGTATATAATGATGAGACTGGTGAAGTAACAGTTGTTGATGGTGGTGGTGCTCAGATTGTAATCACATATGCTGATACAAGTGATACTATAGTTGCTGGTCAATCTAATAATGTATCAGTAGTTCAACAGATCTCAACAAATTATGATCAGGATTCTGATGCTAATACTGGAGTAAAAGTTTACTCACCTATTACTCCAACTGAGTTAGCACATTATGATTACTCAAATGCAACTAACCCAAATAACCCAACATTGGAAGTTAATGATGGTGTTGCATCAATGGTTCAGCAAGACATTGCTTCTGGTGCAAATACAGCAGCTCCTACAGTAGAAGATCAGATAAGTGATATTACTGGTGGTCTTTATGTTAAGTATTTGGGAAGAGTTCCTGATGCTGAAGGACAAGCATATTGGGAAAATGATATACAGAATCTAGTTGAAGGTGGAATGAGTTTAAATGATGCGGTTGCTCAGACTGAAAATGCATTTGCAAATCATCCAGACGTTATAGCAACTGGTACTGGTGTTACTACAGACTCTCAGGGTAATCAACTCCCTGAAGGTATAACTCTATCATCTCTTGCTGTTGCAAACTCTTCTTTGATTCAATACGATCAATCTACTCCTGGTATTACCTATACCGATGAAGCTATTGGTGGTAATTTTGAAGGTGAATTTGTATTAACTGACGAGATAAAAAATGATGCAATTTTCCACGGACTAAAAACACAGGTTATAGGTGCAACAGCAACATACAATTCTACAACAGGTCAGTTGGAGATGGCAGATGTTGGAGATGCTCTAACTGCTGCTTATGCTCAAGTTGCGAATGGTTCTTTATCATTCGAGGAAGCAAAGAATAATCTTCTAGAGGTTGCCACAATGGATGGCATTGGAACTACTGCTGCTATTTGTGGTGATGATCCACTTGCACAATCATTCTTTGTAAGTCAACCAGAAGGTATCTTTGTTACAAGTATAGATGTATTCTTTGGAAGTAAGGATGAAACTTTACCTGTGGTTGTTCAGTTACGTCCAATGCAACTTGGATTACCAACAGAACAGATTTATCCTTTCTCTGAAGTTGTAGTCGATCCACAATATGTTTATGTTTCTGAAGATGCTTCAGTTGCTACACGAATAACATTTGATGGTCCTGTTTATTTGGCTGGTGGTGAATATCATTCTGTAGTTCTACTATCTGCAAGTAATAACTATACAGCATGGATATCTAGAATGGGTGAATCAGATATTACATCTGCTACAAATCCAGAGCTTGATGAAATTGTTATCTCAGAGCAACCATTATTAGGATCTTTATTTAAGTCTCAGAATGGTTCTACTTGGAATCCAAGTCAATATGAAGATCTTAAGTTTACTCTTTTCAAAGCAGTATTCACACCATTTACAGGAAGTGTTAATTTCACTAACCCAGAATTAAACATAGGAACAGAACAGATTGCACCATTAACATCAAATGCTTTTGAAATTACTTCAAATAAAATTAGAGTTGGTTTAGGAACAACTGTTGTACAGAATGATCTAACTCTTGGTAATACTATCAGTCAGTTAGGAAGTAATGCAACTGGTAATTATGTTGGATCTGCTGGTAGTGCTTTTGGTAGTATGACCATCACCAACTCTGGTATTGGGTATACAGGCAATCAAACCTATAATGGTGTTAGCTTAACCAACATAACAGGAACTGGGTCAAATGCAACTGCTAATATCAGTATCCAGAACGGAGTTGCAATAGCAGCAACAATTGGTGTTGGTGGAACTGGTTATTCTATAGGTGATGTTGTTACTCCTACTCAAATTGGTAATAACAAGTTAGGAACTAATATGAGATTGTCTATTGGAGACATTCGTGGAGTTAATGAATTAATCATTGACAATGTACAAGGTTCATTTGTTGCTGGTGTTGGTAAGACAATTCAATTTGTTAACAATGCTGGTGTTACCAGTTCTCTTAATAGTGGTATTGGTGGTAATGTATTATTATCTGCTGCCCCTACAGTCATTAGTGATGGACTTCATTTAAAAGTTAATCAACATAATCATGGAATGTATTCAACTCAGAATACAGTGATAATTAGCAATGCTAAATCAGACGTAGCTTTGACAAAATTAGCTGCTGATTATAGTAGTTCTGATACTGGAACTATTAATATAGATGATGCATCTGCATTCGGAGTATTTGAAGGAGTTGGAGTTGGTACAACAACACCAGGATATGCAAGAATAGGAAAGGAAATATTTGCTTATGAAGGAACTACTGCCAATACACTTACTGGTATCACAACCAGAGGAGTTGATGGAACATTATCAGTTAATCATTATTCGGGTGATACTGTTGAGAAGTATGAATTGAATGGTGTATCTCTAAGAAGAATTAATACAACTCATAATCTTGCTGATGCAACTGTTACAGATCCTATTGGTCTTGATTACTATACTATCAAGATTGATACTTCTAAGAACGGTTTGGATAGGTCTGCAAGCGTAAGTCTTCCACAACTTCACTTCAATGAAACGAAGTCTACAGGTGGAATAGGTATACTTCCTACAGAAAATATACCTTTTGAGATTGTGACTCCTATCGTTGAGAACATTACTCCTGTCGGAACTAACTTAACTGCTAAGATTAGAACTGTAAGTGGTAAGAGTGTTGATGGAACAGAAATTCCATTCCAAGATCAAGGATTTGAAGATATCAGTTTAGTATCTGACAACTATATGGATTCTCCTAGAATAGTTGCTTCACGTATAAATGAAACTACATCATTAGCTGGACTTCCTGGTAATAAGTCATTTACTCTTTCATTGGATCTAACAACCAATAATCCAAATCTTTCACCAATAGTCGATTTGGATAGAGTTGCTGTTATTCTAACATCAAATAGGGTTGACAATCCAATCACTGATTACTCCACTGATCCTAGAACATCTACAGTTATAGATGATCCAAACTCTTTTGTTTATGCATCTAAACCTGTTACTCTAGAGACTCCAGCAACATCAATTAAGATCTATATGACTGGACATATAAATGTCTTTAGTGATATCAGAGCATTCTATGCAATCTCTAATGATCCTGAACAGGAATTGATTTATAATCCTTTCCCTGGTCATACCAACCTATTACCTTCAGGTGAAATTATTGATCCTGCTAAGAATAATGGATTACCAGATAAGTCACTTCCTAAGACTGATATCTTAGCATATACAAGTGATCAAGTTGTTTATAAGGATTATGAATATACTATTGATAGTCTTCCAAGTTTCAGATACTTTAGTATCAAGCTTGTAGGAACATCTACAAATGCTGCCCAACCACCTAGAGTTAAAGATCTTAGGGTAATCTCATTAGCATAATATGAAACACATTAACGTAAAAGGTCATGCTGGTTTAGTACGTGAAAAGGATAGCACTGCTATCCTTAATGTTGACTCTAATGAATATGAGAAATATATTTCTCAACGTCAAAATAGGTTGAAGAGTCGAGAAAGAATGGACACTGTTGAACGTGATTTAGCATCCTTAAAAGATGATATTAATGAAATCAAATTTCTACTGAAGGCACTAACAAATGGCTAAGAATACAATTACTTTTGATCCAACTTCTGGGGTTGCTTATGGAGTTAATCTCACATTAAATGCTGGAGCAACATTTAAAAGTGATTACTCTGTTGTTAATGTTTCAGGTGGGGCATGGGATTTTTCAACAGCAAACGCAGTTGGAATCGCAACTACTACTGGATGGACTGGTTCTGCACAACTTGCTAAGAGTGTTTCTATTGGATCTTCTGCATATGCACTGAAGACTTTTAATGTTGGTTTTACAAGTGCAGCAGGTGGAGATTTTAGCATATCATTGGGTTCAACAGATACTAACAATATACCAGAGGGGAGATATGTGTATGATGTATTGGTGAGTTCTGGAGCAACAACATATAAGATAGTTTCAGGAAACGTGTTAGTGATTGCAGGTATATCATCGGCTCCAGTAACATACTAAATACAATTGAAAGAACTACTCATAGATAAATGGCGCAACCAAAGACACGAGGAGAGTTAATTGATTACTGCAAAAGAAAACTTGGTGCGCCTGTATTAGAAGTAAACGTAGCAGATGAACAGATAGAAGATCTTATAGATGATGCTGTTCAGTATTTTCAAGAACGTCATTTTGACGGTGTGTATCAAACTTATATGAAATATAAGGTTACACAAGATGATATTAATAGAGGAAAAGCACGAGGTGGTGATAATACAGTTGGAATTGTAACAACAACAGTAGATACAACAGTAGGTCTTTCAACCCAATTTAATTTTGAGGAAAATAGCAATTACTTACCAATGCCTCCAGAGGTAATTGGTGTGACTAAGATATTCCATTTTGATGGAACAAATACTATCACTAATAATATGTTTAGTGTTAAGTATCAGTTGTTCTTAAATGACATTTACTATTGGGGTTCTACTGAGCTTTTATCATATGCAATGGTCAAGACATATTTACAGGACATTGAATTTTTACTTACAACACAGAAGCAAATAAGATTTAACAAAAGACAAGATAGATTGTATATGGATATAGATTGGGGTAGTATGAGTGTTGGTGACTATATTATTATCGATTGTTTCAGATTATTGAATCCTTCAGAGTATCCCAAAGTATGGAATGACTCATTCTTAAAACCATATGCTACTGCTCTAATTAAAAAACAATGGGGTCAGAATCTCATTAAGTTCCAAGGTGTTAAATTACCTGGTGGAGTGGAGTTAAATGGTCGTGAGATATATGAAGATGCTGAGAAAGACTTGGAGAAAATAAAAGAAAATATGTCCAATACTTATGAGTTACCACCATTAGACATGATAGGTTAGTATAATGGTTCTTAATCCATATTTCCAACAAGGTGCTAGAAACGAACAGAATCTAGTTCAAGACTTAGTAAACGAACAACTTCGTATGTATGGAGTTGAGGTTTATTATATCCCTAGAACCTACATTTCAAGCAATACAGTGATCACAGAGGTCATTGAGTCTAAGTTTGAAAATGCGATCCCTCTAGAGGCATACGTAGACACCTACGATGGTTATGAGGGTCAAGGTGTATTGATGTCAAAGTTTGGAGTACAGGGATTACATGACTTGGGATTAATAATATCTAAAGATAGGTTTGAAAATTATATTACTCCATTGATAAAGAACATACCAAATATAAAATTAGCAACTAGACCAAAGGAAGGAGATCTAATTTGGTTCCCTCTTGGTGATAGGTTATTTGAGATTAAGTTTGTTGAGCATGAAAAACCATTCTATCAACTACAAAAGAATTATGTCTATGAGTTGAGATGTGAACTATTCCGTTATGAGGATGAGGTTCTTGATACAGGTATTGATACTGTAGATGATAATGTTCAGGAGTTTGGTTATATTGAAACTCTACAACTTATTGGATCTGGAACTACTGCCACTGCTAGTGTAATGGGAGTTTCTGATGGTGGTGTAAGAGCAATTTATATTAGTGATAGAGGGCATAACTATGCAAATGTACCAAGGGTTGCTATTTCATCTGCACCTTCTGGTGGAACAACTGCTGTTGGAATTTCAACAATGATATCATTTATTGTTGATTGTGATGGTGAGAAATCATCTAAAGTTCAACATGCAGATTTAATTAATCCAGGTGCTGGATATACAGTAGCACCAACCATAGCTTTCCACGGTGGTGGAGGAGTAGGTGCTGCAGCTACATCTGGTATTGCTGATGGTGTTATTGGTATCGTTAGTATCACTAGTGGTGGTACTGGTTACTCTACAGTGCCTACAGTAACTATTAGTGACAACCCAACAGGTATCAATACTGCAGTAGCAATTGCATACCTTAATACAGTTGGTATTGTTACTCAGATTGGTATCAGAGATGCTGGTGTTGGATACACAGTAGCACCTACTATTACTATATCTTCTCCTTATATGGGCAACCAAGGAGACTATATATTCAATGAGACTGTAACTGGATCTCAAAGTGGTACAACTGCAAGAGTTAAGTCTTGGGATTCTACCACAAATGAATTAGAGGTTTCTATTGCTACTGGATCATTTACTAATGGTGAGATAATTACTGGTGATGAATCAGGAGCAACTCATCAATATAGGAAGGTTACTGAAGAGTTTTCTAAGGATGGATTTGCAAAAAATAATGAAATTGAAACAGCAGCAGATTCAATAATTGACTTCTCCCAAACCAACCCATTCGGGATGCCCTAAATATTTTATCAGGTAGTACACCGAGCTTTACCCATGTTTGAATATTTTTATCACGAAATAATGCGAAGAACCATTATTGGGTTCGGTTCGTTATTTAATAATATTAAAATTGAGCACACTAATGAAACTGATACAACTGTAAGCACGTTAAAAGTTCCTCTTGCTTATGGTCCTACTCAGAAGTTTTTAGCACGCTTAGAACAACAAGCAGATTTAAGTAAATCTGTTCAGATTAGTTTACCCAGAATGTCATTTGAAATGACAGGGTTGAATTATGATCCAAGTAGAAAATCTACTACTACCCAAACATTTTTAAGTGCAGTTAAGTCTGATAAGAAGAAGATAGCAAAGACATATTTGCCAGTACCATATAATCTAGATTTTGAACTTAGTGTGTTTACTAAGTTGAATGATGATATGCTTCAGGTTGTAGAGCAGATACTTCCATATTTTCAACCAGCATATACAATGACAGTAGATCTAGTTTCTACTATCGGGGAGAAAAGAGATATTCCTATTGTACTTACTTCAATTACAACTAGTGATGATTATGAAGGTGATTTCTCTACAAGGAGAGCACTTATCTACACCATGAGATTTACTGCTAAAACATACTTCTACGGTCCTGTTCAAACAGATACTACGAAGGATATTATCAAGAAGGTTACTGTTGGATATGTTGCTGGTGGTAGAACTCCAGCACCATCCAGAGAGATGAGTTATAGTGTAGTTCCAAGGGCAACTAGAGCATATAATGATACTCCTGTTACAACACTAGCAGAGGATGTAAGTGATACAGAATTAATCATAACTGTTGCAGATGCTTCTAGTATTACTGCAGATAGTTACATATACATCGATAGTGAAGAAATTTACGTTGAGTCTATTCAGAATAATGACCTTACTGTAAGGAGAGCACAAGATGGTTCTTCTGCTGCTATTCACGTTCTAGGTACAGGAGTTAAGAATATAACTGCTGCTGATAACGAACTTATAGAGTTTGGTGATAACTTCGGATTCGATGGGTTCTAATTATGAAAAAGAACTTTGATGGATTAAATGACGCATTTGATGTTGAAGCTAAAGAAGTTTCGACTGAAATTGAAGTGAAGAAAGAAAAGAAAACTGTACCAGTTAAAGTAGAGAAAGATGATATTTCAAGGGACTATGAGTATACTCGTGGCAATCTTTATAGTATAATAGAGAAAGGTCAAGAGGCTATTGATGGTATTCTTGAACTTGCCCAAGACAGTGAAATGCCAAGAGCATATGAAGTTGCTGGACAACTTATCAAGAGTGTTTCTGATGCGACTGATAAGTTGATGGATCTTCAGAAAAAACTTAAGGATGTGGAAGAGGAATCTTCTAGAAAACCAACCACTGTCAATAATGCATTATTTGTAGGATCAACTGCTGATCTGGCAAAACTTCTTAAACAGAATGGAGACAAATGACCGAAGATCTAAACGAGTTTTTTTCATCTATCGGTAAAGCTAAGAAAGAGAAGGAAGAGGAATTCAAATCTCTTGTTGGAGAAGATCCTCTTGCTTCTGTTTTTAAGGAAGTTTCTGATGTCAAGAAAAAGTTTATAGAATCTAAAAAGGAAGAGGAGAAGAAGAAAAAGATAGAAGAAGATAAAATAAAAAAAGTTGTTGGTGATAATCCTTTAGAGTCTGTATCATTCTTCACTCAGGTTGCAGATCTTAAAAAAGAACAAAAGGAAGATAGAGAAAATAAGAAAAAGAAACTTGCAGAAGAAAAGAGAAGAATAGAAGCAGAAGAGAAAAGAAAGATTGAAGAAGAAAAGCAGAAAAAAATAAAAGAAGAAGCACAAGCACAGTACAAGCAAGAAAAAGAAAAAAGACAGATAGCAGCTTTAGAAGACTGGTTAAGACCATCATCTGAAGAAGTTGTCGTTCAACCAGAACCAGTAGCAGCAGAACTAACAGAAGAAAAAGATGCTGTTGATCAGGCACTAGAAGTTCTTGGAACACTTAAGACTAAAGAAGAAATTCGTGAGAATGTTGATGATCCTGATATTAAAAAGATACGTCATGAACTAGAGTATCTTAAGAATCTAATTAGTGCTCAAGGTGGTGGTGGAGAAACACGACTTCAGTATCTTGATGATATTGTTGGAGTTGCTACAAACCTCAATGAATATGATGGAAAGTTCCTTCGAGTAGATGTAAGTACTTACGGTAAGAAATTTAGGTTTGCTGAAGTTGAGACAGCAGGTATTGGTGGAACATGGAAAGTTGATAGTGTAGGTATTCATACCACCAAGAATATTGGTGTTGGTGCGGAGGCAGTATCAGGGAAGAAATTATATGTTTCTGGTGATGCAGAGATCACTGGTGATATTTCTGTTGGTGGAACAATAACTTATCAGGATGTAACTAATGTTGATTCTGTTGGTATTATTACTGGTAGAAAAGATTTACAAATTCAAGGTAACTCAACATTATTAGGAATCACTACTATTGGTAGTAATAATGTTGGTTCTGGAGCAACGGTACTCCTAGTTAAAGGTGATGCTCGTATTACTGGAATACTTACTGTTGGTGAATCTTCAATTACTATTGATGGTGATGCAGAACAGGTTAGTGTTGGTATTGTTACTATTACTAATACAGCAGTTAATGTTGGTGAAAATGTAACTATCAACTCTACTGCATCTGGTATCAACTCTTGCCCTAATGTTTTATATGTTGCAAAGGACGGTAATGATGATAATAATGGAACTTCAATCGATAACGCAAAATTAACCATTGCTTCTGCTGTTGGTATTGCAAAATCAGGATATACCGTTAAAGTTCTTTCTGGCAATTATGTTGAGCAAAACCCAATAGAACTTCCTGCATTTGTTGCTGTTGTTGGAGACGATCAAAGATCTGTAAAAGTTCTTCCTAATACAACAGATAAAGATTTATTCCATGTAAGAAAAGGTTGTAAGCTTGCAAACATGACATTTAGTGGTCATTTATTCCCCGCTGCTGCTGTTGGTTTTCCCACTACTGAGATTGCAGAAAATGTGGGTGGTGGTAAATGGAAAGGACCATATATTCAAAACTGTACGAGTGATACAACAACAGGAACTGGTATTCGCATAGATGGATCTCAAGCAAGACTTCTTAAGGCAATGAACGTTGATTCATTCACCCAGTATAATCAGGGTGGTGTAGGTGTTGCTGTAACTAATGGTGGATTTGCACAGTTAGTATCAGTGTTCACAATATGTTGTGATGAAGCAATCAGTTGTGATGCTGGTGGTCAAGCAGATCTTGCAAATAGTAACTGTAGTTTTGGAACTAAAGGATTGGTTGCTCGTGGAACTGGATCATTACAATATAAAGGCACAGTAAGTTCTACTGCTGCTGTATCACAGGATAATGTGACTTTAGATTTATCCACACCAACCTTAAATATATCAAACTTTGATTATACACACACTACTGGTATTGCCACGGTAACTGTAACTGCCAATCATAACTTCTCAGTTGGAATGGGTGTAACCCTATCTGGTATTGGATTAACATGTGCGTATGGAAGCAAAACATACCCACATAAACGTCCTTATATATTTGAAGTTGATGAAGTTCCTACTGTAAGAAAGTTTGTAGTCAATGTAGGAGTATCTACTCTTGCTCATACTTATGTTTCTGGTGGAACTGCTAAAGTTGATATTGATAGACCATATGATGGACAAGTAGTTTACTTTGATCAGTTATATAATTCAGTTCAAACTATTACAGTTGGATCTGGTGGAACAGGATATACCTCAACTCCAGAAGTAACAGTCGATGCTCCTTCTGGTCCTAATGGGGAAAGGGCAACAGCATTTGCAACGTTAGAAGGTGAGTCAGTTGCTTCTATCACTATTATTAGTAGTGGTAATCAGTATACAGGAACTCCAAACGTAACTATTTCTAGTCCAAATGTGGGTGTCAATACAGCAACTGCTACTGCCACAACATCCTCCATTTATTACACAATAAATAGTTCAACCCCAGTAGTATCTGGAATATCTACATTAACACTTGACTCTAATTTATTGAATAGTGTTGGGGTAGGATCAACTGTATTCTTCTTCCAACAAAGTAAGATTATTGCTAGTTCACATACTTTTGAGTATGTTGGATCTGGAAATGATATCACTACTGCTACACCAAAACGTGGTGGAGTTACTGTTCAGGAAAATGAGGTTGTTACATCAGACGGTGGAAAAGTCATTTATACCAGCACTGACCAAGCAGGTAACTTTAGAATAGGTGATGACTTACAAATTAATCAAAATACTGGTACAATAAGTGGAAGAGCTTTTAGTAAAAGCTTATTCTCTGAAATGACACCATTTATTCTAGCACTAAGTTAATATGGCGCAGTTAGCACTCAATAGATTTCAAACAGTAACACTTGAAGTAAGTACCAGTGAACAGACAGTTTATACTGCACCCACTGGTTATACTGCTATTGTTTTATATGCTCATATAGCAAATTATGGTAGTGATCCATCTACCGTAACTATGAAACACAGTAGATCAAGTACTGAGACTGAAATTATTAAAAATGCTAACGTTCCTGTTGCAGATGCTTTTGTTCCTATGAGTGGGAAACTAGTCTTAGAAACAAGTGACTCTTTAAAAATACAATCGAGTGTCAATAGTACTCTCAAAGTAATTGTTAGTATCCTAGAAACTGCTAATTAAAATGCCATACATTGTAGGAACCAGTTTACCAAATACTTTAGAAATGTCAGCAGGATCTGTTAGATCTTCCATTTCTACAACCACTAGTACTAGTGAAGCACTTTTGGTGACTTTGGATAAAGATGATTTTAGATCAGTAAACTATCAAGTACAAGCTGTACAAGGAACGAATTATAATACAACAACTATCAATGTAGTTCATGATGGAACTAATGCGTATATGTCAGAATTTGGCACAATCAATGAACCTGTTGGCATCTCTACATTCTCAACAGATATTAGTGCTGGCAATTTAAGACTCTTAGGATATCCAGCATCAAACAGTTCAACAACTTTTAAAGTAGTCTTTACGGCTATAAAATGATAAATATATAATAGGAATACTCACATTTGAGATAAATGATTGATTTTAAAGATTTTCGCAATCCCTCTAGTGATGAGTGTTCGGAAAATATTAACGAATCCAAAACTAGAATTCCAACTAAATTAGGAAGAATTATTCTAGTAAATCTATCTTGGAGAGGAAGAAACTACACCATTAAATTATTTTTCCCTCAAGTTAGAAAACCATCACGCAGAGAAGTTCAGGATCAATTGCAGAAAGTTTATCCTGGATCAAAACTCTGGTATTACCAAGTTTCAGACTATGAACCAGGAGAACCACTCCTCCATGTCGGAGGAAAATAAAAATAAAGAATTAGAAAAGAAGATTGAGAATTTAGAAAAAATATTAGAACTACAAAGAAAAACTATAGAACACGATAAAAAATTTGGACACTACGAAATGATGTAAGGAGTTATTATGAAAGTTGATGACATTTATCTAGGCAACCCGAATCTTAAGAAAGCTAATACTGCAGTAGAATTTACTGAAGAACAGATTAGAGAATTTCTTAAGTGTAAGGATGATCCTCTTTACTTTGCAAATACCCATGTTCAGATTGTTACTCTGGATAAAGGTTTGATGCCCTTTGAACCTTATGACTTTCAAGAGAAACTGATCAGCAACTTTCATGAGAATAGATTTAATATTTGTAAGATGCCTCGTCAGACAGGTAAGTCTACAACTGTGATATCATATCTCTTGCATTATTTGTTGTTTAATGATAGTGTTAATATTGGTATTCTTGCAAACAAAGCATCTACTGCTAGAGAACTATTAGGTCGTTTACAAACGGCATATGAGAATGTTCCAAAGTGGATGCAACAAGGTGTCTTATCATGGAACAAAGGATCTTTGGAGTTAGAAAATGGTAGTAAAATCTTGGCTGCGTCTACTTCCGCTAGTGCTGTTAGGGGTATGTCTTTCAATATCCTATTCTTGGATGAATTTGCTTTTGTTCCCAATCACATCGCTGACTCTTTCTTTGCTAGTGTTTACCCTACTATTACTTCTGGTAAAAGCACAA